>ERZ795044.1904-NODE-1904-length-18503-cov-8.514582_pt1 | contig 18503 bp, 14 predicted proteins | sample MGYA00375128_ERZ795044 | MGnify/ENA primary metagenome ERZ795044 (study PRJEB30173, sample SAMN05720213) | anaerobic digester metagenome | isolation source: active sludge of municipal wastewater-treating anaerobic digesters | place: USA | collected 2014-12-22 ... | reverse complement strand
CGGGTCGAACTGGGAATCCGGGTCGAGGCTCATCGGAATCGATCGGGGCGCGACGAAGGGTCGACGATCAGCGTTGGCGTGCGGCCGCGGCCGCACGGTCAGGCGGCGCGGAGCAGGGCGAGCAGCTGCTTCAACTCCGCACGCGACGGGGCGTCGAGGACTTGGGCGGCGAGGGTCACCAGGCGATCGAGCGCGGTCGCCACCCCCTCCCTCGACTCTCCACCGCTGGCATCGGCAACCAGTTGTGCGGCGGTACGGGCGGTCGTGGGGAGGGTCAGCGTCCCCAGCCAGTGCCGAGCCCCCTGCCCGCGCACCTTGCGCAGCTCGGGGGAGAGCGACTCGCGCGTCGTGCAGCCGTCGGCCAGTCGCGCGCCCATCAGGACGGCCATCGCCAACTCGCGCTCGCCGCCGAGCGGCAGACGTCCGGCCAGCGTCGTGAGGGCGCGGAACCGGAACACGACCGGCGTGAGGGCGTATGGGGGATTCGAGAGCACGCGGGGAATCTACGAGCGCCGCGTCCCTCGGCAAACGCCGCGTGTATCCCCTACATTCCCCTCCATGCCGCCGCTCCCGAAGATCGGCCAGCCCCCCAAGCAGGTGCTGTGGGTCGATGACGAGGCAGAACTCCTCGAGCCACACCGCCTCTTTCTTGCCGACAAGGGGTACGACGTCACCGTCGCCACCAACGCCGACGACGCCGTCGAACTCCTGCGGCGCCGCCCATTCGACGTCGTGCTCCTGGACGAGCAGATGCCCGGGAAGCGGGGGCTGGAGGCGTACCGCGAGTTTCGCGAGGTGTCGCCGACGCTGCCGGTGGTCATGGTCACCAAGAGCGAGGAGGATGCCACGCTGCGCGAGGCGTTAGGCGCCAACGTGCGCGACTACCTCGTCAAGCCGGTCTCGCCGCGACAGGTACTGGCGGCGGTCACCAAGATCCTCGAAGGGTCCAAGATCCGGAAGCAAGCGGTGGCACGCGCCTTCGTCGACCGCTTCCGGGCCATCGAGCACGAGCGGCATGGCTCCCTCGACTGGCGCGGGTGGATCGAACGCTTCGACGAACTGATGCGCTGGGACGTCGACCTGGCCGAGGCGGGGGAGACGGGACTGTACGAGTCGCTGCGCGGGCTGTATCCCGACCTGCAACGCGAGTTTGCCGGCTTCATGCAGCGGGCCTATCCGCGGTGGCTGCGCGAACTGGAGGGGGACCGTCCACCGCTGTCGATCGACATCGTCCCCGAGTTCGTCCTGCCGGTGTTGCAGCGCGAACGGCGCGTGATCCTCGTCGTCGTCGACTGCATGCGCGTGGACCAGTGGCGCATCGTCGAGCCGACGCTGGCCTCGCTCTTCGATGTCGAGACGACGCACTACTTCGCCGTACTGCCCACGGCGACGCCGTACTCGCGCAACGCGCTGTTCAGCGGGCTCTTTCCCGGGGAGATCGCGGCGCGCTTCCCCGACTGGTGGGGTGAGCGCGACGACGAGACGCTCAACGCGCACGAGCGCGACCTGCTCGAGGCGCAGATGCGCGAGCTCAAGATTTCGGTCCCCGTCCGGTACCACAAGATTTCGACGCCGTACGACTCCGACGAGCTCGAGCGCCACATGTCGACGGCGATCAGCCCGGAAGGGATCAGCGCCTTCGTCTTCAACTTCGTCGACCTGCTCACGCACGGGCGTTCGGAGTCGGCGATCCTCTTCGAGGTCGCGAAGGACGAGATCGCGCTGCGCCAGCTCACGCTGCAGTGGTTCCAGCGCTCGGCGCTGCTGTCGCTCCTGAAGGAAGCGGCGCGCAAGAAGATCACGGTGGTGCTCACCAGCGATCACGGGTCGATTCACTGCACCACGCCGGCCACGGTCTTCGCCAAGCGCGACGCGACGCAGAACCTGCGCTACAAGTTCGGCGAGGACCTGCGCGCCGAGCGTCCGGAGCAGGCGCTGCTCTTCCCCAACGAGGACGCATTGCGGCTGCCGAGGCGCGGGCTGGGAGCCAACACGCTGATGGCGGTGGGCAACACCTTTTTCGTGTATCCCACCAAGCTGCGCGAGTACCAGAGCCGGTATCGCGGGTCGTTCCTGCATGGCGGGGTGACGCCGGAGGAAGTGATCGTGCCGCTGGCGCTGCTGACCCCCAAGGCGTGACGAACACACCGCACGGAGAACGGGCGACGGGAGCCGGGAGATGTATCGGCGACTCCTAGTCTTCCTCCGCCCGCACACCTGGCGGATGTCGGCGACGATCGCCTGCAACATCGGCGCGGCGCTGCTCGACGTCTTCTCCTTCACCCTCCTGATCCCGTTCCTCGACGCGCTGTTCGGGACGCAGACGATCGGGCGGGTGACGAAGATCCAGGAGCAGATCGTGGGAGCCTTCCTGCGGTCGGGCGACGCGATGGGTTCGCTGCGCAACATCATCGTCGTCATCCTGGTCGCGGTCACGCTCAAGAACTTCCTGGTCTGGCTCAGCGGGCAGTTTGGCGCGGCGCTGCAGGAGTACGTCACGCGCGACCTGCGCAACACGCTCTACGCGCACCTGCAGCGCCTCCCGCTCGCCTACTTCACGCGCACCAAGGCCGGGCAGATCCTCGCCCGCGTCCTGCAGGACACGCAGCAGACCAAGCAGGTGATCACCGAGGCGGTCACGCGCTCGATCCAGAGCGCGGCCATGGTGATCACCTCGATCATCGCGATGTTCGTGATGTCGTGGCGCCTCTCGCTCCTGGCGCTGGTCGTCGCCCCGCTCCTGATCGGGCTTCTGCAGCCGATCCTCCGCAAGCTGCGCAAGGGCCACAAGCGACTCGGCAACCAGTACGGCGAGATGACGAGCGTGGTGCAGGAGGCGATCAACGGGATGCGCCTCGTGAAGTCGTATCGCGGCGAGGGATACGAGGAAGGACGGTTCCGCGAGGCCAGCGATCGCTACTCACGCGGGATGGTGAAGGTCAATCGCCTCGCCTTCCTCGCCCAGCCGATCACCGAGACGGTGGCGACCGGGATCGCCATGCTGATCCTCCTGGTTGGCGCCCGGCAGGTGCAAGTGGACGGGACGATGACCGGGTCGGAGCTCATCGCCTTCCTCGCGATCGTGATGCGCATGTTGCAGCCGCTCAAGCAGCTGTCGCAGGTGCCGACGGTGGCGCAGCAGTCGCTGGCGGCCGCCGAGCGACTGTTCGAGGTGCTCGACCAGCCGACCGAGGTCGCCCGCGACCGCGGGACGCGCGAGGTGGGCGCCGGTGCGGGGACGGTGACCTTCGACCGCGTCGGCTTTGCCTACGACGACGAGCCGGTCCTGCGCGACATCTCGTTCACGGCGCGACGCGGCGAGGTGATCGCCCTCGTGGGGCCGAGTGGGGCGGGGAAGAGCACGCTCGTCGACCTCATCCCGCGCTTCTACGAACCCACGGCGGGGCGGATCCTCCTCGACGGCGTCGACACGCAGGAGATCAGGCTCGCCTCGCTGCGGGCGCTCACGGGGATCGTGTCGCAGGACACCGTGCTCTTCAACGACACGGTGCGCGCCAACATCGCCTATGGTGCGCCGGGGCGCTTCACCGAGGCGCAGGTCGAGGCCGCGGCGCGCGCGGCCAACGCGCACGAGTTCATCCAGGCGCTCCCGGAAGGCTACGAGACCGTACTCGGCGAGCGCGGGACGCGCCTCTCCGGCGGACAACGCCAACGCCTGGCCATTGCCCGCGCTCTGCTGGCCGACCCGCCGATCCTCATCCTCGATGAAGCCACCTCGGCGCTCGACACCGAGTCGGAGCGGCTGGTGCAGGAGGCGATCGATCGCCTACTCTCGGGGCGCACCGTCTTCGTGATCGCCCATCGCCTGTCGACGATCCAGCACGCGTCGCAGATCCTCGTCCTCGAGCGTGGGCGCGTGGTGGAGCAGGGGACGCACGACGCGCTGTTGGCGTTAGGCGGCATGTACCGCCGGCTGCACGCCCTGCAGTTTGCCGAGCGAGCTGCCGTGGCCTCGGCCTGAGATGCGGGCACTCTTCCTGAGCGGCGCAACGGCGTGGGAGGGCGGGGCGCGCGTCTTTGCCACCGTGGCGCGGGCCCTGGCCGAACGCGGGCACGACACCTGGTTCGCCGCACCGGCGGGGTGCGAAGCGGCCGCGCAGGCGGCCGCGCGCGGGACGCAGGTCGTCGCGCTTCCGGCCCGGCGCAGCGCCCGCGGCGATGCCAAGCGACTGCGCGAGCAGCTGCCGCGCGACTTCGTCGACGTCGTCTTCGTCCACGACGATCGCGAGCAGCTGGCGGCGACCTTCGCGGTGCGTGGCGCCAAGCGCGGCGGCGTGGTGCGGCGCGTGCCCGCCGGGGCCAAGCTCGAGCTGACGTGGCGTGGGCGACGCGCCGAACGCCTGCTCCCCGCGCGCCACCTGTACACGAGCGAGACGCCGCCGACGGGACACGCCGCCCCCAGCGGGACGCTCGCGCCGATGCGCGCGGAACTCGGCGTCGACGCCGAGCCATCGTCACTGGAGGCCGGCAGCCGCAACGGCGCGGCGGGGGGCGGTGGCGCCGACGCCCCCATCGTGCTCGCGTGCCTTGCGACGCGCGGATCGCTCCGGCGGGCGACCAACGTGGTGCGCGCCGTGGCCCTGCTGGCGCAGCGCCATGCGACGTTGCGGTTGCGGGTCATCGGGTCGGTCGCCGCCGACGAGGAACTCAAGCTCCTCGCCGCTGCCCTCGGCATCGCCCGGCGTGTGGAGTGGCTTGGGCATCCGCCAGACATGACGGCGGCGCTGCGCGACGTGGCCGCCGGCTGGGTCGTGGCCGACGGCGACGACGCCGCGTTAGGTGCGCTCGACCTCATGGCGCGCGGTGTGGCGGTGCTCGCCGAGCGGACGTCGGTGGCGGCGCGCTACGTGAATCACGGGATCCAGGGGACGCTTATGGCGACGCTCGATCCGCCGCTGATGGCGGCGGAGACCGCTGTCCTGCTGTCGGATCGCGCTCGCCGAGCGGCGATGGGGGCGGCTGGACGTGCGCGAGCAGAGCGCGAGTTCCCCTTCCGCGACATGCTGGCCGCCTTCGAGCAGGCGGCGCGCTCCACGCGCGAGCGCGTGACGTCGCGCAGCGCGCCGGGCGCGCCGTGAGCGTCGTCCGGTGAGCGCGCGACCGTTGCAAGGCACCGTCGCCGGGCGCGACGGGACGACGCTCCCCGCCGGCTCTGTCCCGGTGACCGTCATCATCGCGGCGCGGAACGAAGCGGGGGAGATTGGCGACTGCGTGCGCAGCGTGTCATGGGCGCGCGAGGTGCTGGTGGTGGAGAACGACTCGACCGACGGCACGATCGACGAGGCGCGCGCGGCGGGCGCGACGGTCTTCCGGCACCCGTTCACGACGATCGGGGCGCAGCGGAATGCGGCGATCGAGCGGGCGACGCAGCCATGGATCCTCGTGGTCGATGCCGACGAGCGCGGTACGCCGGCCCTCGGCGCCGAGGTCGCGCGCCTGGTGACGTCTCCGCCAGCTGCATCCGGCGGGGCGCCCCGTGCCTACCGCGCGCGCCGGCGCAACTTCTTCTTCGGGCGCGAGATACGGCACGGCGGGTGGGAGCGTGACCGGCCCGTGCGGCTCTTCGAGGCGGCGCTGCGTTACGACGAACGCCCGGTGCACGAGCACGTCATCGTCGAGGGGACACCGGCCACGTTAGGCGAGCCGCTGCTGCACACGCCGTACGCCACGCTCGACGAGTACTTCGAGAAGCTGGGGCGCTACTCGCGGTCGTGGGCCGAGCAGCACTTCGCGCACGGTCGGCGTGCCGGCCTGGCCGACCTGCTGGTGCGCCCGGTCGGGCGCGTGGTGAGCATGCTCCTGCTGCGTGGCGGGTGGCGCGACGGGATGCACGGCGTGGTCCTCGCGGCGCTGGCGGGGATGAGCGTGGCGGCCAAGTACGCGCAGCTGTGGGCATTGGCGCGGCGCGGTGCCGATCGCGTGGGGGGCCCCCCCCAAAAGACACGTTAGCCCCCGTGCGTCACCTCTTCGTCACGCAGGACTACGCCCCGGACCTCGGTGGCATGGCGCGCCGCCACGTCGAACTGTGCCGCCGCTTCGCCCCCGAGTCGGTCATCGTCTCCACCGTGGCCTCGGCCGGCGCGCCTCCCTTCGATCGAGGGGAACCCTACCGCATCGTCCGCGAGCCGTTTGCCTTCGCCGCCGCCAAGCGCTTCTCCTCGCAACTCACCTGGTCGGGACACCTCGCCCGGCTCTGTCGCGATGGGGTCGACGTCGTCCACCTCGGCAACATCCGTCCCTGTGGATACGCCGTCGAGATCGCCATGCGCCGCGTTCCCACCCCCTACCTCGTCTATGTCAACGGCGGTGACCTGCTGCGCGAGCGACAGAAGACGGCCGAGAGCGTGGCCAAGCGCTGGTCGGCGCGCGACATCTTCGGGCGCGCGGCCGGGATCGTCGCCAACTCGGCCTGGACGGCGGCGCTCGCACGCGAGGTGATGACGGCCGTCGGCGTGGCGACCGCGCCACCCGTGGCGGCGATCGACCTGGGGACCGATCCGGCGCAGTTCGCACCGGCGCGCGACAGCGGTGCCCTGCGGCGGCGCCTGGGCATCGGGGGCGCGCGCCTCGTGCTGACGGTGGCGCGCCTGGTGCCGCACAAGGGGCAGGACGTCGCCATGCGCGCCATCGCGGCGTTGGGGGCGTCGGCTGGCGACACGCACTATGTGATCGTGGGCGAGGGCGACGATGCTCCGCGGCTGCGTGCCCTGTCCGAATCGCTCGGCCTCGGGGCCCGTGTGCACCTGACGGGAGCGCTCTCCGACGCCGACATCGCCGAGGCGTACGCCACGGCGGACGTCTACATCGGGCTGTCGCGCGTCGACAGCGCGATCAACGCCGAGGGGTTCGGCATTTCCTTCGTCGAGGCGTCGGCCAGCGGGACGCCGTGCATCGCCGGCGACTCCGGCGGCGTGCGGTCGGCGGTACGCGACGGAGAGACGGGATTCGTCGTCTCGCCAACCGATGAGGCGGCGGTCGCGGCCGCCCTCCGGCGGCTGCTCGGCGACGACGTCCTTCGCGCGTCGATGGGCGATGCGGGGCGCCGGGCGGTGGAATCGCATTACAATTGGGATCGGGTCGCGCGCCAGACGCTCGACTTCACCCGCGCCTGCCTGTCGTCCTCTCGCCGCGAATGACCGTTCCCGCCGCTCCTCCTGCCCGCGCCTCGGCGCCGGCCAAGCTCCCGCCGAGCCAGCGTCCCCCGACGCTGGGGCATCGGGTGCAGTTCGCGCTGATCAAGGGGCTGTTCGCCTGGCTCGGGACCATGCCGCTGGAGTCGGCGCGCCGGATGGGCGAGCGCATCGGGCGGCTGGGGTACTTCCCGTTAGGCATCCGGAAGAAGGTGGTCGTGCGGCAGATCGCGGCCGCCTTTCCCGGGCTTGGCGACGCGCAGGTGCGCGAGATCGCCAAGCGGGCGTATGCGCACATCGGGCGCGTCTCGGTCGAGATGTCGCTGGTGGCGCGCATGGGGCCCCAGGGGGTCTTCGCGCTGTTCGAGGAGGAGAGCGACATCGATCTCGTGCAGCGCCACCTGGCCGAGGGGCGTGGGGTCATCGCCTTCGCCGGGCACGTGGGGAGCTGGGAGCTGGTCGGGGCGTATCTTGCAGCTCGCGGCGTCCCCACCGACGCCGTCGCCCGCCGGATGAACAACCGCCTGTTCGACGCCTTCGTCAACAAGACGCGCACCGACACCGGGATCACGGTCGTGTACGACGACGAGGCGGTACGGCGCATCCCGCGGTCGATGAAGGAGGGACGGCTGGTCGGGCTCATCGCCGACCAGGGGGTCATGGGGCTCGCGTCGACGTTCGTGACGTTCTTCGGGCGACCGGCCAAGACGCCCAAGGGCCCCGCCGTCTTCGCCCTGCGCTACAAGGTCCCGATCATCTTCGTCTCGGCGCTGTTGCAGCCGAGCGGGAAGTATCGCTTCTGCGCCCAGGAGATCGAGCCGGTGGACACCGGTGACCGCGACGCCGACGTCGACGCCACCGTGGCCCGCTTCACCCAGGCGCTGGAGCGCGTGGTGCGCCGCTATCCCGAGCAGTACTTCTGGCACCACCGTCGGTGGAAGCGGCAGCCCCCCGGAACGCCGCCGGAACTGCGAGAGCCGGTCTAGCGCATCCGTCGCACGCACTCGTGCTCCTCGTCGCACGCACTCGTGCGCCTCACCTCCGCGTTCCTCACATGGCCGATGTCGCCGCTCGCGCTGGACACCCCGCCCCGGACGCCGCCGCAATCGCCCGCCTCGAGGCGGTCGCCGCGCGCGAGTTTCCGCGGGTGCTGCGTCCCGGCGTCACGTTCCTGAACAACGCCTCCACCGGCCCGCTCCCCGAGTCGGCGCTTCGCGCGCTCGCCGACTTCAACGCGATGCGTGCCGAGCCCTGGACGATTTCGCAGGACTTCCAGTTCGGCACCGTGGCGCGCTCGCGCGAGCTGCTCGCCCGCCTCGTGGGGGCTTGGGCGGGGGAGATCGCGCTGATGACCAACACCAGCTACGGGCTCAACCTCGCCGCGCGCGCGCTGCCGTTGCGCCCCGGCGATGTCGTGCTGTCGAGCGACCGCGAGTTTCCGTCGAACATCTATCCGTGGATGGCGCTCGAGCGATCGCGCGGCGTGCGCTTCGAGCGCATCCCGTGTGTAGGGCGACTGGCCGACGAAGCCGCGATCCTCGCCGCCCTCGATCGCCCCGGCGTCCGCGTCCTCGTCCTCTCGTGGGTGTCGTTCGAGACCGGCTACGCGATCGACATCGCGCGCGTCGGCCGCGCGTGCGCCGAGCGGGGGATCTTCTTCGTCGTCGATGCCATCCAGGGGCTGGGCGCGCTCACGCTCGACCTGTCGCAGCTGCCGGTCGACATCCTCGCCTGCGGCTGCCAGAAGTGGCTGCTGTCGCCGTGGGGGACGGGGTTCGTCTACGTGCGGCGCGCCCTCATCGAGGCGCTGGAACCGAGCGATGTGGGGTGGATGTCGGTGCGCGACTCCGATGACTTCACGCGCATGCTGGAGTACGACTTCACCTACCGCGACGATGCACGCCGCTTCGAGGTGGTCACGCTCCCCTTCCAGGACTTCGCGGGGATGAACGCCTCGCTCGATCTCTTCTTCGAGGTGGGGCCGGCGGTGGCGGCCGCGCGCATCGCCGAGCACGTGGCGCACATCTTCGACTGGGCGCAACACCACCCCGAGATGCGGATCGTCTCGTCGGCCGAGCCGGCACGCCGATCGGGGATCGTCGCCGTGGTCCCTCCCGAGCCGGCGCGCGCCTCGCAGGCGCTGTGGGCCGCTGGCGTCGCACACTCGTTGCGCGAGGGGGCGATTCGCCTCTCGCCGCACTGGTACACGCCGGCCTCGCACGTGGCGCGCGCGCTGGCGTTGCTGGAACAGGCCGGACGTTAGGCACGACGAAGGGGCGCGACGTCCCCGCGTCGCGCCCCTTCGGATCCTCGCGGCGGGTTACCGCGAACGGCGGCCGGCGCGCGCTACGCCGGGCCGAGCCGCGCCAGCGCCACGTCGCGTCCCCCCTTCCGCACCAGGAAGTAGCCGCCCTCCAGTGCGTCGCTCTGCGCGACGGTGGCCTCGTCGGCCGAGAGCTTGTTGCCGTTCACCGCGACCGCCCCTTGCTGCAGCTGACGGCGAGCGTCGCCCTTGCTCTTCACCAGCCCGCTCTCCACGAGCACGTCGACGACCGAGATCGCGGCGCCGTCGCTCCCTTGGACGACGACGTGCGGGAGTTCGTCCCACAACATCTCCAGCACGGGGCGCCGCAGCGACCGCGGGTCCAGCTTGCGGTCGAAGATCACGCGCGAGGCCTCGCGCGCCGCCTCGGTGGCCGCCGCGCCATGCACGCGTGTCGTCACGTCGGCGGCCAGCGCCGACTGCGCCTCGCGCTTCTCGGGGGCGCTCAGCACCAGCGCATCCAGCGCCTCCACGTGCTCGCGCTCGAGCAGGGTGAACATGCGCAGGTACCGCCCCACGTCCCGGTCGTCGCAGTTGATCCAGTACTGGTAGAACTTGTACGGCGAGGTGCGCGCCGGATCGAGCCACACGCTCGTCCCCGCCGCCGTCTTCCCGAACTTGCTCCCGTCGGCGTTGGTCACCAGCGGGAGCGTGACGCCGTGCGCCTCGCCGCTGCCCGCCTTGCGGATCAGCTCCGTGCCGGCGGTGATGTTCCCCCACTGGTCGCTCCCCCCCAGCTGCAACGTGACGCCGGCGCGCCGGTTCAGCTCGAGGAAGTCGTACGCCTGCAGCAGCATGTAGCTGAACTCGGTGTACGAGATCCCCGTCTCCAGGCGCGACTTGACCGAGTCCTTGGCCATCATCGCGTTGATGCCGAAGTGCTTGCCCGTGTCGCGAAGGAAGTCGACCAGCTTGAGCTCCATGAGCCAGTCGGCGTTGTTGACCAACCGGGCGGCGAATGCCCCGTCGAAGTCGAGGAAACGCTCGAGCTGCTGCCGGATCGACGCCGCGTTCTCGGCCACCTGGTCGAGCGTGAGCAGGTTCCGCTCGGCGCTCTTGCCGCTCGGATCGCCGATCATCCCGGTCCCGCCGCCCACCAGCGCCACCGGGAAGTGCCCGGTGCGCTGCAGGTGGACCAACCCCATCACGGGGACAAGGTTGCCGATGTGGAGGCTCGACCCGGTGGGGTCGAAGCCGCAGTAGCCCACGATGCCGGTGCCGGCGAGCGCCCGCTGGGCGCCCTCGGTGCTCTGGAAGAGGAGCCCGCGCCAGGCAAGCTCGTCGAGGAATGTGCGCGTCATGGGGGAGAAGATAATCCGGCGTCCTAACGACGCGTCGGGCCATCCCGGTTCGGCCGGGAGCACGCGCCGAGCGCCCGGCCGCTGAATTGCCCACCCCCCCGATGCGGGGTTAGCTTGCCGTGCCCACGCCGCCGGCCGATGCGAGCGCCCGGGTGTATCAGGGCTGGTGGAAGCCGCCCCGTCCCCCCGAACCTCCCGCATGGCGAAGTCGTCGTCTCGCCCTTCTCGCACGTCGTGGTTCTCCCGGTACCCCCGGGTCGTGCGCGTCCTCGCGCTCGGGACCACGTTCGGCCTGGCCGCCGGCCTCGGCGGCGCGTACGGGATGTGGTCGCTGATCTGCCGCGGGAACCGCTGTCCGTCCATCGCGGTCCTCGAGAGCTACCAGCCCAAGCAGACCTCCAAGCTCTACGCCATCGACGGACGCTTCGTCGCCGAGTTGGGGCTGGAACGCCGGACCCTGGTGCGGATCACCGAGATCCCCAAGGTGGTCCGCGATGCCTTCATTATCACCGAGGACAAGCGCTTCTACTCGCACTCCGGGATCGATTGGCTCCGCATTCCTGGGTCGGTGCTGAGCAACGTGCGCGCCGGCTACTTCAAGGAAGGCTTCTCCACGATCACGATGCAGCTCGCGCGGAACATCTTCCCCGAGCACCTGTCGCGCGAGAAGTCGGTCATCCGCAAGATCAAGGAAGCCCGCGTCGCCCGTGACATCGAGCGAGCATACTCGAAGGACAAGATCCTCGAGCTGTACCTGAACCAGATCAACCTGGGGAGCGGCGCGTACGGCGTGGAGACCGCGTCGCAGCGCTACTTCGGCAAGCGGGTCAAGGACCTCAACCTCGCCGAGGCGGCGACGCTGGCGGCGATGCCCAAGGCTCCGGGCCGCTACAATCCGCGCCGCTTTCCCGAGCGTGCGGTGCAGCGCCGCAACACGATCATCGAGCTGATGCGGCGCAGCGACGCGGTGAGCGACGGCGACGCCTCGCTCGCCAAGGCCTATCCGTTGCAGCTGGCGCGACGCGTGGAGTCGGGGGACGTCGCCCCGTACTTCGTGGAGTGGGTGCGCCAGCAGCTGGAGAAGAAGTTCGGCGCCCGCCTGTACGACGAGGGGCTCAAGGTCTACACCTCGCTCGACCTCGACATCCAGACGGCCGCCGATCGCGCCCTCGAGAACCAGCTGCGCGCCATCGAGAGCGGGAAGTACGGCAAGTGGACGCACCAGACGTACGAGCAGTACCAGGCCAAGGGCGGCACCAGCGGCGAGGGCGCCAGCGGCGAGTCGCCCTACATACAGGGTGCAGCGCTCGTCATCGACCCGCGCACCGGGTCGGTTCGCGCCATGACCGGGGGGCGCGATTTCGACGACTCCAAGTTCAACCGCACCACGCAGGCGCTGCGCCAGCCCGGCTCCACCTTCAAGCCGATCGTGTATGCCGCGGCGGTACAGTCGGGGCGCACGCCGGCCACGCGCGTCGAGGACGTGCCGATCTCCGTGCCGCAGGTCGACGGGTCGTTGTGGACCCCGCAGAACTACGACATGAAGTTCGAGGGGTCGATGTCGATGCGCCGCGGGCTCGCCCAGTCGCGCAACCTCGTCGCCATCCGTGTGGGCATGGAGATCGGCGAGCAGACGGTGATCAACGAAGCCAAGCGCTTCGGGATCAGCACCCCGATCCCGCCGTATCCGTCGATCTTCATCGGGTCGGCCGACGTGTACCCGCTCGAGCTCATCGCCAGCTACGGGACCTTCGCCAACCTCGGCGCGCGCACCGCACCTAACGCGATCCTGCGCGTGGAGAACCAGCAGGGCGACGTCATCTGGCAGCCGAAGCCCGCCCGGACGCAAGTACTCTCGCCGGGCGAGGCGTGGTTGATGGTGAGCATGATGAAGGACGTGGTGCTCCGCGGGACTGCTGCCGGGAGTGTGTGGGGCGCGGGATTCCGCGTCCCGTCGGCCGGCAAGACGGGGACGACCAACGACGGCGCCGACGTCTGGTACGTGGGCTACACCGCCGACCTGGTGGCCGGCGTCTGGATGGGCTTCGATACGCCGAAGAAGATCATGGCCAATGCGCAGGGCGGGCGCCTGGCGGCCCCCGCCTACACGCAGCTCATGATGGAGGTCTATCGCCGCAAGCCTGCCCCCCCTGACTGGCCGCGACCGGAGTCGGTGGTCACGAAGGACGCGTGCGGCCCCAACGGCAGCTACACCGAGTTCTTCCTGGCGGGGACCGAGAGCGACGACGGCTGCGGCGGGATGGAGGCCGACCCCTTCCAGATTCCCGGCGACACCGCAGGACGCCAGGCCAACCCCGCCAAGAAGGTCACCCCGGGGGCCGCCCCCATCACGAAGGCCAAGGCGGACACGGCGAATCCGTTCAAGATTCCCGACGCACCATGACCTGGGCACCGCTCGACTGCCACGCCCACACGACGTGGTCGGACGGGCAGCTGGACCTCGACACGATGCTGGACGCCGTGCGCGCGCGCGGCGTGCGACCGTCGGTCGCCGACCATGTCTCGCGCGACGTGGTCGGCGCGATCGACTCGCCGGAACGGCTCGAGGCGTATCTCGATGCGCTCGAGACGCGCGAGACGGGGCGGGCCGCGGAGTACTGCTGGCACGATGGGCTCTGGCGCGAGGTTCCGCCGGCACTCGACGATCGCTTCACGCACACGATCGGATCGCTGCACGCCGTCTGGCTCCCCAACGGTTCGTTGCAGCGGGTCTTCACTCGGCAATGGCCCGAGGGGCTCACCGCGCACGACTACGTCGAGGCGCTGGTCGACAACCTCGAACGCCTCGCCCGCGAGATGCCGGTCGACCTCGTGGCCCACCCCACGCTCCTCCCCATCCCGCTGCGCGCCCTCCCGGCGGAAGAGGTCTGGCGCGAGCAGGATGAGGAGCGCATGGTGCGGGCCTTCGCCGGTTCGGGGCTCGCCTTCGAGGTGTCGTCGCGTTACCGCCCGCACGAGCGCCTGGTGCGACGCGCCGTCGATGCCGGCGTGCGCCTGTCGTTAGGCTCGGACGGCCATCACGCCGAGCAGGTGGGTGAGATCGCCTTCTCCCTCGCCATGACCCGTGCGCTCGGTGTCCCCGACACGTCGCTGTACGACCCGGCGGTGCACGGCCGCCGGGCGCGCTGACCGCGGCGTCACCGCCACGACCTCGACCCGCTCATGCGCACCTACCTCGCGCGCTGGATCGTCCCGATCGCGGCCCCACCCATCGCCAACGGCGCGGTGACGGTCCACGAGGGACGCATACTCTACGTCGGCGCACGCGACGGTGCCCCGGCCGCTGACGTCGTCGATGTGGGTGATGCCGTCCTGCTCCCGGGACTGGTGAACGTGCACACGCACCTCGAACTCACCGCGATGCGCGGCTTCCTCGAGGAGCTTCCCTTTCGCCGCTGGGTCCTGCGCCTCACCAAGGCGCGCGCAGCCGTCCTCTCGCCCGAGCTCCTGCTCGCGTCGGCCAAGGCGGGGGTTGCCGAAGGGTTGATGGCCGGGGTCACCACCTTCGCCGACACCTGCGAGTCGGGGGTCGTCCTGCAGGCGCTGGTCGAGATGGGGGTGCGCGGGATCATGTACCAGGAGGTCTTCGGTCCCGATCCCGCCCAGTGCGACGGCGCGATGGCCGGGCTGCGCGAGAAGCTGGCACGCCTGCGTGAGCAGGCGACGCAGCGCGTGCGCCTGGGAATCTCGCCGCATGCGCCGTATTCGGTCAGCGACGCGCTCTTCTCCGCCTGCGCCCGGTTGGCGGGCGACGAGGGATGGCCGGTCGCTGTGCACCTGGCGGAGAGCGAGGCCGAGTCGCGCCTCGTGCGCGACGGCAGCGGAATGTTCGGTGACGCGCTGCGCGCGCGAGGGATCGCCGTCGCGCCGCGCGCCGACTCGCCGGTCTTCCTCCTCGATCGACTTGGCCTCCTGGCCCAGCGCCCGCTCCTGATCCATTGCGTGCGCGCCAGCACCCCCGACATCTCGCGCCTGGCGCGCCACGATTGCGCCGTTGCCCACTGCCCGGCCTCCAACGCCAAGCTCGGACACGGCATCGCCCCGTTGCTCGAACTGCGTGCAGCCGGTGTGCGCACCGGGCTCGGGACCGACTCGGTGGCCGCGAACAACCGCCTCGACCTGCTCGACGAGGCGCGCACGGCAATCCTCATGCAGCGCGCCGCGGCGCAGCGATTCGATGCGCTCACCGCCGCCGAGGTCCTGGCGATGGCGACGATCGAGGGGGCGCGTGCGTTGGGGATCGACGCCGAAGTGGGGACGCTGGAGGTGGGGAAGCGCGCCGACCTCGCCGCCTTCTCGTTAGGATCGCCGCGCGCCACGCCGGCCTATTCGCCCGAGGATGCCCTCGTCTGGGCGGTCGCAGGGCGCGAAGCGTCGTTGGTGGTCGTCGACGGTGAGGAGCGCGTGCGCGACGGGCGACTGGTCGCGCCCCCGACGGCGGCGCTCGACGCGCTGCATCAGGCGGGGGAGGCTCTCGCCCGGTGGCAGGGGACGCAAGCCGAGTAGCCGGCCTCCGGGGGGCGACACTCCCCCCACCTCCCCCCACCTCCCCCCGCCGGTTATTGTTTGTCAGACCCCTCGGAGGAGATCGGCATGGCGGACGCCTCGACTGGGCGCACCGACAAGATCTGGCGCGACGGCGAACTCGTGAAGTGGGAAGACGCCACGCTTCACGTCATGTCGCACGTCGTGCACTACGGATCGTCGGTCTTCGAGGGGATCCGCTGCTACGACACGCCGAACGGTGGCGCCGTCTTCCGCCTGCGGGAGCACATTCGCCGCCTCCTCGATTCGGCGCGCATCTACCGCATGCCGCTCCGCTACACGCTCGACGAACTCGTGCAGGCCACGCTCGACACGGTGGCGGCCAACGACTTGCGAGAGTGCTACCTGCGCCCGCTCGTCCTGCGCACGGGGCAGCAGATGGGGTTCTATCCCGTGGGCGTCCCGGTCGAGTGTTTCATCATCGCCTACAAGTGGCCGACCTACCTCGGCGCAGAGGCGCTGGAGAAGGGGGTCGACGTCTGCGTGTCGTCGTGGCGGCGCGCCGCTCCCGACACCTTCCCGACGATGGCCAAGGCCGGCGGGAACTACCTCAATTCGCAACTCTCCAAGCTCGAAGCCAAGCAGAACCACTACGCCGAAGGGATCATGCTCGACTCCTTCGGTTTCGTCGCCGAAGGGAGCGGGGAGAACCTCTTCCTGGTGCGCGACGGCGTCTTCTACACCGCGGGCATCAGCAGCGGGATCCTGAACGGAATCACCCGCGACACGGTCATGACGATCGCCCGCGACCTCGGCTACGAGGTACGCGAGCAGCAGATCCCGCGCGAGATGCTCTACATCGCGGACGAACTGTTCTTCACCGGCACCGCCGCCGAGCTGACCCCCATCCGGTCGGTCGACCAGGTGGAAATCGGTAGCGGCAAGCCGGGCGAGATCACCCGGAAGATCCAGTCCGAGTTCCTCGGCATCGCCAAGGGGCGCATCGCCGATCGCTTCGACTGGCTGACGCCCGTCCCGTCCGCGGCGTTGAGTCGGTAACGATGTCGTCACCAGCGCGTTCGATGCTTTGTTCCGAACTGTTAGGTTTTCCGAGTAGCAGCAGGCCCTGTCGTGTCGCGCGGCAGGAGCTGCGGCGGGTCGTCCCGCACGTCGTCGTCATGTAGTGTCTTCGCGACTCCCGCCCCGGCTTTGGGCGGGAGTTTGTACTTCCAACGGTCCATGGCACCGCGCGCCGCCCGCGACGACGGCGCGCGAGGCGGGGACCGCCACCGTGAGGAGGGCCGCGTGATTGTCGGTTGTCTCGCACTCAACGCCTCGTTCGAGCCGCTCACCATGGTACCGCTGAAGCGAGCGCTCCGTCTCGTGATCGACGGCAAGGCCGAGATCGTGGAGGCAGACGACGGGCGGCTCGTGCGGTCCGAGCGGCTGTCGGTCCCGCGCCCAGCGGTCATCCGCCTGACGAAGTTCATCCATGTCCCGCGCAAGTTCCGCCGGCAGGTGACCAACACCTTCCTCTTCGCCCGCGACCAGTACAAGTGCCAGTACTGCGGGCGCACCGGCGCGGACCTCAAGCCGCGCGAGGCGCTCACGCGCGACCACCTGATCCCGCTGTCGCGCGGGGGGTCCAACGAGTGGACGAACGTCGTGACGGCGTGCTCGTCGTGCAACACGCGCAAGTCGAACCGCCTTCCCAGCGAGATCGGGATGTATCCGCTGCATGCCCCGGTGGAGCCGCACTTCGTCCACCTCAGCTGGGCGGTGCGTCGCCTCACGCCCATCCAGGCGCGCTATATCCGCTTCTTCTACGGTGAGGCCACGCTGCACCAACTCGAGGAGTTGGAGGCGCGCACGGCGCACAGGGCGCACGCGGCGGGGCATCAGCCGGCACAGGGGCACGGGCCGGTACACGGAGCGGCACACGGCTAGCGCCGGTCCTTCGGCACGGCGTTGCGGATTGGTCCGGAGGCGCGCCGTCATGGCGCGCCTTCGTTCTTCAGTGCTTCAACGTGGCGCGCCGTCGCTCGTTAGGGCTTGAACGTCTTGCTGCGCGCCTCGAGGCGACGCATCTCGCCGCCCAGCATGCGGGCCAGGAGTGTGCGCATCCCGCGCCCCACGGCCGTTCCCGGGTTGCGCTGGCCACGAACCGCCGGCTTCAGCTCCCCGCGCAGCCAGCGCTCGACCTCGTCCAGGTCGGAGACCGAGAGCATCTCGAGTTCCAGCGTCACGTTGTAGTACTGCGACTTGCGATCGCGCAGCGGGACGATCGGGGCGCGCGCGGGCCGCTCGACCTCGGTGACCATGTCGGCAAACTTCCCGAAACGCCCGAGCGACACCGCGGAGTCACCGTGCACGCGCACCACCTCGTACTGCTCGCGCATCGCATCGTAGCGCACCAGGACGTCCCACTCGGCGGCGCGCTGCATCGCGTTGAAGAAGCCGCCGGTCGTCCACAGCTCCGCGCGATAGTGCAGGCGGGCAGGGAAGCCGTTCCCCAGGAGGTCGCGGACGTAGCGCTCGCCCAGCACGTCGCGGACGCGCACCGTCGGTCCTTCCTCTCCCAACGCGGTCGTCGGGAGCGTCACGTCGAGTTGCGGGCGCCGCTGCGCCGCGACGGGAGCTCCCGCCGCGGCCAGCGCCAGAAGCGCCACCACCACACCCCGCCGTGTCACCTGCCGCTCACCGGCTAGAAGCGCGGCGTGAGCCGCACGAAGACGTTGAACGGAGCACCGCGATCCGAGAGCGACTTGGCCACGTAGATCCCCACGTCATCGAGCACCACCCCCAACCCCACGTCGGTCTTGAAGGTCGACAGCCGAGGGAACTCGCCCCTGCGGTAGTTCAACCCGTCGCCGGGCTCTCCCACCAGCCAGCCGCGTCCTGCGTCGGCAAAGAGCACCCACTGCGTCCCGCGCCCCCAACCGGCCCGGCGCCGGTCCCGCTCCTCGTCCAGCACGCCGAACGGGTCCAGGTGCATGTCCCCACGAAACTCCACCTGCGCCATGGCGAATCGCTCGCAGAGCGCGGGGGAGCCTAACGGGAGCGATGCGTCCTGCAGCGCCGGTCCCGCGCACTGGAACACGTCGGTACGGCCCGTCGAGGTCCGGAACTCGTAGCCCGGCAGTGTCCCGGGCCCACCCACCGAGAAGCGGCGCTGCAGCGGGAGGTCGTCCCCCGAGAGCCACCCGCCAGCCACCAGGCGCA
>ERZ795044.1903-NODE-1903-length-18504-cov-9.046615_pt1 | contig 18504 bp, 13 predicted proteins | sample MGYA00375128_ERZ795044 | MGnify/ENA primary metagenome ERZ795044 (study PRJEB30173, sample SAMN05720213) | anaerobic digester metagenome | isolation source: active sludge of municipal wastewater-treating anaerobic digesters | place: USA | collected 2014-12-22 ... | reverse complement strand
TGTCCTCCCGTCTGCTACGTTACCCGCCGCACCGGCTCCCACCCCCTGGGGCTCGCCACGATGATCGTGCAGGCGCTGATCTTCGCCTGGCTCTATCCGCGCCCGTTCAGCACGAGTCGCGAGGCGTGGTTGCAGGGGGCGGCGGGCTTCGCCTTGGTGTTTGGTGTGCTGGCGTGGACGTTCACGACGCTGCCGGTGGCGGCGAAGTACCGCATGACGTCGGTTTCCTCCCTCCTGTTGCTGGAGTCGGCGTTCACGGTCGTGCAGTTTCTCGTCGTGTCGCCGCTAGTGGCGTTGGCGTGGCGGGATGCGACGTGATGGTATAGGCCCGTGCAGGGCAGCAGCGACCTTCCTCTATGGTATCAGCCCCCGATCGGGCACCACCATCGTCGTCCCCGTCACGCGGAAGCGCGCCTCGCGCACGTCGACGGAGCTGCCCCCGACGTAGACGGTGAACGTCCCGGGCTCCACCACGTGGCGCATGTCCAGGTCGTAGAACGCCAGGTCGCGCGGCCGCAGGGTGAACGACACGGTGCGGCGCTCACCCGGCGTGAGCGAGACACGTTCAAAGCCGCGCAGCATCTTCACCGGGCGCGTCACGCTCCCGACGTCGTCACGGACATACAGCTGCACCACCTCGTCGCCGGCACGTGTCCCGCTGTTGGTGAGCGCCACACGCACGACGACGGAGTCACCCATCGCGAGCTGCGTGGCGCTGAGCGTCGGGGGCCCATAGGCGAACGTCGTGTAGCTCAATCCGTGCCCGAACGCCCACTGCGGGGTCCACGGCACGTCGAGGTACTTGGACGTGTAGCGTTCGCGCTCGTCGGGGGGACGCCCGGTGTTCTTGTGATTGTAGTAGACGGGGACCTGCCCGACCGTACGCGGGAACGACACCGGGAGCTTGCCCCCCGGGTTGGCGTCGCCAAACAGGACGTCGGCCACGGCGGGCCCCATTTGTACGCCGAGGTACCACGTCTCGAGGATGGCGGGGACGTGGTCGGCGAGCCAGGGGATCGACAGGGGCCGGCCGTTCTCGAGGATCACAACCACCGGCTTGCCGGTGGCCACCACAGCCTGCGCCAGTTGCAGCTGCACCCCCGGCAGGTCGAGCGACGCGCGGTTGCGCGCCTCGGCGCTCATGTCCTGGTGCTCGCCGAGCACGAGCACCACGGCATCGGCCTGCCGGGCGATCCGCACGGCCTCGGCAAAGCCGGTCGTGTCGGCGCTGTCGACCGGGGCGCCCGGCGCGTAGAGGATGCGCGTGCGCGAGCCGACCGCCTGCCGAATGCCGGCGAGGATCGTGACGGCGTCCTCCGGGCGTCCCACGGCGGCCCAGTTGCCGAGGGCCGAGCGTGCGTCGTCGGCGAGTGTCCCGATCACGGCCAGCGTGCCTAACGACTTCGACAAGGGGAGGGCGCCGCCGCTGTTCTTGAGCAGCACGATCGAGCGCCGGGCCATGTCGCGCGCCTCGGCCACGTAGGCGGGCGAGAGGGTCAGCGCCCGTTCACGCGCCTCGCTGCTGTGGTGGTACGGGTCGGCGAACAGCCCCATCTCGTACTTCACGCGCAGCACGCGGCGCACCGCGCTGTCGACTGCGGCCAGCGGCAGTCGGCCAGCGCGCACCTCGGCGGGGAGATACGAGAAGTAGATGTTGCTCACCATGTCGACGTCGATCCCGGCGTCGAGCGCCAGTCGTCCGACGGTGGCGGTGTCGCCACCGATGCCGTGGTTGAGCAGTTCCATCACGCCGGTGTAGTCGCTCACCAGGATGCCGTCCCAACCCCAGCGATCGCGCAGCACGCCGTCGATGAGCGCGCGGTTCGCATGCATCGGGACGCCGTCGATCTCATTGAACGAGGCCATCACCGATCGCGCCCCCGCGTTCACCGCCGCCTGGAACGGCGGGAGATAGATCTCCCGCAGCGTACGCGCCGGGATATCGGTCGTGTTGTAGTCGCGCCCCCCCTCGGCGGCGCCATAGCCGACGAAGTGCTTGACGCTGGCGATCAGGGCCAGCGAATCGCGCAGGTCGTTGCCTTGGTAGCCGCGCACGCGGGCGGCGGCCATCACGCTTCCCAGATACGGATCTTCTCCCGAGCCCTCGACCACGCGCCCCCAGCGCGGATCGCGCGCGATGTCGACCATCGGCGCAAAGGTCCAGTGCAGGCCGTTGGCCGCCCCTTCGGCAGCTGCAATTCGGGCGGCGCGCTGCACGGCCGCCGGGTCCCAACTCGACGCCTCGGCCAGGGGGACGGGGAAGATGGTGCGGAAGCCGTGGACGACGTCGTGGGCGAAGAGGACCGGGATCTTCGCCCGCGATTCCTCGACCGCCACGCGTTGCATCTCGCGGGTGACCGCGGCGCCAACGACGCCCAGGAACGAGCCGACGCGTCCGGCGCGAATGTCGACCGCCCCGGCCTCGGGGGTCTGCGGCCCGGTGAGTCCAAATTGCCCACGGTACTGGGTGAGCTGTCCCAACTTTTCCTCGAGCGTGAGGCCGGCGAGGACCGAGTCGACAAAGCGCTCCATGCGCGCATCGGGAGTGCGCACGGCGCTCCGGTCGCCGTCACCCGTGGCCACTCGAGCTGTCGGCGTGCTGCCCGAGGTGGTGAGCGGAGCGGGCGTACGCCCGGTCGTGGTGGTGCACGCGGAAAGAACGAACAGGACCGCTGACGTCGCCGCGAAGGGGGTTCGACGCAGCAACGAGGCGAGTGCGGGGCGCATGATGGTCATCTGGTGGGAAGCAACGCGGGAGGTGCGTCGGGCTGGCGCGACGGTCACGAGCGGTTCGTCGTCCGTGCTGTACGCATGTTAGGGGTGCGGTGCGGCGAGTGAAACGTCGCGCGGCGGTAATACGGGGGCGGTTGCAGTGTCCTGCCGCGGTGGCCTACCGTGGAGAGCGTCGGCGAGTGCGGGTGATGTTCCCTCCGGCGAGCACGACTGCTATGCATATGCCCATGGAAAAGCTCCGCGACCTCCCCACCGGATTGCTGATCGCCCTCGGCGCCCTCGTGCTCGTGCAGCTCTCGCTGCAGGTCTGGGGGTTGCTCGACCTCTCCCGTCGCGAGGTAGTGCCGGGCGGACGCAAGTGGGTCTGGGCGCTCGTCATCCTCTTCGGCAACCTGCTCGGGGCAATCGTCTATCTCGTCGTTGGCCGAAGCGCGCCGCTGCCGGCGACGTTCGAGGATCTCCCCGGCGGCGATCGCAGCGGGAAACGCCGCGCCGCGGTGGACCGCCTGTACGGCGACCGCGATGCCTGACGAGTCGGGTCCCGCGGAGACGTCGACCGCAGCCGCGCTCGACATCCGGTCGCTCCGCAAGGAGTTCGGCACCGCCGTGGCGCTGGATGGGATCTCGCTGCGGGTCCCGAACGGCTCGATCTTCGGCTTCCTCGGGCCTAACGGTGCCGGGAAGACGACGACCATCCGTATCGTCACCGGGCTGGCGCACGCCACGGCTGGGACGGTGCGCGTCGTCGGGCGCGACCTGGCACACGATCGGGCGGCGATCGCGCGCGAGATCGGCTTCCTCCCCGACGTGCCGGGCTTCTACGACTGGATGACGGCGGTCGAGTTTCTGGGCTTCACCGGGCGCCTGTTCGGGCTCGGGGGCTCGGCGTTGCGCCAGCGCGTGGACGACCTGCTCGACCTCGCCGGCCTAACGAACGTGGCCACGCGCATCGGCGGGTACTCGCGCGGGATGAAGCAGCGGCTGGGAATCGCGCAGGCGCTCATCAATGCCCCGCGCCTGCTCATCCTCGACGAACCCACCAGCGCCCTCGACCCGATCGGGCGGCGTGAGGTGCTGGAAACCGTCGCCTCGTTGCGCGGCCGAGCCACCGTGTTCTTCTCCACCCACATCCTGGCCGACGTCGAGCGGGTGTGCGACACGGTGGCCATCCTGGACCACGGGCGCGTGGTGGCCAACTCCAGCGTCGCCGCCCTCAAGGAACGGGCGGGGGTGCACCGCCTGGCGGTGACGGTCGACGGTGACGCACGTGTGCTCGCCGAGCGGCTGGAGGGAGCGCCGTGGCTCGTGGCCTGCGACATCGAGGACGCCACATTGCGCCTGACGGTCTCCGATGCCCAGCGCGCGGCGCACGACCTCCCGCGCGCCGTGGCCGAAACATCGCTCGGGCTGTTGCGCCTGGCGAATGAGGAGGTCAGCCTCGAGGACGTGTTCGTGCAGCTGGTGGGAGGGGAGCGGGCATGACGAGCGAGCACCAGCGGATGGCCTCATGAACGGCTTCGTTCCCCTGCTCGCCAAGGAGTTCCTCGAGATCCGGCGCACGTGGCGGCTCTGGGTCGTCCCCGGGATCCTCGCCTTCTTTGCCGTCACCGGGCCGATTATGGCGTTGCTCACGCCGCGCCTGCTGGCATCGATGGCGGCGCAGCAGCCGGGGGTTGTCATCACTGTCCCTGACCCCACGGCCGTCGACGCCTACGCGCAGTTTGTGAAGGGGCTCACGCAGATGGTGCTTCTGGCGCTGATCATCGGCGGCGGCGGGCTGGTGTCCGGCGAGCGCGCCTCGGGGACGGCGATCATGATCCTCACGAAGCCCGTGTCGCGTGCCGCGTTCATCCTGTCGAAGCTGGTGGCCGAGTTGGTCTTGCTGCTGGTGGCGACGACGCTGACGACGGTCGTGACGCTACTCGTGACCCGCGCGCTCTTTCCACCGGTGCCTGCGGCGCCGCTCTTCGCTGCGGTCGCGATCTGGCTGGTACAGGCGGGGCTCGTGGTGAGCGCGATGGTCTTCTTCTCGGCGAGCTTCCGTTCGCGCGGCGGCGCGGCGGGGGCCGGGCTGGCGTTCGTGATGGTGCTGCTGCTGTTGTCGATGTGGCCGGCGGCCGAGCGGTACTCGTTTGTCGGGCTCACGGCGGCGATTGCGAACGCGCTGCGCGGGGGAGGCCTGTGGTGGGGCTGGCCGGTGGGGACGGCGATGGTGGGGATGGTCGGGTTCGCGGTGGCGGCGACGGTGGTGTTTCGGGGGAAGGAGATCTAGGCGGAGCTTGGGACAGGGCTGGGGGCGGTGACCATCCCGGAGCCGACGCTTTCCATGCACCGCTGCTCTGTTGCAGCACGACGGCGCGCTGATCGCGCATGGCCTTGACGGTCGCCGGTGGTGTGTACGTGTCCTCCAGACTGCCAGGTGACGCGCCGCAACGGCTCCCCCTCATCGTCACCCTGGCGAACGGCGTAGCCGAATACGCTCTTCTCGCGAACGACACTGCAGTTCCCGGCCCTCACCCAACGCGCTGAGCGCCACCCGTGTGCGCATCATGGCACCCAAGGGATGTACGGCATCGTGAACCACAGGTCGTCGTCGGCGGTCTCGACGGAATCGAAGACCGCTACGATGTGCGGATGCTGGAGCTGCGCAGCGAGGGTGATCTCACGACGATCGCCCTTCCCGCTCCACGCGCACCCCGCAAGTCAGTGCTGCGGCGAAGCTACGGAACGGAAGCGGGGGAGACTAGAGAGAAGCGGCAGGATCGCAGTGTGTCGTCCCGGCACCCTGCTCCGACTATCGCCGCATCAACCGGAACGCGATGCTCCGCCCATGACTCGGCGTCCCGCCGACACCCATGGCGAGCGAGATCCAGAGCACCGCCAGGTGCTCGAGCGCGCGCGCGCGCGCGAGGGGACCCGCATCGACGGCGTCGAAGCCGAGGTCGGTCGCCAGCTGGTGGGCGACCTGCCTGGCCGCTGCGTCGTCGCCGGCGTAGAACATGACCGAGGCGCGCCCTTCGTACACCGGGTCGCGCATGTTGTCGAAGCCGGTGGTGTTGAAGGCCTTCACCACCCGTGCCGTCGGCGCGAGCGCTTGCACCTGCTCGGCGCCCGAGGCGCCGTCGGGTCCCGACTCCAGGCGGAGGCCGGGACCTAACGGGTTGGTGGCGTCGAGGAGGACGACGCCGTCGAGCGCGCCAGGGCCGAGCTCGGAGAGCGCGGAGGCGACGGCCGGCCAAGGGGTGGCGACGAGGACGACGTCGGCGCGCCACCCGTCGTCGCCGCGCACGGCCTGTGCGGGGGTGGCGACGCGGGCACGATCGGGAAGGGCGCCCTCGCCGGCGCCCCCCTTCACGGCGGCAGCGCCGCGTTTGGGGTCACGCACGCCGAAGACGACGTCGTGCCCGAGCGTTGCCCAGCGGCGGCCGAGGGTGCCGCCGACGTTGCCGCTGCCGATGACTGCGATGCGCATGGTGTCCCGGTGGAAGTCGAGGTATGACGGGCGCTGCGGCGAATGAAGGGTGGCGGCGCCCGGACTGGAAGAAATCTCTGGGGTCTTGCTGCGCGGCCGCTACTCGCTGACACGTGGACGATTCCCGTGCGGCACGCGCTGGTGGCGGCACGCGCTGGTAGCGGCACGGGCGCGGCGGCTGCGGAAGGAGGGAAAGGAGGGGAGCTAGGCGGCAAGTGGACTGGGCCTTCTGGCGAGGCGTAATATCCAATCGTATATATCGCCGGCCGTCGCGGCGTACCTTGCCGTTGCCGGCTGCCTAACCTCCGGCCCGCAGGTGCTGCTCCAGAAATCGCACGTCACCCTGCGCCGACCGTAGCAGGGCCGTCTCGACCGACCGGTACCGCGTCACGATCTCCTCGCCGAACGAGGTGAGCGACGCACCACCGCCTTGGCGCCCACCCTGCGCGGTCTCGCTCACCGGGGTGGTGAACAGGGCGTTGGTCTCTTCCAGCAGTACCCAGGCACGTCGATAGGACATGCCAAGGGCCTTGGCGGCGCCGGTGATGGAGCCGGTGGCGCCGATGGCCTCGAGCAACGCGATCTTCCCCGGCCCCAGCCTCCGGCTCCCCTCGAAGTCGATCCGTACCGTGAGTCTCGTCATATCCAGTCAGATACATCGCAAGTGGGTGGTCCTGCTGCTCGCGCTCGCGCCCGCGCTCGCCAGCCCTCGCCCCCTCGGGGCGCAGACGGCGGTGACGGGGATCGTCGGCATGGTACGCGACTCGCTTGGCGCACCGCTGGCCCGCGTGCGGGTCGAGGCGCGACACGCGGAGACGGGCTACGTGGTACAGGCAACGACGAACGAGGCCGGGCGTTACGCCATGCTCGGCATCCCGTTAGGCGGTCCCTATCGCATACAGGCGCGCCGCCTCGGGTATCGGGGGGCGGAGCGTGACGGGATTGTCCTGACGATCGGGGCACGCCCGGCGGTGGACTTCGTGCTCGAACCGCTCGAGACACGCCTCGCGGAAGTTGTGGTGCGCGAGTCGAGGGAGGAAGGGCGTGAGGCGCGCGTGGGCGGGAGCACGCGCATCGATCGCGAGCAGATCGATGCGCTTCCGGTGATCGACCGCAACTTCTCGGGGCTCGCCTCACTCAGCCCGCTGGCGGGGAATCAGCTTTCGCTCGGCGGGCAACGGTGGACGAGCACCGACTACCGCCTCGACGGCGTGCAGTCGCGCAACATGCTGCGCGCGGGGGAAGCGAATGGGGGGCCGTCGGCGATTTCGCTCGAGGCGGTGCGCGAATTCGAGGTGAACACGGCGGTCTTCGACGTGGGCCAGGGACGCCAGGGGGGCGGGCAGATTGCGGCGGCGACACGCTTCGGGACGAACACGACGGAGCGGCGCGTGTTCACGGCCTTCCGCGACGAACGCCTGTCGGGGGCGCGCGACTTTCAGGGGCGCGCGCGTTCGATGCGCGAGGCGCAGTTCATCCAGTCGGCGCTCTCATTCGGCGGGCCGATCGTGCACGACCGTGCGCACTACTTCGTGGCCTACGAACGCCAGGACTCCAACGAACCGCTGGTCACCGGTGACGTGACGACGTCGCAGGCGCAGGTGGCCGCGGGGATCCATCGCGATTCGCTGGCGCGAGTGCTCGACGTACTGGGGCGACTCTACGGCACGGACGCCGGCATGACGCAGCTGGGGCGACTGTCGCGGCGCCCGCTGTCGCAGACACTCTTCGCGCGCGTGGACTGGCAGCTGGCGCCGGCGCACCGCCTGATGGTGCGGGCGACGGGGAGCGACTGGGAGAGTCCGCTGAGTGGCGGGGTGGACCAGGCGATCACGCTGCGCGAAGCACGCTCCGGCTTCACGTCGCGCGAAGGGCAGCTCCTGGCCTCGCTCACGTCGCAGCTGGCGGGGAGCGGACATAACGAGTTGCAACTGGCGTACGGCACATCGCGCCGCGCCCTGGTGCCGGTATCCCCGGGGATACCGCGCGGCTTCGTGCAGGTGCGCTCGACACTCCCCAACGGGACGACGGGGAACTCGACCATCCAGTTCGGCGGCAACCGCCTGGCCCCGGACGACAGCCGCGAGTGGCAGCTGCAACTTCTCGACCGCTTCGCCATCCAGCGCGGTGCGTATCTCTTCACCATCGGCACCGACAACTCGCTCACGGGGACGCGCACGCTGATCGCGGAGTCGCAGGGCGGGCTGTTCGTCTTTCCCTCGATCGCGGCACTGGAGGCGCGGCAGCCCAACCGCTTCACGCGCACGATCGTGTTCGGTGGCGCAGCGCCGGTCACTCGGCAGCACGTGCTGGAAGTCGCGCTCTTCTCCCAGGTGGAATGGCAGGCCAGCGACCGCCTGACGATCACGGGCGGGGTGCGGTGGGACGGGACAGCGTTCCGCAGCGCCCCTGTGCCCAACGCGGCGGTGGACGCGGCCTTCGGCGTGCGCACCGGGCGGGCGCCGAGTGACTGGCGACAGCTGCAACCCCGGGGGCAGCTGGTGTGGCGCGTGGACGCCGACGCGCGCGACGTGGTGCGTGTGGGAGCGGGGCTGTTCACGGCGCAGCTCCCGTACTATGCGGAGCACAACCAGTTGCTGTACACAGGGACGAGCCTCGCCGACATCGACCTGCGCGGGGCGCTGGTTCCGGTCCCCGACTTCAGCGCGTACCGCGCAAGTCCCTCGGCGGTGCCTGGGCTGCCGGCTGGCGGCGCGCTCCCGCCGGCGTACGTGAACGTGTCGGGCGACGTTCGTGCACCGCGCACGTGGAAGGGGGCGGCGGCGTGGTCGCACCGGGTGGGCAAGGGGGTGACGACGACGCTGGCGCTGCACGCGTCGCGCATGCAGGACGGCTTTCACTACATCGACCGCAACCTGCGCAACGCGCCCTCGTTCACGCTGGCGGCCGAAGGGGGGCGCGGGGTGTGGGTTCCCGCGTCGAGCATCCCGGCGGCGACGGGGGTGACCGACGTGCGCAACGCTGCGCGCGTGGCGGGTTACGCCCGCGTGATCTCGCTGGAGTCGGGCGCGCGGGCCGAGCAGCGCGCGCTGACGGGGGAGGTGGCGTACCGCGGGCGCGGGCGGGTGGGCGGCTCGCTGGGGTATGCATGGGCGCGCGCGCGCGACAACTCGACCTACGGTTGCTGCCTCGCGCGCACGGCGACCACGTTCACGCCGATCGTCGACGACCCGCGCAAGCTCGACCAAGCGTGGGCGGCGTCGGACTTCGACGCGCGGCATCGCGTGGTGGGGACGATCGACGTGCGGGCCCCGTTAGGCGTGCACGTCTCGGCGCGCTACGTGGGGACCAGCGGGCGTCCGTTCTCGCTGGTGGTGGATGGTGACATCAACGGGGACGAGGCGAACGGCAACGACCGGGCGTTCCTGTTCGACCCGGACGATCCGGCGACGCCGGCCGATGTGGCGGCGTCGATGCGTCGGGTGATGGCCAACCGCGACAATCTGGCTGCGCGCTACATCCGGGCCCATCTTGGGGAGGTGGCGGGGCGTAACGCCATCTACACGCCCTGGACCAATCGGGTCGACGCGCGGCTGTCGCGCCGTTTCGCGGTGCGCGGGATCGGCGGCGCCGAGGTGATGGTGGACGTCTTCAATGTCGGCAACCTGCTCAACGACCGGTGGGGGGCGCAGTATCTGCTGCCGATAGGAATCTCGTCGCAGAACCCGGTGGTGAACCGGGTGCCGTTGCTGCGCGTGGTGGGCTTCGATGCGGCCAACCAGCGCTATCGTTACACTGTGAACGAGACGGCTGGTGTACTGCCGAAAGCGGGAGACCCGTACCAGGTGCAGGTGGGGGTGCGGCTTGGGCACTGAGTTCAACTGGGACACCTACATGAGATACGGGACGAGACTCCGGATGCTGGCGGCGTCGATGGTGGTGTCGCTCGCGGTGACGGCTGCACCGGTCGCGGCGCAGCAGGGGGCGCCGTCGATCGCGGTGAGCGGGGCGGTTCCGACACCGTTGACGCTGACGGCAACCGACCTGGCCGCCATGCCACGCGCCTCGGTCACCACGACGAACAACGGGATCGCCACGAAGTACGAAGGGGTGTGGCTGGCGGAGGTGCTGCGCAAGGCCGGGCTTCCGATTGGCAACGGGCTCCGCGGGGGGTCGCTGTCGATGTACGTGCTGGCCGCGGCGAGCGACGGTTACCAGGTGCTCTTCTCGTTAGGTGAACTCGATCCCGAGATCACCGACGGCCAGTACCTCGTGGCCGATGCGGCCGACGGCAAGCCGCTGTTTGGGGAGATGGGGGCATTCCGGCTGGTCGTGCCCGGCGACAAGCGGGGGGCGCGCTCGATTCGCATGCTGGCGTCGTTGACGGTGGTGCAGACGAAGCGGTGACGATGCGACGCGCGGCGGTGGCGATGGCGGCGATCGTGGCCGTGGGTTCGGCGGTGGCGCAGGCGCCGCCGTTCGCGTGGGACATCCCGGCGCCATTCCCCAAACCGCCCGTGCCGGCAGACAACGCGATGAGCGCCGCCAAGGTCGAGCTGGGACGCCGCCTGTTCTACGACCGCCGCATGTCGGTGAACGGAGCGCAGTCGTGCGCGAGCTGCCATCGCCAGGAACTGGCCTTCACCGACGGCCTGGCGCGCGCGGTGGGGACGACGGGCGAGATGCACCCGCGCGGGAGCATGAGCCTGGCCAACATCGGCTACAGCCCGGCGCTGACATGGGCCGATCCCGTGACGACGGCGCTCGAGGCGCAGGCGCTGGTGCCGATGTTCGGGACGGAGCCGGTGGAGCTCGGGTTGCGCGGCATGGAGGGGCGATTCCTCGCGGTGCTGCAGCGCGACAGCGTGTACCAGCGGCTCTTTTCGCGCGCGTTCCCCGAATCGTCGCCAGCCGGCGATCGATACACGATTGCCAACGTGGTGAAGGCGATCGCGTCGTTCGAGCGCACGATGGTGTCGATGCGGTCGCCGTACGATCGCTATCGCTACGGCGGCGAGCCAAACGCCCTCTCCGAATCGGCCAAGCGGGGGGAGCTGTTCTTCTTCTCGGGACAGCGGGGCGGCTGCTTCCAGTGCCATGGCGGCTGGAACTTCAGCGGGGCGGTGCGCTACGACGGGGGGCCGGCGGTGGAGCCGTCGTTCTTCAACACGGGGTTGTACAACCTGCCGGGGGAGACATCGTATCCGGCGAGCAACACCGGGATCCATCGGGTCACGCGGCGGCCCGACGACGTGGGCAAGTTCCGCCCGCCCACGCTGCGCAACATCGCGGTGACGGCGCCGTACATGCACGACGGGAGCATCGCCACGTTAGGCGAGGTGCTCGATCACTATGCCGCCGGCGGTCGCACGATCGCCGCGGGGCCCTACGCGGGCGTGGGGCGCGCCAACCCGAACAGGGCGCCCAACGTGCACGGCTTTGCGATGACGGCGGGGGAGAAGCGGGACGTGATCGCGTTCCTGGAGAGCCTGACGGACTCGGCGTTCCTGCGGAATCCGGCGTTGGGGGATCCCTGGAAGTAGGGGGGCACCGACGGTGCGCGGCTAGTCGCGGCGCGCGCGCGAGCGCACGGCCACCACGACGACCACCACCGCGATGACGAGCCCGGTGCCGGCCAGGGCCGACGAGAGCCCCCCGTCCAGCAGCACGCCCGGCCCCACGAGCAGCCAGAGTGCGACGGCGACCCCGAGTGCGAGGAGGAGTCCGGTGCGCCGGCGCCGCCAGAGGGTCCACACCAGTGGACCGCCGACGAGCGCGAGGGTCACGAGCAAGGGGAAACGAAAGTCCATAGTGTGCGCGGGGAAACCTTGACGAGTCAGCGTGCGATGGTCGGGTCGGTGCCGACTCCTACCGCGGCACCACCCCCGCCCCCTCATACAACGCCCGGCTCCGATACACCCGTCCCGCGCGCACAACCATCTCCGTCTTCCGCAGGTCGGTGATCCGTTCCGCCGGCCGCCCGGCCACAATCGCCAGGTCGGCGACCTTGCCCACGGCCACGCTCCCGTAGTCCTTGTCCTGCTTCATCACGCGCGCCGACGTGATGGTCGCAATCTGCAGGACGTTAGGCGCGGGGATGCCGGCACGTTCGTAGATCTCGAGCTCGCCGTGAAACGAGAGTCCGGCGACGTTGTCGGTCCCGGCGACGAGCGTGACCCCCGCATCGAACAGGCGCTTCAGCATGCGCCGGTAGGCGGTCGAGGCCGATTGTGCGCGGGCGATCGCCTCGGACGATCCGCCTTCGCCGGCCCGCAGGTCGCGCTGCAGCACCGGCGGGAGCCAGTCGATGGTGGGGCCGAAGACGGGGTCGGTGCCGTCGGGGAGGAGGCGCTGGCGATCCTGCCAGATGTTAAACGTCCCGTCGAAGACGGTGCCGCGATCGCGCAGGACGTTGATGAGCGCGGTGACCTCGGGCGCATCGACGTTGAAGGTGGGGGCCACGAGGCTCGCCACTTCCGAGTAGGCGCGCATGCGCGGGAAGTACAGCGAGTCCTGGAAGAAGTTGGAGAAGAGGAACGCCCCGTGCTGCACCTCGTCGTAGCCGACGCGGATGGCGGCGGTCACGCTCATCCCGCGGGGAATGTGCCCGCTCAAGCGCATGCCGCGCGCATGTGCCTCGGCGGCAATCACGGGGACGAGATCGGGGTGCACGAGGTTGTAGAGCTTGATCTGCTTATAGCCCAGCGTGTCGTAGCGCGCCACGACGGCGCGCGCCTCGTCCTCGGTCCGCACGAGGACGCCGGTGGGGCCGGCCCACTTGCCGGGCCCCTCGACAAAGCCGGCGAGGATCATGCGCGGCCCGAGCAGCGTACCGCGGTCGGCGCGGTCACGGAGTGACGTGGCGACGTCGAGGTCGGCGGCCATGTCGCGCACCGTGGTGATGCCTGCCGCGAGCTGCAAGAGGCCATCGCTCGTCCCCTGGAAGGCGTGGGTGTGCATGTCCCACATGCCGGGGATGATGGTGCGCCCGGTGGCGTCGATGATGGTGGCGCCGGCGGGCCCCCGGGTCGATTCGGCGGGGCCAACGGCGGTGATGCGCTCACCCTGGATGACGACCGTCGTGCGCGGGCGCATGGTCCCGGTCTCGCTGTCGAACAGGTCGCCGTTCTGGATCACGATTGCTGCGGCCGGTTTGGGGGCGAAGCGGGTGGCGAGGGCGGCGTCGCGCGCGTCGTGCCACTGCAACTCCAGCGCGCGCAGCGTGGGCAGGACCCCCTCGGCGCCGCGGCGCACGGTGATGAACCAACCGGCGCTGGAGGCAAAGAGCGCCCCCGCGTCGTCGAGCCAGACGAGCCTGGGCGAGAGGTCGATGCCATGAATAGCCGCCAGTTGCAACCGGGTCGCGGCGCCGCCGACGGTGACGCGCGTCTCGGCGGCGATCTCGACGCGGGCGGTGGCGGCGGGAACGGTGGGGGCCGAACGTTGCGGCTGCCGGAGGAGCCAGGCGGCGAGCGCGGCGTCGTCGTACGGGGTGGTGGTGGGGGGGAGGAACCACGCACCGGCCGGCGCCGGCGTCGACGTGGTGTCGCCGTCGCTCCAGCTCCGCACCGCGGCGCCGCGCAGCTCGAAGAAGCGGGACTGGAGGGCGATAGGCTTGCCGGAGATGTCGGCCGCCGCCGCCTGCGCCCCGCCGCTCCGCACCTCGCCCCATACGGGGCGTCCATCGTTCAGCCGGTAGTAGCCCTCGACCTTGGGGCCGCGCTGGCGGTCGATGTGCAGGTAGCGCACGGCGACCGAGTCGCCGGTGACGACGAGCTGCATCTCGCCGGCGCGGCGCCCATGGTTCCAGACGATGAACTCGGTGGAGTCGCGCGCGGGGAGCGGCGGCGCGACGGCCAGCAGGAGCAGGGCGAGGAGCGGCATGCGGCGGGTGCGAGAGGAGGACGGGTCGACGTCGGGACGGCGCGGTCAGCGTGCGTCGAGCGCGTGGCGTGCGCGTGGCGTGCGCGTGGCGCCGGAGGCTGCGGAGCCGACACGGACTGGCGCGCGCGCCCTGTCGTGGCGCTGAGATCGGCTGCAATATGTCGCCTCGCCGCAGAGGCCGACACGGACCCGCACTGACATGAGCGCCACCTACAGCATCCTGGGCAGCACCGCCGTCATCACGCTCGACAACCCGCCGGTCAATGGGCTGAGCCTTGCCACACGATCGGCCGTGGCGAGCGCCATCAGCGGCGCCGAGGCCGATCCATCGGTCCAGGCGATCGTCCTCACCGGCGCGGGCAAGGCCTTCTCCGGCGGGGCCGACATCCGCGAGTTTGGGACGCCCAAGGCATACGCCGAGCCGAACCTGAACAGCCTGGTCCTGCTCGTGGAGCGCTGCGGCAAGCCGGTCATCGCCGCCATTCACTCGGTGGCGATGGGGGGAGGGCTCGAACTGGCGCTCGCCTGTCACTACCGGGTCGTTTCACCAGGCGCCAGCATCGCCCTTCCCGAGGTGAAGCTCGGCCTGCTCCCCGGCGCCGGTGGAACGCAGCGATTGCCGCGCGTGCTCGGCGCGGAAACGGCGCTCAACATGATCGTGAGTGGGGAGCCGGTGAAGAGCGACGTCCTGGCGCGCGTGCCGGGGCAACGCCTCTTCGACGCGATCATCGAGGGCGACCTCATGACCGGCGCGCTGGCCTTTGCCACCGAGATGGGAGCGAAGCACACCGCGGGCGCTCCGCTTCCCAGGGTGCGCGACCTCCCTGCCACGCACGGTGACGCCGACGCGTACTTCCAGTTTGCGCGCAACACGGTCAAGGCGATGGCGCCGCACTTCCCCGCGCCGTCCAAGTGCGTGGATGCGGTGCAGGGCGCCGTGGCCTTGCCGTTCGATGCCGGGATGGCGCGCGAACGCGAGCTGTTCGTCGCACTCATGGCGACGCCCGAATCGGCGGCGCTGCGCCACGCCTTCTTCGCCGAGCGAGCGGCCAGCAAGATCCCCGACGTCCCAGAGGGGACCCCCGTTAGGCAGGTGGCCGCGGTGGGGATCATCGGCGCCGGCACGATGGGGGGCGGGATCGCCATGAACTTCCTCAACGCCGGCATTCCAGTCACGATCCTGGAGACCACGCAGGAGGCGCTCGATCGCGGCGTGGGCGTCATCCGCAAGAACTACGAAGGGCAGGTGAAGAAGGGGAAGCTCGACCAAGCCACCTGCGAGGCGCGCCTGGCGCTGCTGACGCCCACGCTCAGCTACGAGGCGCTGCGCGACGCGGACCTCATCATCGAGGCGGTCTTCGAGGAGATGGGGGTGAAGGAGGCGGTCTTCACCAAGCTGGACGCGGTCGCCAAGCCCGGCGCCATCCTCGCCAGCAACACCTCGACGCTCGACATCAACCACATCGCATCGATCACGAAGCGACCGGCCGACGTGTTGGGACTGCACTTCTTCAGTCCGGCCAACGTGATGAAGCTGCTCGAGGTGGTGCGCGGCGCCGCGACGGGGAAGGACGTGCTGGCGACGGTGATGGGGGTGGCCAAGACGATCAAGAAGACGGCGGTCGTCGCTGGCGTGTGCGACGGCTTCATCGGCAATCGCATGATCGAGCAGTACTTCCGCCAGGCCGGCTTCCTGCTCGATGAAGGCGCGTCGCCGTCGCAGGTGGACCGGGCGCTGGAGAAGTTCGGCTTCGCCATGGGTGTCTTCCGCATGAGCGACCTCGCGGGGAACGACATTGGCTGGGCCATCCGCAAGCGGCGCTACGTCGAGCATCCCACCATGAAGTACAGCCGGTCGGCCGACGTGGTGTGCGAGGCGGGGCGCTTTGGGCAGAAGACCGGGGCGGGGTGGTACGACTACGTGCCGGGCAAGCGCGATGCGATCCCGTCGCCGGCGGTGGAGCAACTGCTCGCCGAGCACCGGCGAGCGTTAGGCATCGCGCCTCGCCGGATCAGCGACGACGAGATCGTGCACCGCCTGGTGTATGCGCTGGTCAACGAAGCCGCGCGGCTGCTCGAGGAAGGGATCGCCAACAAGGCGAGCGACGTGGACATCGTCTACCTCACCGGCTACGGCTTCCCGATCCATCGGGGGGGCCCGCTCTGCTACGCCGACAGCCAGGGGCTCTTCAACGTGGTCGAGGCGATGAAGCGCTTTGCCCGCAACCCTAACGACGACGCCGACTTCTGGCGCCCCGCGCCGCTCCTGGCGGCGCTGGTGGCCGACGGCAAGCGGTTTACGTGAGCGCCATGACTGGAGGAATGTCCCGATGAACCGCGCCGTGATCGTCTCCACCGCCCGAACCCCGCTCACCAAGAGCTGGAAGGGGGCGTTCAACATGACCCACGGGGCTACCCTCGGCGGGCACGTCGTGCAGCACGCGCTGGAGCGTGCCAAGATCGACCCCGCGCTCGTGGAAGACGTCCTGATGGGATGCGCCAACCCGGAAGGGGCCACCGGCGTCAACATCGCGCGCCAGTGCGCCATTCGCGCCGGGCTCCCGGTGAGCGTGGCCGGGATGACGATCAATCGATTCTGCTCGAGCGGGCTGCAGACCATCGCCCTCGCGGCGCAGCGCATCATCGCGGGCGAAGGCGAGGTGTACGTGGCCGGGGGCGTGGAGAGCATCTCGTGCGTGCAGCAGGAGATGAACACGCACATGATCGCCGAACGCTGGATCGCGGAGCACAAGCCGGAGCTGTACTGGCCCATGCTGCAGACCGCCGAGACGGTCGCGAAGCGTTATGCCATCCCCAGGCAACGCATGGACGAGTATGGCGCGGCCAGCCAACAGAAGGCGTGCGCCGCCCAGGCGGCCGGCTGGTTTGCCGACGAGATCGCCCCCATCACCGTCACCGCGGGGGTCGCCGACCCGGTGAACGGGATCCGCACGAAGGTGGTGACGTCGAGCGTGGACGAGGGACTGCGCGCCGGGACGACCTACGACGGCATCAAGGACATTCGCACCGCCATTCCCGGCGGCGTCATCTCCGCCGGCAACGCCAGCCAGTTCAGCGACGGCGCCGGCGCCTGCGTGGTGACGAGCGAGCGCTTCGCGCAGGCGCATGGGCTTCAGCCGTTAGGCGCCTTCCTCGGCTTCGCGGTGGCCGGGTGCGAGCCCGACGAGATGGGGATCGGGCCGGTCTACGCGATCCCGAAGGTGCTGTCGCGCCTGGGGCTCACCGTGGCCGATATCGACCTGTGGGAACTGAACGAGGCCTTCGCCGTGCAGGTGCTGTACTGCGCCGACACGCTGGGGATTCCCATGGACCGGCTCAACGTGAATGGCGGCGCGATCGCCCTGGGCCACCCGTACGGGATGAGCGGGCAGCGTCTCACGGGACACGCGCTCATCGAGGGACGCCGCCGCGGCGCGCGGCGCGTGTGCGTGACGATGTGCATCGGCGGTGGGATGGGGGCGGCGGGAGTCTTCGAGGTGTGCTGAGCGACACGCCGCGTCCACGGTGCGTGCGGGGGCGCTGCCTAACTACCAACGCCACCACCGGTGGCCACGACATGGCACGATGGACAAACTGATCATAACGGTTGCCCCCAACGGGCCGGTGGCCACCAAGGAGCACACCCCGCACGTCGCCGTCACCGTCGAGGAAGTGATCGAGACGGGCATTGCCTGCTGGGAGGCCGGCGCGTCGATCCTGCACTACCACGCGCGCGACGCCAACCAGCAGGCGTGCCTCGACTACGACTTCTACGCGCGCGTGCTCGAGGGGCTGCGCAAGCACACGACGCTCATCGTGCAGATGTCCACCGGATGGGGACTCGACGACCGCGAGGGACGCATCCGCGCCGTCGACCTCCGGCCCGACATGATGAGCCTCAACGTGGGGTCGGTGAACTTCCCGCAGGGGCCGTACATCAACCGGAGCGACTACGCCGAGTATTGGGCGGCGAAGATGCAGGAGTACGGCGTGCGCCCCGAGATCGAGTGCTTCGACGCCAGCCACATCGAGGCGGGGACGCGCCTCTGGAAGATGGGCCTCATCGACGATCCGCCGTTCTTCGACTTCGTGCTCGGCGTGCAGCACGCGCTCTCGTTCACGCCGCAGAACATGCTCACGCTCATGAACCTGCTGCCGGCGGGGGCCAAGTGGAGCTGCATCGGCGTGGGGCGCGCGCAGCTTCCGGTCTCGACCCTCGGCATGATCCTCGGCGGGCATTGCCGAGTGGGGATCGAGGACAATCTCTACTACTCGCACAAGGTGCTGGCGACCAACGTGCAGCTGGTGGAGCGCGCGGTGCGACTGGCCAAGGAGCTGCAACGCGAGATCGCCACGCCGGCCGAGGCGCGGCAGCTGTTAGGCATCACGAACTCCTAGTCGAGCAGCCGCGTGCCGGCCGACTGCCGGGGCGCGGTCGTCAGGGACGCCGGCGC
>ERZ795044.1902-NODE-1902-length-18508-cov-4.058473_pt1 | contig 18508 bp, 15 predicted proteins | sample MGYA00375128_ERZ795044 | MGnify/ENA primary metagenome ERZ795044 (study PRJEB30173, sample SAMN05720213) | anaerobic digester metagenome | isolation source: active sludge of municipal wastewater-treating anaerobic digesters | place: USA | collected 2014-12-22 ... | reverse complement strand
TTCGTTTCATCGACAAATACATCAAATTTGTGGATTTGGATGAAATGTATACCCCACAAAATCTGACACCTTTAGCTAATGTCATTACAGAAAACAAAGCAACCATTACCCGAAAATCGAAAATGGATGATTTGGATGATATCGACATGTCGGAGGACCCACCATTTTAAGGCACATATTTCCTAATGTATGAGTGGTAAAGTATCAGTAGAGAAATGCATGCTGCAAATCAGCGCGATGCTCTGCGGACTAAATAAATAGCAATACCGGCAAATAATAAATTCGGAATATTAGTCCCAATCACCGGATGCAGACTCGAATTAATCGAAAAGGATGTTGTAAACTGCAAGAAGAATATATACAAGGCACTCAGGGCAACACCTGCGATAATATTGAACCAGTTACCACCTCTGATTTTTCTGCTGCCTAATGCAGCACCCATGATAACCAAAATCAATGCCGATAAGGCTGAAGATGCCCTGCGGTATTGCTCTACACGGAAATACTCCAACTCGCCGGTGCCTTCATCCTCCTTCTCCTTGATATAGTCCTGCATTTCATCATAGGTCAGCACATCCTTTACGCGAATATCGGCATCAAAATCTTTTGGCTGTAAATCTAAAAGCGTATCCATCGCTTTGCCTTCGGTGTATTTTTCCCGTTTGCCATTAATCTCCCAGGATTTATAATCTACAATATGCCATTTATTATCATTCTGATACTGAATCTTGGAGGCGTTTATCTTTTTCTGCAATATTCTGTTTTCGCCTTCTCCGGAAAATACCTCCAGAGAAAAGTTATAGCCTTCATTATTTTTAAACCTGAACCGCTCCAACGAAACGATGGTGTTTTTATCAATTTTCAAATGGAGATTATTCCCATAATTTTTAGGTGCGTGAATATATTTATCCTCAAACGCCAGTTTACGTTTATTCGTAACCGGCACCAGATAATAATTTGCATACAGCAGCAAGCCCACAGCAGCAAATCCACAAATGAAATAAGGCCTTAGGAAGCGGCGGAAATGCATGCCGCTGTTAAACATGGCAATGATCTCACTATTATAGGCAAGCCGGGATGTAAAAAAGATTACTGCAAGAAAAGTTAACAATGGCGCTAAAATCGACCCGATAAAAGGAATAAAATCCAGATAATACTGAACGACCTCTCCTGAAGGGGCATTGCGCTCAACAAATTTCTCGGACTTCTCCGATAAATCGATAACAATAGCAATAGATATGATGATGAGGTGGGCAAAAATAGTAGAGGCGATAAATTTCTTTATCACATACCGGTCAATCAATGTAATTGGTTTACCCATTTGTTATAGTCTCGCACTTACTCTTTTCACCATGGATGTCTTCCACGATTTAAAGGTGCCTTGAATAATCTGTGCCCTGGCTTCTTTTACCAGCTGCAAATAAAACGCCAAATTATGAATACTGGCAATTTGTGGCCCCAAACGCTCGCCCGAGGCAAATAAATGACGCAAATAGGCTTTCGTATGCCGTTGACTTACAGCAGCTGTGCTACTTGAATCAATAGGACTGAAATCTGTCGCCCATTTTTTATTACGGATATTGATAATGCCATCCGCAGTAAACAGCATACCATTTCTGCCATTTCTGGTAGGCATTACACAGTCGAACATATCAATACCCAAATCAATACATTCCAATATGTTCGCCGGAGTGCCCACGCCCATTAAATAACGTGGTTTATCTGTCGGCAGTATATCACAAACTAAAGCAGTCATAGCATACATATCCTCATGAGGTTCGCCAACACTCAATCCGCCGATGGCATTTCCTTCCATGTTTTTTTCAGCGATATAGGTGGCTGATTGTTTGCGCAATTCAGGATACACACTGCCCTGCACGATAGGAAATAAAAATTGCGGATAACCGTATTTAGGAGCTGTAGCCTGAAAATGTGCAATACCTCTGTCTAACCAGCGATGTGTCAGATGCATACTTTTTGTTGCATAGCCCAAATCGCAGGGGTAGGGGGTACATTCATCCAATGCCATAATGATATCTGCCCCGATACTACGCTGAATATCAATCACATTTTCCGGGGTAAACGTATGTTTACTGCCATCAATATGCGATTGAAAGGTTACACCCTCCTCTTTAATTTTCCGCATTTGTGCAAGTGAGTGGACCTGAAACCCACCGCTGTCGGTAAGCATGGGTTTATTCCAGCTGTTAAATGCATGCAATCCACCGGCCATCTCAATGGTGTCAGTACCGGGTCGCAGGTATAAATGATAGGTATTGCCTAAAATAATCTGTGCCTGAATGTCGACGGAGAGTTCCTGAAAATGCACACCTTTTACCGTTCCAATCGTGCCAACCGGCATAAATATGGGTGTTTCTATCTCGCCATGACCGGTATGTAACACACCGGCACGGGCTTTTGACTGAGGGTCGTTGGCTTGTAATTGGAAAAACACGGGCAAAATTACAGTAATTGTGGAAAGCTTGTGCATATGTAAACCCGCTATTCGCGACATAATGCGTTTCGCAAGTCTGAACTTCTACCTTTGCATCGTCAGACTATGAGCGACAGTATTATCCTCTCAACTGTTTTTTACATTTTTTGTGGAGCAGCCTTTTTGCAAATCAGTTATCTGTTATTTATTCATTTGCGATTGGCCAGATATCGTGAAAAAGATGCCGGCACGCAGGAATTGCCTCCGGTAAGTATCATCATTTGTGCCCGTAATGAAGATACCAATCTCAAAAACAATTTACCCAAAATCCTGGCTCAGGATTATCCGAATTTTGAAGTAATTGTGGTTGATGATAATTCAGAAGATGGCACCACAGAATATTTGTTTTTTCTCGCGCAAAAAGAACCGCGTTTAAAACGCACCAGCACAAAAAACAGTAACCGGATGATGGCGGGAAAAAAATTCCCCCTCACCTTAGGTTTAAAGGCGGCTGCTTATGAAACAGTTTTGCTGACGGATGCCGATTGCTATCCGGCATCGAACCAGTGGCTTAAGCAGATGATGCGTGCCTATGCTCCTGGAAAAGAAATTGTTTTAGGATATGGCGCCTATGCAAAACAGGATGGCAGCCTGAATCGCAGAATCCGATACGAAACTGTTCATAGCGCTATTAATTATTTAAGCTTTGCTCTGGCGGGGATTCCATACATGGGTGTAGGCAGAAATTTATCCTACAAAAAACACCTCTTCTTTCAGTCGAACGGCTTTTTTGATCATCGTGATATTCCGAGTGGAGATGATGATTTATTCATCAATAAAGTAGCTCGCCGTAGAAATAGCGGTATCATGATTAATCCGGATGCCTTTACTATAAGTGAGCCCAAAGAAACCTGGGAAGATTGGCGTGAGCAAAAAACCAGGCACCTGTCTACCGCACGTTTTTATCGGTTTCGGCATAAAATCTGGCTTGGCCTGCAGCCGATTTCGCATATTTTATTTTGGTTTTCGTCTATAGCTGTTGTAGCTATGCTGCATCCATGGTGGTATGTGGTGGCAGGGGCATGGTTATTGCGGATAGTTTTGCAGCGTTATATATACGGCACCTCTATGCGTAAATTAGGAGAACCTGATTTAGTGAAATATATCGAATGGTATGATTTCCTTCAGTTGTTCTATTATTTCCGATTTGCAAAAGCCGCCTTAGTGAAATCAAAATACCGATGGGATTAAACGATAACCTCTCTGACCGTGCTAAAAACGACCTTGAATTGGTCGAACGTGCAAGAAGCGGCGATCAGCGGGCATATGCCTCCCTCATGGAGCAGTATCGGGAAACCATTAATTATATGATTTTAAAAATGGTGCACAATCGCGATGATGCAGATGATTTAACGATTGAAGCATTCAGTAAAGCATTTTTACAGCTTGAAAAATATACCCCTGATTTTGCTTTCAGCACCTGGTTGTTCAAAATTGCCGTAAATAACGCTATTGACCATATTCGCAAAAAAAGGCTGAAAACCCTGAGTATTGATGATGATAATGATGAGTCAACGCGCCTGGTATTTACGAACATTCGAAATACACACCCCAATCCGGAAGAAAAATATATCCGCGATCAGCGCGCAACGATTTTGCGGGCAATTTTAGATGAGCTCAATCCTAAGTATAAAGCCTTAGTAGAGCTGCGTTATTTCGATGAACTGAGTTATGAAGAAATAGCCGAAAAACTCAATATGCCCCTCGGCACCGTAAAAGCGCAATTGTTTCGTGCACGTAACCTGTTATCGGATATCATTGCCGAACGCAAGGACAGAATGTAATCGACTGCACATTTGCAGCATACATATCTAAGAACGGCTGCGAACACTATCTGCTACACCATCGCACCTTTCAGGAAGCATAATCACGCAGATATTCAAATGGCGCATTCAAATCACCATTTTTACAAATAGTGGCTTCATGGATCATGCGTGATGTTTCTGACAACAATTCATCCCAAACATGCTCCGTCAACAAGTTACCGAATTCTTCACTGGCAGAGCGCGGTAATTCATTGGGCAAATTATCAATCGCCATGATATCAATAGATTCAGGGATATAAGGTGCTATTTCTGAATCAGTGCGCACATCATATCCAAATACCGGCTCATTAATGGTGGTGCTGCGAATGGTTGCGGGAATGCCTCCGTTTACATCGCAGCTTACATCTGCAATCACATTAATTTTCCAGCTCGGGTCATCCATGTCCGGTTTTTCGAACAAACGCGGCGCAGCGGGATTCCAAAAGATACAGTTAATCAGTACATCGCAATGTGCACTGTAGGGTTTAAAAACACTGCGATATCCTTCCGGATGCTGGTGGAAATCTTCCCTCACATAAGTGCCATCATCGCTGCGCACATATAAATCTTCACTATCTAACACACAAAATACAGCCTCCTGAAAAGTATCCTGCATGAAAGCCTGCTTGTCAACTTCGCGGATGCCAATTTCATGTAAAAATTCCACTGCGCCTTTGCCCACACGTCCGGTTCCGGTAACAATAATTTTCACTGTAGGCACAGTAAGTCCTTTATATTGAAATTTTAATTCATGATAATCGCGACAATCGCGTGCACGACGCAGGTGCGTTTCACCTAATCGCATGCCGAGGGTCCAAAGTGCATTGTGTGCACCGATAATGCCGGCCCATCTGCCAAAAGCAATTACGCGAATACCATGCTCATCCTTTAAACACTCATAATCTATCATGCGAATGTTTTTAGCCATGAGTGTTTGCAGTAGCTTTTTATTGTGGGGTTGTTTTTTAATTGTGTGACTAAAAAACAAATACGTTTTATCCGGAATCAATAAATCATAAGGCACCTCTTTAACACCAAATAATATATCACGGTCGTGCATATCTTCTTTCAGCACAACACCGGCTTCTTCATATTCATAATCAGCAAAACAACGGCCTAAACTCGGTTGAATGGCAATATCAAGGTCAGGAAATTTTTCCTGGAGATGTTGAATTTGAAGAGGAGTGAGTGGTACTCGGGCATCAGGAGGAAATTTGGACTCCCGGATAATGCCCACTTTTAGCATTTGCATGAGGGCAAAGATAAACCGAAACTCCCCAAAACCTTACTTTTTTATGAACGTCGCGTAGGCTATCCGCTTGTTGTTCAGGCATTGCAGGCTGTAGCATCCTGCCGGCAGGTAGTCAGGTAAGGTTAGCCTGAATGTAGATGCAGAGGGGCTTTGGAGTGATTGTACACAGGTATGCCCAGCCATATCCGTTATCACCCAGCTATCAGGGGAAAACGGGGCTTGCACGATTATATAAGAGGTTGCAGGGTTTGGATACAAGTTGAGGGTCGACAGATGCGCATCTGCAATAATCAGGGTGGTGTCCTGAGTGGTGTCTTCAGGCGTTTCATATTGGAACACAAAAGATGCTGTTATCGGAATATGGTCGCTTGCAAAGTATAGGGCATCTGCCAATTCTTCACTGACTGCTGCATTCACCGGGTCGTTAATGGTCTGATTATATCGCATCCCGTCATTGCCTATCGGCTTCATGGTTTCAGGAATGATATATAATGAATCACCTGTTAAAATGGATGGACTGCATAATATCATATCAAACCGGTCATCCATACCCCCGGTTGAACCACCACCAAAGGCATCAAGTCGTGTGCTCTGGGTATGAAAGCGCGCATTCGCCGCATTGTTCCAGGTTGTTGTCAGGCTATCGGCTAAAATGTCAACGAAATATCCCGGCTCTGCATCATCCATTAAAGCCAGATACCCGTCTTCATTTTCATCATACATATTAAAATCTCCTGAAACCCAATAAAAAGCATTTTCGGGCAAAAGAGCTGTGTATGCGCGCAAACTGTCAACTTCACGCTTTCGCTGCGCTTCATTTTCACCTCCGCTACTTGCCTTTAAATGAACAACATACACATAAAAATGCGTGCCGCTGGCCAGGTGCTGCATGTGGAACTGGCTGATATTGCGCAATTCGGTAATAATGGGCGTGTTTGATACGCAGGTAAATTGTGTTGCATCGTAAAACATGCCATTATCGGTATCATATCCCTCCACAAACTCAGCCATAGCGTAATCAGGATTTACCAATTCGGCAACACTGTCTCTGAATCTGTCAGCACCACTCGCATCCATTAATTCCTGCATCACAAACAGGTCTGGCTTATAAGCGGATAAAACAGTTCGGAAATGCACCTCCTTGCTACCACCGGTATAGTCAAATTTCAAACTGTTATAGCTGAGATACCTGATGGTATCTGATACCGTTTGCGCCTGCACAGCACCAAACAGTAAAATGCCAAAAAATACAAGGGGTAGCCTGTTCACAGTTACAAAGATGCAAAAACACAAGCGTTTGCCTGCTGTCAATTTCGTAATTTTGCAGCCGATATGGAAATTTCCAAAACCTATAACCCGGCCGAGATAGAGAAGAAATGGTATGCCCATTGGCTTGATAAACGGTATTTTCATTCAACCCCGGACGAACGTGAGCCTTTCACCATAGTGATACCTCCACCAAACGTTACAGGTGTGTTGCACATGGGTCACGTTTTAAATAATACGATTCAGGATGTGCTTATCCGTCGCGCCCGTATGCAGGGAAAAAATGCCTGCTGGGTTCCGGGAACCGACCATGCCTCCATTGCCACTGAAGCTAAGGTGGTTAAAATGTTGCGTGAACAAGGCATTAAAAAATCATCACTCAGTCGTGAAGATTTTTTAAAACATGCCTGGGAATGGAAAGAAAAATATGGCGGAATTATTCTGCAGCAATTAAAAGAATTAGGCTGCAGTTGCGATTGGGATCGTACCCGATTTACAATGGACGATCTGTATTATGATGATGTCATTGATACATTCATTGATCTCTATAATAAAGGATATATCTATCGCGGATTACGCATGGTGAATTGGGACCCTGAAGCTCGCACTGCCTTAAGCAATGAGGAGGTGATTTATCAGGATGTAACATCGCGACTGCATTATGTAAAATATCAGGTTAAGGGAGATAATGTTTACCTGACGGTTGCCACTACGCGTCCAGAAACCATTTTGGGTGATACTGCAATTTGTGTACATCCTGATGATGAACGCTATAAAGACTTTATTGGTAAAACAGTTCTTGTTCCACTCATCAAACGGGAAATTCCGGTAATTGCTGATACATATGTGGATATGACTTTCGGAACCGGCGCATTAAAAATTACACCTGCTCATGATCCAAACGATTATGAAATTGGTTTGCGTTATAATTTGCCGGTAATCGATATCATGAACGATGATGGTACGCTAAATGAAAAAGCAGAAATCCTCATCGGAGAAGATCGTATGGCTGCCCGCAAAAAAATGGTAGCAATGCTCGAGGAGGAAGGTTATCTGGTAAAAATAGAGGACCTGAAAAATTCTGTTGGCTTCTCTGAGCGCACTAACGCCATGATTGAACCGCGACTTAGCATGCAGTGGTTTATTGCCATGAAAGAAATAAGCAAACCTGCACTCGAGCATGTACTAAATGGCGATATTCAATTACATCCCGATAAGTTTATCAATACATATCGGCATTGGATGGAAAATGTAAAGGACTGGTGCATCAGTCGGCAATTGTGGTGGGGGCAGCGGATACCGGCCTGGTATAATGCACAAGGTGAATTTGTTGTAGCGAAAACGGAAGCCGATGCTATTGCAGCATTTGCGGCTAAAGGCATTTCTGCTGAAGGGTTATATCAGGATGAAGATGTATTGGATACCTGGGCTTCGAGTTGGTTATGGCCAATATCGGTGTTCAATGGTATGGAAAATCCGAAAAATGCAGATATCTCCTATTACTACCCGACACAAGTACTTGTAACGGCGCCTGAAATTTTATTCTTTTGGGTGGCACGTATGATTATCGCCGGATATGCATATCGCAATGAAAAACCATTTAGTGATGTGTATCTCACCGGTATTGTGCGCGATAAACAACGCAGAAAAATGAGCAAGAGTTTAGGTAACTCGCCTGATCCGCTCGACCTCATTGCAATATGGCGCTGATGCCATCCGCATGGGTATTTTGTTGTGTTCGCCTGCCGGTAATGATATTATCTATGACGATAAACTCATCGAACAAGGCCGCAACTTTAATAATAAATTGTGGAATGTATTGCGTCTTATCAAAGGCTGGCAGATAGAAGAAGGCCATGATACGGAACGCGCAGCTGCCATTGATTGGTTTGATGCGAAATTGCAGAATACGATTGTTACAATCAATCAACATTTTGATAGTTTCAGAATCAGTGATGCCTTAATGCATTTGTATAATTTCATCTGGGATGATTTTTGCAGCTGGTATCTGGAATTTATCAAACCGGAATTCGGCAAAGCTATTGACCGAAACACATACGAACGAACCATCACTTTCTTCGAACAGTGTTTAATTCTCTTGCATCCGTATATGCCATTTATCACCGAAGAAATCTGGCATCAATTGCGCGATCGCCAGGCTGGTGCGGATATTATTATTACCCAGATACCAACCCCGAAACAGGCCAATACGGAAATCTTACAAATCGGCGAAACTGCAAAGGAATTAATTACAAAAGTGCGCGACGTTCGTGCCAAGAATAACGTGAGTCCAAAAATTTCTGTTGATGTATTTACAGATGGATCCGTTGAAGCATTTGGCGTTTTTACATCCATTGTAATTAAAATGGCTAACCTGGGCACATTCGCACATACGGATAGTGAGGTTACGAATACTTCAGCATTCTTGATAGGTAAGCAGCAGTTTTTTGCCAAAATGCATATCGATATTGATGTGGATGCTGAACGCAAGAAATTACAGGAACAAATTGACTATCAAAAAGGATTTTTGCTTTCAGTAGAGAAAAAACTGAGCAACGAAAAATTCGTATCCGGCGCTCCGGCACAGGTAGTTGATGTTGAACGGAAAAAGAAGGCGGATGCCGAAGATAAAATACGTATGCTTGAACAAAGCTTAGCCAACCTGCGTTAATCATTTAACATTTAATCTACATAACATGAAAAAAGGTTTTATTCTGATACTCGCTATTGCCAGTGTCGCAAGTTTCTCTTCTTGTAGCAAAAAAAAGGGACCAAGTGCAGAAACAAAACAATTGATGACCACTTTTGAAACCGATTGGAAAGCACTCGGCGATCAAATGACTGCATGGGAGTCAACTTTAAACTCTTCAACCGATGCCATGACCAAAATGATGGTAGAAACACGCTCAATCGACCTCAGCAAACTATCTGCTGAATCTAAAACAATGGCTGAAATGAATATGATGATGTGCAATAAAATTGATGAGCAAATAGTAACTGCCAAAACATCCTTCGCAACTGCAAAAACTGATTTTGCTAAAGCAACTGATGAATATTCGGCATGGAAAAAGAAAGGCCAGGAAGAGCATATGGACGATGCAGCTATCGCCGCTGAAATGGCTAATTGGAATGCTAAGTTGACCGAATGGAAAACGAAAGTTGCCGATATGAACGCCCAGCTGGCTGGTATGGAAGATACTTGCAAGCAAACCTGCGATGCTATTGCAGCAATGGTTCCGGCTAAATAATACCCACTGCTTTGTGGTTAAAGGCTGCCTTTGGGCAGCCTTTTTTATTTTCCCTGTTCCCCGATCACAGTTTGGATTTGCAATAATCAATAATCAGCAGCCTCTGGATGTGCAGAATTTGCCAATCAACCCTCATTGATTACCGTATATTTGGTGACTAAACTTTTCCTATGCGCCTGATAATCACACTTTTAGCACTGCTTTTACCCCTTTTTTCGTTTGCCCAACAGCCGGTGCAATCTATAAGAGGTCAGGTAAATGACAAAGAATCAAAAAGCCCGCTCATCGGAGCCAATGTGATTGTATATATTGATTCAGTTATGCTCACAGCCGGTTCAACCGATGAATTGGGTAATTATCGGATTGATGATGTACCTGTTGGTCGGGTGAATGTAAGGTATACCTATATTGGATACGATGATGTTTGGCTGAATAATATTATTGTTACCGCCGGCAAGGAGGTGATTCTGCAGGTTGAAATGGAAGAATGGGCGGAAACTTTGATTGAAGTTGTGATTTCTTCTCAAAATGATAAAGGAGAGGTTAACAACGAAATGGCCATTAATAGCGTACGCACTTTTAGCGTGGAAGAAACAGACCGCTATGCAGGAAGTCGCGGCGATCCGGCCCGAATGGCTTCTAACTTCGCAGGTGTACAGGGCGCCGATGATTCCCGCAATGATATTATTGTGCGTGGAAATAGTCCTTTAGGTGTTTTATGGCGATTGGAAGGTGTTGATATACCAAACCCCAGCCATTTTGCAATTGCCGGAACAACAGGTGGTCCGGTGTCAATCATCAACAATAAATATTTAAATAACTCAGATTTCTTTACAGGTGCATTTCCTGCTGAATATGGTAATAGTATTGCAGGCGTGTTCGATTTAAATATGCGCCGCGGAAATAACGAACAACATGAATTTAGCGGTCAACTTGGATTTCTGGGTACCGAATTATTTGCCGAGGGCCCTATTAATAAAGAATCCAGATCAAGCTATCTTGCCAGTTTCAGATATTCAACTTTACAGCTGTTTCAATTCATGCAGATTCCTATTGGAACACAGGCTGTTCCGAATTATTATGACGGTGCACTTTTGCTTTCTTTCCCTCAAGGCAAAGGCTCATGGAAAGTGTTTGGTATCGGCGGGAAAAGTAATATTGATATTATTGTAAGTGAATATGATTCATCCGAAATTGAATTGTATGGTGATAGCGATCGCGATCAATATTTTGGTACAAGTATGGCGGTGGCCGGCGTTTCTTATAGCCGACAATATAGCAGCACCGCTTATGGAAAAATTACGCTCGCTTACAGCTGGCAGGAAAATCATGCAAACCATGCGCTCGTTTACAGAGATATCGAATTTGAACTGGATTCTATCGTACCCAATATGAATTATAGTTTTCAGGACCAAAAAGTGTCAGCCGTGTATGCGCTCAATAAAAAGGTAAACGCCAAACATAGTTTCAAAACAGGTTTTAGTGCTGAAAATTATTTCTACGATCATATCGACTCAAACTTAAATATCCTGAGCTGGCAATGGGATAAACGATATGATTATTCGGGTTCGGCCTTGTTGTTTCAGGGGTATTTTCAATGGAAGTATAAAATGTCTGAAAGGTTTTTGTTTACAGGTGGATTGCACGGACAAGTATTTACCTTAAATTCCGCTTCGAAATCTATTGAACCGCGCGCAGGCATGCAGTTTAAACCGAATGCAAAATCGGCATTCAGTTTGGGGTTAGGATTACATAGTCAGATGCTGCCTAGCTATCAATACACCTATCAGCGATACGATGCAATTGGAAATCCTTTGCTGATTAATGAAGGCGTAGGATTTATCAGGAGTGCACATACGGTTTTGGGATATGACCGACAACTTTCAAATAACATGCGCCTGAAAGTGGAAACCTACTATCAGTACTTATATGATGTGCCTGTCGAAAAACGCTCCAGCGCATTTTCACTCGCAAATGAAGGCAGCGGATTTTCCAGATTCTTTCCGGATAGCTTACAAAATACCGGAACCGGTACGAATTATGGCATTGAACTTACACTCGAGAAGTTCTTTAGCAACCACTTTTTCTTTTTGGCTACAGGCAGTTTGTATGATTCTAAATATGTGGGCTCAGATGGTATCGAACGCAGCACTGACTTTAATGGCAACTTTGCCGCCAATTTATTGGGTGGTTATGAATTTGAAATCAGCGACCGTAACGTACTAACAACAGGTATTAAATTCACGTATGCCAACGGCCGACTAACCAGTCCGGTGGATACACTGGCAACCATAGCAGCTAAAGAATTAATCTATATCGATTCGCTCACCAACACCATTCGCTTAAAGGATTATATGCGCTTTGATTTGAAATTAGCTTATCGCATCAATTCAAAGAAAAGAGATATCTCACATGAACTTGCTCTTGATCTGGTGAACGTATTCAATATCCAGAACGTATTAGGCCTTACATATGCCCCGAATCCGGCTGATCCAACCGCCAGTCCGGTTAAGGAAGAGTATCAGTTAGGCTTTTTACCTTTGTTCTATTACAAAATAGATTTCTGATATGTCATTTCATACGCTTTTATATACCGTGCAGGGCAAACGCGTTGATATTGTGTTAAACCGGCCCGAGAAAAGAAATGCCTTCAATGCCACCCTGGTTGCAGAATTACGTGAGGCTTTTGCGCTGGCAGAAAGCGATGACCGGGTGCGTGTTATCGTTTTACGTGCCGAAGGTCAAGTATTTAGCGCCGGTGCCGATTTAGGATATCTGCAATCGCTGCAGCAGAATTCTTTTGATGAGAATTTAGCGGATTCACGATTCCTCATGGGCTTGTATAAACAGATGTACACCTTATCCAAACCCATCATAGCTCAAATTGAAGGACACGCCATTGCCGGTGGATGTGGTTTGGCTACCGTATGCGATTTTTCTTTTGCCGTACCGGAAGCGCAATTTGGCTATACTGAAGTGAAAATAGGATTTATTCCGGCCATTGTTATGGTGTTTTTGTTGCGGAAAATAAGTGAAAGAAATGCGCGACAATTATTGCTCACCGGTTCTCTGGTATCAGCCGAAACAGCTAAAGAGTTAGGCTTAATTAATGATGTTATCGATAAAGCCTATATCAACGATAAGGTAAATGCACTCTGTCAGGATTTAATAGAACAAACCAGCAGAGTATCACTCACAAGCACCAAGCGCATGATTGCCGAAATTCAGGAAATGTCCCTGGATGATGCTTTAGAACATGCCGCCAAAAAAAATGCAGAAGCGCGCGCAACAGAAGATTGTCAACACGGTATCGCTTCCTTTCTGGAAAAGAAAAAACCGGAGTGGAAGTAATCTGTTCAGATTATGTTTTACTTGCTTCAGTTTTCAATTCCTGACATAAGCTGAGGATGCCTGAATATATCATTTCCAACATGGTATCTGATATACAGTATGGAGGCATAATATACAGTGTGTTCCCAAGTGGCCGCAGTAAAATGTCGCGGTCAATAAAGTATTGATACAACCTGTCGCGCATGCTGTTAAAATAGCCTGTTTTTTCAGCAGCTTTTATATCAAACGCTAAAACAGTTCCGCACTGTCGCAGGTTAGTAAGAACAGCTTCTGATCCTGTTCCGTAAGAGGTTAATTTGGCCGCAAATTGATGGTGTTTATCTGCAATGCGATCTATAGAAGCTTGAAATCCGGGTTGCAAACATAAATCGAGACTGGCATTTGCTAAGGCACAGGCTAATGGATTTGCTGTATAACTATGACCATGATAAAGTGCTTTTAATTTGTCCTCAGTATAAAACGCATTAAAAATAGCTTCCGTGCAAACAGTTGCACCAAGCGCCATGCTGCCACCTGTTATACCTTTACTTAGACAAATAATATCCGGTTGATGTTCAAGATGATGAATGGCTAATGCTTTTCCTGTTCTGTAAAAACCGGTCATCACTTCATCGGCAATACATAACACCTGATGCTGGTGTGCAAGTGAGATTACGGCATCCAAAGCTTCTGGTGTATACATCAGCATGCCGCCTGCACCCATAATCAAAGGTTCGAATATGATTGCAGCAACATCCTGCTGTTCAAATGCCTGTGTTAATTGTTGCAGGCATTTTAATTCCTGACCGGGTAGGGGAGGAGAAACAAAGGTTACATCAAATAGTTTATCGTGAAAGGCTGCAGTAAATGCATCTCTTGCACTCACACTCATACTGCCGAATGTATCACCGTGATAACTGTGCTCAAAAGCAACGATTCGATGTCTTTTACTTCCGGTATTTGAATGATATTGTAACGTCATTTTCAGCGCTACCTCTACTGCCGTTGAACCGTTATCGCTGAAAAACAATTTTGTAAATCCGGGTCCGCACCATTCTGTCAGTCGGCTCGCAATGCGCAAAGCAGGCGTATGTGTAAATCCGGCAAAGATTACATGTTCCAGCTGACCATATTGTTCATGCAGTTTTTGCTGCAGATAAGGATGTGCATGGCCATGTATATTTGTCCACCAACTGCTGATAGCATCAATAATCGAGCGACCGTCAGCAGTATGTAATAAGGCGCCCTTGCCTGAAACAACATGCAGTGGCTCAGGTGCATGCAGCATGGATGTAAATGGATACCAAACAGGACCGTCGGCGCGCATCAGATTAATTTAAGTTGTTGCATACGTTTGCGCAGTAATTCTGCGTGTCGCTTTACAAACGATTTATCAAGCACATCTGTCTGTTCGATCCGACCCAGTATCGGTGCATTGGAATATTGCGCAATAAAAGATTCGCTGGCAGGATTTTCAAGACCGTTAAATAAAATGCCCAATACCGGAATGTGGTGAGCCTGCATAACGGCATGCGTTAATAAGGTATGATTGATACTGCCTAAATAATTTTTCGAAACCAAAATACAGGAAGCTCCCGATTGTTTAATCAAATCCAGAATTAAATGTTTGTCGTTTAACGGAACCATTAAGCCACCTGCCCCTTCAATTACAAGTGTATTATTTGTTTGTGGAAGTTGCAGAGATTGTAAATCGATTGTAATGCCGTCGATGGCGGCTGCGGCGTGTGGTGATAAGGGTTGCTGCAGTGTGTAGGCTTCCGGATGGAATACACTTTTAGGATTTGAAACCAGGTCGCGAACCCTGCGCGAATCAGTGTAGGCTAAACCACCACTCTGAATGGGTTTCCAATAATCGGCCTGCAATGCTTCTACCACTACTGCAGAAGCAATCGTTTTCCCAATATCGGTGCCGATGCCGGTAATAAATATTTTTTTCATAAAGTCGCTAAGCAAATGTACGCAAAAACCCTTGCAGAATGCCTTTTAATATTGGATTTTCTCTGTATCAACGGTCATTTTTACACGCTGTTGATGGCAGGCTTGCTTGCGCTGTTTGCCTGTGAATCGGGTGGCTGTAAATGTCCTGCTGATTAATACACCATCATCTTCAAACAAAATACACTTCCGCCACTTTTAATAAATTCAGTGGTGTCGATTTCCAATACCTGTGCAGCGCTTTGTTGCAAAATGTTAAGTGAAACCGGATTACCTCTTTGTACAAGAGCGGCTGAACTATTTTTATTTTGGCCGTAAATCATATGGGCATTGCAGGCGAATCCTTCAATAGCTTCTTCCTCCGGAATTTCATATACGCCTTCAAACATGCGGCGTATAATATTCAGCGACTCCGGTGTAAAGGCATCCGGTGCAATTAATACTTCTGAATGATTCAACGGTAAAAAACAGGTATCCAGATGATAGTGATGCTCGCTGATAAGTTCCAAAGTAATAATCGGGGCATCTACAATGCGCGCAATTTCGTCGTATGCGGCGCGGTCTGTTCTGAAACCATATCCACCATATAAGAGTCTTTTACCTGGATGTGCAATCATATCGCCCATACCTTCAAAATGATATTTGCTTTGCAGCTCTACAATTTTATAACCGTGGTCTTTGTAAAAATCCTCCACGTATGGAATCTCATTTTGTCGGTTTTCATGACGCATGCGACTCATGATGGCAATTTTCTCGCCGTTCCACATCACCCAAGGAAAACTCTGGTTGGCAATAAACACCATATCTTCCATGCCTTCAATGCCATCTATTACCAATACATCATCAATTATTTTTTGATTTTTTAAAGCGAGATAGCTGTTTCTTATGGCATCCCATTGCACATTAGCGCGGTCAACATTTACATTGCCTTTTTGTCCTTGCATGTAAATGTTCTTTACATCAATAATTGAAAAATGTTCCGGTGTGCACATTAAAACTTTACGCGGTTCATTGCGGTTTTCGCAATCGTCTGACATAAAATGCACTTCACTGGGATTGTACGCTTTAGCAAATACAGGTGTCATAGATAATATTTAAGTTGACGGTATGGTTTTAGCACATGTGCAATACCAATCGTCGATGGATAGGTAAATAAAAAAATTACTTCGTAAATCGTGCACTTACAACAAGGTCTTTACTTCCGGCAGCATAGGTGTAAAATCCTTCTCCGGATTTAGCACCGAGGAATCCGGCTGTAACCATATTGACGAGCAGCGGACAAGGGGCGTATTTTGGATTGCCGAAGCCATCATGCAACACATTCAGGATGCTCAGGCAAACATCTAATCCAATAAAATCTGCTAATTGTAGCGGTCCCATTGGATGCGCCATACCGAGTTTCATCACGGTATCAATTTCGTAAACACCGGCAACACCTTCATATAAAGTGTAAATGGCCTCATTAATCATCGGCATTAAAATGCGGTTGGCAACAAAGCCCGGATAATCATTTACTTCAACCGGTACTTTATCTAATGCAGCACTTAATTCCATGATGGTTTTTGCTGTTTCATCGCTGGTTGCATATCCGCGAATAACTTCAACCAATTTCATCACCGGAACGGGATTCATAAAATGCATGCCAATCACGCGATCAGCGCGTTTGGTGGCTGCAGCTATTTTGGTGATGGAAATAGAAGAGGTATTACTGGCCAGTATCGTATGCGGCGCACAAATCTGGTCGAGCTCAGTAAAGATTTTAAGTTTTAAATCGACGCGTTCTGTAGCCGCTTCCACAACTAAATCAGCCTGGGTGCTGTGTTCGAAATTCGTATAGGTTGTGATATTTGCAAGCGTGGCATTTTTGTCTTCTGCCGAAATTTTTTCCTTCGCCACCATGCGGTCGAGGTTATTGGTAATAGTGGCAACGGCCTTTTGCAGTGCCGGTTCAGATACATCCACCAGTGTAACCTTGTGGCCTTTCATCGCAAAAACATGTGCAATGCCGTTTCCCATTGTGCCGGCACCAATCACCGTAACATTTTTCATAACGCAAAAAAGTTTGCGCAATATTAATGTATAATCAACACCTTTTCGGCTGCAATCCGCTCAGAACGGCTGTTTTCAACATAAAGTTGATAAGTTCCGGCTGGGAGGGTAGCTATCGAAATTGACATATTTGCCTGTGATATTCTACCACTCCAAACAATTCGTCCGGCACTGTCGATTAGGATGATGGTATTATTGAGTAATGCAGGATTAACCTCCACCTGTAAAGTGGTATTGGATGGGTTAGGGAATACGCGAACGAATTCCGGAGCATTATTTGAAATACCGGTATAATCTGCACAAAGCGAATTGGTATCTAATGGCATATCAGGTAAGGTATGATCATACATGCCGATGGCATATTCTCCTGTTGGTAAGCTGGTCAATTCAAACCGGCCACGCTTGTCTATCTTGCTGCCGAACGGGTTAACAACAGCATCCGTAAGAATTTGCCAGTCGCTATCAAAAGTATTCCGGTATAACAACACGAGACTATCTTCCGAACCCGTAATAAATTCATTGTCCAAATATCCACCACCTGTAGTAAGTTGGCCATTGTAATCTAAAAAGACTTCAATCGCTGTGGCGGCCGGTAACTCATTCACTACCCGCCAATAACGTTGTGTATTTACATGCAGTCCCGGATGTGGTAATTTAAATCCATCTGCTGCCACCCAGTGATGCTCTGCATAAATGGTGCCCTCACCTACAAAAGAAGTAACTTCCAAATCAATTAACGCATGTTCCATATCATAATCTCCAGCTTCGCTTATTGTTTTTAAGTCGGATGTTGTTGCGTCATTTAATTTGTCACGATAATCAATTACAAAAAATGATGACAACTCAGCAGGCGTCCAGTCGAACATCATTTTTTCACCGCTCATCATAATGTCAATAGAATCGGCCACTGTTCCATCTGTTTTAATTCCATAAATGGTAAGTGGAACGTTTTGACCTAAATGATTTACATGCTTCCCTTTTTGTTGTATACATATCGAATAAATGGAACCTTTCTGCTCGCCGAGGGCATCAATCTCAAATCCTAAAAATCCGGGCTGATATACCCAGTCTTCAAAAAAATCGGTCATATCTTTTCCACTGCATGCAC
>ERZ795044.1901-NODE-1901-length-18521-cov-5.090491_pt1 | contig 18521 bp, 19 predicted proteins | sample MGYA00375128_ERZ795044 | MGnify/ENA primary metagenome ERZ795044 (study PRJEB30173, sample SAMN05720213) | anaerobic digester metagenome | isolation source: active sludge of municipal wastewater-treating anaerobic digesters | place: USA | collected 2014-12-22 ... | reverse complement strand
TTTGAATGCGTGTGCGCGCATCTGCGTTGAGTTTATTATCAGTCATTAAAATACAATACGACTGATGTGCACCACGCCCTACCCTTCCACGTAATTGATGTAATTGCGCCAAACCAAATCGCTCAGCATTTTCTATCACCATAACCGTTGCATTGGGTACATTCACCCCAACTTCTATCACGGTTGTACTAATCATGATTTGCGTTTGCTTTTTCAAAAAACGCTGCATCTCAAAATCTTTATCTGCCGGCTTCATGCGACCATGTAAAATACTGACCTGATATGCAGGCTTTGGAAATTCACGGTCAATTACTTCAGCACCCTGCATCAGATTTTTCAGGTCCAGCTTTTCACTTTCTTCAATTAAGGGATAAATAATAAATACCTGCCGACCTTCTGCAATTTGCTCCTTTAGAAAACCAAATACACGCAGACGCTCATTTTCTTTTCTGTGCACGGTAGTGATAGGTTTTCGTCCCGGAGGTAATTCATCAATAATACTGACATCCAAATCACCATAATAAGCCATGCTCAAGGTGCGCGGAATAGGTGTTGCCGTCATCACTAAAATATGTGGCGCTATACTATTCTTATTCCACAGTTTTGCGCGTTGTTCGACACCAAAACGATGCTGCTCATCAATCACAACACAACCCACATTCTGGAATTGCACGGTCTCTTCAATTAATGCATGTGTCCCTATCAGTATGTGAATACTTCCATCAGCAACACCTGTCAATATTTCCTTCCGTTGTTTTCCTTTAATACTACCGGTAAGTAAAGCTACACGGATAGGCAGTTCTCTCACTAATTCTGATATACCGGCATAATGCTGCTGCGCTAAAATTTCGGTGGGCGCCATAAGAGCCGATTGAAATCCGCTATCTAAGGCCATTAACATCGTTAATAACGCAACCACTGTTTTACCACTACCTACATCACCCTGCAGTAATCTGTTCATTTGCCTGCCGCTTAATACATCCTTCCGAATTTCTTTAAGCACACGTTTTTGCGCACCGGTTAATTCAAAGGGCATATACGCATTGTAAAATACATTGAAATAGCGGTCAAGTTCTTTGAATATAAAACCCATGCTGCTGCTATGCCGGAATTGTTTTACCCGCAACAACTTCACCTGATCAATAAACAACTCTTCAAATTTAAGTCTGCGTACGGCATGTTGCATATGCTGATCAGAATCTGGAAAATGAATTTGTTTATACGCATCAAAGCGACCAATAAGCCGATACTTTTCTACGATATCTGCAGGAATATTTTCTGGCAAATCATAGGGCGTAAGCTGATCGAATAAACTCTGCACGAAGCGGCTGATCATCTTACTATTCATTCCTTTGGCCTTTAATTTTTCGGTGCCTGAATAAATAGGTTGAATTTTACCACCCAACTGAAACTCACTGGTTGTAGCCGGATCCATTTCTGGGTGCATCATATTGACAACACCATTAAATATGGATGGCTTGCCAAATACGATATATTGTGTATCCGGTTTTAAAGATTTCTGCAACCAGTTAATGCCATTAAACCATACCAACTCCATCGTGCCTGAGCCATCGTACAATTCAGCAACCAGTCGCCTGCCCTTTTTTGCACCGATTACTTTCATATTGCGCAGGGCGCCCTTCATTTGGACATCGCGCAATTCCGCTACCGACAAGGTAAGTTGTTTAACCTGGGCTATCGTTTTAAAATCGGTTCGGTCAACATAGCGCAAAGGAAAAAAATGGAGCAAGTCGAAACAGGTTTCCAGTTCAAGCTCCTTCAGCAACGCTGCTGCACGCTGTTCGCCAACTCCCTTTAAAAAGGTGAGCGGGGTTTTCAGATTCACACTAGCCACGAGATAAAATTAGAAAATTGCAGCGAATATGCATGCGCACTGCATCATACACAAGGACATCCTACCTGTTATTTCCATTTCCAACTACCCAACATCCCTTCAATATCCTGCACCATAAATTGAATAACCGGTTTTAAAGAATCGGCATTCGGCTTATTATTGAAATATAATGCACCCCGAACAAAGTGGTGCACGGTATCCGTTACAAAAAATTGAAAATTACTCGCCGCATCACCACCCACAAAATAAATAAGCCCATGCACCCCATTGGCATTTTCAATTTCCTGAGGCTCAATAAAGTCGGCGCGCGACGAATGCTTGTACGTTAACTTATAAGCATCTTCTATCATTTGCGCATAACTATATTTTTCATCCAGTGGTTTATTGCTGAGATAAATCGTTGCATTTAAATCTTTACATATCAGATTCATCCAGCAGGGATCGTCAGGTGTTTCTTTGAAGTAGGTCACGTTGCGATCAATTTCATAATACCCGGGGAGGGTAAATGTATATGGACAATCCGGATCGTCAAAAACCACACTATCATCCGACTCAGGATAATGTACTCGTGGCCAGGCGTTTGGTTTGGGTGATGTATCTGTTTCGCAGGCGTATATTCCTGAAAGCAAAATGCCGGTAATAAAAATATAGAAGGGTTTAATCATGCAGTCAAATGCCTCATCGCAGCAGTGATGGATTTATTTAAATAAGTCGGATGCAAAAGTACGACAAGAGAGTGTAAACATGTGGTTGCCTGCATTTTAAAATCAATGTGCTTATAGTGGATAAGCAGATTAAAATGGCAAATCATCATTAACTTCCTGATCACTTTGTTTATGTGTGGAAACATCATCATGATGATCACCACCGTCACTGTTTGTTCTTGGTCCGAGTAAGGTGAAATTTTCAGCAACAATTTCAGTGATATATTTTTTGTGACCTTCCTTGTCTTCCCATGATCTGTTTTTAATGCGCCCTTCAATATACACTTTAGCACCTTTGCGCAAAATTTTGCCGGCAATTTCTGCCAGCTTGCCCCACATGGCAATATTATGCCATTCGGTTTGTTCTACTTTATTTCCATTGCGGTCGCGAAACACTTCGGTGGTAGCTAATGTAAAGTTGGCTACCATATTTCCGCCTTCGAAACTGCGCACTTCAGGGTCTTTACCGAGATTGCCTATTAAAATGACCTTATTTACTCCACTCATACAGTTATCGTTGCCATTAGGTTACTTGAATAGTTAAAAGTAAGTATTTCTTTTTAAAAAAGAACGAATTGCACCCGGGAATGCGTATTGATTCAGTTTCTCAATTCGTACTTGTATACATCCCGGCAACTTTTTTGTTTTGACAACCGGTTTATCCAACACATAAAAACTACAGTGCAATTCCTGATGCGTGAGAATCTGCTTCTGCATATCCACCCGATTAAATTTTAAATCCTGCAATCCGTATGCCTTTGCCGAAGCCAATTGTAACACCTGCGATAAGGTACTGGCCGAACCCGTTTCCACAACCGGAAATTGCCATAATTGCTGCCAGATATCACCTGCAGGTCGTTGCTGTATAAATACGTCGGACTTACTCCGAACAATAAAAAAATGGAAATAACGCCTTCTTCGTGCTGCTTTTGCAGTCTTTACCGGAAATGCATCCTGAACACCTTGTTTTTTAGCATGACATCGATTGGCTAATGGACAAAGCTGACAAACCGGATTTCGGGGTTTGCAAATAGTGGCTCCCAAATCCATCATAGCCTGATTATAGACATGCGATTGACTTTTGTCAACAAGCTTTTGGGCTAGCTGTTCAAGTTCCGATTTACCCGCCGGTGTATTAACAGGTGTAGCAATACCATACACGCGACTTAAAATCCGAAACACATTTCCATCCGCAACTGCGTATGGTTTATGGAAGGCGTAGGATAAAATAGCCCTTGCTGTATATGGACCAATACCTTTTAATGCCGTTAGTCCTTCCAAAGTATCCGGAAAAACCCCATTGAGATCATGTGCAATCAACTTTGCGGTAGCATGCATATTACGGGCTCTGGAATAGTAGCCTAATCCTTCCCATAATTTCATGACCAGCGTTTCCGGAGCTGTGGCGAGCGACTGGACATCCGGAAAAGTATCAATAAATCGCAGATAATAATTCAGACCTTGTTCAACGCGCGTTTGTTGCAAAATAATTTCGCTCAACCAAACACGATAAGGATCCTTCTCGCCCACCCAAGGCAGTTCGCGCGCATGCTCAGGATACCAACGCAACAATTGATTCGCAAAACTTCCGGCCATTTGGGGGCAATAATACGAAATACAGGGGTGTCGACGTGTCGACGTGCCGACGTGTCGACGTGAAAGGCAAATGTGAAAGTGTGGTTCGCCTGGCGGCGAATTGGTGTTTGGAAGTGTGTAAATGAAACATATATTACGATTCAACCGGTACTTTCACTTAAATAGAAAAAGGTATCGCCCTCTTTGCGACGGCAGGAGGCTTGCCGCTCCGAGGAACGAGGTGTGGGGAGAGGGAGGGGTGAGGCAAGAAAAATGTGGATGTGCGGACGTGCGGACGTGCGGAGGAGCGGAGGTGGAATGCAAGTGTGTTCAAGTGTTCAAGTGCTCAAGTGCTCAGGTGTTCAGGTTGGAGCAAAATACAATCTAGCCCCAGCGAGGCGACACACCCACTAACAGGCAGGAAGCACCACCCAAAACAGCCCCAGCGGGGCGACACACCCATTAACAGGCAAAACGCACCACTCAAAACAGCCCCAGCGGGGCGACACACCCACTAACAGGCAAGAAGCACCCCCAAAACAGCCCCAGCGGGGCGACACAACCACTAACAAGCAAGAAGCCCCCAAAACAGCCCCAGCGGGGCGACACAACGGCCCATTCAAAACCACACTGACTATCACTTTCAAGCCACCTGAAGTAGAATCTTTTTCCGCTGCGCTACAAAAGATTCACTTCAGGGCAGGCCACCATCCATTCAACCATGAAGTAGAAGCTTTTTTCCGCTGTGATGCAAAAAGATTCACTTCAGGGCTGGGCCACTCTGCCAGCTAAAATCTTTCAGAAAATATGTAATAAAAACCCGACATTTGCAGTTTAACAGGTTGATTATCAAACACTAAAACAAAATTCCATGAGAAAGGCCGACATCGTAAACCGCATTACAGAAAAGACTGGTTTGGAGAAGGTGGATGTGATGGTTGTAGTGGAAGCGTTTTGCAAAGAGATTAAAGAAACCATGGCAGAAGGTAACAATGTTTACCTCCGTGGTTTCGGTAGTTTTGTCGTTAAAACCCGGAAAAAAAAGATAGGACGGAATATTAAAAAGAATATAGCTGTAGAAATCCCCGAACAAAAGATGCCGTCGTTTAAACCCGCACAGCTTTTTATCGATAGGGTTAAAAATGGCAAAAAGCCAAAATAAGGTAACTCAGTGAAACAGTATCTACTTCCCGTCGGATTGGCCCTGGTGGTCATTCTGGGCATGAATTTCCTGCTCAATAACAAACCTCCAAAGCAGAGTGCTTTCGACGAACGTCGCGAAAAGCTGATCGATTCGCTGCAATACCCGAACGCCAAGGACCTTGAGCGCATGGAAGCGGATATGGAGAAAGCTTCAGGGGCCACTAAAACAGCCTTATTACGACAGCTTTCTGACAGCTGGATGCAATTGAATCAGCCAAGTATTGCAACTGATTACCTCCGACAGTTAGCAGATAATGAACCCGGTTACGAAAATTATATGCGCGCCGGCAGTGCCATGCGGTCATTGATTGATTTTGAACCGGATGATAATTTACGGGTAAATCTGGTTTATGGCGCCCGTTATTGCTTTGAAACAGCAGAAAAACTGAAACCGGGCGACCTGGATGCCCGAATCGGACTGGCTGCAGTACTGGTTTCTGGCACTAACCAGCCCATGGAAGGTATTATGATGCTGCGCGAATTAGATGCCGAAAACCCGGAAAATACCGCCATAAACCTCGAATTAGGCAAATTTTCGGTCATGAGTGGCCAGTTCGATAAGGCAATTGAACGATTTAGCAGTGTTTTACAAAAAGATTCCCTAAATTTGCAGGCTCGTTACATGATCGCTCAGGCATATCTTGGTCAACAGGATACTTCCCAGGCGATCGGGCAACTTGAAAGAATAAAATCGCTAACCACCGACCCAACGCTGGTTGAACAGGTGAATGCAGAGATAAAGAACTTAGAACACTAAAAAATTATTAGAGTCATGCCATCCGGTAAGAAACGCAAAAGACATAAAATGGCTACCCACAAGCGCAAAAAGCGTTTGAGAAAGAATCGCCATAAGAAGAAGTAATCCAACCGGCTCTTCTGCCCTGTATATTCTCCCACCTTTTCCAACCCTGGTAACAGGGAGCCTTATTATTTCATTATCCCAATGAGGGATTAAACCCGTATTGTTACGTGGAAAGGGAACTTATTATACATTCGACACCAACCGGAGCGGAAATCGCATTGCTGGAAGACAAGCAATTGGTTGAAATCCATCGCGATTCACATAGCAGCCGCTTTAACGTAGGTGATTTATACCTCGGTCGCGTTAAAAAAATAACGCCCGGGCTTAACGCCTGTTTCGTTGATGTAGGCTTTGAGCGAGATGCTTTTTTGCACTATACTGATTTAAACCCTCAGTTTCGCAGCATTTATAAATACACAAAAGCTGCTCAGGAAGGACGTCCGTTTGCGATGGATAGATTTCAACGCGAAGCGGATATTGTTAAAACAGGCAAAATCAATAACGTTATTGCCAAGAACCAGCATATTCTGGTTCAAATTATCAAAGAACCTATCCAAACAAAAGGCCCGCGCCTCAGTTGCGAAATTTCTTTGCCCGGACGATATCTGGTGCTTACGCCTTTTAATGAAGTGGTTGGCGTATCGCGCAAAATTGCCAGCGCCGATGAACGCAAGCGACTGCAAAAAGCAATTGAACAATTAAAACCTAAAGGATTTGGTGTCATCATCAGAACGGTAGCTGAAAATGTACCGGTTCATAAACTGCATGAGGACTTAAACAGTCTGGTTGAACAGTGGAAGGAAATAACCAAACGATTAAATGGCGCCCAGGCTCCGCATATCGTTTTCAGCGAAACAAAAAAAACCAACACCCTCCTGCGCGATGTGCTCAACGATTCCTTCAACCGTATCGTTGTAAATGATCCGGCTATCGGAAATGAAGTAAAAGAATATATTCGCAGGATAAGTCCGGGTGCCGAAAAAATGGTTACCCTCCATAACGGTCCAAAAACCGTTTTCGAACAATACGGCATCACCCGACAAATAAAATCCCTTTTTGGTCGCACCGTAAATATGGACAGCGGTACCTATCTCATCATTGAGCATACCGAAGCCCTGCATGTTATCGATGTAAACAGCGGTAACAAAACAGCTATTAAAGGCGACCAGGAGGCAAATGCCGTTGCTGTAAATATGGAAGCGGCAAAAGAAATTGCACGTCAATTGCGCTTACGTGATTTAGGTGGCATTATCGTGATCGATTTCATCGACATGAAAAACCCTGAAAACAAAAAGGCTATTCATAATGTGCTGAAACAAGCCATGGCAGGTGATCGCGCTAAGCATACCATTTTGCCGATATCCAAATTTGGTGTCGGACAAATTACCCGTCAACGCGTAAAACCTGAGGTAAATATTACTACTGCAGAAGTTTGTCCTACCTGTGCAGGCACCGGAAAAATTGAAGCTAGTATTTTATTGCTCGACGATATCGAACGCAAATTAAAACATCTGGTTACTATTCAGAATCTGAAACAGGTAAATCTCATGGTACATCCATATGTTGCAGCCTACCTGAAGAAAGGATTATTCTGGTCAAGCTTATACCACAAATGGAAGCGCACCTACAAGGTTAAACTCAAAGTAACTTCAAGCGACGATTTCCATTATATGGAATACCGTTTCTTTGATGCCAATGAGGAAGAAATTAATGTAGAGTAATTGCTGTCGCCCACATCAGGTTACTGATTATAACTTTTCATTACATCAGGACAAATACTTGCCTTCAATAGGCATGCGTCGGCCTAAACCAAATGCTTTTGGAGAAACTCGGAGGATAGGTGGAAACTGCCATCTCTTCCACTCATTGGCGTTGACCATTTTTAATGCACGATTTACAGTATGGGCATCAAATCCTTGTTCGATAATATCTTGCGGACTTTGATGTAGTTCGATGTACTGATATAAAATAGCATCGAGTATATCGTAAGGAGGCAATGTATCCTGATCTTTTTGTCCGGGTTTTAATTCAGCACTTGGAGCTTTATCAATAGAATTTTGTGGAATAATTTCGGCATTGCGGTTGATATAATTGGAGAGTTGATATACTTCCGTTTTATACACATCCGCCAGCACCGCCAGGCCACCGCATAAATCTCCATAGAGAGTGCCGTAGCCAACAGCTGCTTCACTTTTATTGGTGGTATTTAATAATATATAGCCATGCTTATTACACATCGCCATTAACGTTAATCCTCGCAAACGCGCTTGTAAATTTTCTTCCGTTACATCTTCCGGTTTACCTGCAAATAAGGGAGAGAGATTTGCTTCCACCGTATCAAACATATCTTTAATTGGCACGATATCGTATCGCATGCCGAGATTTTTGGCCAGTGCTTCGGCATCAGCAACTGAATGACCAGTTGAGTATTGAGAAGGCATCAACAATCCCCAAACATTTTCTTTACCCAATGCATGTACAGCCAATACAGCAGTGAGCGCCGAATCTATGCCGCCGCTTAAACCTAAAATCGCTTTTTTGAATCCCAGTTTCTCAAAATAATTGCGGATACCGGTTACCAAGGCCTGGTAGATGAGTGCTACCTTTTCTTTCTCCTGTTCCTGATCAGCTTGTAAAGTTTTTTCAGAGGCAATAATGGCATCTAAATCATAAACACGCAGCACTTCTTCAAAATAGGGCAATTCATCATACACGACTGCATTTCCGTTTACCACCAGACTGCCTCCATCAAAAATTAAATCCGTTTGCGCACCGCAATGATTTACATAGAATACCGGGATACCATATTTCCGTGTATTGGCTTTCAATGTTTCAATGCGTTCGGCGGCATGATTATAATCAAACGGCGATGCCGAAATATTGAACATCACTTCAGGCCTGTCGGCATCCTGAATAAGCATATCCATCGGACACGCTTTATACATCGGATTGTCATTACCTACGTTCCATAAATCTTCACAAACAGTTAAAGCGATGCGTCTACCTTTAAAAGTAATATTGCTGAATTCAGTTGCCGGTTCGAAATAGCGATACTCATCAAAAATATCATAGGTAGGCAATAATGCTTTATGCACTACATGCTGAATTTCTCCCTCATGAATAAAAAAAGCAGCATTAAATAAATCCTTCCCTTCCGCTCTTGTATTTCTTGCAGGTGAACCAATAATCACTGCAATTTTATGTGTTAAAGGTTTAATCCTGTCAATAACGGCATAACACTGGTCAATGAAATCAGAGAAATCCAGGAAATCGCGGGGCGGATAACCACAAACGGCTAATTCAGGAAAAAGAATAATATCTGCGCCGGATGTTTCAGCCTGTTGTATAAAACGGGCAATCTTGTCGAAATTGCTTTCAAAATTGCCGATATGCACATTTATTTGAGCAAGAGCTATACGCATAAAAAAGTCATGCCGGCAATTTAACCGGCATGACAAAGTTACATATTCGAACGTTGATTCTAATCAGAACAATACACCAAGGCGCACACCAATTTGTTTGAGGTATGCATTGTTGTCTTCAACATCATCATCAATTACATTGGCAAAGCCGTTTTGCCAGAAAAGACCACCAATAATACTGGTGTTTTCGGTGAGTGCATATTCGGCACCGGCACCTAAAGTCAGGCTGATATTAATCAGATTATAGGTTGCACCGGCTGCATTGTCTTTATCTGTCATGTCTAAATCTTCATCGATAGCCACACCATCTAAATAATAATCCGCACGCGCCTTAATTCTGAATCCGGGTGTTAATCCGAACTGACCATAGTAAGTGAGGTAGTTCACTTCGTTGGTGCGCAAACGCATGGTGAGCGGAATTTCGATGTATTGCACCCGTAAATCCGTTTCAGCATTGATATCAAACACCGTGTCGGTATAAGATGTACTCAGATTGACATAGTTAATCATGATACCTGAGCTAAACGCATAGCGTTCAACATTGCCGATGGTTTGATCGAAAAGGAGTCCGTATTGGAACCCAAATTTAGTTCCACCGTTCTCGTAAGTATCACCTTCAATGCGTAACCAGTCGAAAACCGGGGTTGCGGTTAAACCAAATCTGAAGGTCGGACTTTGTGCATTGAGGGTCAATGCAGAAAAAAACAGGGCGATTAATGCAATTTTCTTCATGGCTCTTTAGTTTTACAGGGTCAAACTACGACCCTTCATGCGGTACAAACATAACGGATTTTTCGGGATACTCAATATGCTGGCTATTGCTGCCTGCATGTTAACCAGCTGTAATCACGGATACAAGAATCCAAAACCTGATATCAGTCATATCCCGGAAACAAAAATAGAACTCGTCCGACTTGAAAAGCTTCTGTTTACCGCCGGGCCTGAAAATTACAATCAGGTGTATGATCAAATCAGAACACAGCATCCCGATATCTTCCAGTCGCTAACTGAAAATTTCTGGGGACTTACGGTCAGCGATTCTCTGCCCCTGCAAAAAGTATATGATTCATTGTATGCCAATACAGCAGGTAACCAATGGATGCGGCAATTGTACGACAGTTGTATGTTGATGTATGATAAAATGGATGACGTAGAAGCATCTCTATCAGAGGCATTCCGCTATTACCGGTATTATTTTCCCGATTCTGCATTACCACAGCTTTATACTTATACCGGTCCGTTTGTGTACTGGACGATGTTTGACAGCGTTACTTTAGGTATAGAACTCGATATGCATTTAGGTCCGCATTTTGGCTATTATGGCAGTTATGAAAGTAATATGCCGTTATACATTACGATTCGCTGCGATAAACCCTATATCCAAACGAATGTGATGCAGAGTCTGGTTGACGGAGTTGTACCCTCCTGGGGTGCTGATGCAACCGTATTGGATGAAATGTTGCGTTACGGAAAGATATTATACTATCTCGATTGCATGTTACCCGATGTGCCCGACAGTATTAAAATGGGGTATACGGATGCGCAGATTGAATGGTGCTATGACAATGAATCAGAAATCTGGAAATTTTTAGCGGGAGAAGATTTATTGTTTAGTAAACGCACTGACGATATGCGCAGATACTTAGGAGAAGCGCCAAACTCGCAGGGGATGCCCGAAGAATCGCCGGGAAGAGCGGCTATTTGGACCGGCTGGCAAATAATCAGAACCTATATGGAAGAAAATCCGGATATCACTTTATCTGAATTATTTCTGCAAATGGATGCCATGCGGATATTGAAAGATGCCGATTATAATCCGGAAGATTAATTCAGCATAAACGGCGATACCATGTGGAATTCAGGTATCTCCACATCAAAATACACACCGTCTAAGGTGCGCATCATTTGATAACTGCCGTACATTTTTCCGGCAGGCGCCAGCAGATGACAGCCGGATACGTATTGATGAATATGTCCGGGTTTGATAACCGGCGTTTCACCAACCACACCTGCGCCCTCTACTTCCCGCCAGGTGCCAATACCATCATAGATATACCAGTGGCGGCGCAAGAGCTGGACAGTAAATTCACTTTTATTTTCGATGGTGATCCGATAGGCAAACACGTACTCCCCTTTATTGGCCATTTCCGGCTGATAAAAGGTTTCGACACTCACTTTTACACCATGCGTAATTGAAGTAACCATGCCTGCTGTTTGGTATGTAAAACTAAGAGAAAAATGCCCCCGCTGGGTTAGTCGGCGGTCAAAAAGTTATGCACGAGCTCGGAAGCCTCTCGCAGCGCGGTTTCCAGCACATCGTTAACAATAACGGCATCGAAGCGGTCGGCAAAGGTGAGTTCGTATCGCACCCTTTCGAGTCGAGTAGCCAGGGTTTCAGGAGTTTCGGTGCCTCTGTTGAGCAGGCGCTCTGCCAGGGCGTCGACGGAAGGCGGTTTCACAAAAATGGACAAGGTGCGCTCCGGAAACTGGTTTTTCAGATTGAGGGCGCCTTTCACATCCACATCAAAAATAATATCCAATCCGGCATCCCACAGGCGTTCAACCTCCGAACGCAAGGTGCCGTAGCATTTTCCTGGATACACTTCCTCCCATTCAACAAAGGCATCAGCCTCCACCTGCAGGCGAAAATCTTCGAGGCTCATGTAATAATAATCTTTTCCATCTACCTCATAATCGCGACGCAAACGGGTAGTGGCCGAAACTGAAAATGCCAGATTGGGTTCGGTGGCCAGCAGATGGCGCACAATTGTTGTTTTTCCGGCTCCCGAAGGCGCTGTTACAATAATTAATTTACCGGGCATTACAACACGTTATTGAGTTGCTCTTTAATTTTTTCCAGTTCATCTTTCATCACCACCACTTTGCGTTGCATATCTGCATGATATGCTTTTGATCCTATGGTATTGATTTCACGATTCATCTCCTGGGCAATAAATCCGAGTTTCTTGCCTTTTTCATTAACGGTTTCTGCTAAAGTCTGGTCAAAATAATCGCAGTGAGAACGCAAGCGGATAACTTCTTCCGTGATATCCATTTTTTCGAGATAGAAAATTAATTCCTGCTCGAAACGATTCATATCAATATTTTCTTCTGATAAATAGGTTTGTAAATCGGCATGCATTTTTTCGCGCTGCTGCGTCATACGTTGCGGATCTAATTGCTCAACCGCCGCTAAAGCATCCCGAATTTGCTGCACGCGCAATACCAGATCTTTTTTCAGGTTAGCACCTTCATCTGCACGAAATTTATTTAATTGTGCACAGGCCAAATCCAATTGCTTTTGCACAAAAGTCCAATCCTCCTCAGAAAGTGCATCAACAGATGCTGTAGTGATATTCGGCAGTCGAAAAACCAAATCAAGCACACGCGCATCTTGCACACCTAATTCCTGAGCAATATTTGCAATCTGACGATAATACTCCTTTACGGCAACAGGATTAATTTCACCTGCCTTTTCATCCATTTGTTCGAAGGAAATTGTACAATCGGTTTTTCCTCTTACAATATGTCTGCTAAGTATATTGCGCATCTCCATTTCATACTCTTTAAAAAGTGGAGCTACACGTAAATTCAAATCAAGGGATTTACTGTTGAGTGTGCGCACTTCAAGCACTATACTTTTTGCACCCAGACTGAATGTTGTGCGCCCATACCCTGTCATTGACAATACCATACCTGTTATTTTGCCGTAAAGGTAAGGTTCTTTGGGTAAAGGCATAATACAGTATGATATACCGCCAATGGTAAAAGCTCAAAATGGTTTGCCCCTGTCGACGGAGTTACATAAGCACAAACTTGCAACTACTCCGCCTGCAGGGGCAAACACGTTGAAAACCTAATTATGCAAACTACATTTAATCTACGAGTTTAAATTGAATAGGAATGACCATTTGCACCCGAACCACTTGTTGGTTTTGCATACCGGGTTTCCATTTAGGCATAGCTGCTACTACTTCTGTTGCAGCTTCATCTAACCCGTATCCAATTCCACGCTCAACCTTAACCTGTGAAACAGAACCATCGGTATTTACCACCATCGATACATACACGGTACCATCAATACCATAGTTTTTTGCAGCAATCGGAAATTCGATGTGTTCAGCAATATATTTCTGCATGGCCGCAAACCCACCTATAAATTCAGGTGTCACCTCTGCAAACTTGAAAATTTCAGATGTAGTCTTTACAGGTGGTGTTTCAGGTTTTGGATTTGACACAATACCTTTTATACCCGGTTCTACTTTGTTGGTTTGGGTACTGATAATGCGATCTTTCAAATCACCAATTGCAGTGGTTTCAGAAGTGATGGGCTTAGAATCTTCCACCACCCGCATTTCAGTATAGCGCACTGTAGGCTGGCTGACTGCCTGTTTTACCGGAGGAAGCTCAGGTTGTTTGAGTTCGAAATTTTTCAATAAATCCGGAAAATCTTTTGGACTTGCAATAATCACAATGGGATTCACATCTAACACATCACGTTTCACCCAAAGGGCATACACTGAAAATAGTACGGTCAATAAAACAGTAATACCCAATGCGCGCAAAATAAAACTTTGCTCATGTGTGCGCAGATAATAGGCGCCATATTGCTTGTTGCGGTTTTCGAAGATAATATCATGTATTGATGCTTCGAGGTATTGATTTGGCCTGTTCATAATCTTAGGATTTAATATCAGGATGCATGAATTGAATATATTCCATAACGACCGGGTGAAATGTATGTATGATGACTATGCGGGTGCTGATGTTATGCCGCATCATCTCTTCCGGCCTAACTATTTTGCCTCCGGTTTTGCCTGCAACACCGCTTCCTCAGCCGGCAAAATATCCTGAATGGCATAATACCGGGTGTTGGTAATCACCATTTCGTCGAGCAGGTTCACCATATTCCCGTAATTGCTGCCTTCGTGCAATTTAATCAGGCACATCAGACTGTCGCCGGTGGCAGTCAGCGACTTTTCCTGCGACTGATATATCGCTTCTCTTATTCCGGAGGCGGATAAATCTGTAAACTGCATAGCCAGCGGATCCATCCCCATATAATACCAGGCTCCCTTGTCGGTGACGATAATATTTAAGGTGGAAGAGGCTTTTTGCTCGCCGGGCTTATCGCTCTTTTCCGGCATACTCAATTGCATAGCCGTATTTTTAGCCATAACAGTGGTAAGCATAAAAAAACTAATCAGTAAAAATGCCAGGTCAACCATTGGAGTCAGGTCGACAAACAAACTTGTTCTTCTGGATTTTCCGCGATTGGAAACGGGTTGCATCTGTGCCATAGGTGGTGTTTTATACTATAAACGCAGCAGGCACATCAGTAGATACATGCAACCGGAATTGTGATAGAGTTATGACAAAAAAAACGCCGCAAATACCTATTTGCGGCGCTGACAAACTTCCTAAAGTTTTATTCTTCTTTCATAGGCGTTTTTTCAACCTTTACCATGTCCCCATCCTTAAGCACATTGGTAATGGTATTATATGGTCCACTGATGACCTTTGTTCCTTCCTTAAGACCTTCTTTGATTTCAATATAGGCATCATCCTGCAGGCCTGATTTAACGGTAACTTCTTTCACCTTATCACCCTCCAACACAAACACAATTTCTTTTACCGGTTTCTCTTTGCCCTGTGCAGTGGTATCTTCCCGCGCTGCAACTGCCTGAATAGGAACCGTGAGTACATTTTCCGATACATCCGTTTTAATTTCAACTGTTGCGCTCATACCGGGATAAAAGGGATATTTATTTTCTCCACCCTTGTCCATTAAATCCTGATAACTCTCCGGCAGAATATAAATTTTCACTTTAAAGTTCGTTGCCTGGTCTGTTACGCTGGATAATACACTACCTGATGTCCCCGCTGAATTGGCAATCTGAAAAACCACACCTTTAAATTTGCGGTTGAGGTAAGCATCTACTTCAATTTCTGCAGTATCGCCAACATCAATGCGCAACACATCGCTTTCGCTCACATCCACCTGAATTTCCATATTCGTTAAATCGGCAATGGTCATGAGCTGATCGCCGGTCATTTGAATTGTACCTAATACCTTCTCACCTTTCTTTTTATTCAATCCGACAACAGTTCCGTTTGCAGGTGCATAAATGGCAGTGCGTTTGAAATTATTGCGCATTTCTTTCAGCATCGCCTCACTGCTTTTAACAGTATATTCCATCGCCGTAACACTCTCCTGAGAAATCTGATATTCGGCCTGGGCAGTTTGATAGGCTAATTGCGACTGTTCAAATTCCTGCTGTGAAATCACTTTATCTTTTAACAACTGCGTTGAACGGTCAAATGCAATTTTCGCATTATCCATTTGCATTTTAGTTTGCAATACACGACCGCGTGCTGTTGCTAATTGCGCTTTTGTATTATCTAATCCTGCCTGCGCCTGTTCCACCTGACTTTCATATAAATCGGGATTGATACGCATCAGCAAATCGCCTTCTTTTACTTTATCGCCTTCTTTAATCGGCAATTCAACAATCTCCCCGGAAATTTCGGCGGCGATGGCCACCTGACTAACAGGATAAATTTTTCCGCTCGCTGTAACTGTTTCCACTACAGAACGCTTAGCCACCACTTCGGCAGACACCGGAATGCCGGCACCACCACTAAACCAGCCCTTGCTGCTGCCAATGAGGACAATGACAATCAGCACTACTACTATCGCACCAAGTATTTTAATTAAACGCATATTCAGGATTTAGAAGTCAATGGGTTTATCCAAATAGTAATCGATAATTTTCGATTTAAAAATCAAATCATATTTTGCCTGCACCAGTAAGGATTGTGATTGTGCGCGAGCATTAAGGGCATTTGTATACTCGAATGCACTGGCTGTTCCGGCTTTAAACTTTTTTTCTGCAAAATCAAAAGCACTTTCAGATGCAGTAAAACTTTTTTGTGCTGCATTATAAGAAGCCTGTGCAGCAATAACATCATTTACAGCCTGTGTAACCGTTTTGCGCAAATTATTAATGGCAATTTCGCGATTGAGTTGGGTATTTAATATTTGCAAATCCGCATTCTGGCGCGACATCATCACTTGTCCGTTGTTGAATAATGGTATTTGTAAAGAAATACCAACAACCTCCGACAGGTTATTATCTATTTGCTCATTAAACGGTAAAGCTTCAATACCGAATTGCGGATAGGACGCACTGGAATAATTAGTACTCAATTGACCAAACATCGATAAAACGGGATACGCAGGTGCGCCCGCTATTTTTCGGGCATACGCATCACTTTGTAATTGCAGGTCGAAAACCTGAATGCTGGCGCGATGGGTAACTGCATAATCAATTACATCCTGTGCTGAAGGAACCGGTGCATATAAGACCATATCAAAACGCGACACATCCGGATATTGCACCTGAATGTTTTCATTCGGATCTGCCTGAATTAATAATTTCAAATCCAGATAGGTTTGGTTCACTTGATTTTGCGCCTGTATTTGTGTTAACTGGTCTTGTGCCAATTGCGCTTCTATAGCTAATACATTCCCTTCGGGTGCAGCACCCGCCATCACCAGCTTGCGCGTGTCGGATAATTGTGCTTCGGTAGTTGCAATTTTTTGATCGGCAACTTTCAATTGCTCTTCAGCAAACATCACCGCCAGGTAAGCAGCAATCACCTGAAACTGTACATTCTCTATATTGGCCTGGTAATTCATTTTGGCCACTTCCATATCCACACGACTCTTTAAAATCGTATTGGCCACATTACCACCACTAAACAAATTAAGTCCGGCGGTGAGCTGATAGCTGTTTGCCTGAAAGTTATTGGCCAAAGGCAAGTTAGTTACGGGGTCAACCGTATAACCAAAATTCCAGAAATAGGAAGTTCCGGCATTTAAATTGGGTAACAGAAGCAATCTGCTCTGATTAGCCGCCTTATCAGCCAATTCTACACCGGCAGCATTTTGGCGCAATGACAGGTTTTGTTCTGCAGCCAGTTTTACGCAGTCAGGCAGGGTAACCACTCGTTGAGCCGATACCAGGCCCGAAAAAGCTATAAAACAGGCTAAAAATGGGATTTTTAGCATAGCGAAGTAAAGGTAGGGTACATTTTAACGACGTTTGCACTTGTTAAGATATTTTAATGTATACGGTCAGCAAATTTCAGGGCAGCAGATGACCCGTATCTCGGAAACGGGAACAGGCGTGTATTTGATTATTTTTGCAGCATGGGAATCATTCAGGATCCGGATGAATTTTTTATGCAGGAGGCCTTAAAACTGGCCAGAAAGGCTCTAGAAGAAGACGAGGTGCCTGTTGGGGCCATCATCGTATCGGGCACACAAATCATTGCCAAGGCCCACAATCTCGTAGAACGACTCAGCGACCCGACCGCTCATGCCGAAATGCAGGCCATCACCAGCGCCTGCAACCATTTTCAGTCAAAATACCTGAATACCTGCACGCTATATGTAACCCTTGAACCTTGTCCGATGTGCGCAGCAGCAGCACACTGGGCACAAATTGGGCGGGTAGTTTATGGTGCTTCCGACCCTAAAATGGGCTACTCCCGTCACGAACATCTGTTACACCCTCGCACGGAAGTACGTGCCGGCGTTTCGGGAGATATGGCCAAAACTTTGTTACAACAATTTTTCACAGGAAAAAGATAATGGAGCCATCGGCAAGATTAATTCTACGGTTACCGAACTCGTTTTGATTTGATACGTTTTATCTTTACGCGCCTGGCATAACAGGCGATTCATTTATTAACATCTTAAATAAAAAAAATACACATTATGGCATTTCAATTACCGGCATTAGCATATGCCTTCGATGCATTGGAACCACATATCGATGCACGCACCATGGAAATTCATCACGACAAGCACCATGCTGCTTATACCAATAACCTGAACAATGCCATTGCCGGCACGGAATGGGAAAATGCTTCTATCGAAGACATTTTAGCCA
>ERZ795044.1899-NODE-1899-length-18541-cov-17.260467_pt1 | contig 18541 bp, 24 predicted proteins | sample MGYA00375128_ERZ795044 | MGnify/ENA primary metagenome ERZ795044 (study PRJEB30173, sample SAMN05720213) | anaerobic digester metagenome | isolation source: active sludge of municipal wastewater-treating anaerobic digesters | place: USA | collected 2014-12-22 ... | reverse complement strand
ACAATCTACGGGTTGAAAACGGCGTCACGCCGGACGGTCAAGCGTACGACGCCGTTGCCGGGGAACTGCGCGCGACCCACGTCGCGCTTGCGCCGCACGTGCGCGACCCCGAGAATAAAATCAAGGTGATAAATGCGGTGTGTATAAATACGGACGGCAGTTTTGAAGACGTGAAAAACTCGCGCGGCGAGATATTAAATAATGAGGTGTACAGCATGGACCCAAAAGAACTGGCCGCGCTTGTCAAAAACGCGGTTAATGAGGCCATAGCCGAAAAGAATTCGGGCGACCGAATGGACGCTATGGAGGACGCAATCAAAAAGCACGGCGACGCGCTTAATGAGATCAACGAAAAGTTGACTCCCAAAAAGGCCGAAGGCGAAGGCGAAAACGCCGACGACGAAAAGGCGGACGACAAGAAAGATGACGAAAAGGGCGCAACCCTTGAAAACGCCAAACCGTCACAGGAAATGGTCAAGGCGTTTTCAACGGCCCTAAACGTCGATTTCGGCGCGAAAACGCCGTCATTCTCCGCCCTTGCCGCCCTGGTCGGTATCGCTGAACCCGATCCGGCGGCCCGCATCGCGGCGGTAAACGCGAAATACGCGGATATGCAAAAAGCCGCGCCGAAGGATGACAAAGCAGCGGCCGCTGCTAATACGACCGTGGAGGTGTTCTAAATGCCTGGTGTAAGACTCGGAATAGGGGAAACGAACCCCAAACGTGGCGCGGTCCAGTGGGATGCGCGCCGAATTGACGGCGTGGAATTTGTTATTCCTTCCGCCGCGAGTATTTCCAGCGCCCCCATCGGTAGCGTGGTCACGTTGCAGGAAAACAGCGCTGGAAAGCAAATCATCGTCCTCGGTGCGGCTGCCTATACCGGCCCCGGATCGGATGATTATGCGATTATTGCCGTGGGCTTCCTTGAGGCCGCGACCCAGGTCGAATCGGCGATTAATCAAACCGTGGGCGAATACGCCGACGGCGATTACGTCGCCATGATTAGCGACCTCGACGCCGTGGCGATGGTTCCGCTCGATGCGTCGGCTCCCGACGCGGGCGGTACGGCCTACGTCACCGCCGACGGGGAACTTTCCAGCAGCAGCGCCGACGCCGTGGCTTTCCCCGGTTCGGTCTGGTACGGAACGCCCGGCGTGCAAAATACCGGCCAACTGAAAACCGGTTATATCTTCGCGCGGCTCGCGTCTGTTAAGGTAGGTTAACGATGATAAAAGGACAAAAAATCACCTCCGCACAAGTGGCGGAACAGAATTTCCGAAATTGGTATGTGGTCCGCAACGCCTACGCGGACGCGCACCGAAAAGACGGTTGCGTGGCGATCAACGAAACCGCCGCCCGCGCTGAGTACAAGGCGCTTACCGAACGGTTGCTCGCGGTGGCGAACAGCCAGCACGCCGACCATAACGGCGCGATTGCCGACCTTCGCGCGAAATTTGACGGCGCGTCCATTGACCATGTGGTCGATATGGCGCACGGACTCCGCGTGAAGCTGAATGGGATCGCTCAAAACGCGATGAAAGCCGGCATGAGTGTGGAGAACGCACAAGCGACGGCGCTTAACGCCTATTTTGGCAATCCGGGGTATGATCAGTTTGCCGGGCTTAATCAGCTCGCCGAACAGCTCTATGAGCAGCTCACCTTTGCCGAATCGTTCATCGCCGAAGGTGACGCCGTTCAACTGTCGCCCGAGCTTGCGGCGTCGGCTGGCGCGATGAGCCGGTTTCGCATCCCTCGCGTGGAAGCGAGCGGCGCGGCAAAGCCGCGTCTGGGCGACCTGAATCCGTACGGCGACGACCGGACGTATTCTAATAATCTGGCGTCGATTTCGCTGTACAACGAATTTAAGGACGCTCACACCGAGGCCCAGGGTTTTATTATCGAAAATGATCAGGAAGCGGCCCTTCTTGGTTACGCTCGCTCGATCGCCCCGGCGCTCGCGGGCTTCATTCTGCAAAACCAGCTTTTCGCCACAATCGAGCAACAGGTCATGCAGGCGGTCGAGCGGATTATCGTTGACGGATGGGGCGCGGCGGCGTTCGACGGTGAATCCGGTCAATACGGCCTCTTGTCCAGCGGTATCGCGCTTTCCCTCGCCTCGGCCGGGGCGGCTTCCCCGTTGCTTGCAACCGCCGCGGACTGGGCGGCGAATCCGACGACGCTTATTCAAAAAATTACGAACTACAACTACAAACCGGCGGATAGAACCGCTCCGCTTCCGGCTGTTGACGCGACCGGCGCGGCGAACATTTACGCCGACGTGGTGCGGCTCTTGAACCTGGTTGCCCAAACGAACGTAAAAACGTCCGGTAAAGTGGTCCTGTACGTACCGACGTCCATTTACGCAGCCCTCGTTCAGTACCTTTCGACCGGAACGTTTAACCGGACGCTCGGGGAAGCGCTGAAACTGGCCGTTGGCGGTACTGTTGAATCCATCGAAATCAAAACGTCGGGCCTGCTCAATGCCCGCACGAATTCGCTTGGTTCGGCGCAGTACAACGCCGTTATTGCGGTCGTTCACGGCGCCCCGACCGGGCGGAAAGGAATTTTGATGCCGATGGCAACCGCAACGCCCCGGATTACCACCGGCGTGGTGAGTGAGCAGCGCTCAAGTTTTGCGGCGCAACTTACTTTCGGCGGGCCTATGGTAATTCAGCGCGGTCAGGCGTTCATTCTCGATTTTTCTGTGAACGCATAACCGTGATTTTCACGGACGAACAATTTTTAGAAGAACTGCGGCGGCGGCTGGATAATCCGGCCGTCGCCGATTCTGAATTAACGGCGTATCTGGAAGATGCGAAGCGTGACGCAGACTCCGGCCTTTACGGCGACAATGCCTATAACGCGCAAATTCTAGACACGGCATGTCATTTACTTTCGCTTGATAATAAATTCCCGGAAATTTCGTCAATCAGCCAAAATGGCACGTCAACGAATTTTGCGGGGAACGATTCCGAGCGATGGCGGCGGCGAATCACGGAGCGCAGACAAGCGATCCTCTTAGGGCTCGATTTATGAATCTTCGCGGGCTCCCGAGTATGGCAGCGCGGCGAATCGCGGACACGACTTGCGATGTGATTTATAACACGCTCACGCCGGAGGACGACGGATCGGCAACCGTGACGCCGGTATCGATGACGCTTAAAGCATCGATAAAACCGCTTCAACCGAAAGATATTGAACGGTTGCAACTAGGCGGCATTGAAGTCCGGGAGGGCGTTTCAATTCTTATTTCCGAAGCGCTGGAAGAACGCCCCGAACGGATCGACGCCGACGGGAAACAATGGCGGGTGCTTTCATGGTCTTTTATCCCGGCGTACGAGGACGAATCGGGAAACCCTATCGGAACGGTCGTGGCTATGTGCGATGAAATACGAATAACACCGGCGGACGTGGAATAATGGCGACGATCATTGAAAAATACTACGCGATGAACGCGGCGCTTAATCGGGCGCTCGCGTCGCAAAGCGGCACCGCGCCCCGTGTGTATAAATACGGCGCGGTGCCGAAAGGCGCGTCGTATCCATATTTTCAATCGGCGTATCGTGTAACGTATCGCCAACCGTTCGCGTCGTCGGTGTCCGGCGTGTTGACCAATTTTGAGTATATACTTAATTTTTTCACCGCCGCGCCGGACGACGAAACGAACGACGCCCGGTTATTTGACCCGTATGAAAAGGCGCGCGAGCTTATAACGTCGCCCGAAAGTTTTATATGGAATGGAATCGCAACCGTCCTTTCACACAACGAAACGCCGGAATTCAAATTCAAGGGCGGGCTAGAGGTTTTACAACGCGGGCTTGTTTTCGACTGTCAGACCGTGACGACGTTTGTATCAAGTGTGCATGGCGGCGAGGAAATAACGGTGGATAACGTTATTGACACTATCGAACACTCTTTACATGAGGATATCTAAAATGACTGACATCGAAATTGCAATCACGGTTAAAAACATGGCGCGGGAAATGGTGCGCCGCAGGGCAGCGACGGCGCGGAATATAACGGAGCGAGAACGCGACGAATTAAGAATTATACAAGATAAAGTGGTGAAAAAATTAGAAAGAGAAGGCTGGAAAGATAGCGACACGCTCGAAAATTTTTGGGGTTCTAATAATAAGGCTCTAACTTTAAAAGATTTAAAGACATACTTATATCCGCAATTTAAAAATATATTTCAATCATTTTAATTTATGGCTGTCGAAATAAAAGCGAGGTAAATAACAATGTCAAACGCAAAATTTATCACTATATCGAGCAGCACCACTACCGGCCTTATTGGCAGTTTGCCGCGCCGGATTGTATTCGCCACGCGCGAGATTATAACCGGCTACACTCCCAACGCGCAGACCGGCTTGATAGCGGTCACTGCCGACATGGTGACGGCTTTTATCGAAGATAACCCGACGGCCTACGGTACGGCGCAGTTTTTAAACACCGTTTTCGGCGGTTCGATCGTGCCGGATATGGTCTATATCCTTCCGACCGGCGGCGGTGTGCTCACTTCCGCGATGCTGAACAAGGCGAATTACTACCCGCGCAACTGGTCGATTTTGAACGTGGGCTCGCAGACAAACGGCCTGGACGACGCCGAAGCGTATCTCGCGGATTGTTTGGTCGCCTCCGCGTGGTGTACCGACGCAACCGCGAAAATATTTATTATGTCGTGGACGATGGAAGATGAAGGCACCCTCCCCGACGAATTACTCATCGCGGGCGGCTCCGGCGATCCTGGCGAACTACTCACCGCCGATAGAACCATGACACTTGTCACGAACGCCTACACCGAGGTATCGAAGGGCGTCAAGGTGTATCATAATCCGTTGCTCGCGGCCCTTGTTCACGCGCTCTATGGCGGCAGTATCGCCCGGTCGATCGGTTCCCTGTCGGACGCTCATGATTTTACGGGCGTGGACGGTGACACGTACAGCGCAGCGACGCGGGCCTATATCGCGCTCAATTCCCTGGCGCAATATAACGGTGCGAAAGATCAGGGCGGGGCCAATTTCGTTTATGACACATTTCTGAATGACGACGTTAACCCGCCAACGACTTTACAGATTGAGACGCAATTAGCCATTGATTACATCAATGACTATTGCGTTGTTACGCCGCGTAACGCGCTTATCGCGGCGGGACGAACCGGCGTACCGGGCGACTACACCGGCGTCATGGAGGTTGCGGCCCTTACACGCGCGGCGCTTGACACGCTATGGAAGGCCGGGGCGATCCTTTCCAATGAGGACGGAACGCCCGCTTATACGCTTATTACGAAATCAGCGGCGCAGATTGCGGCGCTTGACCCGACGTGGCAATCAAAGGGCGTCATTCCCGTCGGCGCTATTATCGCGACAATCAAGCCGTATGCCGCGACACATTATTACACCATCGCGTTCAACTTTAACTAAAGGGGTGCAATCATGAAATACTTGTATTTAATCGGAATGATGATAGTGGCGTTTTTTCTCGGGATCACCCGGCGATGGCGCGTCCCGGCCGCTCGAGCGGCAAACGCCCAGGAATCCTTGACCGTCGTCATCGGTCAATGCGTGGCGACGTTCACGGCGAAACTGACCGGGGAATCAATTTCTTTCGGCGGCGAAACCATGTATAACGAAGAGGATTTGCTCGGCGATATAACGCTTGATACCGAACGCGGCAAGCGACACATGGCCGCTGACGGATCGCGGGGCGTGCTTATTCTGTCAATTCCCCGCGCCGGTACTCGAGAGGTGAAATTTTTACTTGGCGACAATCTGGACTTGTTAAAGTCGTGGGGCCAGTCAAAAATACAAACCATCTTCGATTTTGACTTTTATTATGCGTACAACACGCAGTCAAGCGAGGGGGCGCGTATCCACCGGCACAAAAACTGTTATTTCACGAAAATGCCGCTCGCCGGTGTCGGGCGCGATCGTGGGTACGTGACGGCGGAAATTTCTTTTGAAGACGTGGCCGAAATCGATCCGAGCACGGACAACGAGATATAAGCTATGACTTTTGAACTGCCAAAAATATCCCAGGCGCGTTTACAGGTCGTCAACGCCGATAGTAAAATCATCGGCGACGGCACGACCGACGACCCGACCGAAGAAGAACGCGCCTGGATTGACATAATCGCGTCGAACGCGCCCGAGCTTGACGTTAAGAAAAAGCGCGTGTCAACGTGTGCTATCGCCGACGTGGTGGAATACAGCGCCGACGCGATCAAGGTGCGTTACGACGGCGTGGTTTATACAATCAAAAAGCCGACAAATAGCCTTCAAATTGCACGGGCGCGCGAGCGCTCAGCGATGGCGGCTTTTGAAACGCTCGCGGCGCAATTTTGCGTTCTTGCGGGCGGCGTACCGTGCAAAACCGACTTATCTAATTTGCCGGTAGAAGCGATTATTTTACTGTCAAACGTCGCGGACAGGTTTTTTTTTACTCCGTATCTTTGATTGATTTTGACTTGTTGATTGTTTATCACGTCCTGTCATATACCGAGGCGCAGAATATAGATAGCGACGAGGCCCGGCGGCTATGGGATGTTTTTTTGCGTGAAGGTGGATATGCCGCAACTTGACAATTATCTGGTAACGCTCGGGATGCAGGGACAAAACCTTGTTCTTGCCACAATGGAAAAAATACGAAAAAAGGGCGGCGACCTGTCAAAGAAAAAGCAGGTTGTAAAAGTGACGCCCGATACCGCCAAACCCGGCCCGGTGGCGGAAAAAGCGCGCCAAAAAAAGGAATGGCGCGACAAGGGGCGGGGCAAGGCACCCGCGCCCAAAGAATCGCCCGCATCCAAAGATGCCGACCGAAAGAAAGATATAAGCGAGAAAAAATTCGGAAAGGCGGTTGATAAATTCAAAAGCGGCGCGCAAAATATCGCGAGCGCCGCGTCGTCGCTTGATCCGGCTGCGACTATTTCCGGCGTTACGTCTGCGATAGGTACGGCCTTATCAGGCATTTCTGTTCTAGGTGTAAGTTTGGGCCGGTTGCCGGAGGGTATCGCATCTATCGCTAATAGCACGCTTTCAATGGCGAAAAATTCCATCGATATGGCGAAACAGGCGACAGCCGCGTTTCATCAACTTACCACGCGCAACGCGGCGGCGGCGTATTATGGCGAGAGAATCACCACGCGCAGCCCGTTATCCCGCAATGAGCGGGCTATGTTCATTGACGCGGTATCCGGTTCGATGGGCAAAATTCAGAAACCGCTTGCCGATGAGATTAATAAACTCATCAATAAAAAAGATACGCGCGCGCTCGCCCGCGTGGGCGCGGGTGACTGGGAATCGACCGGCACGGATAAAGGTTGGATGCTCGGGCAGCTATCAAGCGGCTTTCAAGGGCTCCCGCCGTCGATCAAACAGAAATTGCAAGCGTCATTATTGAGAAACTACGCGGGCGAAATTCAAGGTATGACGAAAGGACAGCGCGCGGCGCAGCGTAACGCGGCTTGGTTTGCGGACACCGAAGAAACGCAGACGGCTACGATTGCGGGAAAAAGCACCGGCGCGGTACGCGGCATGACCGCGAATTTTAATAAAATGCAAATCACGTTGTACGATACCGGTTTGAAATTCGCCGGAGCTATAAACGCGACCATTAACACACTCAATTCACTATCAACAACCATTCCGAAAGTGAAGGCGGCGCTTGACGACCTGGTGAAAAGCCCGAGCTTGGCGAATGTGAAAAAAGCGATGACGGTGATTTCTGGTGACACGCCGAGGGCGGGGAAATAATGGCGATATCAATTAATATTTCCAGTCTAATTAGCGGCGCGGTTACGAATCTTTTTAATTCTGCGCTCATAATCGGTTTGCCGACATCAGACGCACCCGTCCCGACGTTTTGCATGTGCGAGATTCCGAACGAGCGGGCGCGTGCGTCTGTTCGGCTCCCCGGCCATTTAACGCAAGCGGGCGAATTCAAGGCCCGGTCGGTGATTGAACCGTCAACCATAGACCTTGACATTATTCTGTCGGACATCCCCGCGTCGCGCGATCAAAGCGTTTTTCGCGTTATTCAAATTGTTTTGAATAACGCCGCCTTGGTCGCTAACTCTTTCGCGTCGTTTGGCGCGGTGCTCCCGAACCTTTCCGGCCTGGCGGTTGGATATGTTGCATCGTGTATCTCGGTCTTGAATCAAATGAAAAATTATATGAAACCGATTATGATACTCGGTTCATATATTCCCCTTGGTGTATTGCAGCAAACGACGCCGTATTTATCCTCGGCGTGGTATATCGAAGAAATCAGCCCGCCGCATAACGCGGGCGAGGCGGGCGTGGCGATGACGGTACGGCTGCGCGAACAGTTTTCAATGCGTGACTTGTCGTCACCACTCGGCGCGGCGCTCACCGTTGCGACGGAGGTCGCGGCCCCGAACGGCGGCTCGAATCTCGGGGGCATGTTCTGAGCTATTTCCTAGACATAACGCAAGCGCTCATAACGACGCTTTTTCAATTCCAACCGGCCGCCGTTGGCGCACAGAACGCCATACAATGCACAGGTGGAGAAATTGCGGCTTGGGAATACGCCCGCACCGACGACGACGGGAATTATTTGGTTAAAATCTATGACGCGACGACCGGCGCGCCCGTGTATAAAGCGACCGTTTACGCGCTCCCTGGGCGTGATATATTTTGCGGGCTGTTTTCGACGGGCGCGATTCCATCGGGCGATATTTTTGATACCAATACTGTGTGGTATAGAATCGACTACGTATGATAATTTTTTATCCTACATCGATTGTGTGCACGCCCGTTATCATCGCCGATATGACTGATAGCTCCGATCGGTGGGGCGATGTGGAGGCGCTTATTTACGCCTATCTGAATATGCCCTCCGACGTGGTGGCGCTCACACCGCCGAACATCTACTCGTGTAAATACAGTTATACCGTTCAGCATAACGGCGTCCCGCTCGGCGCGGCGCTGAAAATGACGTTGAACGCGGCCGTGTCGTCGCCGCCGTCCGAGCTTATTTCCCGCGTATCGGTTGATTATGCCGTATCGCTCGCTGATTCGCTTCTCGCGGACAAAATCGCGAACCCGCAAGTCAAGATTATGACGGCCGTGGTGGTTGAACGCGCGTCGGCGCTCGTTACGGTCAACCGTTCCTTTGTCGCCTATTCGGCCGTATTGCAGCCGGACGCCTACGGAACGAACGCGACGTTGTATATTCGCGGTGCGTCGTTCGACGATACGATCGTAAAAAAGGAACTCGGTTTTCAACTTTCAACCCTATTACCGCTCAGTACGCAATTATTAGCGCTCGGGGCTAAACTCGGCTACGTGTGCTCATTTGCGCCGGGCGTTGCGGTTGCGCCGCCGGTAAGCGGGCGACTATTTCAACCGTCAACGCTTGCTAAAATTTTGGATGAAATTTGTCTGCAAAATAAAATTCTGTATAAGATCGATGGCAAAATAATTTCTTTCTATTCGCAAAGCTCGGCCCCCTCGACCGTCGGTGCGCTTGTGTCGGCGAATCGGTTTTCATTTCTCGGTTATGGCATGTCGGCGCTTATGTGGGGCGTCGGCGTCGAGAATTACGCAAACGTAAAATTTAAGACACCGATTTTCAACGCGGCGCTATTCGACAAAGTGACCTTGTACAATGACAGTCAATCGGCGTTATTCGAGGGTTTCAAAACGGCCGTTCCGAAGCTCGGCCCGCTCGTTCCCGCGTCATATGACGCTTACATTTTGCGGTATGCGATGATACGCAACGACGAAGAACTGTGTTGCGAAGTCACGGCAACGAATAATTGGTTGCTTTCACAAATGCGTATTGACGGTATTTTGGAATCGTCTGTTTACGGGTTGACGTTATGATATACGCCGCGACGATAAAAAGTGTTGGAGTGACGCCGGGAACGTTTTTTGTGACGCCGCTTTATACCCGCGTGGATGGGACAGACGCGCCGGACATCGAAGCGTTGCCGCTGGGCGGTTTGGTGCCGACGGTTGGTGATACGGTAATTTGCGCCGAGGGAATAAATGATTTTTCGCAATCAACGCAAATGATTTTCAACGATAACGGCGGGGCGTTTCCGCTCATTATCGCGTCACTCGCGCAAATACTCGTTTTTTCCGTGGCGCTCACTCAGATAAAAGGACTGGTAACGCTCGGCGACGGCGGAAATCACATGCTAAAGGGTGAATCCGTGGCGACATGGGCGCAATCGGTAGACGCGGCGATCACTGCGCTGTATCAATGGGCGGCGACCGGAACGCCGCCGTCCGGTGGTCCCGTGGACACGGGCGGCATTTCGCCGTTTTCCGGCACGCCGCCCGCGCCCGCGTGGCCGCTCGCGGCGCTGTCACTTAAACATCAATTAGACTAAGGCGGGGTTATGGCTTTTCAACTTGACAGTGACGGGAATATTATAGTTGACGCGACCACCGGCCTAGTGGTACAAGTGGCGGGCTTGCAGTCGCTTGAACAGGATGCCATGAGCGAGTGCCGATGCGAGCAGGGCGGAAATTTTGCCGATAGCTCCTACGGGCGCAATCCGCTGGTGTGGAAATTGTCGCAAAGCACGGCCGACAAGATCGCGGACGTTAAACGCATCGTAACGAAATACTACAATCCGTTTTCGATCACGTACGAAAACGGGATAATAACGGTGGACTAGATGCCAATCACAAACGGAATATATACCGAACTCACATTTGAAGACGCGCTTGCAAACATTATTGATAATGCGCCGTCGTCGATCGTGTTTAGTCCCGGCAATCCGCCCGAGCTTATACTTGCAAATATGTTCGCGCGGGGCGACGTGCTTATCGATCAGTTTATCGGTGAAACGCTTGCCGCGATGATGTCGCCCGTGGGCGCAATGATCGACTTATTGAACCCAAACAATCCTCGGCGGGGCGCGGTTGCCGCGTCCGGGTATATTCTCGTCACTAATTCGTCACCGGATGCCGTGGCCATTGCGTTAAATACGCTCGTTATCGCGTCGAGCGGTCAATCTTATTCCGTAGGTGTGTCGTCGTTCGTCGTACCCGGCGAAGGGACGGCGTATATTTTCGTCACCTGTACCGAAACGGGGATCGGCGGTAATATCCCGGCGGGCCGAACATTTACCATTACGGGATACGCCGATTTATCCGGTAAAAATACGCTGCCGTTTTTAAACGGCGCGGCTGCGGAAAGCGATGCGACGTATCTAAACCGCGTGACGGCGGAAAAAACGGAATACGGCTCGCAAAGTGGCTCGGTCGCCGTCGAAACGGCGTTGAAAACGATATACGCGGACGCCCGGATGTACGTCAACCCGACCGCTACGGCTATAATCGATCCGGTGCCGGTCCCTGCGAGCGGGTATAATGTGGTTGTTCTGGTGCCAAATGGCATTCTTGCGACGGCGGAGGACATCGCGCAAATTTTTCAAATACTTTCGGAACGCTTGGAATTTATCAATGCCCAAAATCTCGGCGATGCGCGTCATGTAGTTATGAGCGGGACGATATACACATCCGAGATACCCGCGTCATATTTTTTCACGGTCGCGCAGCCGGTGACGACCATGCTGGACGTGGTGATTGACGTTCGGGCGCGCAGCGCGGCGGAGCGATCGGAGCTCATCGCCCAGGCTAACAGTTTTGCCACGCTCTTTGTCAACCGGCTTATGCAAATGTTTTCCGGCGTAGACGGAACTATGACCGTTACCTATAGCGATGGCGAAGATGACGACGTTGAAACAGATATTGACATAGCGGGAAGCGCGACCCTGGCCGGTTCGATCGCGCCCGCGTTCGGTATCGCGACTATTCAGTCGCTCGTATGCGACATTGATTCTATATCCCTGACGCCGCAGATACTTTTTGACTCCGTGGCGACGCTCGAAATGGTTATCGACCCGGAAACGGAGGGCGAAGCGGCCGTCACGTTATCGCTGGACAGCGGCGCGACAAAATTCATCGACTTTAAAAACGACGCGCTTTTCAGCGATAACACGTCATGGTTTGACCGATATTTATTCATCGATCCGGCCAATGTTGCAATTACGGTTCGGGTGACAGAATGGATTTAAGCGCGAAAATGACCGTTGCACAACTGACACCGCCGGGCTATTTTAACCTGGCGGCCGGCGCGCCCGCCGCGCATCGGGCGTTTATCACATGGTGGAATAATATTTTAGCGGCCCGCGCGGTACAAGCGGCGGCGGCGAAAACGCTTATAATGACGCCGTGGCTCGTCAACCACCTTGATAGCCCCCGGACGCCGTGGCTCGATTATCTTCTCACCCAATACGGTTTCGGATTTTTCGGCGGTACAAACAATCAAGCGGCAGCGCTTTATAAACTGATTTCAAGCGGGTGGAATCGTAGCACGATTAAAAATATATTACTCATCGTTCAAACGCTATGCCTTGCGCCGTTTTCGTGGTTCGACAGTACGTTCGTACCATATATCGTCACGGGTAATTTACTGCCATCTAACGCCGACACCGGTTTTATCATCTATTCCACCGCCGGAACGCCGCCCTCGACGCCCGCCCCTACGACGTACGCCGCGCGCGCCTGGGCGACGCCTTCCGGGTGGACAAACACCGCCGCGAGTGCGACGTATTATTCGCGCGGTTATATTTCCGGCGCGTCGCTCGTGTGGTGCGCTCCTCGACCGGTATCAGATTTTTCCACCCCGCCCGCGTATTCGGCGTCTATACCGGTCGCGGTTGCCGCTGAGGGCACTATCTGCATCGTGGAAGACGACGAAACGGGCGACCATGGCGCGGTTTATTATTCAGATGGTACGGCGTGGCGTAAAAATTCATCCCCTAACGCCGACCTAGGGCTTATCGTACCGGGTGAGGCTCGCCCGATCCCTGAGGCCGTTACGGTACTGGCCCCGTCTCCGTCCAGCGTGACGTACGCCATCGACTCCGCGCAACCGCCCCCGGCGGACGGGCCAACTGAGGGTTACGGCACGTTTTCAACGTGGGCCGCGACGGCGATTATGACCAACGAAATAACCGTCCAATTGCGGCAACTGGCGGGCGGCGCGACCGCCACCGCGACGCTTTTTGAATTACTCCGCCGGATTATTCCAACGGGAAAAACATTTATCGTTGACATTGACGATGTAATCTATACCATCACGGACAAGAGGCAAATATCATGAGCTTACCCTATCCCGATCCGTCCAATCCTGCGCTGCCGTCGCCGCTTTTTAGCGACTTGACCGCTGTACGCGCCGACCACATGCGGGCGAATAACGCCGCCATTTTCGGCAACCTTACCGCGCTGGATGGCCGGAATCCGGCGATTGTCGAATTAACAAGCGGAAGTTTCAAAACGGCCGCGCTTGCAAATGCGGATACCTATAATGGCCGCTCGGAATTTACGTGCACTGCGGGCGTGACGGACACGCCATATTCCGGCGCGTGGCGCGTTACGGGCGTTTGGAACCCAACGGATTCGTCCGGGCGGTTCACGGCGATGCTCGACACGTCGTTGGAGACGTGGGAGATAGTGTACTCTGGTGGAGTGTGGGGCGCGTGGGCAAAGCTGGAAGATGAAAACGCAATCCATGTAGACGTTGCCGCTGAAATATCAGGGATTGATGAAAAAATCGCCGTCGCCGCTGATGATGTAGTCGTTATCGAAGATTCGGAGGCGAGCTACGCGAAAAAGAGTGTAAAAGTTTCCGCATTAGTATCCGCGCGCGAAAAACTGACAACAGACGCGGGCGGAAGATGGTGCGATTGGGTATGGAAAGACGGCGACGAAATAATATGCCGTCGAAAAGCAGGGGACGGGCAAGCCGCGTTTATTGGCGTCGTCTTGCACGACGGTACCTATATAGAGAAAACGGACGCTGATATTACTGTAAAATATGATATACCTGCAAACGGCGGCGATATTGGCGACGGAATCACGGGTAAACTTAATAACGAATGGTTTATTCCGTGGTTTTATAAAAAATCTGACGGAACGCTCGGAATCGTATTGACGTGGATGCCGCGCACCACGTTTTCTAATAATAATCCAACCAACACGCTCACATTAAACCAGATTAACGGGCAAAACATCGGCCTTTTATTCAGTCCGGACGCTGACCTTCTGGTATGGAACGCAAGTGCAAAATTTGAGACATGGCTCTATAATACGACCGATGGGCATACACCAACAGGAGCTTGTTCTGTGTCATCTCGTATTGCAACAGCTCTCACGCTCGACGGCAATCTGTCGGTTGCTAATTTCTCGGCCAACGACTTTGTTGTCCAGCTCAACAACTTTAAGCCGCTGCAAATCTCTGACGGCGCGATATGCTCCGCGATCGGTACCAGAGGGTATCGGGACAGCGGGATACGGATTATGAGCGATGGCGCGGGTGCAATACGGCAATTTTACATTGATATGGAGACTGGCGAATTTCATTTTTTGAATGCTGGTGGTGCAGCGGACTATGCTCGCACACAGGGGCTCAATGAGCAGACGTATGGAACCTCCTATACAGTCGTGCGTGAACCATATGTTCCGGTGGACAAGTGCGGAATACTGAGGATAAACCTCGGATCCGTGGAAGCACTGTTCATCCCATATTGGGCCTCATACGGATATCGGTGCAATGCTGGCGACGAGACAGACATCAAGGCCGGTGAAACATATATGAAGCACTCCCTGTTCAAATGTAGAGAGGGTACGTCATCAAGCATCGGAGTCTCGGTAGTGGGGTATAAGATATGATTTATGCTAAAAACAAAACCACCGGCGTAATGGACGCAAATATCACCGGAACCAACACCATGAGCGCTGAACTCGGACTGTCCGAGGAAACACACGAACGGTACTACACTGATGCCGACTGGCGATCGCATGAGAGTGGCGAACCGCTGTATGTGTCGGATGGCAAGGGCGGCCACCGCGAGCGCACCGAGTCCGAGATCAAGAGCGGCGCTAAATACAAAGCATGGTTCAACGCAAAGATTGACGCGCAACTCCGCGAGTTGGACATCCGGCGCATCCGTCCAGTCGCGGAGATCAGCGACGAAAGCACAGGTGCAAGCGCAAAACGGGACGCGAAAGCAGTGATAAAAACACTGAATGAACAGGCCGCTTTATTACGCGGACAATTGATAAAATTATAGGAGGATAGGGACATGCTTTGCAGAATTTACAGCCTGCTACAATTCTTAATGACATTAATATGTGGATTAAGCTTTGCATCTTTATTGCTTCGGGTTATGGAGCTCTTGTTATCAGGCAGTTGAAGCAGAGCGACATTAAGCAGTGGTCAATCATAGATGCCATGCGGAAGGAGCTTTCCGAGCTTCAGGGAGAGCACCAAGCCGGCAGTTGCATGAGATGCAAGAATTTCAAAAAATGACATAAACATGGAATGGACCGCTGCATATCTTCAAGTGCGAAACGAATTTTGCAAACGGTGCGAGACCGGATGCAGCGAGAAAAAGAAACTTACCTGCATTGAGCAATTTCTGTGGATCGTATCAATATGGGAATCGTCAAACGACAACACGGAGGATGATAATGATAAATAATACCGCTCACTATGTTAATCAGTATCATGATGTGCTCGATCGACCTGAAACGCCGAACGTCAAAGAACAGGAACGGACGTGCAATATTTGTTGTGTGGCGATGATAACCGGCGAGGATGTTAACGACATATTTCAATGGTTCGTCGATAAATATGGGTGGAACGACAAATTCCAAACCGAGGAGTGTATTATTCCATATCTCAATGTGCGCGGTTTCAAGGCCGAAGCGCTTACCGTCAACACCTGGCCGAAATCATGGAAACCCACGCAAGCGGAAATCGACAAGATGATAGACGCCATTGATCGAGGCTGCTGGGTGCTCTATCACAAATTTGGCCACTATCAGCTAATGGTGGGGCATGACGGTGATGATCTTATTTTCAATGATCCGGCCGGAGACCGACGTCTTCCAGTCAATGAACGAGCGCGAGAATCGGGTCATCTTGTCGCGTATCCGAGATCGATGATAATGAATGAGCCGCGGTTCGGGCGGTGTTGGGCGGTATCATAATGAGTAAAATAAAAGAGTACCTGAAAGCGTTTATATATGCAAAAGGCCGCCCGGCGCCGGTGTATTTCTGGGCAACCCTGTTTTGCTCTCTCGCCGTGGCAATGCTGATTATGCGATTTCTCGGTCGGGCCGAGCTTTCAGATGCGCTTATTCTTGGCGTGCTCGGGTTCGTAGCGACGTGGATTGCGTTGTATAATTTTCGGAGAAATGACAACAATGGAGGTGGCACCAATGGACCTGTTTAAAAAGATCGTCGTTGCAATCGCTGTGATTATGGCAGCGGTAATGATAGGATTGTTTATCATGTCGCTTGCGGGGTGTATGTTTGCGCCCAACAGGAAGGATTTTTCAAACGACGAGTGTTTCAACGCGGCCGATTGCCTGTACCGGATAAAGGACGGAAAGGAAAAATCCGCGTGCTCAATGCTCCTCGAGGCGTGCCGGGATTCCATGAAGGAGGGACGAACATTCAAGCGTATGGAATATTGCCGAGACAATAAGTTTGGCGGGCTCACGGAAAGCGAGTGTCGATATTTTTTAAATCAGAAATAAAGCCTGGATAAATTCAGTGAACACAAAAACCGCCTATTACGGGCGGTTTTTTATTTCTTTTATAATCCGATGGTACGCGTCCGCAACTTTATTTTTAATAATAAATCGCGCGTTTGCGCGTTCGCATGCCAATTTTTCAATTACCTTTTTGTGGTCTTTTTCCAGCGCCACCCCGCCGGTGTTGACCAACCCCGCCTGGACACAACGGTTCATGAGCGCGAAATAAACACCCGTTTCGACCGGGTGGCCGCGTTTCTGTAAAAGCTCATTATAGGCGACTTCCGACAACACCGTCGCGCCGGTATTGTTGCGTATGCGATACCAGGCGGCCGCAACAAACATTTCTATTTGCTGCCGGGAAAACTCCGCACGGACGGCCGTCGCGTGGCCCCACGACAAAATTCCAACCGGGGCCATAATTGCAATGAGGACGGACAAAAAGAAATGGAAAACAAATTTCAACCAATCATCTTTTTTCCAATCCACCATTCCGGCGTAAAAGCCGTAAATTGATTTCTGGCTGTCGATGCTGCGCGCGTTTGTCACCGTATCGGACGTGGTTTGTGACAATATTTCCATAAGCCGCGACCGTTCGCGGGTGATCTGCGCTAACCGGATGTTTGCTTGATTGATGGTTTTTGCATACGCCGCCCGCGCCTCGGCGCTGCGAAGGCTTTTCAACTGCGCCGTGATGCCGTCCGCTTCCACTGTCAACCGCTCAATATTTTGTTTGCATTGGTCGATAGTGAAAGACGCCGTGCCGTTTTCAGTCGCCGCGCCGACGCTCGCCGTATGAGATAGCAGGGCGAACGTCTGGCCCGCCGCCGTTTGCACGACGGCGTACGCGGTGATAGCGACGGCAATCACGACAAATATTTTCGCCCGGCGCGCGTTATAGACGGCAAACGACAGTAACAATTCAAGCGCTATTCCCGCCGCGACGGCCACAACGACCGGTAGACCGTCGGCGATAAAACGGAACGCGTAGAAATACGTATCAAGCGCGATCCCGAGCGCGATTAGGGCAACACAAAATATTTTTTTGGTCATAGGTCGCCCAGCGATAATTGAATCAATCTATATTGCGCCTCCGGGATGCCGTTTTTGATGTACCGTTCGGCAGTCGCGGCCGACACGTTACAAATTTTACATATATCGTATTTTTGCAAATTATGATTGTCGAGCAACTTTAACAGTTCTACCGATTTGACGCGCTTTTTTTTCATGTATTATCCTTTCGGGTATGGAAATATTTTATATTTTAAATTTCTAGTTACGTCTTTCTTAAATCTTTTATCCCCGACAATAAAAATGTATCTATGTTTTCGCGGACGGTCCAGCAAATAAAAATCCTCGCCATATTTTTCACGCATAGCCGCCGCCCGGTTGGCGGTTCCTCGAAATTCATCCGCGACTGTTTGACCGTGTAAATGTTCTTTACCTCTAATTTTCCAGTCTGTCCGTTTTGCAGAAAGTCCCGTATAAATAAAATTTGTAGCTTGATACACATAGCCAACGTGCGATTGACTGCAATCGGCAAAAGAAACCACTATTTTATTTTTTGGTAACAATTTTAAACTGTTCCCCACTAAAAAACTCGCTTCATTTTTTTTATTATTTTTAAGACATAGCCTGTTTAATTCAAGAACGTGCTCAATAAAATCACTCCCCGCTATTCCCCGCCGCAACGATGCGCTTGCTGGTGTGCCGTATGTTACCACGCCACATAGAACACCGTTCACAAATAAACCGAATGCGTAGGAAATCGGGGGCCACCTTTTTGCGTAGTGAATGTCCAATATGTAGTGTTGACAATCCGCCCGATTTATTTTTTTACTAACATATCGTTTTGCATACGTGAACGAAATATTTTCATCGTCACTTTGTCAACAAAAAAATGTCAAATTGCAACGCTTTTTTCTTTTTCCTTCTGCGCCGCTTCCCGCAGCTTTTTC
>ERZ795044.1894-NODE-1894-length-18572-cov-7.836529_pt1 | contig 18572 bp, 14 predicted proteins | sample MGYA00375128_ERZ795044 | MGnify/ENA primary metagenome ERZ795044 (study PRJEB30173, sample SAMN05720213) | anaerobic digester metagenome | isolation source: active sludge of municipal wastewater-treating anaerobic digesters | place: USA | collected 2014-12-22 ... | reverse complement strand
GCAGGTGCACCCGGGACCGCACCTCGATCCCCTGTCGCTCCTCGACCTCATGGCGGGCGAACGGGTGACGATGTCGGCCGGCGTCCCCACGATCTGGTTAGGCATCCTGCAGGCCCTCGATCAGGCGCCGGGCAAGTGGGATCTCTCCGCCATGCGCATGACACTGGTGGGCGGCGCCGCCCCGCCGGAGTCGATGATCCGCGGCTTCAAGCAGCGCCACGGCATTCACGTGCAGCAGGGGTGGGGGATGACGGAGATGTCGCCGATCGGGACGATCTCCAAGCTCATGAGCAAGCACGAGGGGATCGCCGAGCACGAGCAGTTCCACCAGCTGGCCAAGGCGGGCTATCCGGTCCCCGGGGTGGAGATCCGCGCCCGAAGCGAGGATGGGCTCATCCCCTGGGATGGCAAGGCGATGGGCGAACTCGAGGTGCGCGGGCCGTGGATCGCGAGTGCCTACTATCGCCCCGAGGACCCGGTCACGCAGTTCACCGACGATGGCTGGTTCTGCACCGGCGACATCGTCACGATTGCGCCTGACGGCTGCGTGACGATCACCGACCGGTCGAAGGACGTGATCAAGTCCGGGGGCGAGTGGGTGAGCTCGGTGGCGCTCGAGGGGGCGCTGATGGGGCACGCCGAGGTGTTCGAGGCCGCGGTCATCGGCCTGCCGCACCCCAAGTGGTCGGAGCGTCCGTTTGCCGTCGTCGTGCGCAAGCCGGGGATGCAGGTGGAGCAGCAGGCGCTCAAGGCCTGGCTCGCCGAGCGTTTCGCGTCGTGGTGGGTCCCGGACGAGATCGTCTTCGTGGAGACGCTCCCCAAGACCGGGACGGGCAAGGTGCAGAAGGTGCTCCTGCGCGACCAGTACCGGATGCACTACGTGAAGGCCGACGCCCTCGAGCGCGCCGAGCACTCGGCGGGGACGAGCGCCTAACGCTGGCGAGGCGGCCGTGGTGGGGTCCCTCCCCCCGGCCGCGTTTCACGCGCCGCTTCCCCCAGCCGGGAGGCGGCGCGTCGTCGTATCTTCCCGGCGGTCCCTCGAGCCATGCCGCCACTCCCACGCCCCGCCCCGTCCCTTTCCCCCCCGTTGCCGCGCCGCATCCTGCTGGTCGATGCGGACGCGTTCTTCGTGGCGGTGGCGCGTATGGTCGACCCCGAGGGGGCCGGTCGGGCCGCGCTCCTGATCGTCGGCGGCGCGCCGGGGTCGCGCGGCGTCGTCTGCTCGGCCTCCTACGAGGCGCGCCAGTTCGGCGTGCGGTCGGCGATGCCGATCGCCCGCGCGCTGCGGCTCTGTCCGCAGGCGATGTGCGTCCCGGTGCCTCGCGGGGCCTGCGGGCGCAAGAGCCGCGAGATCTCGGCCGTGCTGCACCGCTTCGCCCCCATCGTGCAGGGGGCGAGCATCGACGAGTGGTACCTGGACCTGTCGGGAACCGAGACCTTGTACCACCGCGCCCCGTTGGCCGACGTCGCGCACGAGATTCGCGACGCCGTACGCCGCGAGACCGGGCTTGCCGTTTCGTTAGGCGGGGGCACCAACAAGCTCATCGCCAAGCTGGCCGTCGAGTTCGGGAAGCCCAAGCCGGGGAGTGCCGGCACCGGCGTCTTTGTCGTGGCGCCCGGCGACGAGGGGTCGTTCGTGCGCCAGGTGCCGCTGGGCGACATCCCCGGGGTGGGGCCACGGCTGCGCGATCGGTTGTCCGCCATGCGGCTCCATACCGTTCCCGACGTGCTGGCAGCCGGACGTCCGGCGCTGGAGCGCATGCTCGGGGAGCGCGCCGGCCGATGGCTCCTGGACCGCGTGCAGGGGATCGGGAGCGATGAGGTGGTGGCGCGCGAACAGCCCAAGAGTGTCAGCCACGAGGACACGTTTCACGACGACGTGAACGACGACGCGCAGCTCGACGTCGAACTGGTGCGCCTGGTGACACGGGTGGCGTCGGACCTGCGCGGCAAGGCGCTCACGGCGCGCACCATCACGGTGAAGCTCAAGGACGCCGATTTTCACCTGCGAAGTGCGAGTCGCACCCTCGATGCGCCGGTCGTGGCCGACCGCGTGATCCTCGGCGTGGCGCACGAACTGCTGCGCAAGCTGCGCACGGCGCGCCGTACGCCGGCCCGCCTGCTGGGCGTCGGGCTGTCGGGGCTGAGCGACGGAGCAGATGAGGTCGCGCAGCTTTCGCTCTTTGGCGAGGCGCCAGCCCCCGAGGCACTGGAGACCGCACGCGATCGCGCGCTCGCCACGGCGGTCGATGCCCTGCGGGCGAAGTTCGGTGCCGGGGCGATCGTTCCGGGGCAGCTGACGGGGCAGCCGACCGGGCATCAGTCCGGTCAGCGCAGCGCACCGCCCTCGCGCGAGCCGCCCGCGCCTAACGCTTCTCCGGCTGGGGGAGCCCGGCCGCCAGCGCCAACGCCAGGCGCTCGACGGTCCGGTCGTTGAGGCTGAGGATCACCGCCGCCATGTTGTTCGAGGTCACCAGCGTGGGCGGCGTGCGCCAGATCACGCGCGTCCCCTTGGGCGAGGCGGTCGCACTGTCCAGCGCGGCGGTGTCGCGTTCGCGGTCAGCCGCCGTGGGATAGAGAAAGACCTGCAGTTCGTGCTCGGGGTTCCCGATGTGATACACCGTCCCGGGGACGGTGAAGAACGGATGCCTCACCGGCTCCGCCTGACGATCGAGGACCACCCCCGCGTGCACGAGCCGATCCTCGATGGCACACGGGGTCCACGCCCCTTCCATCAGACATGGCGAGGTGGCGCCCGGCGTCGCCGCCCCTCCGGCGGGTGCCGCCGCCGACGGTGAGGTCTCGGCCGCCGCGTTCCCCGCCGACGTGCTCGTCTTCTCCTTGGTCTCCGCCGAGCACGCGGCCATGAGCGTCGCGAAGGTCAACAGGTACACGGTGCGCATGGCGCGCCGGCCACGACGGGGGGACACGAGGCGTGTAGTCATGGTGGCAAGGTAGCGCCGGCCGACGGCGTCCGCACTTCGCGCGCGACGTCGATGTGCGTCGGTGCCCAGGCTCCCCTACCGTTCCGACCCGTCCTCCGTTCATTTCCCCGGAGTTCGGTGCCAGGTCGGTGCGGCGCGGTGGCGCGCCGACTTGCACCTCATCCGCGCGCCGCCCGGCGCGCCTCGATCCCAGTGCGAGGCCAGGCCATGAGAGCAGACGAGATCGACTATCGGTTGATTGGGGATGACCTGCAGGGCGTGGTGATCACGCTCGATCCCGGCGAGGCTGTCGTGGCCGAGGCGGGGGCGATGATGTACATGCAGGACGGGATCCGCATGGCGACCTCGCTCGACCAGACCGGGCGTGGCGGCGGGCTCTTCGACAAACTCATGTCTGCCGGCAAGCGAGTGCTGTCGGGTGACTCGTTCTTCGTGACCTGGTTCATGAACGAGGCGACGATCCGCCGTGACGTGGCGTTCGCCGCCCCGTATCCGGGAAAGATCCAGGCGATCGACCTGGCGAGCTGGGGCGGGACGATCATCGCGCAGAAGGACTCGTTCCTGTGCGGGGCGCGCGGGGTCGATGTCACGGTCGCGTTCACGCGTCGCATCGGCGCCGGCTTCTTCGGCGGCGAGGGATTCATCCTGCAGAAGCTGATGGGGGACGGGCTCGTCTTCCTGCACGCGTCGGGGACGCTGATGGAGCTCACCCTGGCGCCGGGCGAACGGTTGCGGGTCGATACGGGGTGCCTCGTGGCCATGCAGCCGACGGTGTCGTACGACATCCAGATGGTCCCGGGGATCAAGACCGCGCTCTTCGGGGGCGAGGGGTTGTTCTTCATGCAGCTGACGGGACCGGGCAAGGTGGTGCTGCAGACGCTCCCCTTCTCTCGCCTGGCTGACCGCATCATCGCCGCTGCCCCACGCGCCGGCGGTGGACGCCGCGAGGAAGGGTCGGTGCTCGGCGTGCTGGGCGGGATGCTCGACGGAGACCGCTGATGCGTCGCCCATCCCTCCTCGCGCTCCTGGCGGCCACCGCAACGATCGTGGTGGCACGTCCGGCGATGGCGCAACAGAACTTCGATTCGGTGCAGGTCACCGTTCAGCAGCTCGCCCCGCGCGTGTACGCGCTGTTCGGGAGCGGCGGCAACATGGGGCTGCTGATCGGCGACGACGGCGCGGTGCTCATCGACGACCAGTACGCGCCGCTGAGCGACAAGATCAAGGCGGCGATTGCGCGCCTCACCGACAAGCCGGTGCGCTTCGTGATCAACACGCACCTGCACGGTGACCACACGGGCGGCAACGAAGCGTTCGGCAAGACGGGAGCGGTGATCGTGGCGCACGACAACGTGCGCAAGCGCATGAGCACCGCGCAGTTCTCGCAGCGCTTCAACCGCACGACGCCGCCGTCGCCCTACGCGGCGCTCCCGGTCGTCACCTTCGCCGAGGACATCTCGCTGCACCTCAATGGCGACTCGCTGCGCGTGGTGCACCTGGCGCCGGCGCACACGGACGGCGACGCGTACATCCACTTCGTGAAGGCGAACGTGATCCACATGGGCGATGCCTTTCCCAACGGGAGCTACCCGTTCATCGACTCGGGGAGCGGCGGGACCATCGACGGGATCATCGCCGCCGCCGATCGCGTGCTCGCCATCGCCAACGACCAGACGAAGATCATCCCCGGCCACGGTCCGGTGGCCAGCAAGGCCGACCTGCAGGAGTTCCGGCGCGTGATCGGGACGATTCGCGACCGGATCCGCACCCTCGTGTCGCAGGGGAAGTCGCTCACCGAGGTGGCGGCGGCCAAACCGACGGCCGAGTTCGACGCCAAGTGGGGCAAGGGCTTCATGACCCCCGACGTCTTTCTCGACATCGTGTACAACGACCTCAAGGGACGCGCCGGCGCGCGTTAGGCTGCGTGCAGGGCCAGGAAACGACGACGCCCCGCTCGCGAGCGGGGCGTCGTGCGTTGCGTCGACCGCGACGACCGGTCGGGCGCTATCCGAGCACGCGTCCCCACCAGGTGTCGCCACGGCGCGCCTCGCGCTCCATCTCCTCCACGACTTCGCGCCACGCCTCCTTCATCGTCCCGGCGTCGCTGAAGCGCTGCGTCGGGTCGGGAGAGAGTCCCCGCTTGATGAAGGGCTGGAGTGGCGGCGGCAGCAGGCTCTCGTCGTAGCGGGCCCCCAACTGTTGGGCGAGCAGCGCCTGCGTGTCGCGAGCGTCGAACGGCGGCATGCCGGCGAGCACGTAGTAGATGATCGCGGCCACGCCGAAACAGTCGACGGCGGGACCCTGGGCCTCTCCCAGCAACTGCTCGGGGGCGGCGAAGGCCGGGGTCCCGGTGGCACCCGCCTGCTCGTCTTCGCCCTTGGCGATCCCGAAGTCGGTGATGCGCCAGCGGCGGTAGCGATCGATCAGGACGTTCTCGGGCTTGAGGTCGCGGTGCACGATTCCATTGGTGTGCGCCGCGTTGAGCGCGTCGAGGATCGCCTCGACCTGCGGTGCGACCTCCTCGAAGGGGCGCGGGCCGGCACGAGCCACGAGTTCGGCCACCGAGCCCCCCTCGGCCAGCTCCATCGTGTACCAGGTGACCTCGCCGCGCGCATCCCAATCGTAGATGGGGATGATGGCCGGGTGCGCGAGCATCGCCGCCAGCCGCGCCTCACGACGGAAGCGCGCCACCGCCCGCTCGTCCTCGGCCACCGCCGGGTGCAACATCTTCAAGGCGACCTCGCGCTCGAGCGAGAGGTCGCGGGCGCGCCACACGCTGCCGAAGGTCCCCTTCCCGAGGAAGCCGAGGATCTCGTAGTCGTCGCCCACCGCCCAGCGAAGGCGCCCCTCTTCGCTGAGCGCCGAAGGGATGGCCGGCGCGCTGACGAACATCGAGCGCGTCCCGCTCACGCGCTCCAGGGCGCGCAGCATCGACGACACCGACCGGTGCCGCAACGTGGGATCGGGGACGAGCGCCTGATCGAGGATGTGGGCCAGCGCCTGCGGGCACTCCGGACGCATGAGGCGAATGGGCGGCGCTTCGCTCGACGGGGGCATCTCCCCGGTCAAGGCGAGAAAGCAGGTCGCCGCCAGCTGCCATTGATCGGAGGCGAGCGACGGCTGCCACCCCGCGTCCTTCCACTCGGGGGGCATCGGCTTCCAGCGACGATCGGGGAGCAGGCCGTGCGGTACCTCCTGTCGCAGCATCGCCCATTGCCATCCCAGGACCCAGAAGCGCCCCGACGGCGACGCCCACACGACCTCCGGTGACATCCCGCCATGCGTCTGCCCCGAGTCGTGCAGGTAGGCGAGCGTCGATCCGACGGCGCGAATCATTCGCATGACCGCGGGGATCTCCTCGGGGCCGGTGCGGCGCACGCGCCCGCCGATGGTTTCCGACGAGATCCAGCGGCGCAGGTAGCCAGGGCCACGCTTGCTCTGCGAATGCGGCGCCCAGTAGTGATACGTCGTCGGGATCGCCGGGTGATTGCGGTGCGCGAGGTAGCGCGCCTCGCGTGCGAGCCAGCCCACGTGCGCCGGATCCGGCGCACTCACCAGCGAGAGCGAGCGCCCGAGGGCGTCGCGAATCTCCTGGTAGTGGCGGTACTCCATGAAGACCCCTTCGCTCCCCCACGCCCACTCCGGCGGGAGCTCCCAGCTGCGCAGGTGCGCCGGCAGCTCATACGACACACGGTTGGGCGCGTCCGGGGAGTCCGCCGGACGGGCGGCACGGACGCCGTCGTAGGGGGTCGATGACATGCCCGAAAGCTGTTACGGCGACGCCGCCGGTACCAGCGTCACCCGCACCTTTGTTCCATCTGACGGCGCGGTCGGGTCGGTCGGCTGGGCGTCCGTGCCGCGCGGAGTCGCCGGACCGATCTGGATGGAGCCGCCCCAGGCGTCGACGAGGCGCTTGGAAATCGCCAACCCCAGCCCGCTCCCGCTCGTCCGCGTGGAGAAATGCGGCTCGAAGACGCGCGGGAGCACGTCAGCGGCGATGCCATCGCCGTCATCCTCCACCTCGATGGTCACGTGCTCCGGGGTGCGGATGACGCGCGCCACCACGCGCCGCGCGTTCGCGTGGCGCGCGTTCTCGAGCAGGTTGAGCAGGACCTCGCGCAGCTCCTCGGCGTGCGATAGCGCCCACGCCGGCTCGTCGCCGTGCTCGACGACCCACTCCACCCCCGAGTCCCCCATGCGCTCGAGTGCGGCGACGTCGCGCAGCACGGCGGCGACATCGGTCGGCGCGCCGGGATCCCGCTCGCCGGGGACGGTGCCAAACTTGGAAAAGGATCGCGCGATCTCGTCGAGTCGATCGATCTCCGCGAGAATGCGCGTGACGTTGCGCTCGAGGATGGCGTCGAAGTCCTCGCGCCGGTCGGCGCGGGCCCGCCGCAGGTGCTGCACCCCCAACCGAATGGGCGTGAGCGGGTTCTTGATCTCGTGCGCCACCTGGCGCGCCATCTCCCCCCAGGCGAAGACGCGCTGCGCCCGTGCGAGGTCGGTGACGTCGTCGAGGGTGAGGACGACTCCGCCCCCTCCGCGCGAGAGCCGCGTCAGGCGCACGCGCAGGTCGCGCCCGCGATGCTCCAGCGCGAAGGCGGCGTCGGCACCGCGGGCGCCCTCACCACCCGCGAACGCCGTCAGCTGCACATGCAGGGCCGGGACGCCCAGCGCCTGCAGCGTCTCCCCCGGTGGGATCGCGCGTCCGAGGATGCGCTCGGCCTGCGCATTGGCGAGCGTGATCGTCCCGTCGGGGTCGCAGGCGATGACGCCGCTGGCCACGTTGCGCAGGACCGCCTCGGTGCGACGCTGCGCCTCCTCGAGCGCGGTGCGCGAGGCGCCGAGGTCGGTGACCATCTGGCGGAAGGCAGAATACACGGGGCGGAACTCGTACGGCGGGAGGGAGCCGAGCGAGGGGAGCGTCGCTCGCCCGCCGGCGACGTCGATCGCCGCATCGCGCAACGCCCCGATGGGGGCAGCGAAGCCGCGCGCCACCAGCCCGCTCAGCCAGAGCGCCGCCAGGGCGCCCAGCGCGGTGGCGAAGGCGACCAGGACGCCGAGATCGCTGCGCTGCCGCTCCAGCGTCTGCTCGCTGCGCCTGGCGGGCGCCGCGAGGATGATGCGCTCGCTGCGCGTGTCCATCAGCACGCGATAGCCGACGAGGGTGGTCACGCCGCCCACGGTGATGCGGCGATTGGCGGCGACCTCCTCGCCTAACGCGACCCCCTGCGCGGCGACCGGGTCGAGGTACCGCCCCAGCGGCACCAGGGCGTCGTACAGCTCGTCGCTGGAGCGCGTGAGCCGTCCGCCATTGTACAGGAAGAGCGGCGTGTCGAGGCGATCGCCCTCCTGGGAGAGACGACCGAGGTCGCTGGTGGCGGCCACCGCACGCAACGTCTCGCGCACCAGCAGCTCGCGCGAGAGCTGATCCTCGTCTTGCAGCCGCCGGTACGTCCAGATGGCGAAGGCGCCCGCCGGGAGGATGAAGGCGGCGAAGACCACCGCCGTCAGGCGCGTGCGGTACGAGGAGCGCCAGCGCCGCACCCGCACGCGGACCCAGCGCCACAGCGCGCCGTCGGCGGCCGCGGCCAGCGTCCAGAGCAGCACGACGATCCCCAGGTCGAGCAGGACGAGCAACGCCCCGCGCTGCACGAGCGCGTCGATCGAGCGCAGCTCGACCTCGACGTGCGCGCGCACGAAGCCACGCGTCCCGCCGATGCGCCAGTCGCCGTGCAACTCGTCGCCCATGCGCACCCACCGCCGCGATTCGTCGAGCGACGCGTCGCGCCCTAACGAGGCGACCGCCAGGCGGTACGGCGGCTCGACGATCGTCGGCACCTCGAGCCCCAGCAGGGCGGCGAACGGGTCGTCGGCGATGAGGCGCGTGCGCGGCGAGACGACCACGGTCACCACCCGCCCGGAGTCCACGGGTGCCGCCAGGACGAGCTGCACCCCCTGCACCGACGCCATCTCGCGCACCACCGCTCGCCCCGACGTCGCCACCTCGGCGACCACCTCACGCTCGCCTTCGGGACGGCGCTCGAAGTCGGCGACCACCAACTCGGCGTCTGGAGAGGTGGCACCGGCCCCCCACGTCGCCAGCTCCATCGGGTTGCCCGACGCCGCCAGGTCGGAGGCGATGTACAGCCGCAGCAGGTCGACCCGCGTGCGCGGTGGCGCGCTCCCGTGCAGGGTGTCGGCAAATCGCTCGAGAAGGCGCTGCGTCTCCGCATCGGGGACGGTGAGCCCCTGCACGTCCCGCTCGGCCAGCGCGACGCGCTCGCGCGACACCGCTCCCCAGACCAGCGTCGCCGCGCCACACGCGGCGACGAACGACGCGTGCAATACGGAGCCGCGGGTGCGCCGCGCCAGCGCCAATGCCGCCAACGCCGCGATCCAGAGGGTCGGATACCAGCCGGGCCAACGCCCGGGGGCGCTCCAGAGCAGCGGCGCCATGACGGCGGCGACGGCGGCAATGCTGGGTGCCACCATCGCCGGCAGGCCACGTGTGGCGCCCAGGGTCAACCGCCCCGCTTGCACCATCGCCAGCAGCAACGCCGTGGCGGCCAGGAAGAGCGCCACCTCCCACGCGAGCCAGAGCGATGCGGGGATCCCGCGCGACGGCGGCGTGATGCCGCGCGCCAGGTCGCGCATGAGGAACGGCCCCAGTGACGCGATCAGCAGGACTACCAGCGGCGCCACCCACCGTACCCACCGTCCCCCCCGCAACCGACGCACGGCGAAGACCGCCAGCACCGCCAGCGCGCCCGTGAGGGCGAGGGCGCCGACGCTGGCAGTGAAGGCACCGCCGCTGGCCGCAAAGAAGTACGACGGATCAAACGGGGGGAGCTGGTTCGAGAGCGACGAGAGCGGAAGGCGCCAGACCAGGGCGAGCGCCACCCCTAACGTTGCGAAGCGACGCCACGCCGGAGCCGGTCGTCGCCAGGCGACGGCCAGCACGGCCAACAGTGCGACCATCAGGGCAAGGACTCCGCGCAAGCGCGCCCGTTCCTCGACGCGCAGTCGTGCCGGCCCCGCCCCCATCGTGCGCGCCTGCACCCACAGTTCGGGGGCCACCGACGGCGCCGCCTGGCGGAAGCCGGGGCGCGCGCCGCGAACGAGCTCGAGCCCCCCGATCTCCTCGCGCGCCGCGACCGTCGCGCTCAGACTGTGCGACAGCCGATCGGCCGGCGGCGACGCCGCCAGCACGCGCATCATCACCGCGCGTCGCCCCTCGCGCGTCGCCGTGGCAAAGGCCACCACGTAGAACTCCGACCAGGCGACCCCCGCCGGGGCCACCAGCGAATCCACATCGAGACGCACCGTCCCCATCCACGTGGTCGGGCGCTCCCCTTCGAAGACGACGGCCGAGACCTCGCCGAGTACCGCCGACGGGAGCGCATCCTCGAGGGCACGGAAGCGCGCGTCGACACCGGCCGGCACGTCGAGCGCGCGGGCGGCCGCCCCCTGCAGCGTCGCCAGGTCCTCGGCGATCGTCGCCACGAAGGCCTGTTCGGCGCGCGCCCCACGATCGCGCTCGTACGACGCCCAGTCGCGATCGAGTCGCGCGAAGACCCCCATGGCGATCCACCCTTCGGCGGCCAGCCATGCCAGCGCGACGACCGACGCGAGCTTGGGCAGTCGGCGGGTCCCGAAGAGGGCGAGCGTCAGGGCGACGGCGATGGCTGCCGTTGTCCCGATGAGGTATGGTTCGCCCCAGGTGCGTAGCCACCAGGCGCCGAGGACGATCGCCCCAGCGGCCGACGCCAGCCACCCCAGGGTGGTGCGCTCACCCGACGACAACGCCATGCCCCCTGCTTCGACCGGTCAACACGCGCCGCTGCGCCTCAAGGAACTCCGCCCGGGCCAGGTCGCCGAGGCGATCGCCCGCGACCCGCGACTCCTGATCCCCGTGGGCACGTGCGAGCAGCATGGGCCGCACCTCCCGATGGGGGTGGACACGATTATCGTCGAGCACCTGGCCGACGACCTGTCGGCCGAACTGCGCGTGCTGCGTGCTCCAACCGTGGAGTACGGGGTCAACACGGATCACGAGCGTACGATCCCGGGGAACGCGACGCTCCGCCGAAAGACGCTCCTGCGCGCCCTCAACGACCTCACCGACGCCTGGGAGGCGGGGGGCATTCGCGAGTTCGTCTTCCTGACGGCCCACGGGCACGAGGGGCATCAGGAAGCGCTCTCGACGGTCATCACCAAGGGGGCGCGCGTGAGGGTGGTCGACATCCTGGCGATCGATCTCTCCGACCTGACGGTGAGTGGGTTGGGGCCGCTGCATGGCGACGAGGTGGACACTTCGCTCCTGCTCCATCTCGCGCCGGACCTCGTGGTGATGGAGAAGGCGCAGGACTATATGATCACCCCCGAGGCGCTCAGGCGATACCGGCGCCCCTCGCTGCGTGTTCCCGCCGCGAGCGCCGGCTCGATCGGTCGCCCGTCGTTGGCGAGCGCCGAAAAGGGGAAGGCGATCTACGCTCGGATCTACTCGCGAATCCGCGACCGCATCTTTCTGGCGCCGGCGCCGGCCGACGACTGAGCGACGGGGCGGGCCGCGGGGCCGTGGGCGCGGCGAACCTCGTGACCGGACGACCAGGTGAACGGGTCTTGCCTGTCAGGGTACTACCTTTCTGCCATGACCACTCGACTTCTCGGGCTTTCTGCCCTTCTCATCGTCTCGGCGACGGCGTTGCCGGCGCAGAGCGCGCAGATCATCGATCAGGGGAGCTTCACCATCACCGTGGCCAACCAGCGCACGGGGCGTGAGGACTTTCGCATCGAAGGGACGCCGGGTGCCAGCGGCGCCCTGGAGTACGTGGCGCGCGCGACCGTCGTCTTCGGCGATCGCCGCCTCACGCCCGCGCTGCACTCCGACTCGATGGGGGCCCCCTCCGACTACCAGATCGAGAGTCGCGGGACGACGACCGGCTCCGAGCGGTGGAGCGGGAAGATCACGCGCGGGCGTGTCAGTGCGCGCATCAACAACGCGCGCGGCGAATCGGCCAAGGAGTACATCGTGACCGACGGCGCCCTCATCCTCGATGACGATGTCTTTCACCAGTACTACTTCCTGGCCCGCCGGTCCAACGACGCGCGCATGGCCATCGTCGTCCCGCGTCGCAACGCGCAGATGGTGTTGACCGTTTCGAGCGCGGGCGCCGATCGCGTCACGATCGGGACCAAGGACCTCGAGGCGCGACACATCGTGCTGACCGAACCGAGCGGCGCGACGCGCGACGTGTGGGTCGACGCCAAGGGGCGCGTCCTCAAGGTCGCGATCCCGGCGCGCAACCTCGTCGCGCAGCGCGACGATCCGCCGGCACCATAACGCGACGGCCGCGGTTCGTCCCTGTGGATCCCCGACCGACTCAACGCTCCGCGTCGCCGCGGAGCGTTTCCGGTTTGTTGGGATCAACTGAAACCCGTCATTTTCCTGCGCCGTACAGCCTGCAGACTCCACCCTCCCTTCGCACCCGTCATTCCATGCGACGCTTGATTTGCACCCTGCTCGTCCTCGGCGCTGCGCCTTTCGCGCACGTGTCGGCCCAGGCGAGCGGGCCAGTGCTCACGCTCGACGAGGCCATCCGGCTCGCGGTCCGCAACAACCCGCAGTACCTCCAGACCGGCTCGAGCCGTCAGCGTGCGGCCGCTGCGCTCCGCGCCTCCAAGGGGCAGCTCCTTCCCACGGTGCGCACCTCCTTCGGGTCGAGCTATCGCGAAGGTCGTCAGCAGTTCTTCGCCGGCCAGGCCTTCGGTTCGACCTCCGACGTGCTGTCGTCGAGCGCCGACCTCGGGGTCGACCTCGCGATCAGCGCGGCGACCTGGATGGCGCGCAAGCAGCAGCAGGCCAACCTCGCCGCGGCCGAATCGGACGTGACGAGCGCCGAGGCCACGCTGCGCGCCAACGTGATCACGCAGTACCTCAACGTGCTGCAGGCGCTCTCGCGTGCGACGTTGCAGGACACCCTGCTGCGCTCGACGCAGGCCCAGCTCGAACTGGCCCGTGCGCGCCAGCAGGTGGGGGCCGCGACGACACTCGACGTGCGCCGCGCCGAGGTGCAGGTGGGGCAGCAGCAGGTCGCCGTCCTTCGCGAGCGCAACAACGTGGAGGTGGAGAAGCTCCGCCTCTTCCAGCAGATCGGGGTGGAGCAGCCGGCCGGCGTTACGCTCTCCTCGCAGTTCGCCATCGAGGAGCCGAAGGTGCAGCTCGATGGGTTGCTTGGGCAGGCGCGCTCGGGGAACCCGGCGCTGGCGGCGCTGCGCTCGCGCGAACGGGCGAGCGACGTGCAGGTCTCGAGCGCACGGTCGGCGTACTTCCCGTCGCTGTCGCTCAGCTCGGGGGTCAGCGGCTTCTCGCAGCAGCTGCGCAACATCGATGGCAGCATCTCCGACGCCCGCGCCAGCGCACTGGCGCAGCAGCGGTCGTGCATCTCGCAGGACTCGCTCCGCCGCGGCGCCGGGCTCCCCAGCATCCTGCAGCAGTGCGGCGCGATCGTCTTCACCGATGCGCAGGCCTCGGCGTTGCGCGACGCCAACGCCCAGTTCCCCTTCAAGATGACGCGCTCGCCGATCCAGCTGTCGGCGCAGATCTCGCTCCCCATCTTCGACGGCTTCACCCGCGAGCAGCGCATCCAGGAGGCGGCCGCCAGCCGCAATGATGCCCGCTACCGGGTGCGGGAGCAGGAGCTCAAGCTCACCGCCGACGTCACCTCGGCGTACCGCAACCTGGTGACCGCGTACCAGACGGTGCGGCTGCAGGAGCAGAACACGGTGGCCGCACGCGAGGCGCTGTCGCTCTCGCAGGAGCGCTTCCGCGTGGGAGCCAACACGTTCGTCGACGTCACGCAGTCGCGTAGCGACTTCGAGCGCGCCGAGACCGACCGCATCAACGCGATCTATGACTATCATAAGGCCTTCGCCGCGCTGGAATCGGCGGTGGGTCGCCCGCTTCGATAACCGAGGACGAGTGCAATGAGTAAAGGACTGAAGTGGGGACTTGGGATCGTGGTGGTCGCTGCAGTCGGGGCGGCGCTGGCGGCCAAGGCCAAGGGCGGTGACAAGGCCACCGAGGTGCGCATGGAGACCGTGCAGAAGCGCGACCTCGTCGCCTCGGTCACGGCCAGCGGCCAGGTGCAACCGGTCACGAAGGTCGATGTCGCGGCCGACATCAGCGGGCGGATCGTGCGCCTGGCGGTGAAGGAAGGGGAGATCGTGAAGAAGGGGCAGTTCCTCCTCGAGATCGATCCGGCGCAGTATCAGGCGGCGGTGCAGCGCTCCGAGGCCGCGGTGGCGTCGGCGAAGGCGTCGGCGGCCCAGGCCAAGGCGAACCTCCTCCAGGCGCAGCGCACCTACGAGCGCTCGCTGGAGATCCAGAAGACCAACGCTGCCCTCATCTCCGCGGAGTCACTGGAGCAGCTCAAGACCGCGGTGGAGGTCAACACCGCCCTCTTCGAGTCGGCCAACCAGAATGCCGATCAGTCGGCCGCCTCGCTCCGGGAAGCGCGCAGCAACCTGGCGCGTACGACGATCCTCGCCCCGATGTCGGGGAAGATCACGCGCCTCGCCGTCGAGCAGGGCGAGACCGCGGTCCCGGGGACGTTCAACAAGGACGCCGCCACGCTCCTGACTATCGCCGACCTGTCGGTCTATGAGACCAAGGTCAAGGTCGACGAGACCGACGTCGCCCGTATCGCGCTCGGCGACTCCGCGGTCATCCAGATCGACGCCTTCCCCGATACGACGTTCGTTGGCAAGGTGGTCGAGATCTCGAACTCCTCGGTGAAGGCGGCCGCGACCAGCGGGAGCACCGAGCAGGCGATCGACTACGAAGTGAAGATCCAGCTCATGAACCCGCCGGCCGAGACGCGCCCCGACTTTTCGGCGACGGCCAAGATCGTGACCGACACCCGCACCTCGGTGCTGACGATCCCGATCATCGCGCTCACGGTTCGCGAGAACGAGGAGCTCAACGCCGCCGACACGGCGGGGGCCCCCGGGCAGCCGAAGAAGAAGGAAGTCGGGAAGAAGGACGTCGAGGGGGTCTTCATCGTCGGCGCGGACAACAAAGTGACCTTCCGCCCCGTTAAGGTGGGGATCGCCGGCGACAAGTATTTCGAGGTCATCTCCGGGGTGAAGGACGGGGAGAAGATCGTCGGTGGCACTTACCAGGCCATTCGCGAGTTGAAGGATGGAGCGCTGGTGAAGGAACCGAAGCCGGAAAAGAAGCCCGACGCGGGAGCGAAGACGTGAGCGACAACCAGGCTGGCGACGCAACGCTGAGCACGACGGGCGAGCATCCGCTCAGCTCGACCGCCGAACGAAAGGCCGTGGTCATGGACCCCGGCCAGGCCCCCGGAAAGGACTGGGTCATCGTGACGCGCGGGCTCAAGCGCGAGTACGACATGGGGGGCGAGGTCGTCCGCGCCCTCCGCGGCGTCGACCTGGCCATTCGCCGGAACGAGTACGTCGCCATCATGGGGCCCTCGGGGTCGGGGAAGTCGACGCTGATGAACCTTATCGGCTGCCTCGACACCCCCACCGCCGGCGAGTACTGGCTCAACGGGATGTTGGTCTCGAAGATGAGCGACGATGAGCTGGCGCGTGTGCGCAACAAGGAGATCGGCTTCGTCTTCCAGACGTTCAACCTGCTCCCGCGCGCCACGGCGCTGCACAACGTCGAGTTGCCGCTGGTGTACGCCGGCGTGTCGTCCGACGAGCGGAAGCGCCGCGCCAAGCGCGCGCTCGAGCAGGTGCAACTCGAGACCCGCATGAACCACCGTCCCAACGAGCTGTCGGGGGGCCAGCGCCAGCGCGTCGCCATCGCGCGCGCCCTGGTCAACAACCCCTCGATCCTGCTCGCCGACGAACCGACCGGTAACCTCGACTCGGCCACCTCGGAGGAGATCATGCGCGTCTTCGAGAACCTGGCCGACACCGGGCAGACCGTCATCATGGTGACGCACGAACCCGACATCGCCGCGCACGCGCGCCGCGTCGTGGTGCTGCGTGACGGCGTGATCGCCAGCGACGACCGTCGCTCGGCCTTCAAGCAGTCGATGGGTATCTCGTAAGGCATCAGCCCTTCGTGCCGTTCTTCGAAGCAGTCAAGCTCGCCTTCGCGACGATCCGCGTCCAAAAGCTCAAGAGTTTCTTCACCCTCCTCGGGGTGATGATCGGCGTGATGTTCCTCATCGCCGTCGTCAGCATCGTCGAGGGGATGAGCCGGTACGTCGAGGATGACTTCGCCGGTGCCCTGCTCGGCGTGAACACGTTCACGCTGCGGCGGGGCGATCAGGGTTTCGGTCCGCGCTCCGACGCCGATTGGCGCGAAATCCAGCGGCGCCCGCGCCTGTACAAGGCAGAGGTCGAGCAGGTCCGCACGGCGCTTCCCCCCGGGCTGGTGTCGTCGATCGAGAACATGACGTTCGCCTACGCCAGTTCTCCGCTCGCCCGCCCCAAGCAGGTGCAGCTGGTGAGCGCGGAGGAGTCGTACTTCACGCTCAAGAAGTACAAGCTCACGAGCGGCCGCCCCTTCACGGCGCAGGAGGTCACGCTGGGGAGCAAGGTGGTGGTGATCGGGTCGGAGGCCGCGACGCACTTCTTCCCGGGGCTCGACCCGCTGGGACGCGAGCTGCGCATCGGGGGGTCGCCGTATCTCGTCATCGGCGTGATCGAGCCCCAGGGATCGGTCTTCGGCTTCTCGCTCGACCGCCTCGCCATCGGACCGCACACCTCGCCGCTGGCCCGCATCACCAACCCGCGCGGCGACGTGCGCGCGCTGGTGGTGCAGTCACCCAACCCGGTGCTGCTGAACGCGGCGATGGAGGAAGTGCGCACGGTGATGCGCGGCATCCGCCACCTGTCGCCGAGCCAGAAGGACGACTTCGCCCTCGAGTCATCGGCCTCGGCGATGTCGTTCTTCAACGAGCTCAAGGGGAAGCTGATCGCCTTCGGTACCGCGCTTCCCGCGATCGGGCTCATTGTCGGCGCGCTGGTGATCATGAACATCATGCTCGTCGCGGTGGCCGAGCGGACGCGCGAGATCGGCATTCGCAAGGCGCTTGGGGCCCGGCGGCGCGACATCATGCGCCAGTTCCTCGTGGAGTCGGCGTCGCTGAGCGTGCTCGGCGCCGCGTTAGGCATTGCGCTGGGCGTCGGGATGGCCAAGCTCATCGCGGCCTTCTCTCCCCTGCCCGCCGGGGTCGCGCTCTGGTCGATCCCGGCCGCCGTCCTGCTGGGCGCCGGCGTCGGCATCGTCGCCGGACTCTATCCCGCCAGCCGCGCCGCGAGCCTCGATCCCATCGCCGCACTGCGTCAGGAATGAAGCCCTCGCTCACGGCCTCGCTGCAGGCCACCCTCGAGGGGATCTTCATCGCCCTCGACGCCATTCGCGCCAATCGCGTGCGGGCAGCGCTCACCATCCTCGGCGTGGCGGTCGGCGTCTTCGTGGTGGTGGCGATGGCCGCGACGATCCACGGCGTCACCCTCTCGTTCCAGTCCGACCTCGACGCCTTCGGCGGCGACGCGTTCATGGTACGGCGCCAGGATGTCGGGATCAACGCCTGCGACGGGACCGACGAGAACTGTCCCGACAGGCGCAACCCGACCATCACCATGGAGGAATGGCGTGCCATCAAGGCGCTTCCCTCCGTCGGCGCCGCCTCGCCGTGGCTCTTCGGCAACTCCGGCATTCGCTACATGAACGTCGCCATCGAGTCGGTGAACCTCGAGGCCTACGGCGACGAGTGGCTCCTCACCGACGGCGGCGACATCTACCCCGGGCGCAACTACACGTCCAAGGAAGCGAGCAACGCCGCCCCCATCGCGATCCTCAACGACACCCTGGCCAAGCAGCTCTTCGGGCAATCCGACCCGATCGGCAAGGACGTGATGATCGATGGACAGCAGTTCTCGGTCATCGGCATCTACCAGACGCGGGGAGGGTTCCTCAAGTCGCTCGACGGTCGCGGACCCGAGACTCCGAAGATCATCGTCCCTGCCGAGACCGCGCGCCGCCGGCTCAACGTCTGGATGCGCGGGATGATGATCAACGTCAAGCCGCGCGCCGGCGTCACGCGCGGGGAGACCATGGACGAGGTGACCGCGACCTTGCGCTCGATGCGCGGGCTGCGCCCGTCGCAACGCAGCAACTTCTACCTGGTCGGCCAGGACAAGATCGCGGAGACCTTCAACAAGGTCTTCGGCGCCCTCTTTCTCGTGATGCTGGTGCTTTCCGCCGTTGGGCTCCTGGTGGGCGGGGTCGGGGTGGTGGCGATCATGATGATCTCGGTGACCGAGCGCACCCGCGAGATCGGGGTGCGCAAGGCGCTCGGGGCCACACGGCGCACGATCCTCTGGCAGTTCCTGGTGGAGGGGGCGACGCTCACCAGCATTGGCGCTGCCGTGGGGCTGGGAGCCGGCGCGCTCCTGGCGATCGGCATCCGCAGCTGGACCTCGATCCCGGCTGCCGTCCCCCTCCCTGCCATTGTCGCCTCGCTCGTGGCGAGCGCGCTCACGGGCATCCTCTTCGGGATGGCCCCGGCGGCCAGGGCGGCGAACCTCGACCCGGTCGAAGCGCTCAGATACGAGTAGGTCCGAAGACGGGAAGAC
>ERZ795044.1889-NODE-1889-length-18602-cov-6.141694_pt1 | contig 18602 bp, 19 predicted proteins | sample MGYA00375128_ERZ795044 | MGnify/ENA primary metagenome ERZ795044 (study PRJEB30173, sample SAMN05720213) | anaerobic digester metagenome | isolation source: active sludge of municipal wastewater-treating anaerobic digesters | place: USA | collected 2014-12-22 ... | reverse complement strand
CTCGCGGGGGTGGGGGGCAGACGCCTGATCGTCTCCCCGATCGAGAGCCGGCAGTTCTCTCCGACGCCTGATCGTGCACCGGACGGCCGGGAACACGATCATGGCCGTGGATCGCCGAAACTCAAATGAGAAAAAGTATATAGTGCGAGAGATTGATCATCCTATCCGCTCCGGACTGGAGACACGGAGAGCGGCAGCGTGCAACCCACCCCGGGGCGGGGGGATTGCGGCCACGCGGGGCCGTCTGGAATGATCGGGATATGGATCCGCATACGGTGAAGGGTTTTGCGACCGGCGAACCTCGAGGGCGATAGATGGGCGATCAGGACTCGCGAGGAGGCGAGGCCTTCATCGCCGCCGGAACCAGGGATGTTGCCGCTGCAGTCCTGCAGCAGGTGATCGAGACATCGCTCTCCGGAACCTGCATAATCGACCGGGAAGGGTGCATCGTCTCCGCCAGCGCTCCGTTGCTCGCCATCTGGGGCTATAGCCGGGAGAACGTGGTCGGAAAACCCGTAGATATCCTCTGGCCCTCCCGGGGGGAGAGACCGGACTGGATCGGCCAGGCCCTCTCTACCGGTCGGTGGGCCGGGACGGTTGTCGCCCGGCGGGGAGACGGGTCGCTCTTTGACGTCCGGATATCGGCCGGCACCGCTCGTGATCCCGGGACGGGACACCCCTGGCTCATCCTCTCGTGCCTTGACGCCGCCGCGCAGCAAAGACCGGAGGAGACCCCCGGCCAACGCCGCAGCCTGGAGTGTGCCGTCGCGGCGATGCCTGCACGCTTCATAGACTCCTCGCAGATCGATCCGGCCATCGACGACTCGCTCCGTGATCTCGGCCGTGCGTGCGGGGCATGCAGGGCCTACCTCGCCCTCTTCAACGATGCAAAGGCGATCCTTGGTACGACGCACGAGTGGTGCGCACCAGGGCAGAGACCCCGGCGGGGGGAGTTTCAGAAGATCCACTCGGGCAATCTCCCCCGGTGGATCGGCCGGATCCTGAACGGCGAGATGGTGTACATGGATGGAACGCCTCGCGAAGGGCAGACGCAGGAAGAGGAGCGTGACCTCCTGAAGCGGCACTGCACCACCGCGGCGCTGATGATCCCCCTCCGGTTGCACGGGAAAGTCGTTGGTTTTGTCGGGCTAGATCGGTGTATTGGCGACACCCGGCTCGCGAACGAGGATATCGCCCTCATCCATGCCGCCGTCCACATCATCGCGAGTGCACTCGACCGAAAGCAGTCCGAGTACCTCTTCAGGGAGTCGGAGAACCTCTACCAGATCGTCCTCGACGCCATCACCGACGCCGTCATCGTCGTCGATACCGGACTCACCCTCCTCCTTGCAAACGATGCCTTCATCGCCTGGTGCGAGGAGCTCGGACTTGCGACGGATGTCGTCGGGAAGGACATCTTTACCGTCCTGCCGTTCTTCCCGCCCTCCACGAGGCAGCAATACGAACGGGTCATACGGACCGGGCGGCCGCTGACGTCGGAACGGTCTTTCAGGATCGACGATCGGACGGTGACCCTCCGGGAGATACGGATCCCGATCATCGAGCGCGGCGAGGTCGCGCGGATCGTCACCGTCGCCCGGGACATCACCGCCCAGAGAGAGGTCGAGGACCTGCGAACGAAAGCCTACGCTCAGATTGAGCGGAACATGGAGCAGTTTGCCCTGCTTGCCGATCATATCAGGAACCCGCTCCAGGCGATCATAGGGCGCGCCGAACTGCTCGACGATGCCGGGGCGACGGAGAAGATCCGGCAGCAGGTGCAGCGGATCAACGCGATCATCGATCAACTCGACGAACGCTGGGCGGAGTCGCGCAAGCTCTCCATGTTCTGGCGGAAGTACTCCTGAACCAATCCTGTTCGAGCGCCGGACCGCCCTCGTCTGCGCGCAGCGGATCGGGAACACCTGAGTATGCCTGCACGATCCGGACCTGTCGCTCACGAAGATGCGAGGCCGCGAAAAGGCATCACTCACATCCGGTCCAGGCCCTCCCCGTTTCGCAAGAGACCGTATCGCTATCGGCACCCGCTCGCTCGCGCGAAGGAAAGTCGATGGTTCGATCCCCTGAGGGCGGTCTCAAACCGTGTAGCAAAGTGCCGGGACCTCTCACCCGACGTCCTGGAGAGAACCCCAGATCCGGTTCCGTTCGAGGATGACCCAGTAGCGCCGGAGCTCGCTCTCCGCCGCCCGGTACCCGGGGTAACGGTCGCCGACGAGGAGCCAGAAACGTTTCGAATGGTTCCGCTCGCGGAGGTGGGCGGCCTCGTGGACGACGATGTACTCCCGCAAGGTATCGGGGAGGGCTACGGCGCGAAGGTTGATGTTCAGGTTGCCAAGCGACGAGCAGCTCCCCCACCGCGTCGTCTGGAGTTTCACCGCGATCCGCCCCGACCAGGGGCCGGTAAGATCCGGGTAGGTCTTGAGCCGGACCAGAGTCTCCTCCTTCAGCATACCGGAGAGGTCTCTCCTGAGGGCGGAGACGGACGGGAACGCGACGGTCTCCCGGGTCTCGTCGATTGAAAATCGGGCGCCGGGGACCGGGCGGTAGAACCTTCCGTGCAGGAGGAGTTGGTCCTCCTTCCCGCGCCCTTCGGCGGCCATCCGGTCGAACTCCTCGCGCCGCTCATCGATCCAGGCCGCGTTGCGCTGCAGAAATCCTCCGACATCGAACGACGGAGGAGCGACCACCCGCAGGGTCCCGTCCGGCCGCACCTGGAGGCGGACAGACCGCACAGCCTTCCGGATGACGGTTGTACCTTCCGGGACGTCCCCTTCTCTTCCCCGGTTCATGGTACCAGTAACTTTTGCGGCGGCACGATAAAATCCCACGATCCGTTACGCTCCTATACCTGATGAGAACAAAGAAGTATGGAAGGGCTCCCGCTCGCGGGAGGGCGGGCGCGGAGGGTGGCACCATGAGCGAGAAAGAACTCAAGATAGGCGATATCGCGCACCTCACCGGGATCTCCGAGCAGGACGTCCGGACGCTCGTTCGGACCTACGAAAGCCTCTTCTCCTACCGGACCATCGGCCCGGTCAGGCTCTACCCCGAGAAGGCGGTCGCAATCATCCGTGAGATCCTGGAACTCTCCGGGAAAGGCCTCACGCCGGGGGAGATCGCTGAAGAGGTCGGCACCGGCAGGAGATCGGGCGCGCAGGAGGAGCCGGCGGAAGAGGTCGGCAGAACCGGCGCGGCGCTCCCGCCGGGGCTGGTGTTCGACCTCCCGGTGATACAGGACACGCTGGCCCGGCAGGAACGCTGGATAGCACGCCTGACGGATGAACTTGAGCGGGAGAGGGAGGAGGTCGCCCGGCTCCAGGATGCAGTCGACCACCTGCAGGCGGACCTTGACAGGCAGCAGGGGCAGCTTGCGGTCGTCGCGGAGTGGGTGGACTACTTTGACCGGCGGATGGATGAGGTCGCCCGTCCGGTGCTCGAGCGATTCCGGCAGACGTTCGGGAGATGAGGCGGTCGGCAGCCGCATACCGTACCGTCGGCTGCGCCACTCAGGGCGGGCCGCCGTGGTGGCGGCTGCCGGAGAGAGGCTATTTACCCCATGACGACCTGCATCGTCGTCGGGTACCTGTTCATGATGGCGTAGACGAGAGGTTTTGCTATCCAGAGCCTCCCGCCCTGCATCCTCCGGAGGGGGCTGATCTCTCCGAGGCTCTGGAGGGCCTGCATCGCGGCCTCATCCGCAAGGAAGAGGCTATCCGGGACCGTGGAATCGAAGTAGAAGAGGATAGGGAGCCGGAGTCGTCTCTGCAGTTCTCCGGGGAGGGCCTGCTCCAGACGGTGGAGGGTATCCCGGTCAAACCCGTACTCGCTGCCGCCCTTCGTGACGGACGAAGGACGTTCTTCCGAGAGAAGCCCGGAGAGGCGTTTGCGCTCTGAGACGATACCGTCATTGATCCTGCCGATCTCAAGCCGCATCCATCGTAAGAGGGTCGACTCGTCGCCTGCTGATGGTCGGTCGGGCATACTTGTGCGCTCCGGTGATGGCCTGGTTCCGGCGAGTATACGCATCAGTCAACGTCATACGGTATATACCTCTGGCTCCGGGATTCTGGAGAAATCCCGGGGGATCCTCCCGAACTGCCCGGCAACACACCTCTCTTTGTCCGGGATAATCCGCCCTCTTCTCGTATCATAACCCTCCCGCCACCCTGGCGAAGGTATATGTGTCATCGCTCACCATGCAACGCCTTCTGCGTATCTCTCATGGGATGTGATCGTATGTGCGACAAAGACCCTGACCGGCATGCCCGCCCCCGGATGGTGCTCCCCTGTGCCCTGCTGCTCACCTGCCTGGCTCTCTTCTTCACGATCGTTCCGGTGGGCCTCACCGGCGCACCCCCGGCGCGCGAGCAACCCGATCCTGCCATCGTGGAGATCATCGGGGAGGTCAACGAATCCGAACTCTGGAACACGACATACGACCTGCAGGCGATCCCGACCCGGGTGTTCGGGTCGGAGGGGAACCGGGAAGCGGGCGAGTACCTTTACGCACGGCTTGACGGCATCCCCGGGCTCGATGTGGAGTTTCAGGGGGGCGAACTCAACAACGTCGTTGCCACGCTCCCGGGAAGCGGCAACGCTTCAAGCGAGCTCGTCATCGTGGGAGCGCACTACGACAGCACGTCGTCGGACCCGGCCCGGGCGCCCGGGGCGACCGACAACGCATGCGGAGTCGCGATCGTCATGGAACTTGCCCGGGTGATGAGCGGGCATTCGTTTGACCGGACGGTGCAGTTCGCGTTCTGGAACGCCGAAGAGGTCGGCTCATACGGCAGCATCGACTATGCAACGCATGCCATGGATACGGGAGTCCCGGTGGTGCTCTACCTCAACTACGACTCGGCCTGCTACGACCCGGAGAACCGCTTCATCCTCGATATCATGTACGACAGCGGATCCGCGGATATCGCGGCGCTCATGGCGGATCACAACACCCTCTACGGCACAAACTTCACCCTGACCCGGAACAGGCACGCCTGCGAATCAGACCATACATCTTTCCAGGCCCTGGGGTTCCCGGCCCTGATGACGCATTCTGAGGAGCACGGCCCGGCCCATACCCCGGAGGATACCATCGACCATGTCTCGTCCGGGTATATGGCGGAGAACGCCCGGCTCGGCCTCTCGGTGCTCGCGAAGGTGGCCGGTCCCCGGGACGCCGGGGAAGGTGCCGCCATCCCGAAGGCCCCGACCGCCGGGTAACGGGTGGAGAGATAACGGCAGGTCTCGCGTGAAACCGGGGGATTCATCCGCACCGGGTGCCGGGCCTCCGTGAATCCCGCGGGCGGATCGGTGCCGCTCCTCGCGCGGCACAGAGCCGGTGCGTTCCCGGGGCTCCCCATATCCCCGCATCCGGGATACGCACCTGCCGCAGTTCCGGATGAGGCCCGGAAATCTTCCCGAACGCCGGAAACTTCCGGCTCCCGATCGAGGTGGTATGAGGTGGAGAGTACGCTTTTTATATACCTGAGATCAACGTTAAAAAAATATGAGAGATTCTCTGATCCTGATGAACCCAAGCGATCTGGTCTGTTTTCTCAAGAAGGATCCGGCGGAGTTTACCAGGGAGGATATCATCCGGTTCTGTGAGGCGAACCGGATCGAGATGGTCAACTTCCGCTACGCCGCCGAAGACGGCAAGCTTAAAACCCTCAACTTCGTCATCTCCTCAAAGGAACACCTCGACACCATACTCTCAGACGGCGAACGCGTCGACGGCAGCAATCTCTTCTCGTTCATCGAGGCGGGGAGCAGCGACCTCTACGTGATCCCGCGCTACCGCACGGCATTTGTCAATCCCTTCGCCGAAGTGCCGACACTTGAACTGCTCTGCTCCTTCTACGACAGCGACGGCAAACCGCTCGAGAGTTCGCCCGAGTACGTGCTCCGCAAGGCAGACGAAGAGTTCACCCGCCGAACCGGGTGCACCTTCAAGACCCTTGGCGAACTCGAGTATTACGTCGTCAGTCCGCGGGGGGATCTCTACCCGGGCCGCGACCAGAAGGGCTACCACTCGGCCGACCCCTTCGTCAAGTTTGCGGACCTGCGCGATGAGGCGATGCGCCTCATCGCCCGGGCCGGCGGCATGATCAAGTACGGCCACTCGGAGGTCGGGTGTTTCTTCGCCGGCGACACCTACTACGAACAGCATGAGATCGAGTTCCTGCCGATGCCGGTGGAGCAGGCGGTCGAACAGGTGATCATCGCCAAGTGGATCCTCCGGATGCTCGGCAACCGGTACGGCGTCGAGATCAGCTTCGCCCCGAAGATCACCGTCGGCAAGGCCGGGAGCGGCATGCACTTCCATATGCTCGCCGAGAAGGACGGCCAGAACCTGATGGTCGAGGGCGGCAGGTTAAGCCCGCTTGCCCGGAAGATGATCGCCGGCATACTCGACGTCTCCGATGCCCTGACGGCCTTCGGCAACACCATCCCGACCTCCTACCTCCGCCTTGTCCCCCACCAGGAGGCGCCGACACGGATCTGCTGGGGCGACCGCAATCGCTCGGTCGTGGTCCGCGTGCCTCTCGGCTGGATCGGCGCGGAAGGTATGACACACGATGCCAATCCCTGTGAGAACCGCCACCGCGATGAACGGTCGTCGAAGCAGACGTTCGAGTACCGGGTCGCCGACGGTTCGGCCGACCCCTACCTGACCGTCGCCGGCCTCGTTGTCGCGTCGCTGCACGGGATCGGTATGCCCGGGGCACTCGAGGCGGCCGAGAAGCTCTACGTCAGCGGAAACATCTTCCGGCCCGAGTTTAAGGAGCGTCTCGCAGAGCTCGAACACCTCCCCGCCTCCTGTGTCGAGTCGGCCGGGGCGCTCGCAGCAAAGCGCGCGATCTTCGAGAAGGATGGCATCTTCCCGGCGGGGATGATCGACAGCCGGATCGCCGCCCTGAAGGCCTTCGGCGACCGGGGGTTGAACGAGAGGATCTACGGCGATAACGAAGCGATCCGGGAACTGGTCGAGCAGTACATCCACGTGGCGTGAAGACCCGATCTATCCCGGGCTCCCGCAGAATACTTTTTTGGCGACCGGAGCCGCATCTTCTCAGACCATCCGGCCCTCTCCCGGGCGGTTAACACACCTGTTCCGATGCACCGTATCTTTCTTGCAGAACGTGCGCCCGGGGCAAGGTATTATTAAGAGGGGATCCAGAGGAGGTGGCTCTCCGGTGTGGCGCCGGGTCACCGGGGGATAAAGACGGCTCTCTCCGCCGTGAGCGGATGGCCGCGGAGACCTCCGGGGGGCCGCGCATGTTCGGACGGGAGAGGAATGCATGTCAACTACCCCTCCCTAAAGGGAGGGGCTTGCACCGGGAATCTCATGGAGACTACGACGATGCAATTTAATTCGCCCGAAGGTTGCTTTATCCAGCCTTATTCGTGCAGGCCGGTTGACACGGCCTCTACCGATTATCCGTGGAACCACGGAATCACCGGCTACTTGTATCGCTCCCCGCGGCACACATCATACGCAAATTGTGGTGTAATTAAAACATCCTCTTCAGGAGTCGGCGTCAGTGGGCCAGTAACCGAAGTATCGACCTCAGACTACAAAATACTCACGGAGGGGGCAATTCCTCCCCACCCTGAAGGATGGGGAGGAATTGCCCAATTAAGATGAAAGGTGGAACAGAAGAGAGGAAGTCGGGAGAACCGGGGCCGGTCACGTTTACATGCTACCGGGTCGCCCCGGAAGAGGAGAATGCCCCGGGAGAGGGTATGAACACCTACAGCGTCGTAGTGCTGCTGCCCGGCGGGGATGTCAGGCACCAGGTCGTCTGGGCAGGAGCCCCCGAGGACATCGGCGATGCGATCCGGGTTCCGCCCGGTTCACGGGTGATCATGACCGAGATGGCGAGTGCGCTCGTCTGGGACAGCGAGAACGTCGAGGAGGAAGAGGCGGCCGTGGAGGCCGCGCCAACCCCCTGACCGCTTTTTTGGTCTGCCCGTGCGAGCCCTGCTGCGGGAGGCTATGCTTTCCGGATATCGACAACGGCCCTGTCCCTGAAGTCCTTCGTGAATCCTGATGCGTTGCCGCCGTAGAGCAGCGGATCTCTGACCGGGAGGGGGCGCATGCCCGGGGAGAAAAGGGAGATCTTCAGGGGGAGGGGAAAGAAGCGTCCACACCGGTGATCTCGGAGAGGTAGACCCCTGAGCCGACCCACCAGGTCTCGTCGACGGGGAGGACGTAACCAATCTTCAGCTCTTCGCGATTCCCCCTGTCCGGGTTCGGCCAGACAAAGACGACGAATCCCCCTCCGTCGCGCGCGGTATCCCTGAGCGCCCGGATGTTCTTCATCCCGAAGGGGTCCTGTCGCTCGATCAGGTTGCTCCCGACAGCGGCCTGAAGGTAGGGATGGGCGAGAAGCGTCCCGTTGTAGTCGTAGGCGTAGAGGTAGTGCCCCGCGGCATCGACAAAAGTCCCGGTCTGGTTCGAGATCGCTCTGAATGCGGTCGCTCTGCCGTGATCGCGGCCATAGGCGGCACCGCGCTCGACAAGGTCGATCATCGCAGAGACGGGTTCCGGATACGGTTCGGTTCCAGGCCCGGCCGCACCGGAGAGGTAACTGCCTGAGGCCACCCACCAGGTCTCGCCGGCAGGGGCGACGTAGACGATCTTCGGGAGAGAGGTCTCTTCTGCCGCCTCATCGATCGAACCGTTCTCAGGTGTCGGGTAAAGGTAGGCGATGTACCCGCCGCCGTTTGCCGCCGTTGCTGCACCTATCCGGATAGCCGGCAATCCCCGCACGTCGGTCCAGTTCCCGCGGTTCGCCCCGACCGCCTCGCTCGCGTAGGGATGGGCAAGAAGCGTTCCGTTGTAATCGCAGGCGTAGATGTACAGGGATCCCCGGGAGAACCGGCCGGAAGCGTTGCCGAACTCGGCGAGGGCCGCATCCTTTCCGGCACTCTCCGCGAAGGCGGCGGCCTCCCGGACAAAACCTGCCGGGTCCGCGTGGGTCTGGTTCTCTCCTGCGTTCCCCTGTCCGCCCTGACCGCTGCACCCTGCCGCCAGGATCAGGAGGCAGGCCATGCCTATGAGGTGCCATTCCTTCATATCCGTGCGTAGGGCGATATACCAGAAAAGCGTAACGAAATCTCCCGGATAGGGAAAATAGGGATCCCCCTGCACCTGATCCCCACAGGGGCCTGACCATAAGTTAGATAGGGGCGACCGCCTATCCGGATCATGGATCCATACCCTGAGGGCCAGGCCGCCATGATGCCGGAAGTCATCGATATCGCGACGATCTTCGGTCCGGTTCACCTCATCTGGACCCGATCTCAATCGGGACCGAAGGTGCGGAGGATCGTCCTCCCCCACGATCTGCCGACCAGCGTGGCGGCGTTCGAGGATGCGCCCCGGGATGGGGAACTCCCGGACGACAGTATCCGGGCGCTGATCGCCGGAATACGATCCTTCCTCCAGGGAAACGACGTGCGGTTCGATATCGATCTCCTCGACCTTGACCGGTGCCCCCTCTTCCAGCGGCGCGTGCTCCTTGCCGAGTTCGGCATCCCCCGGGGATACGTCAGCACATACGGCCGCATCGCCCGTCACCTCGATACCCCCGGAGCCGCGCGTGCGGTCGGCAACGCGCTCGCGAGAAACCCCTTCCCCCTCGTCATCCCCTGCCACCGCGTCCTGCGATCGGATGGGCGAATAGGCGGATTCCAGGCGGGACTCGCCATGAAACGAAGGCTGCTCGAGATGGAGGGGGTCGGGTTTCGGGAGGACGGCCGGGCGATCCTGGAACGAATCTGGTACTGAACCTCTGCGGGAGTAAACACCTCTCGCCACCACCCTCCCTGATCCATGGAGAGGTATATGTGGGAGTGCATCCTCCCACCCTGGGGTGATCGGATGGCAGATACAACCCAGCAGATGGTGAAAAGGACGGAATACAGTGCAGTCAACCTGATGAAGGATGCCGGGGTGGATGCAGGGCGGTGGAGCCGGCTACCCGACGACGAAACGATCCGGAGGACGGTGAAGGCGATCGAGAGCCAAAACGTCAGGGTGATCCTCGTGGATACGGCCGATGAGGCGCTCCGGGCCGTCGTCGACCTTATCCCCGAAGGGGCCGAGGTCATGCACGGCACCTCGACGACGCTCATCGAGATAGGGTATGACCGGGTGCTCAGGGAGAACCGGAAGGGGTGGCGGGATTGCCACGCGATCATCACCTCCGAGAACGATGCGGAGAAGCGGCACGCTCTCCGGAGAAAGAGCGTGACCGCCGACTACTTCCTCTCCGGGGTCCAGGCGATCACCGGGTCGGGGGAGCTCGTCGGGTGCGACAAGACCGGGAGCAGGACGGGAGCGTGGCCCCACGCCGCGACCCACCTCATCCTCGTCTCGGGAACAAACAAGATCGTGCCGACCCTTGACGATGCGCTCAAGCGCTGCCGGGAGTACGCCCTGCCGCTCGAAGAGCAGCGGGCCCGGCACGTCTACGGCACCGGGAGTTCTATCGGCAAGTACGTGATCCTCGAGCGGGAGGACACCGACGGGAGGGTAACCCTGGTCCTCGTCCGGGAGCAGCTCGGCTACTGAACCGGGGTGTATTCGCCCGCTGGATGGGCACGCTTCGGGGCAGCCGCATCCCTATCACATCCCCCTTTTGCAACGGCTCCGCTCCCTGCCCGGATATCATGCCTTCCCGGAACCGGCCCCGCGGCGGGAGTGCCGGCGCAACGATAGTACAACGTCCTCTTCCTCGCCCCGTCAGGCCGTATAGTATTATCTGTTCCGATACGCCACGCTTGAGTATATGGAGATTGCAGATATCCTTAACACCACCACCATCCCGCTCTCTGAAATTACGCTTGAGAGAGTCGTTCTCGCCGTGATCGTCGCCGTGATCGGGTGGATCGTCGTGCGGTTGATCATCTCTGCTTTCACAAAGGCTCTCTCCCGGGCATCGCGTCTGCCCGAGCTGATCGTTGAGTTTCTTACCCGTTTCTTCTCGATCCTGCTCTACGTGATCCTCGTCCTCGTAGTCCTCGCAACAATCGGGATCGACGTCTCCTCGATGGTGATCGGGCTTTCGGCGGCGATCGGGCTCATCCTCGGCTTCGGTCTCCAGGACACCATCACCAACCTTGCCGCCGGGGTCTGGGTGGCGGCTCTCCGCCCCATCGATAAGGGTGAGTTCATCGAGGTCAAGGGCATCTCCGGGAAAGTCGTCGCGGTCGGTATCATGGCGACCGAGCTCGTGAAACCCGATAACACGTATATCACCATCCCGAACTCCCTCATCTGGGGAAGTCCGGTGATCAACTCCACCCGCATGGAGACACGGCGTGTCGAGGTCAGGGTCAGGGTTGCCTATGGGAGCGACCTCAACCTCGCCATCCGGGTCGCGACCGACCTGATGAAAGCCCACGAAGCGGTGCTCCCATCGCCAAAACCCGTGGTCGTCGTCACCGAGCTGGCCGATTCTTCAGTAAACCTCGCCCTCCGGGCGTGGACGGAAACGCCGGACTACTGGGGCGTGCAGTGGGACCTGAACCGCGACATCGTTTTAGCATACCGCGAGGCCGGGGTCGAGATACCTCTCCCGCAGATGGACGTCCACCTGGATGAGATGAGGCAGTCTCATTCCTTATCCATGGGAGATACGGGAACTCCCCGATCGAAGATCCGGGGGTGAGCCCGGAACCTTCCCTCTCGTTCACATCCCTCGTGAATCAACTCCGGCCCGGGCCATGCTGCCGGCGGAAAGGATTCCCTTCATTCGGTATACTCGAAGTCGATGAACCCCCGGTAGGGATCCGCCGCCACCAGGCGGACCAGCACCCTCCGGCCGACCCTGAGCCCTTCCTCGCCGATAACCACCTTTCCCTCGGCCGGCGGGTCGATCAACCGGACATACGTCCCTTTCTCCGATGCGCCGGTGACGAAGGCCTCGAACGTCTCGCCCATCCGGTCCCGGAGAAGGACCGCAGCCGCCGCCTTCCGCATGAACCGCTCGACCTTCTGCGAGGCCTTCTCGCGGTCGGTGAGATGGAGGGCGAGATCGTCGAGCTCGTCGGGGCCGTAGGGGGGATAGCGCTTCCCGTCGATGACCGATTTCGCCAGGCGCTGGATGACCAGGTCCACGTAACGCCGGTTCGGGGCGGTGCCGTGGGTGTAGTCGGTGACGGCAAGGGCGAAGTGGCCGACCGGGATATCCCCCGGCCGGAACGCCACGTACTCCCCGGCCCCCATCAGTTTCACCACCGTGAGGGAGAGGTCGGGGAAGCGGTCGGGGTCGGCCGCCTTCTGCCGGATTAGGAACTGCGTGAGCGCTTCGGCGTCCGGTTCGGCAGGCAGGGCCACGCCGCGCTCTGCTGCCTCCCGGACGATCCCGCCCCAGTTCTTCGGGGTGCGGACGACCCGGTGGATCATAGGGAGATCGGCGGCGGCAAGGAACGCCGTCAGGGTCCCATTTGCCGCGACCATGAACTCCTCGATGAGGCAGCGCGCCCGGTTCTGCTCCTGGACGACGAGCCCCATGACCCGGCCGCCGGCGACGACCGGTTCAGCCTCGATCGTCTCGAGGGCGAGCGCTCCCTTCTCGGTCCGGCGCTTCTTCATCCGCATCGCGGCCTCGTGCTGGAGGAGGATCTGCTCGCGAAGACCCGGCGTCTCCGTGACCGTTTCGGGGACGGGGGCCGCCCCCGCGAGCCAGTCGCCGATCTCCTCGTAGACGAGTTTTGCGTGGTTCGCAACGAGCGCCCGGCAGACGCTGCCGGGCCTCGTGCTCCCGTCCGGGAGGACGGTGTACTCGATGATGATTGCGGCCCGGTCCCTGCCGGGCAGGAGCGAGGTCGCGCCAGCCGAGAGAGAGTCGGGGAGCATGGGAAACGTCACGACGCCGGTATAGACCGATGTCCCGTTGTGGGCGGCATGGCGGTCCGTCCACGATCTCTTCGGGACGAGCGCATCGACGTCGGCGATGGCGACCCGGACACGGATCGCTCCGTTCTCTCCCCGTTCGCAGTACTCGATCTGGTCGAGATCCTGCGAGTCGTGGTTGTCGATCGACGACCAGAGGAGCGAGCGAAGGTCGTGAGGATTGCCCGCAGGCTCCGAAACGGTATTCGTAGTGAGAGCGCCGACTTCCCGGATAACGGACGGCGGGAACGCCGGGATGAAGCCGTACTGCTCCATTGCCGCCCACGCAATGGCATCGAGGTCGACGTATGGCTGGTTCTGCATTGCTGGAGAAATTCGTTTGCGGCTATAAAAACTGCCCGGAATAGATCGTCTACGCCCGTTGCGGGAGGATGAATGCCGGCCGATGAGGGGATGGCCCTTCACCGCCCCTCTTTCTCCCACCAGACCGCCGCGGTCGGCCGCACCGCCGTCTCGATGTACTTTCCCGATCCGTCTTTGCGGAGCGCCCGGGCGAAATATTCTCTGACGGGGGCGAGGTCTTCCATGCCGGGGTTGTGCATCGCCGCCCAGGTCCGGGCGGCATCCTCGACGGAGTCGTAGACCGCATCCCAGACGGCGCGGTAGATCCGGACGTTCGGGTAGATTCCGGCATCGTGGAGGATGTTGACCGGGAAGATGTAGTCCGGGTAGCCCTTCTCTCCGGACGCTTCATCCCCGAAGACCGTACGGTAAAGCGCCATCTCCCCGGGGTTCCGCCACTCGCCCGCATGCCAGAAGATGTAGACCGCCCGGCGGGCCGCGGCGTCGAGTTTCTCGAGGGCGGCGGCAAGATCGTAGAACCCGAGCGAGAACGCCGCGACGACGATGTCGTGGGGCTCGACGTCTCTCCCGATCGTCGCATCCTCCCAGCGTTTCCGGAGACAGGAGTAGTTCGTGAGCCCCTCTGCGGCCATCCGCTCCCGGAGGATGGCGAGCATGCCCTCGGAAGGGTCAAGGGCCGTGACGTGGGCGGCGGTCCGGGCAACCGGCACGGCGAGCCTCCCCGTCCCGGCACCCATGTCGAGCACGGTCTCGCCGGGTTGTACCCCAAGGATCGCGAGTTCCTGCTCGGTTGCCGATCGTTCATCGCGGGTGACCCGGCGGTAGGCGGCGGCGCGTTTGTCCCAGTGAGCGGCGGGATTGCGGTCTTTCTCGGCACGTTCAGGCGAACTCACGTGGAGCGCTTTCCAGAGCTCGTTCCAGTCGATGATCCTGTGCATGGATGTTCCTTTCCGTGTAATCGTATATCTTGTCTGTTCTTCACCGGATCGTATCTCCGGCAGAACGACTCACGGCAGGCCGCGCTGCCCGTGACTCCCTCGAGTGATCCCTGCCGCTCACGCGGTCGTCGCGCCCGATGAGGCGGTCGATCGTGAACAGCGCGGTGTCCGGATGCGGGTCCGTACGGGAGAGGGCGACCCGGCCGGGACCGCCTGCCTGGAGGCGGGGCCGGGGCACGCGGCGGAGTTCTGCCGCGAGACGAGCGCGTTCATCTACCCCATCGTCGAGGGGGAGGGGATCTGCATCCCCGGCTGTCCGGGCAGGGGTGCCGTCGTGCCCCCGAAAGGCAGCGTCTGTTTTCGGGGGGGGACTTTTGTGCGGTGCCCGTCACGGTTCCCCCGCGGAAGAGAAGGACATATCCGGGATATCGGTTGTGCGTGGAGCGCCTATTCCCTCAGGTAGAACCGCCACTTGCAGAAGATGCCCTCCGGGTGCGGGTCCGGCGGAGCAAAAAGGCACTCGACGACAATCCGCTCATCGATCTGCCGTGCAAACCCCGTGAACTCCGCCCGATGCATCTCGCGGCAGACGTATTCACCGAGGCCGCGCCGCAACCGTGCTTCCTGGCTCGGGCACGAGGAGACGGTGATGATGACCTCGTCTTCCCGTTCCTCGATATCGTAGTTCACGATGATAGCCCAGGGGAAGAGTTTCAGCGCTTTCACGAAACCCCGAAGCCCCTTCTCCCGGATACCGAACCTGGCAACGAGGTCTTTTGCAGCCATCGGGGCGACCCGGCCCCAGACGCGCTCGTTGACCGCCTCCGCGGTAGACTGGCCGAACTCCTCGGCGATGTAGATGAACCAGAACGCATCCACCACCCGGTAGTGCCAGAGGAGGAACGCGAGGTACTCCCGGAGTTCTTCTGAGGTCATCCTCTCGAAGATATCGCTGTTCGTCGTAATCACCACCCTATCAGTCACGCCGGGGTGTCTTGCGGTAGACCATCCCCTGGAAGATGGCGATCTTCTCCGCGGCATCGTTCGTTATCCTGACGGTGTAGGAGGCCAGTTTCGGATTCACGGCGTACTCCTCCGCCTCGGCATAGAGAGGGCCGGACGCTGCGGCCGTGAGGTAGGATATCTGGGCGTTTATCGCTGCCGCCGGGACCCCGTGGGAGTTCGATGCGAGAGCAAAGGCGGTATCGGCGAGGGTGAAGAGCGCTCCGCCGTGGACGGTTCCGTGGCTGTTTAAGTGATGACCCCGGACCTCCATCTTCACCACCGCCCTGCCGGGCGCGACCTCGACGCACTCGATCCCGTTGTGTCGGGCAAAGGCATCGGCGGCAAAGAACCGGGCTGAGTCTTCTCGTGCGACCATATGGGGTAATCTCTCCGGTGACCGTAATAAGCCTATCAGTCCGGTGCGAGAGTCGCGAAAAAGGAGCCGGGTCTTCCCGGGCGGCTCAGTTCTTGAAACTGTGAATCGGTGCGGGGATCCGCCCGCCGCGGTTGATGAAGTCCGCGCAACCGAACCGGTTCACCTTCTGGACCGGCGCATGCCCGAGCAACCCGCCGAACTCGACGGTATCGCCGACATCCTTCCCGATCACCGGGATCAGCCGGACGGCGGTCGTCTTCTGGTTGATCATACCGATGGCGGCTTCATCCGCGATGATTCCGGATATCGTCGAAGCGGGTGTGTCGCCCGGTATCGCGATCATGTCGAGGCCGACTGAGCAGACACAGGTCATCGCCTCGAGCTTCTCGATCGTGAGGGCGCCGCGGTTCACCGCATCGATCATCCCCTGGTCCTCGCTGACCGGGATGAACGCCCCCGAGAGCCCGCCGACGAACGAGCTCGCCATGATCCCGCCCTTCTTCACCTGGTCATTCAAGAGAGCGAGAGCGGCCGTCGTCCCCGGCGCACCGGCCGACTCAAGCCCCATCTCCTCGAGGATACCGGCGACGCTGTCCCCGACGGAGGGGGTGGGGGCAAGAGAGAGATCCACGATCCCGAACGGGATCCCGAGTCTTTCCGACGCCTCCTGGGCGACGAGCTGCCCTGCGCGGGTGACCTTGAAGGCCGTCCTCTTGACCGTCTCGCAGAGGATCTCGAAGTTCGCTCCCCGAACGCCCTCGAGCGCGTGCTTGATGACCCCCGGGCCGCTTACGCCCACGTTGATGACCGCGTCGGCCTCTGAAACACCGTGAAACGCTCCGGCCATGAACGGGTTGTCGTCGGGTGCGTTGCAGAGGACGACCAGTTTCGCGCAGCCGATGGAGTTTCTCTCCTTCGTCGCCTCGGCCGTCTCCCGCACGATCTCCCCCATCAGCTTGACGGCATCCATGTTGATCCCGGTCTTCGTCGAGCCGACGTTCACCGAGCTGCAGACCCGCTCGGTCGCGGCGAGAGCCGCCGGGATCGAGCGGATGAGGGTTTCGTCGGTCGGAGTCATCCCTTTCGAGACGATCGCCGAGTATCCCCCGATGAAGTTGACCCCGGTATCCCGCGCGGCCCGGTCGAGCGTCTTTGCGACCTCGACAAAGTCCTCCGGCGACCTGCAGGCCCGCCCGCCGACGAGCGCGACGGGGGTTACGGCAATTCGCTTGTTGACGATCGGTATGCCGTACTCGAGTTCGATCTCTCTTCCCGTCGAGACGAGGTCTCTTGCGAGCCCTGCGATCTTATCGTATATGTTCCGGTTCAGGGCATCGAGATCGGCATCACAGCAGTCGAGGAGGCTGATGCCGAGAGTGATCGTCCGGACATCGAGCTTCTCCTGCTCGATCATCTTGTTGGTCTCGTTCACCTCGAGAATAGTGATCATGGGATCCCTCAGATACGGTGCATCTTCGTGAAGATATCCTCTCGCTGGCACCGGATCCGGACGCCGATGGCATTGCCGAGCTCGTCGAGCTCGGCCACCATCGCGGCGTACGGTTTTGTCGAGGCGCCGGTATCGACGATCATCATCATGTTGAAGTAGCCCTGCACGATCGTCTGCGATATATCCTCGACGTTGACGTCGTTACCGGCAAGATACGTACAGATCTTCGCGATGATCCCCACGGCATCCTTTCCGACGACGGTAATGATTGTCTTGCTCATGCTCTCTCCTGATCTCTGTGTATACTGATGAGGCTCTCAAGGCATTAATCCGATGAGGTGGCGGTGCCGGGAGCGGGAGTGGCAGGCGGCAAGGCTCCCGGAGGGGCTCCGGGAGGAGATCATGGAGAGGATCGTTGTTGAAGAGCGCGGGAGCGGGGTTCTGGTTAAACTGAGGAAGGGGGAGGGGTTTTGAGAGTTGTCAGGCAACAACTACCTGTATCGCCAGTGCTGACATTGCAGGTGCTCCTGGAACGTTTCTCAACCCGGGGAAGCCTTGCAAAAGGGGATTATGTCAAACTCAGGTAGTCTCCTATGTCGTTAAAATGACAATTTTGTCGGGTATTTGAGGAGGAAACCAGCTATTTTTCCCAGCGTATTCAGCACGTACTTCTCCATCACTCCTCCCCCCGCCTCAGTTCCTCTTCCAGCTCATCCACCGTCGGTAGCCTGCCCCGCAGATCCTCCGGGAGGCTGGTCGTCAGTTCGTATCCCGCGACCCCAATCGGTTTTTCCATGTCGCGGAGGGCATACTCGGCGATGATGCGGTTCCTCGACTTGCAAAGCACGATCCCGATACTCGGGTTGTCGTCCAGGTGCCGGAGGAGGTCGTCGACCGCAGAGAGGTAGAAGTTCATCTTGCCCGCGTACTCGGGCAGGAACTCCCCGATCTTCAGGTCGATCACCACGTAGGACCGGAGTTTCAGGTGGTAGAAGAGAAGGTCGATGGAGAAGTCCTTGCCCCCGACATCGAGCCGATACTGGCTGCCCACGAACGCAAACCCGACCCCGAGCTCCAGCAGGAACTCACGGATGTGGTCGAGCAACGCCCGCTCCAGTTCCCGCTCGGCGGCATCCTCCCCGATCCCGAGGAAATCAAAGATATAGGGATCTTTGAGCATCGCCCGGGCGAGGTCCGACTGCGGGGCGGGGAGCGCCGAAGAGAAGTTCGTCACCGCCCGCCCTTCGCGCTCGATAAGCCCGCTCTCGATCTGATGGACGAGGACGTTCCGCGACCATCCGTTTTCGATGGTCTTGTGGATATACCACTCCCGGAACTCCCGGTTCGACAGTTTGTCCAGGATTACACAGTTATGAAACCATGGAATTTGTGCAGCAACCTGCTGCACGAATACAGGGTCAGGCCATGCTTCCGCAAACGACCGCATATACTTCAGGTTCCGGGGGGAGAAACCCTTGACATCCGGGAATTCCTTCCTGAGATCAGTCGAGAGCCGTTCGATCACCTTCGCTCCCCACCCCTCCTCCTGCTGTCTCTGCAGTATGTCGCGCCCGATCTCCC
>ERZ795044.1886-NODE-1886-length-18619-cov-6.009427_pt1 | contig 18619 bp, 20 predicted proteins | sample MGYA00375128_ERZ795044 | MGnify/ENA primary metagenome ERZ795044 (study PRJEB30173, sample SAMN05720213) | anaerobic digester metagenome | isolation source: active sludge of municipal wastewater-treating anaerobic digesters | place: USA | collected 2014-12-22 ... | reverse complement strand
TAATTTCTTATCGGTTCTGAAACAGGTTCCTTTGAATATCGCTACCACATGATCTTTCTGGTTGCTGATGGAGATGTGATAAAGGCCGGTGCTTTTGCCATTGTGTATTTCTTTTGCTTCGGCTGTTAATACATCGCCTACATGAACCGGCTTTAAAAAATTGATAGCCGTATCCAAAGCAACAGACAAAACATTGCGGTTGTTGCAGGCAAAAGCAAAGGCACTGTCGGCCAGAGAGAATGCAATGCCGCCATGTACAATGCCAAAGCCATTGATCATTTCTTCCCGAACAGTCATTTTAATTTTGCTGTATCCTTCTCTTACTTCCAATACCTCAACACCCAGCCATTGGCTGAAGAGATCGTTCTTCATCATATGGGCTACTACTTCGTTGGCAAGAGTATCTTTGTGCATAGTTCACAAGTTGATAGGTTAACAGGGTAGAAAACTACATTTAACTCTCCTTACTCTTTTTGTCAAGATAGGTAATATAACAGTTTAGCAATTTTTCAACCTCTGATATTTTACTTCTAAAAGAGATTAATATATCATCTTCAATATAAGAGCAATCAAAAGCATCTACCAGGTGGTTCAATGATTCGCTTAGCGATCCCCGGGCAATTATGCAAAACCTTAGCCTGTCGGGATAGGTCCTTCTGCCATGCCCTTCAGCAATCTGGGTATTTACCGATCTAGAACTTCTGATCAGTTGGTCCGTGAGTCGGTATTTTTCTTCTGCAGGAAATCTCTTTACAAGATGAAATATGTCCTGTTTAAATAACCTTGCTTTTTTCCACACTTCGAGGTCTTCAAAACTCTGGTACGACATGATTTTATAATTTAACCGGAAATGATCTTGCTTTCCAACCTGTTAACTTTTCAACCTGATCACTTCCCTTTAAAAGCTGGATTTCTTTTCTCTAAAAACGAATTGATCCCTTCCTGGTAATCCTCCGTGGCCGCTGCCTTTTGCTGGTATTTATCTTCCATTAATAACTGGTCTTCCCAGGTGCTGTGGAAAGATTTATTCAATACATGTTTTGTATAAGCCAGTCCCCTGGTTGGCATTTGCGAAAGCATACCGGCGATCTTCCTGCTTTCTTCTTCAAATGTATCATCGTCAAAAACTTTATAAATCATGCCAAGCCTTTCTGCTTCTGCAGCGCTTGCCTTATCGCCGGTCATCATCAGGGCGCTTGCCTTCTGCCAGCCGATAAGCCTGGGTAATGTAAACGTTCCGCCGCTGTCGGGTATCAACCCGATCTTACTGAATGCCTGGATAAAGGATGCCGATGCTGAAGCAACCACCACATCACAACACAAAGCGATATTGGCGCCGGCACCCGCTGCCACACCATTGACGGCGGCCACCACGGGCTTGGGAAGATTTCTTATCCGCCTTACAATGGGGTTATAATGTTCAGACAGGATCTGGCTTATTTCAATTTTATTTTCGCCCACCAGTTCGCTGATGTCCTGCCCGGCACAAAAAGCCTTACCGGCACCGGTGATATACACACAACGTACTTCATGCAGCGAAGCGGCTTCGTCTAATTTTGCCTGCATCAACAAGGCCATTTCCCGGTTAAAGGAATTGAATTTTTCCGGGCGGTTGAGTGTTAGGTAAGCAACACCGTTCTTTATTTCAAATAAAATGGATGACATCAACAATACGATTTTAAATGGTTCAGTTAAACATCAAAACTTTTCACTTCTTTATGGCCCAGCAGGAATTGGTTCACGAGGTCGTAGTTACGGTCGGGGGAACTGATGCGGTACAGGTAGATGGCATCATTGTTTTCTTTGATGGCTTTCATACAGCGGAAAGAAAGATCGTGTAGTTTGAAAAAATCTTCCAGCTCCGGCTGAAAATTCTTTCCCGATTCCACCGTGCGGATCTTATAATCTTTTACCCGGTGCAGTTTATTGATAAAACGCTGAACGGGCTCCAGCACAAACAAAGCGATCACCACCATGCCCGATACCACGATGGCCAGCGGGTAATTGTGATAGCCGATGGCCATGCCCAGTGCCGCCGTTATCCAGATGAGGGCAGCAGTGGTGAGCCCATTTACCGAAATGCCTTCTTTAAAGATCACACCGGCTCCAATAAAACCGATGCCGGTAACAATATTACTGGCTATCCGGTCGGCACTGCCTTCTGCCGCCACTTCTTTGGAAAGAATGGTATATAAACAGGAGCCTACACAAATAAGGATCATGGTTCTGAACCCGGCGGGCTTACTGCGGAATTCCCTCTCCAGGCCGATGATGGCGCCGATCACAAAGGCAATGGAAACCTGGGCAGCTTCTTCAAAATAAACGGAGATATCCATAAAAGCAAGTTGAACAGCAATAAAGTTAAGAAGATTAATGACACTTGAAATAGGAATGAGTTATTTATATTCCCATCTTCATGCAGGTATTACAAGCAGGCAAGGATTGCTTATCTTTTTTCCAATACCTGCATCACAAAATCTTTTTTTCGCTGCGATACCGGGATGGAAAGTCCGCCCTCCAGTACCAGGGCGCCGCCATGTGTTTTATCAAACGACTTTATTTTATCCGGGTTGGCCAGGAAGGAATGATGTGTTCGTAAAAAACCAAGCGGCTCCAGGATTTCTTCGTACTCTTTTAAATTCTTTGATACCAGGATAGGCCCGCCATTCTGAAGATAAAAACGGGTATACGTACCTTCGGCCTCGCAATACAAAACATCGGTTACTTTTATGAACCAGGTATTGTCTATGTCTTTCAAAACAATTTTGCGCTCTTTATTCTGTACACCCGAAAGCTGCTGCAACAATACCTGAACCTGTTGCTGCAGGTTGCTGTTGCGGATATTCAGGATTGCTTTTTGTATGCTTTTCTGTAACCCATCCGGATCAACAGGTTTAAGCAGGTAATCAATGGCGCTGAATTTAAATGCTTCAATGGCATATTGATTATAAGCGGTGACAAAGATGAGTTGAAAATCGGGATTGTATACCTGGTTCAGCAGGTCGAAGCCGCTGCCGTCGTCCATTTCCACATCCAGCAGCAGAATATCCGGCCGGAAAGACCTGATTGTTGCCAGCCCTGACTGAACGCCATCGGCTTCCTCCACTTCTGTTATTTCGGGACAAAAATGCTGCAGCAGAGACCGGAGGGTTGCACGCTGGCCGGGTTCATTATCGGTAATAAGTAATTTCATGAATGGCTGTTGCCTGCAAGGTATTGTTATTTCATATTGTGTTTATAAAGCAGCGGTAAATAAATCTTTACGGTCACACCTTTTCCATCGGTATTATTATCAATAGAAAAGCCAGCCCTTGTTTTTAAGCGGATGTTCAGCAAATAGATCCTGTCTTTAATGATCTGGCTGGCCCTTGAAATGTGCTCACTGCTCTCTTTGGCAACATTGCTGAGCCCTTTTCCATTATCTATGATATTTATAAACAGGTTCTCTGCTTCTTTTCTAAAGATCACCGATACCTGGCCGGGGTGATCGATACCGGTAAACCCATGCTCAATACTGTTTTCAACAAAGGGTTGTAAGATCATGGATGGTATCAGTACCTCATCCGGCTCCAGGTCTGCAGCAACCGATACCTCGTAATTGAATTTTTGCGGGAAACGCATTTTTTGCAACTCCAGGTATTCTTTCAAAAAATCAGTTTCCTGTTCAATGGTCACGTATTCCTTGTACGTGCTTTCCAGCGTTTCCCGCATGATGTGTGAGAACTTGGAAAGATTACTGGCCATCGATTTGCCGTCATTACCCTGCAGGGCAAAAGCCTGTAAAGAAGAAAGCGCATTGAAGAAGAAATGAGGATTCATTCTTGCCCTGTTCAGCCGTTGCTCGGCTTCCATTATCTTCTGTTTGCTCTTTAGCGATTGCTGACGAATGAAGAATGCCAATGCGATCAAGCCAAGCAGGCCGGCAATGGCAAGCAGCAGGTAAATTCTTTTTTGCTGCGCCAGTTCTGTAATTGTTCTTTCGTTCTTTGCCTGGCTGTATTTTCTTTCCAGTTCGGCTACCTGCGTTGCTTTCTCCACGTTGCGTATACTGTCGGTAATGGCCCTGCTCATTTCCTTGTACTCAAAGGCTTTTTTGTAATCACCTGTTTCTTCGCCAATTCTTGCCAACAGCAGGTCGTATACTTCGGCTATATATGCCGGGTTGCCTGCCAGCGTACGGTAATACAAAGAGGAGTCTGCAAACCTTTTTGCCTCCGCATATTCTTTCATCTCAATAAGTATATCCGCCTTATCGTAATAGTTTGTACCCAGGTTATCGTGGCTGCTCCTATCTGTATAATAGAATGAACTATCCAGCAACTCCAGCGCTTTTTTAAATTCTTTTCTTTCATAGGCAATTCCCTCCAGGTTGCTGAAGGCGGCCGCTATAGAACTCTTCCTGTTTATTTTCTTTGCGATGGCAAGTTGCTGGTAACTGAATATCTCAGAACTATCAAGGCTTGACCTTGTTTTGGTGTCCTGGAAATGCCAGAGATATCTTTTGGATAATTTAAATAACAGGTCGGCCTTTTTTTGAGGATTCTCTATTTTATCAAGAAAGGGAATGGCCCTCCGGGCATATAGAATACCTTTTTCTGCCTGGCCGGTCTGGTTAAATAGTTGTGCGATCATAGTGTAGGTAACGCCTATCTCATGCGGGTTGCCGCCCATTTCTGCGGCCCGCAATAATTTAAAGGTATACTCCTGTGCTTTCGCAAAATCGGCCCTGGTATAATACAATTGCGCCCAGTACTTGTAGGTGGTCAGCAGGATGCTGTCGCCGCAACCCGATTGCAGGTATAATTTTTCAGCTTTTTGAAAATACATGTCGGCGGTATCAAAACGCTGCTCTTCTAAATAGTAAATGGCCATCCATTCATAACTGTTGGCTATGCAGATCGTGTTGGCTGAAGACCGCAGCTTATCAATATAGGGTTTAATGGCAGTATCCGCCGATTCCCATTCGGCCTTCAGAACAGGATATTCAGGGCAATTACATTTTTGAGAGAAAGAAGCGTTGACAGAAGTAAATAAAGCTGCAGTTAAAATAAACCGGAAATAGATTAACAGACTTCTCATAAAGGGGGTATGACCTTCTAAATGTAAGTCAACAAATTCATCTCTTTATGCGAACAGGCTTATTTATTTTGGCCTTGCTATACAGCTCCGGCAGATATTGGCCGGGCAAGCGCACTTGATGTTTTATTTCAGGCAACTATTCATTCTGCCAAGAGAAGAAGAATAAAAACAGTATCATACAATTAAATGACCGTATCATAAATGATTCCGGCAGGACCTGGATAAACGAAATAATATACTGCCGGTGTTTCTAAGTTAAACAGCACCCTGAATTTTCAGGGTGCTGTTTGTTTTATATGAGACGAGAATGTTGTTGTTTATTATTCCGCTATGATCTTCCTGATCCGGTGGTTGGCAAAATCAGCAACATATAGGAACCCGTTTGTAAAGTCCCCGCATAGCGCAATGGGAGTATCAAACAGGGCTGCTGATCCAACGCCGTCGTTCAGGCCCTGGCTGCTGCCTGCGATGGTTGTTACCACACCGGCAGCGGTAATTTTACGGATGCGGTGATTGAAGGCATCGCACACATACAGGTTGCCACTGGCATCTGCTGTGATGCCGGAAGGATAATAGAAAGTAGCAGCCGTGCCTGTGCCGTCAGCCGATCCCGGCGTACCAGCCTGTCCGGCTATTACCGAACTCACGTTGGCTGTGCTGTACTTCATTACCTGGTTAGAACTGTAGGTGGTGTAATACAGGTTTCCGGCAGCATCCAGTGTTAGTCCAAAAACAATTCCTGAATTAATAAGGGTTGTTACCACACCTGCAGGAGTTACTTTGCGTATCAGGCCATTGATATAATCGGCCACATAAATATTTCCTGCAGCATCTGCAGCCACACCTAATGGCTCGTTGAATTGTGCAGCGCTTCCGGTACCGTTTACATTTCCCGGGTTACCATTACCAGCCAATGTGCTGACCACCCCGGCAGGCGTGATCTTTCTGATAGCATGGTTTATGCGGTCGCCTACATACAGGTTACCCGATCCGTCGATGGTTATACAATAAGGCTGGTTGAACTGAGCTGCTGTACCTGTTCCGTTTGTAAAGCCCATGGTACTTCCGGCGAAGGTTGTTACCACACCGGCTGCTGTAATTTTCCGGATGCGATGATTGTCCCGGTCACACACAAACATATTTCCCGCCGCATCTTTTACAATGCCGGAAGGAATGTTGAACTGTGCCGCTGATCCTGTTCCATCAGTAAAACCCTGGCTGCTTCCGGCAAAACTGGTTACGGTTCCGGTTCCCAGGTAGGTAAATACCGGGCCGCTTACCTGCGTGCTGTTCTTCTCAACTTTTACAGCGCCGGTAGAAGCGCCCACCGGAACGAGGGCAGTGATCTGGGTATCGGTGGCTGTTTGCACGATACCTTGTACGCCATTAAAATATACTTTAAGTGCGCTGCTGTTTGTTCCGAAGTTGGTACCTGTAATGGTTACCACCGTATTTTTTGGCCCGCTGGCCGGGTTGATGGCCGTTACCGTGTGTGCCGGAGCCGGTGGAGAAACAGTGTCATTATCTTTTTTACAGGAAGAAAAGATAATGCTGCTGCATAGTGCAGCCGTTACAAATTGTTTGAATTTCATAAAATTGGTTTTTAAAGAGTGGTTGAAAAATGGTTGATTAATTGATTTTTGCGATGCTGTAATAACGGCGGTTTTATACATGCATTGGGCAGGATAGATAACTGACTGGGCCCAACTATCAATTGGGCAGGATGCCTGCATATTTGCAGACCGGGTTTTCCCGGAGATCAATGAATAAGATAGATAGGGGGCTGGATCAAACCTTGTTGACCGCTAAACAACGGCCAGGGCGGTCAATGGCATTTGAAATAATCAAACGGCTCTTTGCAATCATTGCATTGGTATAAGGCTTTGCAGGCTGTGCTGCCGAATTCGCTGATGCAGGTTGTATTGCCGGAATGACATTGCGGGCATTCAATCACCCGGGCTGACGTCTCGGCTGACCGCTTGCCTGGTGGAGCAATGCCGTATTCTTTCAGTTTTCTTTTTCCTTCTTCACTCATCCAGTCGGTTGTCCAGGCAGGTGAGAGGACGGAAGTTATTTTTACCTTTTTGTATCCCTTTTCCAGCAAGGCCATTTTTATATTCATACTGATCATGTCCATGGCCGGACAACCGTTGTAGGTAGGAGTGATGATGACATTGATCTCATCATTGTTTATCTCCACATCTCTTAATATGCCCAGGTCGGCAATGGTAAGTACCGGTATTTCCGGATCGGTGACTTCCCGCAAAATGGTTAGTATGTTTTGTTTATGATCAGTATCCGGCATACAGGAAAGTTAAAGCGATGGTATCAAAAACAGCATGACAAAATATGGCATACCACATATTCCTTTTGTAATAAAGCATCAGGGCATGATAAACAGATCCGGCGATAAAAGCATTAATAACTCCCTCAATACCTAACTGCAGGTGATACATGGCAAAGACAAGATTGCTAAACAAAAAAGCAACGGGCATTGCATACTTACCACTGACGAGTTTTTCAATACGGGTAAATATAAATCCATGGAAAACCAGCTCTTCATAAAAACCGCCTACGATCCAGCCCATGGCCAGCAAAAAAATATAGAATCCTGTATTTCCCCTGATGCGGGCAAAATCTCCCAGCTCAGATGGAGGCAGGTCGACAATCTTTTTAAGTAAAGGGAAGAAGCCCCAGTTCAAAAAGGAAAACAGTACCAGGGCCGTTAATGTACCAACCAGTAAAGCCTTGAGTTGAAACCGGCCGAAGCTGAACCCGATGCCTGCAAAATTTTCTTTATGCAGCTTTAAAAAGGACCATACAATCAGCAATACTGGTATGCAATATGCAAAAGGTATGGGAATAATACCCGAATGAGGAATTACAACAACAAGGGTAATGGCCAGCAGCGTGAAAAGTATTTCTTTTATTTTTTTCATGTTCAGGTTACCATTCAGCCCCGGGGTATGTTCGTTGCAGGTATTGCAATTCTGTCAGAATATAACCGAGTTGTTCTGTATGTGTTCCTTTTTTACCGCCGCTTTGCATAAACACTTTTTCAGGAACCGGCAAAGAAGCCTCAGCAAAAACAGCTCTTATTTTTTCATCCCAACCATTTTTGATGGATATAAGGTCTATGCCAAATGAAGTTTCATACTCAGCAGGCATGAACATTTCACCGGTATAAGGCCATAACGCTTCAATAGCTTTAAGCATCCGGGTATGGCTTTCTTCTGTTCCATCTCCCAGGCGTATCACCCACTCACTGCTCCAGCGAACGTGGTATCTTGTTTCTTTGATTGATTTGGCGGCAATGGCGGCTAATTGTTCATCACTGCTTTGCTGCAATTTCTCAAATAGTAAGTATTGATACTGGCTGAACAGGTATTGCCGTAAAATGGTTTGTGCCCAATCGCCATTCGGCTGCTCTGCGAGCAAGAGGTTTTTAAATTCCCGTTCTGTTCTCAAATAAGCCAAAGAATCTTCGGTGGCATTGTTGCCTGTCAGAGTAGCTGCATACTGGTAAAACAATCTCGATTGTCCCAGCAGGTCAAGCGAAATATTGGTAATGGCAATATCCTGTTCCAGGATGGGTCCGTGACCGCACCATTCACTGTTTCTTTGCGACAGGATCAATGTAGTGTCTGCAAGGTGTAATATATAATCGATGGAAGGGTTATTCATTGTTTCTTTTCAAGGTTATTACATATGATTTACTTCATCGGGTAATTGATAGAAGGTAGGGTGTCGGTAGATCTTGTCAGCAGCCGGTTCGTACAATTCTCCCGCTTCTTCCGGGTTGGAAGCCGTGATGTATTTACTCTCCACCACCCAGATGCTGATGCCTTCCTGGCGCCGGGTATATACATCTCTTGCATTTTCTATGGCCATGGCTGCATCGGCGGCGTGCAGGCTGCCCACGTGTTTATGATCAAGGCCCTGTTTGCTGCGGATGAAAATTTCCCAGAGCGGCCAGGCATTTGCTGATACAGGAGAACTCATATTGGTTGAGCTGCCTGCATTGTCTTCCGGTATATCGCCGTAGTAAAATTTCGTAACAAATGAATGAAACATGGTTCGTGTATTTAGTTTTTTACTTCAATAGTATATGTCTGGTATCTTGCCGAATCTTCTTTAACTGTTTCGGGCGATAAAAATTTGTACAACTTCATGCGGGTGCTTCCTGTTTTAACCGGCACCAGTACCAATTCTTTTCCAACATTGCCGCCTTCCATATCACCATTGTTATTATCATGGGTATTAACGGTAAGCAATTTTACAACTGCTGTACTGTCTGCAATTTCAAAACGGACTGAACCTTCATACTTACAGCCGCGGCAAATGCTTTCATAGATCAGCATCGTGTCGGAAAGCTTTATGGTATTTACGCTGTCTGTTCTCAGAACGATCCTTTTATCTTTCTCTTTTACCGGTTCTTCTTTATCATTATTGCAGGCAGTTAAGCAGGTGAGCAGGACTAAAAGCAAAAAAGATGTTCTCATGATCAGGCTGCTTTTATTTTAGCTTCGCTCTTTTTACTGGCATAAGCAAGGGCGGCTTCTCTTACCCAGGCGCCCTCTTCGTGGGCTTTGCGTCTTGCATCCAGCCGCTGTTTGTTGCAGGGACCGTTTCCTTTTACCACCTGCCAGAATTCATCCCAGTTTATTTCACCAAAGTCGTAGTGTTTTCTTTCTTCATTCCATTTCAGTTTCTCATCAGGCAGTTTCATGCCCAACACCTTTATCTGTTCGGCGATCATATCAACGAATTGCTGTCTGAGTTCATCGTTTGTTTTTCTTTTTATTTTCCATTTCATGCTCTGGTCGCTGTTGGTGCTTTCGCTGTCCTTAGGGCCAAACATCATCAGGCTTGGCCACCACCAGCGGTTAATGGCGTCCTGGCACATGGCTTTCTGTTCATCGGTTCCCCGGCTTAATACCAGCAATGTTTCAAATCCCTGCCGCTGGTGAAAGCTCTCTTCTTTGCAGATACGAACCATGGCTCTTGCATAAGGCCCGTAAGAAGTTCGGCATAACATTACCTGGTTTAAAATAGCGGCGCCGTCAACAAGCCAGCCAATAGCGCCCATATCGGCCCATGTTAAAGAAGGATAGTTAAAGATGGAAGAATATTTTGCTTTACCGCTGTGCAGGTCATTGATCATCTCATCACGGCTCATGCCCAGTGTTTCGGCGGCGGAATATAAATACAATCCATGGCCTGCTTCATCCTGCACTTTTGCCAGAAGGATTGCTTTTCTTTTTAAAGAAGGCGCTCTTGATATCCAGTTGCCTTCGGGCAGCATGCCAACGATCTCGCTATGTGCATGCTGGCTTATCTGCCGCAGGTTTGTTTTGCGATAGGCATCGGGCATCCAGTCCTTGGGCTCTATCTTTGTCTCTGCATTGATCTTATCCTGGAATATTTTTTCAAAATCCTGTATTGACATAGTTCGTTTTTTATAGTGTAAAAATAATCTAAAAGTAAGGTGCTTTGTTGAGCTGCTTACTTACTTTATATCAAAATCAACCACCACTTTTTCTGTTTTTGGGTGCGACTGGCAGGTAAGGATGAATCCCTGTTCCACTTCTTCATGCTCCAGTCCCCAGTTAACATCCATTTCTACTTCTCCTTCTAAAAGTTTTGCCTTACAGGTGCAGCAAACCCCGCCCTTACAGGCAAAGGGAAGATCGGCACCCTGTTTCAGCGCTGCATCTAAAATACTGTCGTTATCAAACCCGAGGGCAAAGTCAAAACTTCTGCCATCCAGTTTAATGCTGATCCTGCTTTTAGGTCCTGAATTATCAGCATCCTGCACTTTACGGCCTGTAACATTCTTTTGCCCCGGGGTGGTAAACAGTTCGAAATGTATCTTCTTCTTGTCGATGCCCGTTCCTTCCAGGAAATCTTTTACACAGAAGATCATTTCTTCGGGACCACAGATAAAAATATCGTCGGCACTTTTATAGTCAACAAGTTTATTCAGTTCATTCAGTTTGGCGGTATTTATCCTTCCGGAATTAATGGGGGCATCGGTCTTTTCCCGGCTGAGTATATTAATGAAATTAAAACGGTTAAGGTACCTGTTCTTTATTCCCTCAAGTTCTTCAAAGAAGATAATGGAATTGCGGCCTTTGTTGCCAAAAACAAGCGTAAAGCTACTTGCGGGCTCGGCTTGTAAAGTTGTTTTAATAATAGAGATAACCGGTGTAATGCCGCTGCCTGCTGCGAAAGCGAGGTATTGTTTTTTGTTTTCTTTATCCAGTTTTGTATTGAACCTGCCTGTAGGAGGCAGTACATCCAGTTGGTCATTCACTTTCAAAGCATCATTGGCAAAACAGGAAAATTTTCCTCCTTCCACTTTCTTTATAGCAATGCGTAGTTCATTTTCAAAGGGAGCGGTACAAATGGAATATGAACGCCGGAGTTCTTCGCCGTTAATTGTTTTTTTAATGGTGATATTTTGCCCGTGATCAAATGAAAATTCCGTTTGCAGTTCAGCCGGTATCTCGAACGCAACTGAGATACAATCGGGCGTTTCTTTCTTTATGTCTTTTACCTTTAACGAGTGAAAATGAACTGCCATAAAAATTAGTTTGCTATTCCGTTCAATAAATGATTTACCATATCTTCTTCCAGCGTTTCGGCGCTGATATTTTTTTTGTGATGTTGCCAGAATTCAAGTCCCCTTACTGCCGACAATATGGTTAACACAGTAACATAAGGATCACATTGTTTTAATTCTCCGGCCCTGATCCCATCCTCTGCCAGTTGCACAAACCGCTTCTCATACCCCCTTCGTTGGTTTAAGAAATCACTGAGATGGGGCTCTTCCAGGTGTTTCCACTCGTGGTTGGCCACATATACCTCATCAAAATCGTTCAGCATTATTCCTATGTGAAACCGGATGATACTCCCGATCTTCACCAGGATGCTTTGGCTGCTTTTCTCCGTGCTATCCAGGTGGGTTGTAAAGCTATCAGCAACTTTAAAACAAATGATCTGAAGTAATTCGCTTTTTGACCCAATATGATTGTAAAGACTCGGCGCTTCTACTCCAATGGTTTCTGCCAGTTCTCTCATGGAAGCACCGGAATATCCCTTTATTCTGAAAAGCGCAGCAGCTTTTTGTATAATGGCCTCCTTCTTTGAGTTGTTTTTACCCGGCTTGATCTTGGCCATCCCGTTTTTAAACAAAACTAACACTTATTAGTTTTTTGGCAGATTTTTTGTGATATATTTTAAGAGTTTAATTGGGCATACCCGGGAATAAAAACCGGCATATAATAGAAATAGGGGTGTCAATGACCTGGTTATAAGTGCCTGTTTTCCTGCCTTTAAGAGAAAACCGGCAAAATAAGGGAGAGTTGAAAGAAGGGCCTGATCCAGGGTATTTTAAAAAGATGAGCAGATTCTGGAAAATAAATTATGATAATATTAAAAAAATACTAATTTTACAGCCTGCTCAGTTATCTAACTCTCTCCAATCTTATTTAAAAACCGTTCCATAATATCATTTATGTAAGGCGAGCCAATTACCTAAACTATTTAAACAGTCAGTTTAAGCTATATATTATTTTACCTTTTTTCTTGTGGTTTCAGAGGTAAGCAAGGCCGGAGATTTTTATCTCTGGCCATCTTTTTATAGGGCCAGCCTGTTTGCCTGGTAAACAACCCGGCATAGGAATTGTTAACTATATGCAGCAAAACTGAAATAACCATTAAGAAAACACAAAAACCGAAACCATGATACCTCAAACAGTAAATGCAACATTACTTATCGGCATGCCGGGAGGCAGCGAATGGATACTGATATTCGTTGCCGTATTATTACTTTTCGGCGGGAAAAAGATCCCTGAATTAATGCGGGGCGTTGGCAAAGGCATCCGGGAATTCAAAGATGCCAAAGACAATGTAAAAAATGAACTGGATACCGGCCTGAACGGAGAGAATAAAAATAAATAAGATACCCCTGATAAAACAGAAACCGCAGAATACCTATGGATCGTTCTAGTATAACGGAAAGGCTGACGCCGATCTTCCGGAAAACATTTAATGATGATAATATTGTCGTTAATGAAGGGCTTACCGCCAATGATGTTGCCAACTGGGATTCCCTTACCCATATGCTGTTGATCGGTGAAGTAGAGAATTCTTTTGCCGTAAAATTCAAATTGAAAGAACTGGGCAGATTAGATAATGTAGGAAGCCTGGTTGCCCTGATAGAATCCAAATTGTCTAAATAACGTACCCTCCTTTACCCGGCTGCCGTATTTAAAAAATCAACAAGCGGCTTCATCGCCTGGAATTTTTTAGCCACTTCTTTTACGAAATTCTTATTCTGAATATCTGTATCGGTAAAAGAGCCCGTTACAATAAAGCTCTTTCTTTTTATGTATTCAATAGCCGGGTTGGTATCGTCGTAACTTTTAGGAGGCCTGGTCAGCGACTCACCCTGCAATCCTCCGGTAAATATTTTTTTAAATGCCTTGCTTTCTACGATCTTTTTCCAATCATCAAAATTATAGTCAATTTCCTGGCGTATGCCGGCCAATACAGCAGGCTCAGGCATCCAGATGCCGCCGGCGGCAAAACTTTTGCCTGGTTCAATATGCAGATAATACCCGGCGCCCAGTCCTTTCTTACCGTCTTTATTGAAATAGGCAGCCATATTGTTTTTATATGGGTCTTTATTCTTGCTGAAACGAACGTCCCTGTTTATCCGGAACGTGCAGTTCTTTGCTTCCAGGTTTGCAACAGATGGATCGAATGACCCGATCCCTTTTATGACCTGCGACACCAGCAAAAGAAAATCTGCTTTTGCATCATCATACTGCTTCCGGTTCTTATCAAACCAGGGTTTGTTATTATTCTTTGCAAGATCTTTCAGAAATTTCAGGGTAGATGAATGAAGCATTTGATTGATAAATTTGGAGAACGAATGTACAGAAAATAAAAAGGGAATTGATTGTAAAACCAATTCCTTTTTTCCGGCCATTATATACCGATCAGTTTATCCTTCCCCAATTCTCGCCGCTTCGTATCCGGTACAGGGTCATCTCACTCACTTTATACCGTAGGGCAAGTTGTTTGTATGTTATGTTTCGTTTGGGGTCATTCAGAATATGCTTGATGGTTTTTACCTGGCCGGCATTCAGTTTTAGCCCAACCGTTCTGTTGGCCTGCCGTATCTTATAAGCGATCTTATCGGGGCTTTTCTGCTGGTGTGTGCTCACCATATCCGGCGTGGCCCATTGCAGGTTCCTGAAATGATTGTCTTTCTTTTTATGATTTACATGGATCACATATTTATAACGCGGCGATATTTTTTTGCAGAACAGCCTGGCCACTTCCCGGTGAATGTAAATGGTACCGTTGCCATCTTTTACATGAAGGTTTAAAGTGCGGTATCCCGATGTAAGAGAACCGCGGAGCAGTTTGCCGTCTGTTTCAATATCGCTGTTATAGCTAGCCGCCCGGCCAAGTGAAGAAACAGCATATTTTTTCCGGAACTGTTTATGGCCATTGAAGAGTACCTGTTTCCAGGTTTCGCCGGAATGTTTTTTAATCATAACACGACGATTTAAGATGATACCGGGCCAGCCCGTTAGCCCGTAATAATAAAGGCTTCCTATTAAATATAATACATTTTTTTGCTAAGCAGGCAGCATTTTCAGGAATTCTTCTTCGGTAATGATCTTAACTGTAGCCAGTTTTTTCGCCTTTTCTAATTTGCTTCCGGCATCTTCGCCCACCACCAGGTAGTTGAGTTTGCTGCTTACACCCGAAACAATGCTGCCGCCATTCTTTTCTACCAATGCTTCGGCCTCACTTCTTTTCAGCCTGGTAAGCGTGCCGGTGAATAAAAAGGATTGACCCCCCAGGTTGCCGCCGGTAACCAGTTCCTTTTTCTCATTCTTTAACTGAACGCCCAGCTTTTCCAGCTGTTCAAGCAATTGAAGGTTGTTCTTATTATGAAAGAAATCATATACGGTCTTGCCCACTTTCACACCCACATCTTCCAGTTCCTTTAACTGGTCTTCCGTAAGATCGGCGAACTGCAGCAGGTGATCAACGGCGTTTGCTAAGGTTTTAGCCGTGGTTTCCCCCACATAGCGTATGCCCAGTGCATAAATGATGCGGTGCAGCGGCTGCTTCTTTGAATCTTCAATGGCCTGCTGTAGTTTGGTTATTGATTTCTCACCAAAGCCATCCAGCTTTTTTATTTCCTCCCAGGGTAATGTATATACCCCCGGAATATCTTTTAAGAAACCCAGCTCGTAAAACTTACGAACATTGGCTTCACCAAAACTGCGGATGTCCATTGCATCTTTACTCACAAAATGAATGATGCCTTCTACGATCTGGGCCGGGCAGCTTACATTGATGCATCGCCACACCGCATCTTCTTCCGGCTTAAATAATTCGCTGTTACAAACGGGACATTGCTTCGGGAACTTTATCTTTTTCTCCGTTCCCTTTCTTAACTCGGCAAATGATTTTACGATCTGGGGAATAACATCGCCGCTTCTTTCAATAAGAATGGTATCGCCCAGCATCAGGTCTTTTTCTTTGATATAATCTTCGTTGTGAATGGAAATACTGCTTACCGTAACACCGCCTACCTGCACCGGTTCAATTTTAGCAACAGGGGTAACAGCGCCGGTTCGTCCCACCTGGAATTCCACGGCCAGCAATTTGCTCGTTCCCTGCCTTGCTTTGAATTTAAAGGCAACAGCCCAGCGGGGGTGATGAGAGGTCATACCCAGTTTGTCCTGCAACTTCAGGTCATTCACTTTAATGACCATACCGTCGATCTCGTAGCCAAGGTTATCTCTTTCTTTTTCAAATTCATTCACCTGTTTTATTACCGCATCAATTCCTTTCAGCACTTTCATTTCTTTTTTTGGACTGCGAAAGCCAAGGTCCCATAACATTTCAAGCATACCTGAATGGGTTGCTGGTTGATCGTTGGCCGTAGACCGCTGAGTTCCTTTTCGACCAACGATAAAGCTCACATGGTAAAGAAAAGCCTCAAGGTTCCTTCTTTTCACTTCTGCCGTATCTTTTATCCTCAGCGAGCCGGCGGCAGCATTGCGTGGGTTAGCCAGCGGCGGAATGCCTTCTTCTATCAACGCATCGTTATATGCTTTGAAATTGTTTTTATTCATCAGCACTTCGCCCCGTATTTCCACCTGTTCAATTCCATACTCGCTGAACTTTGCCGAAAGCGGAACAGACCTGATCTGTTTTATGTTAGGCGTGATGTCATCGCCCACTTCTCCATCACCCCGGGTGGCGCCCCGGCCAAGATGATCGTTCTCATAAATAACGGAAATGCTGGCGCCATCAAACTTTGGCTCTACACAGTACTCTATGTTGTCAAGCCCCGAGAGCTCTCTCACTTTCCGGTCAAAGTCTAGCAGGTCGTCTGCATTGTACGAATTATCTAACGAAAGCATCGGTACCAGGTGCTGCACTTTCGGAAAATCTTTTATCAATCCTTTGCCCACCCGCTGGGTAGGAGAATCTTTAGTAACGGCATCGGGGTTCTCTTTTTCAAACCTTTCCAGCAGTTTAAAAAGGGAATCGTATTCAAAATCGCTGATCAGCGGATCATTTTGCACATAATAGCGGTACTCATGAAAACGAAGGCAGTTGCGTAACTCTTCTGCATTCTTTTTGTTTACATCGCTGCCTTTTGGATTCTTTGCAACAGCAATCCATTCCCCTGTTCTCTTTTGTAATTCTTTTGTTTGTTTGGGATCGTACATATTAAAATGTCTTCTTAAAGATAAAAATTTAGCCGTGTAATCTGTTAAGACGGATTGATCTGTTCCAGGTATTCCTTTAAAACGATCTTCAGCTGCCTTTTTACAATAGCTCCCATGGTCTGGCTGCGGGAGAAATAATGTGTATTGAAATGTGCATTCAGTTCTTCTTTCAGCATTTTTATTTTATAGTTGTCGGAGATCTCGTCTCGGGCCATGATGTTGAGCAGTTCCAGCAGTTGTTTGCGGCTGGCAAATACCCGGTGGGCCATGGCAGTTCGTTCTTCGGCCTGGTATTGTTCAATTACCCCGGGACTAAGAATTTTCAATACCAGCTCTACGTATTCGTAATTCTCTTTGTAAAACTGCGGCAGGTATAAGTTCTTCCTTCCTTCATAACACTGCTGGTCAAAATCAATGGAACGGATGCGGTATTGGTAGTCTTCTATGTCCGGCGTAATGTCTATCACAAAATTATAGCTCCGCATATCGCCCAGCAGGCGGGCAAAGCAACGTTCGTTGAATTTTACGAATTCCTTGGCAATACGGGTCTTGTTCGTTTCCGGCTCGTTCAGGTATTCTTCCAAAAAGATATCGCCGGGTATGCCGGGAATATGTTCTTCCACCAGGGTGTTCTTATGATACAGGAAGGTGATGCGGTTGGGACTAAGCAGGTGTTCCAGTTCCAGGCCATAAATGCGGGAGGCATCGGCCGCCTTCACATAATAATGATCGTAGTTATCATTGATGCGGTTGATGATTCGGATGCGGAAAGGCATGCTGTTGCCAAATTCGCAGAAGTCGATCCGCTCCACGTCTAAATGATTGATAAAACTGAGATTGCCTTCTGTTTTTAATGCCGCGTAAGTTTTGATAAGGCCTTCTTTTAAAAATTCCATTTCCTTCAGATCGTATACCGCCGTTTCCCAATGGGTAAGTTTGCCTTTTTTGTTTCGGAGGGCCGTGGTATGGCGGTAGTTAAGCAGGTCTTTATAGGCAATGGGTAAGGCAATGTCTCTTCCGTACTGATGCAGGTATCTTTGCAGCCGATCGTTCACCGGGAAGAGATCTTTCTTCATCATCGGCTTATCCGACTCATTTTTTACTTTGGCGTTGATGATCTTATCGAACTGCATGCTGTAAAGATACGCTCCAAAATGCTTGCTTTACATGACCTCATTTGGCCTATTTTTGATAAACAATCTACTGCCATGACTTTTAAAAACACGAGCCCCCGGTCATTTTTAATTTTTAATTTTTCATTTTTAATTCTCCTCCTCGCTTCCTGTAAGTTTCGCCAGAAAGCCGATATGATCATTCACCATGCAACCATCTATACCGTGGATGAAAAATTTTCGGTGGCCCAGGCCATGGTGGTGAGGGATGGGAAGATCGTGGCCACCGGTACCAATGAAGCCATACTGAAAGAATACGAATCGGATGTGATGGAAGATGCAAAAGGCAAAACGGTATTCCCGGGCTTTATTGATGCCCATGCTCACTTTGTGGGATATGGCTTCAGTCTGCAGCGGGTGAACCTGGTGGCAACCGAAAGCTGGGATGCCGTACTGAACAGGTGTACGGAGTTTGCAAAGGGATTGCCCGCAGGGCAGTGGTTAACCGGAAGAGGATGGGATCAGAACGACTGGGTGGTAAAGGAATTTCCGGCGAATGATAAACTGAATGAATTGTTTCCCGATCGCCCGGTGCTTATAACAAGGATCGATGGACATGCGGCCATTGCCAATAATAAAGCGCTGGAGATAGCC
>ERZ795044.1885-NODE-1885-length-18621-cov-8.377841_pt1 | contig 18621 bp, 18 predicted proteins | sample MGYA00375128_ERZ795044 | MGnify/ENA primary metagenome ERZ795044 (study PRJEB30173, sample SAMN05720213) | anaerobic digester metagenome | isolation source: active sludge of municipal wastewater-treating anaerobic digesters | place: USA | collected 2014-12-22 ... | reverse complement strand
TTTAATAAAGCAGAAAACATTTCTCTTTGTTTTAAAGTAAATAAACTTTCTATTTCTTTTGTTTTTTTGGAAAAAATTTTAATTTTTTCTCTATAATTTTCCTTATCAGTTTCCGAAGTTGAAGTTCGTAAATAACAAAAATTTTCTACAAATGCAACAAAATAATATAAAAAAATTAACTCTATACTTTTTGCTTGTTTTTCTTCTGAAGCTTCAATTTGTAAAAGATATTTTGGTTCTTCTTCTTTTTGCTCTTCTCGCAACTTCTTTGTTAAAGAAGTTATATCATAATTAAAAAAGCAAGCAGCAATAAAAACATATAAAGTGTAGTATTTAATTTTTCTTGACCATTCTACTTTTTCCGCTCTTAATATTTTTTTTTTAATTTCTTTTATTAATAAAAAAATAAATTTTATAATGGTACTTTCTTCTCCAATTATTCCATAAAAAATTATTTTGGAATAACGGTAGAAATTGTCTTCTGTAAGCTCAATCTTATCTAAAAGAATGAGAGAAATTTTCGCATAAAGCTTGCAAACAATTTTTGATTTTGGAGCAAGCATTAAAAGTTCAAGAGCTTTTCTTAATTGCTCTTTTTCTTCAGAAGTATATTTTCTTTTTAACAAAGGAAAATGTTTTTTAAACAACGGATCAAAAAAACCAATAAGTTCTTTTGGCTCTATATATTTTTCTAATTCTTCTTTTTTCACAATGCCCCCAATATTTTTTCTTTCTTCATTATAAAGTACTTAAAATATTTTAATTTTTTAAAAATTATTTTTTAAAAAATTCTTTGGCGTCTTTATGGCGTCTTTGCTTAATATTGTTGTGTATTAAAAACTGTTATAACAATTCCTTCTTCTTGTCCAAATTCTCCATATTTATCAAATCCTGGAATTATTATTGTATTAAACGGCATTGAAATTTTTTCTATTTGATTATTAAAAACAATATTTGTACTTTTTAGTTTATTTGATAAACCAAAATAAGAAACAGAAAAATATTCAATATAATCATTGCTTTCTTTTATAATTTTTGAAATATCAGATAAATAAACAGCTTCACCAAAATTTCGCTTATAAAGAGAATAATAATTTTTTAAATTGTCTCTTACTTGCTTTTTTATTTCTTCGTTAGAAAAAGAGACATTAGAAGTCACATAAAGATTTATAACAAGAGTAAAATAAACAACTATCGGCTCTTTTATATAATCATCTATTTTTAGCATTGAAAAATTATTTAAATAATCTATATATTCTTGCTCATCGTTTTTAATTGAAATTATTGAATTATATTCATCGCTTTCACGACAAATTAAATAATGTGCAAAAAAATTGTTTGAAAGATTGCTTTTTATATCTGCATAATTTTCTGCATCAGGTTTAATTTTAATTAAAGTTGTTTGATTTTCAATTTGAATTTCTATTGAATCACTTAAAACATCAAAAAGAGTATCTTCAATATCGTAAAAATTTTCTATAGTACTAAAATTTTCTGTTAACTTTATACAAAATTTTACAGGATCAGAAAGAACTTTTTCTTGCTTTACAACATAAGGAATTGTAAAACAAATATGTTCATTTGCTTGATTTTCGTTTTTTAATTCCAAAGAAGTTAATTGATTGTAATTAAAATAATAATCTTCTTTTAAAACAAAATGACCATAATATTGTTTTTCGTTATCAAAATTATTTTTATCTAAAACAAAATAAAATTTATCTTGATACTTTTTATAAATAAAATTTTCTGAAAGTAAAAAAGCATCAGGCAAAACAGAATAATTAAAATCCTTCACGTTTGAAAAATTGTTTTCAAAACGAAATATTTCTTTTGTAGTTATAAAAAAATCAAAATAAATATTTCCTTCGTTAATATAATATCTTATTTGTTTACCAGGAAGTTCTGCATAATAATTTTCATCTTCTGTTCCTTCTAACTTTAACTGCTCAAATTCCAATTTATAATTTGTATAAAAGTTTTGATATAAATTTAATCTTAAAGCTTCATCAACTTCCTGTACACTTTTTAAATTTTCATAAGAAGCCTTTTTTAAAATATAAGTAAAAACATCATTAGAACTTAATTTTTTTTCTTCTCCAGGAACAACTCCCGTTGAAAATTGCTTTAATCCGACTGATATAGAATTCTGAACTGTTGATAAATCCTTTAAAATTATTTGATAATCTTCTTCTTGTTTCTTTTTATAGTTTTTTGTTATATTCTGTGTTTTTTGTTTTTGGACTAAAGACATAATAGAATTTAATGCATTCTCGCTGTCTTTGCCATTAAAAGCTGGTTCTTCGTTAAAAAATTCTATTGTAATTCTTTCAGTTTCTGAACCAGAAGTAATTATAAATTCTTTTTTTGTATTAATTGCATTTGCATATACATTATCTATTGCACCATTGCTTGTTCGGTAATATACCACAAACTCTTCGTCAAGCAACGGAATTTTGTTTTCTGTATAAGCTGAAATACCAAAAACAATAGAACAAATTTTAGGAGATTTTTTGTAAACAATATAAGGAATAATTTGTGGATCGGCATAAGCTTCTGATTGATAATTTTCGGAAATAAAATTATCAACCTTTTTCATTTCTATATATGTTTCTTCGTCTATTTTTTTATAAACTTTTACACTATCAAGTTGTATATTTTCTCCAACGGAAAATTCACATTCTTCTGCTTCCAGCCCTTTTGCTTTATAATAAAAGTTAGATGTAATGCCAGAAAAGACTGGAATTTTTTCGTTTGAGTGAACATTATAAATAATTTTTGAAGCAAGATAATCAAACCCATCATCTGTTTGCTTCAAAAGCTCAAAGTTTGAAGTTTCATTATTTATATTTGTGGCAGAAAAATTCATAAAATTATCAAACTCTATATAATCAGTAAGCGTAGGCAAATTTTCAAATTGCAAAGTTAAATTTGCTTGCGCTGCTTTTGTTCCCTGAATATTATAGCCAATTAAATTTAAAATTTGATATGCAAAATTTTCATCTGTAACTGTGGACGGAAAAAGATTATTAACAATTGTTTCAAGTTTATCATTAAAATTTTGCATAACATTTATCATTAAGTTTGTGTAAATTGTTGTAAAAGAACTTTTTAAAAAGTTATTATATTTTTTATTATAATTAGGATGAGATAAAAGCATATTTTGAAGTTTTTCAAAAACTTCTTCTGGGCTTAATTCAAGGTTTAAAGAAGGAAGCTTTTTAAATTCAGACATTTATTTTCCTTTTTTCTGTTTATATTAAATTTAGAAAAGAGAGTCTTTTATCTCAACTACATTTGTTCTTTCCAAAAAAACATTATAATAAAAATCTCGTATTTTTTTCTTTGAATAATTTGCAAATTCTGGTTTAAGCCTGCAAAAATTTATAAACGTTTTTAAGTCAAAGCTTTGGTAAGCTTCTAAAAATTCCAAAAAATATTTATATAAAAGTTCATATTCTTTTTTGTCAAGAAAATTACTTTCTTGAGTTTTTAAAATCTTTAACAATTCTTCAAAAAAAATTTTATAATCTTTTTCGGATTTTAAATCAATAAAGTTTTGATACTTTTCGTTATACATAAAAAATTTCTCGTCTTGCGTTGTAGTGTTATTATCTTTTTTCTGTGAAAAGTCTGCCAGGATATGAACACTTATAAATTTTTGTTGTTTTTTTACAATATTTAAAATTTGATTTCGTGCTATTGTTTGAAAATAATTAAATGGATTAACTTTTTTATCTAACTCTTTTTCAGACTTTGAAACAAAGTTTAAGTCAAAGCTTGCAAGCATTTTAAAACATTCTGCTAATGCTGTTATTTTCATATCATTTACATCATTTGTAAACAAATTTAACTTATACTTATTAATATAGCCATTAATAAGTTTTTCTAAAGAGACATAAATATAATCAAAAGCCTTCGCCTTTTTTAAAGAAGGCGCTTTTGGATTTTGATATACCTCTATAGCTTTTCTAAATTTATCTTTGTCTACATACATTCATTTTTCTCCTTTGAAAATTTATATTTTATTTTATTGCGGGAAAGTAAAATATAGAAATTTATAATTTACTTTGTTGCAGGAAAGTAAATTAAAAACAAAAATTTTCAATTTGCTTTAAAGTTAAAATTTCTCTATATTCAATTGAATTTTTAAAAAGTCTAACAAAACTTTTTGAAAAACCTTCTATTTTTTTTACTTTTCTTTTTTCAATAAAATATTTAAATAAATGAAAGCCTCTCCAATAAAAACAAAGATAATAATCTTCAAAATTTTCTATTTCTGGAAAACATTTATAATAATGACTTTCTATATCACTTTCTGTTGCTTCTTTTATGTTTTCTTCAGGACAAAAAATAAAAAGATTTTTTGAATATTCCCAAAAATACCACGTTTGCATTGAACTCTTTATTTGCATTGAATTCATTATTTGAGTTGAACTCATTTTTGTCTCCTTTTTCACCCTTTTAAAAAAATAATTTTTTTAATTGAATTTCTGTTAAAAGCTCATCATATTTTTTAAATTCATCACCTTTAAAACAAAGGTCTTTTTAAATTCGTTTTTTATTCCTTTATTGAGCAACCAAAAAATTTTTAATATTCTTTTCTATCTCTTGCGAAAAAGGATGAAGTCTTATATCAATCACTTGCTCAATTAAATTTATTTGTTGCCAAATTTCTTTTGTTTGTTCATTGTCCTCTTTTAATTTTTCTAAAAACTTTGGAAGTTTTTTTACACCAATTCCTTCAATGCCTTTTATATTATCGGATTTATCACCTATTATAGCTTTTTTTAATATATACTCATCAATATCTTCTTCTAAAAATTTTTCTTTGTTTTTTACTGGGTCAAACAATTTTATTTTTTCTTTATTAAATTGTAAAATTTGCACCCAGTCATTATCGTTAGAAATTAAAAAAACATTTTCGTTTTTTTCTGCTAATATTTTTGCAAGGAAAAAAGCTACATCATCAGCTTCAGCATTATCAAATTTTAAAGCAAAAGTGTTTTTATTTTTCTTTAACATATTAAGAATATCATCATAAAACTCTCTTCCTAAAACAGTTAGAAGAGTTTTTTTTCTGGTTGTCTTATAAGATTTTATAAGCTCTTTCCTAAAATAAGCCTTACTATCACAACACAAAAAAATTTTATCTATTTCAAATTTTTCTTCAAAACTTTTTAAACAATTTTTTATGCTTTCTTTTGTTGCTAAAAATAAACGAAATTTTTCTTCATCATTTAATTCTTTTTCTGTTTCATTTTTTGTTTCGTTCACAGTTTCACTTATAACTTCGTTTGTTTCAAAGTCTTGTTTTTTTAAAAAATTAAAATGTTTATAAAAAAAAATCCAAAATAAATTATCAAAATCCACTACTAAATTGTTCATACAATCTCCTTTATTAAATTTTTTAGTAGAGCAATCTTTTTTTCAATTTCTTGTTCATTCATTTTTTTTTCTTCTTTTAAAAATTTTTCAAAAGAAGAAAAAAACCCATTTGGAGATTGTAAATTTTTTATGATTTCTTGTGTTTTTTGATAACTTTCTAAAAATTTATTATCTTTATCTTTTTTTACACTTGAATTATTTACATCAACAACAACATCAATATAAACATCCACTACTTCATAAGAATTTGTAATAAACTTTTTTAATTCAGAAACATAATTTATATCGTTTGTTTCCACTTCTAGCAAAACAAAATCGTTTGATAAGTTAAATTTATCAAGCTCTTCTTTAAAATAATCCTCTCTTGCTTCTTGTATTTTTAAGGTATAAAGTTTTGGAAGAAAATCTATTTGAACAAATTCATAAGAAAAATTTTCTTCCTCAAAATTTAAAACATAAAAGCCTGAAGGAGTATTTAATTCGCTTAAAGAATATTTATAAGGACTTCCAACCTGGACAATATTTTTGTACTCGCTTTGTAAATGGATATGCCCATTAAAAACTTTATAAAAATTTGCAAATATAGAAGGGTTAAAACCATTTAACATTTCTGTATTATTTGCAAGTTTTATACCCATTATATCGTTATGTGTAAATAAAATGGATTTTTTATTAGGATTTAAAACAGGCATTTTTTTTAGAATCATTTCAGAAGAATAATTTGTATAATTCAAACCATAAAATTCAAAATTATCATTATTTATTAAATTTTTTATTTCAAAAATACTTTTTTTGTTCTGAAAATTATGAAAATATGATTCATACAAAGCAAGGGAATTTACATCAACTTCCTTTGCTTCGCTAAAAACCATATCGTGGTTTCCAACAATAGCTGAAATATTTATTTTATCTGCTCTCATTTTTTTCAGAATATTTTTTACCTTTATTGCATTTTCCACCTCAATAGAATTTCTGTTTTCAAACAAATCTCCCAAAAAAACAAAGGAAGTTATTTTGTTTTGAACACAATAAAGATGGATATACTCAAAAATTTGTTGAGCCAAAAGACAAAAATAATTATAATTTTTATGGGGATAAATGTGAATATCCCCCATAACTAAAATTTTTTCTTTCATAATTTTCTCCATTTTTAAGTTTCTTTAATATAAAGTACTTAAAAAACAGAGAAAAAAATTTTTTTATTCTTTTTCTAAAAAATCTTGACAAGCAGGTTCATAAGCATTTAATTTTTCCTTTTCTTCGTAAGTTAAAAGTTCTATTTTTGAACAAATTCCAAATAGTTCATCTTCGCAGAACTTTACTGGAAAAAAATAAGAGCAATTAAAACAAACCTTTTTTTCTTTCATTTTTTTCCTCTCTTGTTTATATAAAGTACTTTAATATAAAAAGAAAATAAGGAAAAAAAATGACAAAAAAAATATTAGGAAAACATTGGTTAATTGAAGTTTTTGATTGCTCTTTTGAAATTTTAAACGACATTAATTTTCTTCAAGATACTTTGCTTTTTGCAGCAAAAGAAGCTAAAGCAACTGTTATTAATGATTTTTTTTATAAATTTTCACCTTATGGAATTTCAGGAGTTATTGTTATTAAGGAGTCACATATAACTATTCATACTTTTCCTGAATATAATTATGCTGCAATTGATATATTTACTTGCGGTAAAATTAATAACAAAATAATATTAGATGTTATAAAAGATAAATTTCAGACAAAAAAAATTAAAGTAAAAAAAATTAAAAGAGGAAAAATAAAAGTTTAATTTTTTTCTTTTTCTTTAAAATCTTTGCACGCTGGTTCATAAGCATTTAATTTTTCCTTTTCTTCGTAAGTTAAAAGTTCTATTTTTGAACAAATTCCAAATAGTTCATCTTCGCAGAACTTTACTGGAAAAAAATAAGAGCAATTAAAACAAACCTTTTTATCTTTCATTTTATTCCTTTAAAAATTTGCGCTCAATAGTGTTAAAGTCGTATAAAATTCATTAAAAGCAATTTGATGTTTTACTTTTGTTACATAATAATAACCTTTAAATAAATTTTGTTCATTCTTTCTGTTTTCTGTATCCCTTAAAATAACATCAAGAAAAATTATGGTTTTATAAGCGGAATAATCGCTTTCTTTTAAAATAGATAAAAATTTTAAATCTCCTAAGATTTGCATTTCTGCTTTTATTAAAGGAGCATTTGCAACACTATTGTTTAATGCAAAAAATGCACGAAACCCACCTTTTTCTAATTCAACATTATCAACTTCTGTATACACTTCTTCCTCGGGATTGTACATAAATATTTTATTACCAAAAGGCGATGAAATATTTATTAAAGCACTTTCAAAATATTTTGCTACATTTTCCATATCAAATTTTATAGAGTTAACCCAACGTCCTCCGTCATATCCAACTGAATAAACTCTTATTTTTTGAGAAGAAGAAATATTTTTAGAAATATTTTCTTCCTCAAACTGCAAAGGCAACAGAGCAATTTTATAAACTATTTTATCATCTTTTTTATCATTTATGATTTGAAATTTTTGATTAAAAGTTTTGCTATTTAACGAACATAAATAATTTGGAAGTTCTGCAACAACAGAATTTAAAAAATCTTCAAAACTATTTACAATATCGGAAACAAAAGTACTTTCTGCTTTTTCTTTATCTAATTCAGAAATTTTTTTATAAAAAAGTTTTTGCAAATTATATATTTTTTTTTCATAACCATCAAAAATAAAATTTATTGCTTCTTTGTTATTAGGATTTTCTCTTTTTATATTTTGTAATATCATCTTTTTTACTAAATTTATATCTTGCCACTCAATCTCTATTTTAAAATTTTCTAAAAATTTATTTAAATTTTCTTTATATTCTTTTATTTCCTCAAAAATCTTTTGCGGATCTTCTGTGTCATTTATAACAGAAGATTGAACTTGTGGAGGAGAAGGAAGGTTTTGACTAACATTGCCCATAAACTTATCTATAATTGGATTTAATTTTTCAAAAATTTTTGAAAGTTGTTCTTGCACAACTTTAGAATTTATTATTTTAGATATTAAATCCTTGCTTTCTTTATTACCAACTCCGCTCGTATTACTTATAAAAGAACTAGATAATAATTCGCTAACTCCTATTTCATTTTTTTGTGCTTTTTCGTTTGTAAGCATTTCGTTTACCCCATTATTAAATCCACTTGCTTTTGCAATTTCGTTTAAAAAAGAAGAAGAAATTAATTCTTTAATTTGTTCTTCGTTTGTTATTAACAGAGAATTAATAAGTTGGTGAGGATAAAAAGTATAAGAATTTGCATCGCTTCCACCTGTGAATTGCATTTTGCCACCCATATTTGATAAATTAGAAAATTTTAAAGTTATTGTTACTCCAAAAAGATTTGAAAAAGAAATGGAAGGAAGGTTTAATAAAATACAATTTATCCACTCATTATTATCCATATATAATTTAACAGGCATTTTGCTCCAATTAACTTTTTGATTCTCTATGCTAACTTTCCAACCAAAGTTTAGTTTAAGACTTGTAAGAGTTGCAGCAAAAGTTCCGTATTCACTCTTCAATAATTCTGATTTAATTGTAGATAAATTAATTTGAAAAAGAAAAAACTTTTGTGCTAAAGTAATTAAATCTCCACTTAAAACTAATTCTCCAATAATTGCGCCACCCGACATATCTTCAATATTCAAAGAATTAATATAAGTCCACTGAAGAGCTTCAATTTCCTGGAAAATTAAAGTAAATTTTGTTTTTTTAGTTAAGTCTTTATCGGAATAAGTTTCAAATTCCTGATAAAAAAGAGGATTAGTTTTTTCATTATAAAGCGGTTTTTTAAAATTAATTATTTCCCCTTTTATTCCAATTAACAAAGCAACTCTTAAATAAGTACCTGTGTTTAAAGAAATCAAATTAGAAAGGCTTTCATCAATATATATTTTTTCCAATTTTGCATAATCTTTTAATTTAACTTCTGCAGGTTTTATAAAGGTTGTTTCTGTATTTGCCTTTTTCATTTTTTCCCTTTATTTATAAAAATTTTTTTTACTTTTTGAGTTATATCCTGTGGTTCAAAAACTTTGCCTGTTTCATCAGGGGTTGAAGTTCCTATATCAATTTTTTTAATATCTTTTGCCTGGATTATTAAATTAATTTTTTGATTATCTATATCTTTTATATCTTTTTCAAATCTTATTTGTGCATCTTGTATTAATTCTTGTTCAAGCATTTTTTTTATTTTGCTTTCATAAAAAAATTTAAAATTTTCAAATGTTTTTTCATCATTCAAAGTTTTTTGAGTAATTTTTTTAGATGCTTCTTTTGTTTCCTCTTCTTTTTTTTCAACATTTAAAAAATTTTCATTTTTATTAAATTTCATAATCTGTCCTCTTTTTTATATTATTTTAATATAAAAAATAAAAACAAAGGATAAAAAATGGCTGATAAGAAAGTGGAATTAGAAATTTCTCCAGAATTAATAATACAAAACAAAGCAAAGAAAAAAAAGAAAAAGAAAAAACAAAAATTTAATTTGCAAGCATTTTTTTATACATTAAACATAGTTTTTTTATTAATAAATTTTATGTTTTTTTTCTCTTTGAATAAAGACTTTGATAAAAAAATTATGTTAATAAACAATGTTGCCAATACATACCAAAACATATCAAGAGAACAAGTTAACTCGTTCATAAAAGAACAAATAAAACAGGATAAAATTAAAGATGTTATCAATTTTTATAATAATTCAGTTAATAATTACGAAATAACTTATGCAATTATAAACAATGCTTTGCAATATAAAATCCCTGTTAATTTGTTATTCGGTTTAATTAAGCACGAAAGTGGATTCAATCCCAAAACCAAAGGTGCAAAAAATGCTAACGGCAGTTTTGATTTTGGACTTATGCAATTAAATTCTATAACATATCAAAAACTTATTTTAAAAAACGGAATAGATTATGTTCTTGATCCGTTTGAAAATTTAAAATTAGGTTGTCAGCATCTTGTTGATTGTTACGATACTTATGAAAATTGGGAATTAGCTTTAATTTCCTACAATGCTGGTAATATAAAAAATCAACCTGTTTATTTTAAAACACTTCTTTATCTATCAAAAATATTAAGTTACGAAAAAGAGTTTGATAAAAAAATTAATGAGTTTATTATAAGTAAATAAACAAAAAGAGGTGCTTATGGTAAAAGAAAAATTTCATGAATATTATTTTTTAGAAGAAGACTATAACTTTTTGGTTTTTCTTTTATCTGAAAAATCGTATGTCTTTTCGGAAGGCATACCTTCTAATTTCCTTGAAGATATATTTGTCTCAAATGAGACAGCTTATGTCCTTTATTATTTAAAGGACAAAGTAGTTTGTTTTGATACGATAAATCAAACATTTGAAGAATTATAATTTTTTTTTATTGACTTTTTCAAATTTTATGATAAATTTTTAAACGGAGGCATTATGTCAGGGAAAAAAATAAAAGAAGAAGAAGTATTGAAAATTTTTTTTGAGACTCCAGCCGAAAGAGAGTTTCAAAAAAAATTTGTGGAACTCGTTTCTGAAATTATTAATATTGTTTTTTTAAGGCTTCGTTTGTTCAGCTCTTGCACAGAAGACGAGCTTTCGGATTTCAGGCAAGAGCTTTTGTTAAAAAGCTTAAACATTCTCCAGAAGAGAGAACTTCTGGAGAGAGATGGGAGAAAAATATTTAACTTAATTTATATAACTGTCTTGCGACAGTTATATTCTCTCTTGAAAAAGAGAGATTTAGAAACAAAAAGAGAGAAAAAATTAATATTTGACGAAAGGCAAATATTAATTGAAAAAGAGCAAATTCAGGATACTATTTTATTTTATACAACTTAAAAAAAGAGGGAGTTTTAACTCCCTCTTTTTTTTATTCATCTGGCTTTATAGAAGTCCAATCAAATGGAGCTTCTTCGCCAGTTTTTGTTACATTAACTTTGTAAAAAGTATCGCATTTCCAAGTTATGTCAATTTTATCCACATCCCCTTTTGAGCTCCAATCTTTTTCGTTCGCAGGAACGGGATTTGTTGGAAAAGCACCAAGCATTAAATACGCTGTCATAACCGAAACACCATCGGGATTTAATTCATAAACATACAATTTTGTTTTATAACCTTGTCCATCTATTGTGGGAGAGCCTGTGTAGCCTTTTTGGCCAGTTTGCCAGTTTAGCATATATAAACCCCATTGATAAAAAATATGCCTTGCACTCTGGTTGCCAATATTAAAATTATAAAAACCTGTAGTAATTTCGCCTAAATTATAATTACTAGTTACATAATTAACTTTATAATTTATGTAATCTAACGTAGTCGTGTCAAAAGACACTGTAGGAAGTGAAAATTTATAGCAAGCTACAGAAAGAGCTTTGTTCGCATCAGTTATGCCTGATCCTACTAAAACAGCATCAGGTACTTCAAATTCTGCAACAAACAAATTTTTATATACTGGCTCTCTATATCCTATGTAAGGATTAATTAATTTCATTTATTCTTCTCCTTTTTTTTTTATTATTTTATTAAAATTTAACTTTCTGAAATTGTCCAACCGTATTCGTGTAAAGTTATTTCAAGCAAAATCTTTTCCGTAGACTTTACAGGAGTTAAGTGAATCTTTAAAACAAGAGCATTGTCATTGATTATCTCGTTTAAGTTTGTGCCTTCATCAAAATCTGTTACAACATCAATTGAAGAAAATGCTTTGTTTTCTAAATATTCTAACTTCATAATATCAATGTTTTTCTTTATCAACGTTCTAACATCTTCATCGTTTGCTTTAAATTTTATCTGTTTTAAAAAGTTCAAAACGTTCATAGAAAAATCACAAAGTGCAAGTCTTGTATTTATTCTGTTCAGGGCTGTATTTGTTCTCAAAGTAGTTTTTTGCCCATTAATATAAAATCCAAAATTTTCCTTTATAATAGGATTTACAACGTTTCTTCCGCCTTGAAAAATTGGCATAACAGTTTGTTCATTCCAAATTTTATCAATCCCTGTTATGTCTACAATACCATTATCAAATCCTGCAGGAATATGATAAATTTTTGCCATTTGTAAATAATTTTTTACAACAAAATAAACAGAAGGAACATCAACGGGTTGCTTATTATCATTATCATAAGTTATTCCATAATTAGAATAAACGGCACAATGACTTGAATTAAATCCAATCATTTCGTTTACCCAGGTTTGTATTTGTGTTTCGGATAAATTTTTTGGTGAAGAAATTAAAAAGATACAATCTTTTCTTTTTTCTGCAATAGAAATAATTGAATTTATAAAACTATTTTCATCTGAAGAATTTGTAAAATCATAAGCAACTAACAAAATTCTAAAAGAACCTTGTTGCAAATTATCAAACTCTTCAACAGCATTTTTTAATGCAGTTCGTAAAGCGCCTGTTTCTGTTGGAAAATTATCTTCTCCATTTTCAAGCGCAAAATTTATTGTTCCTACTTCGGGGGACAGATTATCGCTTGCATCATATTCTGCATATATTTCTTCTATTGTATTTAAAATATCTTGAGAAAAATTTTCTCCAATTAAAGACACATTAACATAATTTTTCAATTCGCCTTCAACAAGATTAAAAAGATAATTTGAGCTTTCTGTATTAAACAAATCTATGTTGTTAAAAGTTATTAATAAATTTTCATTAAAATAACAAGATAAGCTATAAGTATAAACGGTTGGAGAAATAGAAGCATCTTTTACTCTTTTAAAAACAAAAGAAATTTTATTTCCCATAGATCCATCATATACAGCCTCAAAATTTAAATAAGTGGGGGTTTTACCAAGTGTAAAAGTTTCGCTTCCTTTTGCCCATTCTGCTTTTTTTGTAAAAACAGTTCCTTGAACATTACTTATTAAACCATTTGCTGCAACTGCTTTTTCAATTATTATTTTGTTAGTATCCAAAGTAATTGTCCAACCTTGAGGTACAACAATGTTTTGGATTACATCTGCTAAATCAAAATCACCAGCACTTGCACAAGTAAAAGTTGCAGTATATGTTGTTCCTGCAAAATTCCATTTTAAATTTACTTGCTCATTTTCTGTAAAGCTTGCTTTTTCTGTGCTATCAGAAACTGTTATTTCAGCTTTTGGTTTTACAGTTTCATTTATAAAATATAATTTTTTAGAAGCTTTTGTAGGAGAGCCAAATTTTGCTCTTTTAAAGTAAACAACCCCATTGCTTGCTAGTACTCTTTCAACAAGCAATCCTGAAAGAGGATAATCTTTTAAATTTGTTCCAATCAAAAATTTTTTTTGTGATGCAGAATTAATAAAAATAGGATCATAGCTTCCCCAATTAGCTATCCCAACAATCCCCACAGAGCTGGAAGTATTTGTTTCGGTTTGTGGAATATATTGTGAAGAATCTTTTTCTACATAAGTCACGGATGGATAATCTTTATAATTCATTGTATATCTCCTTTTTTTTATTATATTAATTTTAAGATATAAAAAAAAGAGGGATTTTGCATCCCTCTTTTTTTGAAAAGATTTTTTTATTTTAAATGTTTTAAGAATAAATTTAAGAACAAAACTTTTAAAGAATTTACGAACTCTTCAAAAAAAACACTTTTAAGATAAACACTTGAAAAGTGTTTTCCTAAAAGCTCCAAATCTTCCCTTTTTGCAACCTTTTGAGCAAAAAATTTTATTTGTTCAATCTTGTTTTTATAAGGATTGATTTGTTTATCAATAGGATTTAAATTTATATTTATTATTGTGCTGTGCCCGCCTGATTGTGGCACAACAATATTTGAAAAAATTTCTCTTGCTTTTTCAAATTTTTCTTGAAAAAGTTCAAGAGAAATTATTTGTTTCAATATTTTATTTCCTTCAATTTGTTTTATTATACTTTTAAAAAATTCTGTATCTATTTTTAAATAATTTTCCTCCATCTCTTTAAAAACTTGTTGCATTATGTCCAACAAGTTTTTATTTTTTTCTTCTTCGCCAGCAAAAGGCGAAGTAGAAATTTGAAAATAAAGTCCAAAATCTCTTACAACCCACCACACATTTTTGTCTAAATAAGGAAGAAATCTATTGCCCGTTGAATTAAAGGCAATAGCTGCGTGGGTGTCATTTAAAATGGCATGAGAAGGAGGCAAGGCACAATTATTTTTATCAAAATAATTATGCCTTGTTATCAAGATTTTTTTTTCAAAATCTACTTTTTTTATTAAATTTGCGGCAAAATCAAAAATCATTTCTTGATTCTGCCAATAATCTACTTTTTTTATTAAACTTTCAAAAACAAAAGGGTTCTTTTCAAAATAAAAATTTTGAAAAAAAACTTCTTCACTTAAAAGTTTGTTAACTTTTAAGTGTTCTTTTGTTTTGTATGTATTATCTTCTACTTCAAAAGTAGAAGATATAACTTTTTCATTGTTTATAAAATTTTTTTCTATTGAAGGCACTTTTACTGTGCCTTTTTTTAAACTTTTTTTATAATTTATTTGAAGAAAAACAGGAAGGGATTTATTAAAATCCTCAACTTGCTTTTCGTCAACATTTTTTTGTAAAATTCTTTCTTGCATTTTTCTTGCTTCACAAAAGCAAGAAAAATAATATTTTATTCTTTCATAAACATTTTCTAACGTAGGATTAGAAAATGTTTCTCTTATAACCGAAGTAATAATCTTTTCGTTTTTATACTTTTCCTTAGCCAGAAGACTAAGGATTTGCGATATTTCTATCGCAATTTTTAACTTTCTTTCAAAAGAATTTTGCGGTTCTTTTGAAAGAAAAAATTGATACTGCAGTTCATCAAAGTTATAACCTGCAGAATCAATTTTTGAAATAATGCTAACATCTTCTTGATTTACATCTAAATCAAGAAGATGCACAACATGCTCTGCATTTGATTTAAATGCAGAGTTAATAATAAATTTATCTTGACCATCAAAGCATTTTTTATTGCCGTGATGGTCAATCAATAAGTCAATATTTTTATATATTGACTCGTTTTGAAAAAAACTATAATCAAGAAGGACGTTTTTTCGCCCTTCTAATTTTAAATCTTTGATTTCTTCTTCTGGGGAAGGATATATCCCCAGAATTTTTAAAGAAACATAATCATGGTTATACTGCATATTTATGCTTTGTAAATAATGAAGAAAATAAATGGCGCTCATCACGCCATCCAAGTCCTCGTGGAAGAGGATTTGGAATTTTTCTTTTTTCAAATTTTCTATTTTTTCTTTTAAATTTTCTTTCATTTTTGCCCCAAAAATTTTTTTTCGTTGGAGAACAAAACCCCTTTTTGTTCAATAATAACTTGTTCTCCATCTGCTATCATTATAGCATAAATTTTATTTTTGTCAAGTTTTTTAATATAAAAAAATTGTTTATATAAAAAAATATTATTTTTTTCATAAATAACTGTTACATAAATATTTTTTAAGTTTTTATCCGAAAGGAAATAAACTTCCTTTTCGTTTTTTGTAAAATTTATTTCAAAAACTTTTATGTGGTTTAAATTTTGTTTTTGCTTTTGCACAAAAGCAAAAACGGAAACAGTTAAACAAATAATACAAAAAACAATACAAAATAAAACCAAAAAATTTTTTTTGTTATTTTTTCGTTTTTCATAATAAAATTTTTTTTCCATTTTTTATTCCTTTATTATTTTTTTCTCTTCTTCTTTTAAAGAATTCAAAAAATTTTCTTTTGAACAATTTGTAAAAAAATTAATAACATCAAAAGTTAAGTTGCTAACAACAATTTCGTCGTTAACAACAGAAAATTTTCCTCCATCTTTAAATAAAACAAAATATGTAAAAGAAAATCTACAAATTTCTTTATTTACAAAGTCTTTTACATCTTTTTCTTTATTTTCTAAATTTTCATAACTATACTTATTTATTTGATAAATAATTTCATAATCTTTTTTTGAAGAATAATGAATGATTATTTGCAAAAACAATTTTTCTTTTGTAGTAATAATATTAAAATCAATTGGAAAAAAAATAAATTTTGTAATTTTATATGTATATTTTATTTCTGTAATTTCCGATGCAAATGCTTGTTTATACATAGCATTGCGATAAGTACATCCTTCAATAACTTTTATTAAAAATAACAACTTTTTTCTTTTACTTACTTTTAATTTTTTTAAAGAATGAAGACTTATTATATTACAAAAGTCTTCTACTATTTTTTTAATTCTAAACTGTCTTTTTAATTTTCTTTTCATTTTTTTCTCCTTTATTTAAAGTACTTTTGAAACAAAAAAAGCCACAAAAAATTGTGGCTTTTTTTTAAAAATTAACAATTGTGAACCTCACATGACTAAAGTCACGTGCTTCTAGTATCACTACTAGAATTTCCTGCTTCATCGTCCTCGTAACCTACTAACTCCACAGGCGTAACTTCGGATAGTTCCTACCCTAGTTTTCTATTTTATATTATCGCCACTAACTCATGACTGAAGTCACGAGAGTGCGTGGCGACTTTTCAACTTCTAAGTCTGGCAGTTTGATAAGAGCATTTATTTTGGCGGGAGCACCATAAAGGCGTCCATCCCGCCAATAATTAATATGGACGTCTTTGTTTGCAACAATCGGCATTAATTAAATTAACTACCTCTATTCTGTAGTCTTCTCCTTTTAATAATTTTCTAATTATGTTTTTTGCAACCTGTGCGGTTATTGTCATATTTTCCTCTTTGTTAAAGTTATGAATTTTTGAAGATTAACAAATTTTGGTTGGTCTACTTGATTAAATAAATTGCCTACTTTATTTAATTCCTCTTTAATTCTATTTATATATTTATCTTCTTTTTCTGTTAAGAAGAAATTTCTATTTAGATTTAACGCTGCTTTACCCAATGTTCCACTGCCTGCAAATGGATCAAAGATCAAATCTTCCACAAAAGAATAAAATTTAACAACCCTTTTGCAAAGTTCAAGTGGAAAAACAGCGGTATGAATTTTGTCAAATGTCGGATCTATACGCCAGACATTTGTAGTTTCGTATTCTTCAAGTACTTTACTTTTTTTAACCTTATCCCAGCTATATTGTCTTATGTTCCAATCAATCAATTTATCAGTTTTCTTGCGATAGACCATTAACATTTCAGTAACAGCATTTGGTTTATAGGCCAATGGTTTTCTGTGTTGTAAAAATCCCGCATTCCTATTTTTTACACTTGCTTCTGGTTTAACCCATACAATATCATCAATAAATTCCCACCCCATTTTTATTAACAATGGATGTATGTCATATGGTATAGGATACCTTTTACTAGCATGTTGCCTGCTAATTCTTGGAATAATAATTGGCGATGTATTGAGGACGAGAAACCTACCTTCTTTAGTAACGCGATGAACTTGTTTAAAAACTCGTTCTAAAAAATTTAAATACTCATCATAGCTTTGATAAATTGAATAATCCCTTGCATTGTAATAAGGTGGCGATGTAAAAGTTAAATGAACGGATTCATCTGGTACATATTTTATTATTTCTTGCACATCTCCATGAACCACAGTATTTTTTAAAAACTCGGGGAATTCATCATGTTTTTGTTGACTCTTTGATTGGTATTGAACTCCGTTGATTTCTTTATTAATAACCTCTCTGATTAACTCATTAGGGTGATTTAGCAATTTTTTTAATTCATTCTTTACGTTTGAGTTGGAAGAAAATACAAGCAACCCTCTTATCGCTTGCATTATGACCTTTGGATCTTTATCTTTCAAAAAATTAATTAAGGCAGGAATAGCTTTCTCGTTTCTAAGTCTCCCTATGGCAGAAACCGCTTCTCTCCTTACAATTGTACTTTCATCAATACTTGCGTATTTAATGAAAGTAGGCAAAAGATTAATATCTTGGATTTTTGCTAAATTTTTTATTGATAAAGCTCTAATATTTTCATTAGAATGATTTAGTAGATTCTGTAATGGTTCTTTACTGTAACCATTTTCTAATTTGCCAAGTTTTTCTAAAACATAAATAATGATTCCATCATTTTGATTTTGTAAAAAAGATGAAAAATCTTTTGGGTCATTTTTAAGCTTGTTGATTAACTCTCCAGTAATTTGTTGACTAATAAATTGTCTATTCATAAATAATCCTGTAAATTTCATTGTAAAATAGTGTAGAATTGAAATATATTGATCCACTCTCTGTAAAATACCGACTGAAGAACGAATAAAGTTTATCAAAAAGTTCATC
>ERZ795044.1880-NODE-1880-length-18650-cov-4.468459_pt1 | contig 18650 bp, 17 predicted proteins | sample MGYA00375128_ERZ795044 | MGnify/ENA primary metagenome ERZ795044 (study PRJEB30173, sample SAMN05720213) | anaerobic digester metagenome | isolation source: active sludge of municipal wastewater-treating anaerobic digesters | place: USA | collected 2014-12-22 ... | reverse complement strand
GCTTGATTGTCTTGGTGGTCAAACGCTCCACATCAATCCTTATGCCTACAGTGAAAGCATCAATTTCATCTGTTCCTAATGCAGTCTTCCCACTTGATATCCTGAGCTCGGAATAGAAATAGGCTGTTTCAATCGGCCTGTATTCAGCGCCCAGGATAATATATTGCCTTTCATAATCAGGGCTGATAGGTCTTTCACCGGTGGGCAGTGTGATATCTTCCGTTGCAGGGTTATAATAATTATAGCCCGCGATCAGGTTGAATTTTTCAAACTTCAATTTTCCATAAAACTCAACACCTACTGCATCATACACTACAGTGGGTGTTACGATTCCCTGGCCCGAAACGTTAGCGAGGCCTTGCGAAAGATCTCCGTTGGTTTCCATAGCATAGACAGCTCCCAGTTCAAAACGCTTGCCGGTATAGCTTGCGCCGATGGTAAAATAATTAGGCTGATCTGTGAGCCCCAAGATACCTCCTGAATTGACAAGTGTATCGACCAGGTATGCCTGATTGAAAGCTACACCGGCTTTTAAACCTTCCAGGATATCCACCTGGGCAGAGAGACCATAGCCATCCAGAAAATGTCCATTGACTCCTGTTCGGGCTTGCACCTGTGCTCCCACGGAAACAGGACCAATTTTATTCCTGTAGATGAGGGCCTGATCCGCACGACCTGTACCTACAGCACCTCCATCCGTCCTCGCTACATAGGTGGCACTGGCCTGGCCACCGAAGACATTAAACTTATCCGTGTAAGAGGTAACATCATAATACACCCCCCATTGCTTGCCGAGTGAAAAATTACCCCACTTGTGAAAGTCAACACCGATATAGCCCAGACGTGTAGCAAATACTTGACGTGCCTGCTGACTCTCAGCTATCAGAAATCCTCCTGATGTATTTGCATCCGCATTAAAGGAAGCATCTCCCTTAAACATATTCAATTGCAATTCGGATCCGGCATAGAACCTGTCTTCTTTCGCTTGACGCCAAACTCAAAACCAATCCTTGATCCGTTCTCCTGCATCTCTAACTCTTCATTATAGACTGCAAAATGTCCCCTGAAACTTCCGTAAGGTTTAAAACTGAGTTGAATTGAATCCTCTGGAATTTCAGTGGTTTGAGCTAAAAGGCAAGTACCCTGAAATGTTAACAGGAGCGTCACCATCAATGAAAATCTGCGCATTGTATTGTTTGATTTTTAAGTTAATAAAATCTGTAGGCGCCCGATAGGAAGCCTTATGAAATACGCCTCATCATCAGGAACTTCTAGTATCCGCAATAAGGCCATGCAAAGCCGTATGACTCTAACCTTAAACGGTCTCGTCATTTATGGTAGCATCCGGAGCATTTGCTTTTACTGATTCAATGCCATTGTCTCTGGAAACTTCACTCTCATACATCTGGCTTGATCCGATGATCTGGCCGTTGGCGGCTTTCAAATTGAAGTAAGGTTTGCCGTTGGAAGAAGTCAAACGGTCATATTTATGGTCATCTGTTGAGTTGGCCTTCACAGATGCGATTCCATTTAGACAGCTTGCCTTTTGGGCATATCCTTCACTACTTAGAATGGTTTGTCCATTGCCTGCTTTGAGGTTGAATTGAAACTCTCCATCCTTCCTCTGTGTCATTACAAAAATTCCCATGTTCTATGAATTAGTTTGGTGATTGATTAGATAGTGTTTGTTTTCAGATAGCATTTCTTCATGCCTTAACTTTCCCTTATCCATTGGATAGTTCCCTTTCCAAAACCTTTGAGGTGTTGCAGGGTCTCCTTGGTGGGCACATTAACTTTCGTTACATACCGGGTAGGAATAATCTTGACATCTCCAGAATCATTTTTGGGTGCTTTCGGAAAAAACACCGTGCACAAGCCATTGGCCTCTTCTATTAATAAACCAATGCTCCAAAACTCGCCATCCCTCACTACGACAGTAGAGATATAGTATTCAATTTTCTCATTGAGGGTATCAGACGCCTTTGATTTGAGAAGTGCATATCCGGGAAAATGGGCTAGCACACTTTCTTCGAGTTTCTGGATTCCCTTTTTTACTATCGGTAAGCGGAAAAGAAGACCGGCGATAAAACATACTAATAGTAATGCTGCAGTCGCCACCAATTTCCCTGTATGGAGGCCAAGGAAAGTCTCAGGCAATATATGCTCCAGAGGAGCCAGTATCTTTACCGCCAGGGCATGTCCTTTATTAAAAAAGGTATATACCAGAATCAGCGGAAGCAATAAGAAAATACCTCCTGCCAGGGTGGCGCGAATAAATGACAAAATAGATTTCATGATCAACAAGATTTAATAGGTGTTATTGTGGGTATTGGATTCAACCGCCGGACAATGGCATAACCCCTGGTCGTTCATAAGAAAGAGCATCCTTCATTGTAATGATTAAAACATTCTGTTACACTGATTCCGAATGCTCTGACTTTATGAACTGATAATGGTATCAGACTTTTCTGATACCGCAATGCTCCATTATATTACTTTTCAACTGCACTAGTAGATATGGATAAGGCAAATTCCATTAATTCCCGTTCTGAATATCTACTACTTCGTACATACTCTTGCCATCCTGGTCAATTGGCTGATAGTATGTCTCTCCGTACTTGACGTATGTCACATCTCCCAGCTTCACTTCTTCACCACCTTCCGGAAGATTTTCAACCACAGAACCTGATGTGGGTGGAACTACGGTGTATCCACCACTGGATTTTTCATAGTACGTTCCTCCGTAATAGTAATTGTTCGTGGTCTCATTGATCACAACCGTCTGCGAGCTTGGTGGCAGGGTTGTAATGGTTGCGCCAACAGGTGCCTGGACGACAGTGTATCCACCATTGCCGGCCTGATAATAGACTCCCTGATCATAGTGATATTGCTGATTGTTGACCGTCATGACAATCGCAGTAGTAGCTAACGTAGCTACGAAGAATCCCCATGGATGCCATACGGGACCCCAATAAAAAGGACGATACGGATGATAGTGATAAGGATGATAACAGTAATACCTATGTCCACCATAATAGTATGGGGGTCTGGTATACGGCCTGTACGTATTGTGACGCACAGTAGTGTTGCGACTGTTGTTGATCTTGATATCCTTACTATTGTCTACATTGATATTGACATTGTTATTCCCCCTGCTGTTATCAATGTTGACTTTGTTGCCACTGTTGTTATTACTGCCCACCTTATTATTATCACCTATTTTATTGTTACCGGCTACTGGCTTATTTCCAGCGGAACTATTCTGGCCGATGGAGGATGGTGAAGGGCGGCTTGGAGAAGATTTGACACTACCGCCGTTGATAGTACCCGCTCTATTTGCAGCTCCACCGGAAGTTGCCTTTGATGGCAAGGAACGCTGTGAAGCACTATGGTTCATTCTCTGGGCTTCCGCGTACTGCACAGTCAGCATCAGCGCAAGGACTAAACCCAAATAGAGTTTGATTGATTTATTTACAGTTTTCATTTTTTTCGATTGATTGTTTTATTGTTCTGTCGTTGACATGATCCGCACCTGATGTGCACCAGGAGGAGGTGAAAAATTAAAGAGCGCTGCGGGGATGACCGGATTAATCTGCCAATCAGAAAAAGTCGTCTCGTACTGAGGGCTCCCTGCTACGGTGTAGTAGTCGATGACATATTTAACCGGAAGATTGTAGGCATCATTACTGATCCATATCTGTGTATTGGTCACACCGGACATAGCGGCAATGTGAAAACACTCTTTACCATTGATATTGGTTGTTCCCAGATACACGACTTTATCACTACTTTCAATCAGGTCATCTGTGAAAGCCGGGTAAAAGAAATCAGCTGCCGGAAAATCCACATCATAATATTGATGGATGCTATCAATGGTCGCGATGATGGTAGCGGGGGCGTCTACCATCCCGTAGTTGTTCTCATCATAATCATAGAAAGCAAATTGTTCGCCATTGTACCAGCACTGGCGATGGCCATGAGGGCCCCAGAAGTTGATCACCATTTTATTGGGGCCTGTCATCTGGACTTCGCTATTGAGAAACTGCTTGATCATACCATATTCCGGCACATAGGTATCATGCGAAGCCATCGTCTTGTAACTGCAGGATTGTAAATCCCCGATCACATCACTCATCCGGTCCAGGATGAGCAGTGCGGCTGGGTCATATTTGGTAGCTTGTGCCGACAGGGTAGATGCCCCCAACAACCAAAGCGAAAAAAGGAGTAGCTTTTTCATTGATAAAATATTTTTTGTAAACAATTTTGTATCTGATGTCGAATACCTGCCTGCAACCTTGATTGCAAGCAGGCGCACAAACACATTCTTTATTTTTTGCCAAAGACGGTTACTTCAGCTTTTCCGTTAAATATCCCCTTGGATTTGTACCAGAATTCAATTTTGCGCAGGCTCCTCTTACCGGATCCCTGTAGGTCAATTTCACGGCTTTCTCCTCCCTTCTCTATGTCCTGCTTTACTTCAATCGGATCATGCTGTCCATTGTCATACGTTACCACCATGCGGTCAATGTTAACTGCAGAATTAGTCACTTTAAATTTGATTTTACGAAAATCATCATTCCCCTGACAGGTGATCACATCGTGGTCAGCATTGCTGGCGGCCTGGGCTGAACCGATAAGCCTCCAGTCACTCAGGTTGTTTTTATTGTTGTTGTTGTTTCCCAGGATTTGGGCAGAACCCATTGCGGTGAACAATACACAAACCATCATTGCAATACTTAATTTTAATTTCATGATACTTAGGTTTTATTTGATTGGTTAGATGAAAATGAATTTTACTTACACCGGCCTTTTAATTTTCCGGTTGCTTAAACTTTTTGGTATTGGCATATACAAATACAGCACTGAGGCGGAACATTTCCGAACGGGCACCATTTTCGCCTGCCAGGATACCACCATAGTTTGCGCTGAGGCCTAGAAACGGAAGTAGCTGGTAGCCGGCTGAAACAGAGCCGCCCAGAATATTTACTTTGTTATCCTGGTTTACGCCATCCAGTTCAAGGGCACCTCCATATTGATATCGCAGGTCTCCACCGATCCACAACTTGGTGGTGATATTGTGTGTGAGATGATTTTCCAGCAGAAACAAAGGCAACTGTTGTGATTTATCTGCCTGTGTGATCAGTGTAGGATTATTATTTGATGTATAGACCCTGATCGAAGGATACATTTCAAACCAGGTAGGTTTCTTTGTATTGTGTCCTATTGGAATAGCCATGGGCAGTCCCATTTCAAAAGTGGTTCGATTGGTGCCGAGGTTAAGAGGTTGATCGGCATCATAGGTGCCTGAATACCAAATTCTAAAATACGCCGTCATGGAGGGTACAGGAGCATGCTTCGCAAATTCTGCCAGATTGAGGGCGGGTGCATCATTCAATCCTATCTTCAATCCTATAAAACCATCTCCAAATCCAGTTGCTTCGAATTGTGGGGTTGGAAAACCAGGCACCTCCGCTTCAACGCTTCCATTTGCATTGCCAGGATTGACCATGACCATCAGTTGTGCAAAACGCCCACCGATACCAATGGTATGAAAGAAGGTAGTCGGAAATACATTCACATTGATATGTGCATTCTTCACCAGGATATCTCCGGAAGGCAAAAAGTTTTGATCCAGGAATGTCGGTTTTGGATTCACTCCCCAGACACCTTTTGGAGCCAATAAAAAAGTTCGTGGCCCATCACCCTGTGCAATCACTTGTACAAAACCCGCTATTAAGAGCAACAACGATATTGCCGCTTTCTTTAATCGAGGTAAGAATTTTGATCTGGTATTCATTTTCATAAGTAAGCGTGAGTTGAAGTATCGATTTGTAATTTCAGGTTAGTGCTATTTATGGGAATAGGTTATTGCTTAGGATGAAGTACCTGATGATTGAGGACGTATCTTGCTGTAAACCCTGCATTGATCGGACTGAAATCAGATCCATTAATAAAATACCAGGTAGGCTGCCAATCCACCTGGAGATTGACTATATTGGTTATTCGCCAGTCAAAGCCAATGATACCTGCTGCGCCTAATCTGAATTCATCCAGGAAAGCAAGGCCCGGTCCAATACCAAATATGACTCCAAGACGTTCGCCTGAAAACGGGACTAATTTTTCCCAAAGGAAATTCATGTTTACCCCTTCGACATTCTCATCAAAATTCCAACCTGCGAGGACTTCGAATGCAGAAGTATTGGTGACTGAATGCTTTTTAAAACTCAAACCGGAAGAGCCCCCCAACCTTGGTCCCAGCGATACCTCTCCTCCGATTTCCTTGGTAGGGGTGGTTTGTGCAACGATCTGCTGTGCTCCAAAACCTAATAAAATAATGGCTGTCCATTGAGCTATGGTTTTGTTGTATTTAATAGATTTCATTCTCCTATTTTTAATTGTACACATTAGTACCCCCATCAGGGTTAAAAACTATGATGCCGGAAACATGGTATTGAGATTAAATCGAAAAGTGAAGTCACCCTGGCCAGGCCCACTCACGGTATACTCTCCTCCAACCGAAACACTTAAATTCTTGGCGAAAGCCTTGCCATACGAAATGCCCAATGGAATGTTGAATGTGCTATTCGTCCAGTTAAAATTCATGATAGGATTGAATTGGATAAACTTGCCTCCACCCAGCATCTTATTGAAGATGGGTTGAAACAACATAAAACTTTGTGCAGGCCGGTTGTCATCTCCACCAAAACTGAAGAACTGTTGCGCTAAAGCACCCCATTGCAAACCTTTGGTCATTGTATTCAGTGCCACCACCGTAGCACCAGCGGCCCATTTACGACTGCTGATCGGCTCGGGTTTCATCACGGGAATAATGAGTCCTGGTCCCGCACCTAATAAGCCCCACTTTTGCTTGAAGGCTATTACATCCAGTAGGATGAGATCACCAAGTCCTGTTGCATTCACTGCATTGTTCTCCGGTAAGGTTTGCCCAATGATGGGTACTTCTAACCGGTACAGTGTATAAACCTTTGATGGATCCTTGCTTTTGAAAAATGGCAGCCCAATTGATTTAGAAGGTTGGATAATGCGGGAAGTGAGATTGAGTTGGCGCCCATTGTTATCCATCCAGGTAAAATTGGGTTGCACCTGTAGTTTGGTAACAAATGCAAGTGGATTTGTGGCATTGGCTGCTGCTTCATTTACTCCCTCTGTTACAGGTATATCCTGGCCCATCACAGGCAGGCTCATTAAAAGAGCACAAACCATAACACCCAAAATACCTGACATTCTCATCATTACTCCGATCAATATTATCATGAAGGATATAATCATGTGCTGCCATCCTGATCAGGATGGCAGCACATGACTTATTATCATTTTGTATACGCTATTGTTGTTTTACCTATAGTACCGTTAAATGGAAATGGTGCTAAATCGTAATAATCAAGCGCCACCGGTGAATCCAGATCAATACCAATATCAAATGTTGCATTTGAACCAAAATGAAGGGACATCGCTGCCGGAACTGTTCCTTGTCCAACCACCTGGCCATTTGCTCTTAAGGTGATGTCCATTGGTCCTCCAATTTTATCAACAAGCTTAGATTCTATTTCGACTTTGACTTTACCTGTTGGCAGTTTAGTTTTGGATTTCACTTTAGTACGTTGCACTTCAAACAGGTTGAACTCATAACTCAGGATACCATTCTTTACATAGCATGTCACTCCTCCTGAAAATCCTGAAAGGGCATATAGTACACCATTTGCATTGGCAGGAACATTTAATTCCATGGTGACCAGATTGCTGTTCTTTCCAAGTTTTGGAGCAGCTGATTCGGGCATCAGGGTGATAGGTGAGTCAAATGACCATTCCGTAAGTGAAGGGGCCGGAGCGTCTTCAGGATGAAACATCGCTGTTGACCAAAGGCCACCACCAATAGGAAGGTTTTTGTTCTTAGTAGACTCTTCAATAAAGAGTGCTTTCATCTCTTCGAGTTTCTCCGGATTAGTGGCGGCAAGGTCATTTGCCTGGCTCCAGTCTTCATCGATATGGTAGAGCTCCCATCGGTCTGTGAGTGGCGACCATTCCTTTATGCCTTTTGGCAGTCCGCTTACCCACGGCTCGCGTGGACCAGGAGCACTGGCAAACCAGCCATCATGATAGATACCACGACTGGCCATGATATCAAAAAACTGTGTTGTCCTCGTACCCTTTGCATTTGGATCTGTAAACGAATAGACCATACTGACTCCATGAATCGGATCTTGCTCAAAACAATTGACGACGCGTGGAGGTGTAATATCCAGCATGTCATACAGTGTTGGGACCACGTCGATGACATGATGGAATTGCGAGCGTGGTATGTCATCGTGCTTTATGGTCTTTGGCCACGATATCGCCATAGGTTGACGAATACCACCAAAGTATGAGCCCATCAGTTTTGTCCCCTGGTAAGGAGTGCTTCCAGCCCAGGCCCATCCGGCATGGAACATGTTGTCTGTTTTAGGTCCGCCAAGTGCTGCTAAACCACCGAGCTCTTCCAAGGCATCGAGATGTTGCTTGATCGTCGTTGGAATTCCATTCTGAGCAAGTTGTTCGCTGATGGTGCCGTTCAATCCTTCAGATGAAGAGCCATTATCTCCCCAGATGTAAATAATGATTGTATTGTCAAGTTCACCTTGCTTCTCAATCTCATCAATCACCCGGCCTGCATTATAGTCAGCATGCTCTGCAAACCCGGCCCAAATTTCCATGAGTCTGCGCTGGAATGGTTTCTCCGATTCAGGAATCGATTCCCATGAAGCCATGGATGCCGGACGTGGTGTGAGTTGGGCATTCTCCGGTATCCAGCCTTTTTCTTTGGCCCGCTTGAATGTACGTTCACGGTATTTGTCCCAACCATCATCAAACTTGCCTTTGTATTTATCTGCCCATTCTTTAAAAACCTGATGAGGCCCATGGGCTGCACCGGGCGCCCAATACATAAAGAAAGGTTTGTCAGGAGCGTAGGCCTTTTGTTCCCGCAGCCATTTGATCGCATCATCTGCTATATCATTGCTGAGATGATATCCCTTTGGTTTTTCTTCCGTGACCAGATTCGTATTGCGCGTCATGGTTGGCTCATACTGGGAAGCCTCACCAGCAAGGAAACCATAGAAATACTCAAATCCATAGCCGGTAGGCCAATAATCAAAAGGCCCCTTGTTCGTGATCTGTTCTTCAGGCGTGTTGTGCCATTTACCCCAGGCACCTGTGTTATATCCATAGTTTTTTAGCACTTCAGCTACCGTAGCGGAGGTCTTTGGAATGGTTCCGCTAAAGCCGTCAAAATCATTGGCAATAGCTGATATCTGGCCATTCCCCACGAATGTATGGTTACGTCCTGTGAGTAGTGCAGCTCGTGTAGGCGAACACATCGCAGTGGAATGGAAACGATTGTAGGAGATTCCCATATTCGCCACGCGGGTAAGTGTAGGAGCATTAACCTCACCACCATAGGTAGAAGGTGTCCCTGGTCCAACATCATCCATCAGGATGATCAGGATATTAGGTGCATCGTCTGGTAAGTGTTTTTGTTCCTCACGTTTCTTATATGTTGATTCCGCCATGGTCAATCCAGGTTTGGAAGCCGATGGCGTGGGAGGGAAGGGTAATACTTCACCCTCATAACTTGTAGTGGATCTGCCTTGATCCCCTCCAGATGTGCCGGATGGATCACTTTGTTTTCCACAACCTATGGCGAGTATCACCATAAAAGCGATCTGAAAAATTGATTTCATTTTGTGTCTGGTTACCTGATGATTAAAAAATAAAATGATTAGGGAAAACTTCTCCATGTTTCCCGGATGCTGAAAATTGATATGTTTTAATTTTCCACTCGTATCACTGTCCTTCTGCTTTTCGCTCTGCCTTCTTCTGTTTCATTATCTCCGACCGGATATTGCTCGCCAAAGCCTACCGCCTTCAGGCGTCCGCCATCGATTCCTTTTTCCACGAGATAGGCAACAGAAGTGTTTACTCTTTTTTCAGAGAGCTTTTGATTGTACGCTGCATCACCTAATGTGCTGGTGTGACCTTCCAGGACCAGATGGATATCCGGATGGTTATTTAAGAAGGTTACGACTTTGTCCAGGTTGGCTTTATCATCCATACTCAATTCGCCTTCGTCTCTCAGATAATACAGGATCATTTCCGGACATCCAAGGTTGCCGGCTATGCCTGCTACCTTTGGACACTTATCAGTATCATCGGAGATACCATCTCCATCTGTATCAACGACAACCGGCGCTTGCTTTTCGATGGCTGGTTCTGTTTCAGCCACTGGCTGATCACAAGACTTCCACCAAAAAAATAAGGCAATGAGTGCCAGCAACGCCAATAACCACCACCACTGAAATCCACCGGTAGACGGAGCTGCATTCATTGCAGGCGGAACTGCAGATACTTTTACTTCCTTATCATCATCCTGATGATAAAGGCCCGTGAGTATTGCTGCCGGCTGTTGCGGAGCATCCACCTGCATAGGTGGTGCCATTGCAAATGAAATTTCCCTTGCTCTTGCACGAGCGCCCGGCAACAACGCCAATGCTTCTGCTTCTGTATCAAAATCACAACTCCTGGCTATCTCCTTGTGATTTAAGGCTTCGAGGGAAAGGGCCCAGGTGCCTTCTTCAGATCTCTGTATCTTATATTGGTTTTCATTTTCCATATTCTTCAATATGGATACGATGCCGTTTTCAAGTCCACCTTCGCTGGTATATCCCTCACTTCTCAGGATGACTCTCCCGCCTTCCAGAAAAGAAAAGTAGTATTTGCCAGCTTCCATAAATTTGAAGATACCTTCCTGCCGCTGTGTACTGCCCAGGTAATATTTGCAAGGCAGGTAATCATCATGATGGATATTATTGGTGTCCATATCAATTGGCTTTAGTAATGAATGAGGAAATTTTTATTATACCCTTTGTAGTCATCACGCCTTTGAAGAAGCGCTCCTTATGCCGCGTCTGATTTGAAATAGCGATACACCATGCCGGCACACAGAGCGCCCGCGATCGGTATGACGATGAATAACCAGAGTTGGGTCATAGCACCTCCGCCGGCAAACAAAGCCTGGCTGATACTTCTGGCGGGATTCACAGATGTATTGGTCACCGGGATGCTCACTAAATGAATCAGCGTCAGGGCAAGTCCGATCGCAATACCGGCAAACCCTTTTGGGGCCCTCTCATCCGTAGCTCCCAAAATGATCATGAGAAACATGAAAGTCATGACAAACTCAGTGAGCATGGCAGCCACCATATTATACTTTCCTGGTGACAGGTCGTCATACCCATTGGAAGCAAAGGTGCCGATGTCAGAACCATTGCCTGTGACAATCAAATACAACATTCCGGCCGCCACAATTCCTCCGAGAATCTGTGCAATGATGTACGGCAATATTTCCTTTGTATCCGTCCTGCCTCCCGCCCACAATCCAATGGTCACTGCCGGATTGAGATGTGCTCCAGAGATATGCCCTAATGAATACGCAATGGTCAGGACCGTCAAACCAAAGGCCAGTGAAACGCCGACGAACCCAATACCGAGTTCAGGAAAAGATGCTGCCAATAAGGCACTGCCACAGCCTCCGAATACCAGCCAGAAGGTGCCGATGAATTCCGCAATAGGTTTTTTCATAGTTTGTTATTTGTGGTTTATTATAAAAATGATTTTGAACTGAAATTTGCATTTAGTTTTTCCTGTACAACCCTCCTTCCTCTTTCAGCTTTTTCATGAGCATCTCTGAATAGGTTTTACTTGCTGCTGCCAGGTTAGATGGATTATAAGCTTCGGACTGAACTGACCAGATAATGGCGCCAGTCTGCATATCATAGAGATTACTTTCGATGAAGTACGTTTTATCCTCGGTATAGTATCCGGGATCATACATCATGGCATTATGTTGCCCATAATAGCCACCAAATGAACCATAGTAACCATAGGTTGGATAAGGCATGTACGTACTCGTCCCCGGCACATAGCGGGACACTTCGGTACTCCTGATCAATGCAGATGTAAATACCGCATCACATCCGGTTTCCCGGATCTTTTGAATGATAGCTTCTTTACCAGGATCATTCTTTAAAAATGCTGGGCTGAAGACATCTGAACTCTTGACAGTAGCTACATCACTTGCAGCAGCAGCCTGGGCATTCTCCACCGTTTGTCGGGCGTTCATATTGGAGGTCATGGCCAGGAGAAATATTTTCTCATACTTGTTCTTACCCGTTGTTTCATGGTTCATCCAACTGCTGGTGATCTTCATCGATGGAGCACATGCCACCAGCCATGTCGCAGAGACCAAGGTCAGGTATAAATATATTTTCGTCTTTTTCATAGGTATTCCATTTTATTTCAACCTCAATTATTTTCTTCCAAAAAGAGTGACATCTGCTTTCCCCCGGAACAATCCCTTCGTATCATACCAAAAGTCAACTCGGCGTAGACTTCTGGATCCTCCGGCGAGATCAATAATCCGGCTCTCTCCGCCCTGGGGAATAGTGAATCTGGTATCAATCCTTTCAACCTGCCCGTTATCATAGGTTACAGTGAATCGCATGATGTCAACAGCTGCATCCGTCACTTTAAACTTCAGTTTGCGGAAATTGTCGAAAGGCCCGGATACGATGATCGCATCGTGGTCAGCCCCAAAATCAGCATGGGTAGTACCGAGCAGTCGCCATTCTCCTGTTGTGCCCGGACGGGGTTGGATAATTTTTTGTCCATAACTATATTGGCCACACAGTAAATGGAAGCCATAAACAATAGACAGAAGCAATATCTTTTTCATGCGTATTATTTTTTGCAGTCTTTAGGTGTAAGCTTTTACTCGTTGATTTTTCAGGCAATCTATTCTTTCAACATATGGATTCGGGGGCAAATCAACTATGCCCCCGAATTCAATATGTTCTTATTTTAATTTGAAATCCTGATCTCCGTTCTCCGGCTTTTTGCTCTGCCTGCCTCCGTGCTATTATCTCCGACAGGATATTTTTCACCATGTCCTACGGTGGTCATCCTGCTTCCGGCAACCCCTTTTGATTCCAGGTATGCCTTGCTGGCTTTAGCACGTTTGTCAGATAAGGTTTGATTGTACGCCGCATCTCCAGGTGTACTGGTATGCCCTTCTATGCTGATGTTTACGTCAGGATGGTTTTTCATAAACGTAACCACTCTGTCCAGGTCAGCTTTGTCATCTGCTGTAAGCGTACCTTCATCGCGCTTATAGTAGAGTATCAACTCCGGGCAACCTTTATTAATCGCCACACCAGGAGTATTTGGGCATTTGTCCTGCTCATCGTTGAATCCATCTCCATCCGTATCAGGAACCGGGCATCCCGCAAAATTCGGTGAGCCAGCCTGTGATGGACATTTATCCGTCTCATCATTTACGCCATCACCATCGGTATCAGGTATAGGACATCCTGCATATTTCGCCGTACCAGCCACAGCAGGACATTTATCCTCTTCATCATTGATGCCATCCGCATCGGTATCCGGGATCGGGCAGCCTGCATACTTTGCAACACCTGCAACAGTAATACATTTGTCCACTTCATCATTGATGCCATCCTTGTCTGTATCAGGAATCGGGCAACCTGTATATTTTGCTGTTCCGGCAACATCAGGGCATTTATCTTTTTCATCATTGATACCATCACCATCGGTATCCGGGATCGGGCAACCTGCATATTTCTCCAGACCGGCTTTCTCAGGACATTTATCCTCTTTATCTGAGATACCATCTCCATCAGTATCTTTTGGTTTACCTCCAAAGAGTCTGACTTTGACACCCACCTGCAAATTGTTGATATGGTATTCTTCCACAAAGCTTGGATCAGTTTCATCAACATTGGTCAATCCCCAGGTATATCTTCCAAAGAAAGTAACCATACTACGCGGGAATAACTCCAATCCAGCGCCTGCACCAATATTGAAATCATGAAAATCTTCAACATCCCTCGCATCAGTATCATCATTGCTTCCAGACAATAATTCAAACTGAGGGCCCAGGGTTACCGCAAATATTTTGCCTAGGTGTATTTTGAGATGTACCGGGAGTGTGAAATATTCCAATCGTCCATCAGGTAATAATGAATTAGTGTTCTCAGACGAAAAATTGTAAGCGGAATAAGTTAATTGTGGTTCCAGGGAAAGTGTATTTCCCAAAGGAAAACTTGCCCAAAATCCTCCGGACCATCCGGTCTTGCCATCATAGCTCACGTCGTTCGGATTGTCACCGACGATCTTGAAATTATCAAAATTAGCAGCCCCTAATAAGCCACCTGTAGTACCATAATCTTTTCCTCCCATCTGCGCATTGGTGTGGTAATAAAAAGATAGTAGCATAAGGAATCCAAGTAATTTCTTCATAGTGTTGATTGATTTTTAGAATTTGTTTTTATGATTTGAATAAGTGTATTTTAATGTTACTCCGGATATGACAGTCGATTACAATAAATCGACTTGGACCCTGGTTATTTTACCATTGAATTTATACGGTGCCTTTTCATGATAGCGCAGTGAAACTGTTCCACCCAGATCAGTACCTACATCAAAGGTTTCACTAGCTGTAAAAGCTGCAGGTACTGTACGCTTGACTTCTCCCGTGGCCACTTGCTTACCATCGACATTGATGACGATGGTTGCCGGGGCTGCTGGCTTAGCTATCGTGGTGATGACCTCAATCTGGTGTTTTCCGGGGGTCAGTTTTTCTTTAGCCTCCACGGTGTACTTTTCAATGATCAGCATGTTGTATTCATATACCAGTTTACCATTTTCGATAAAACAGGTAACGCCTCCACCTGAACCACCCATCGCATATAAAACTCCAGATGGATTGACACCCACTTCCAGATCTATCACCACCTTATTGCTTCTCTTGCCAATGCCCGGTGCACTGAACTCCGGCATGCGCGTAGAGTTCTGATCAAAAGTCCAGGATGTGTAGGGAGATGCAATCGCATCTTCCGGATGTAAGCGTAACCAGATACCAGCACCAATCGGCCAGTCGAGATTATCTTTTGCCTGCTCCGTGAAAATCGCTTGCAGCTCTTTCAGCTTGTCGGGGTTTTGCTCAGCGAGATTATTGAATTGTGAAAAATCTTCCTTGATATTGTAGAGTTCCCAAACATCGTTTTTTGAATCCCATTTGTCCAAACCGGGTTGTGCAGGAATCCATGGATAAAGAGGACCAAATGTGCAGGCATACCATCCATCTTTATACACCCCACGACTACCATTGTTATCAAAAAACTGTGTCTTAGCTACTTCGGGAGCCGCAGCATTGTCGAATGTATATTTCATACTCACTCCATCAAGCGGCATTTGGGCAAATCCATTCACGACCTTCGGAGGTGTAATCCCCAGGATATCATAGATGGTCGGTACGATATCATCGACATGGTGAAACTGTGAGCGAGGTGTTTTATCAGGCTTGATACCTTTTGGCCAACTGATCACCATTGGATTTTGCGTTCCACCAAAGTGGGAGGCAACCAGTTTAGTATAGCGGAATGGCGTATTACCAGCCCATGCCCAGGAAGCATGGTAGTTATTTTCAAGCAATGGTCCACCCAGCGCTGCCAGCCCACCCACTTTGTCAAGCGCAGCCAATTGTTGTTCAATTGTATTGGGCACACTATTCTGGGCTAGTAATTCACTGATAGAACCATTCTGCCCCTCAGCACTGGAACCATTATCACCCCAGATGAAAATCACAATGGTATTGTCCTTCTGACCGTTTGCTTCCACAGCATCCAATACCCTTCCTACTTCATGATCCGCATGCTCCACAAAACCGGCATACACTTCCATCATTCTGGCCTGGAAAGCACGTTCTGATTGAGGAATACTTTCCCATGACGGTTGTGTCTCGTGCCTTGGCGTCAATTGTGTGTTGGCAGGTATCCAACCCAATTCCTTTTGGCGATTGAACACTCTTTCTCTGTACGCATCCCAGCCACCATCAAATTTACCTTTGTATTTATCAGCCCATTCCTTGAAGATATGGTGAGGTGCATGGCCTGCTCCCGGCGCGAAATACACAAAGAATGGTTTATCGGCTGCAAAAGCCTTATGCTGATTCATCCATGATATGGCATTGTCAGCCAGGTCTGTCGTAAGATGATAGGGTTGGCCGTTTGGAAATTTATGAGGTGGTTCGACAGGTGTAAAATCGCTTACCAATCGTGGTTCGTATTGTGATGTTTCGCCGGCGAGAAAACCATAAAAATGTTCGAAGCCATAATTAACAGGCCAGTAATCAAATGGGCCTGCTGAAGTTGTTTGATTGGCCGGTGTATTATGCCATTTCCCAAATGCGGAGGTGCTGTATCCATAATTCTTCAAGACTTCAGCCACAGTAGCAGCTTCCTTTGGAATGATCCCAGTAAAGCCATCCCAATCCACAGCTCTTTCAGCAATCGTACCATTGCCAACACGGGTATGGTTTCTTCCGGTCAGCAACGATGCCCTTGTTGGAGAACAAATGGCCGTTGTGTGAAACTCGTTGTAAGCTATTCCTTCGCTATATACTCTGGATAAGGTGGGTGTGTTGATCTCCCCTCCAAAGGTGGAGGCGGTACCAAAACCAACGTCATCCATAAGGACGATCAGGATATTGGGAGCATTCTTTGGCAAATGATCTGGTTGTGCGCGACGTACATGCTTGCTTTCTCCAAGGGTCTCACCAGTGACACTGGCACTCGGTACTGCAGGAAATGGAAGCACAGCGCCAACATAGTCTCCGGAAACTTCTTTTGCGGTGTGTTGTGTAGTATTTTCGTTACATCCCCACCATAGTGCCAGAAGGACAAAAAGAAAAAGCGGATTATATTTCATAACAAGTCATTTTCTGTTTAACATTCAATGAGGGTGAGTGAGCCATGTCCTCGCTGAACTCATCTGAAAGGTGCTTACAGAAATGCTTGTGGCAAAAAATGGAGTTGAACAAATCCAGGTGAATAAACATCCCGGGAGGCACTACCTGTAAGGCAAGCCAAATGTAAATGGGCATAACAGGTCAACCTAAAAATGGAAGGTCAAACCGGTTCCATTTTATAATACTGAACAGGAAAGCAAATGCTGATTGACAATAGGCTCATTATCAACCTGATTAATATTCCTACTTTTATTAAAGCAAAGGGATTGCCTAAGGTGATTGAGTCTTTCTCATGTTAAAAAAGTCTGTTGGGGAAACCCCCTTCAGCTTTTTAATCGAATTAAAGAGTGTGCCTCTTGATCCAAATCCGGCCTGCTCGGCTATGCCGTCCATGGACAGGTTTTGGTACTCACCTTCATTTATTTTCTTGTTGAGGTATTCAATCCGGTACTGGTTGATAAAATCATTAAAGCGGACGCCGTAAATCTTATTTAACAAGGCTGAGAGGTGATGCTGCGGAATGCCGGTGTCGTCAGCCATATTCCGGATCGAATACCCCCCGTTTAAAAATGGTTGGCGCTGTTCAAGATAATCTTCCAGCGGGGATTGGTATTGCTTTAGATATTCAAAATCCTTTTGAGCAATGACTGGCGCTGATTTATAGTCCATGGATGCAGGGCTAGAAGGATCCAATGTTATTTCAGGGTATGCCAGGATTTGCTTGTCCTCCTTATCATAGTATACCTCCGGACGGGCATTAGATAAATGGACATTTGGAATTTTGTCTATAATCCTTGGTATACCATACAGTATATCCGGGTGGAAAAACATATAGTAAAGGCTGATCATAAAAATGATGGCAATCCCGACCGTATAGAACTGAAAAACGGAAATGTCAAAAAACAATTTAAGGAAAATACCCAGGACAACTACTATCGAGGTGGCTAAAACAATTCCAGTAAAGATAAGAAGCCATTGAAGCGTTGGAATGGCAAATTTGCCTTGTATTTTAAGTTTTTGTTTTAGCCCAGACAATTTGATAAACATAGCTATACCATAGGCAAATCCAAGGATAGCACGAAGAAAATGATGCCAATACGAAGGCAACAAGCCTTCATTAAATGCATAAATTAAACTTTGATCTTCTAAAGCATGGGTTACAATGTCCTGCTTCACATGTAGCGGTTGCAGATGGTATGGGATCAGCTCCAGAAAATGCAGCATGGCGGGAATAAAATGCAAATAATCCCATTTTGCCATCCGATCCTCATCATTCGCTATAGCTTTTACATAAAGAAATGCTGCGGGGGGAATCAGATAATAAATAAAACTGGGCCAACGATACAGCCAGGCGAAATGAAGTATTACGCCGGAATGATTAAAAAAATTCATGGCAATAAAAATGGACATCCCCCCGAGGTACATAAGTAACATCGAATTTGCCAGCCTGAAATCATTGAAATGCCTGAGGATAAGCATACAAACCAGCAATCCCATAAATAGAATGGCGGCAAGGAAAAAGGGAATCCAATCAAATACCGGCATAAGTTCTATAGTGTTTCAAGGTAAATAAAGATACGCTTTCTATCATAATTTGAAGAGCGCCATATGTTTACATTCCTTTTACTTTAGGAAGGCATAAATCTAATTGAAGCCTGGGTTTGCCCATAGGAGTTGATTCTCAAGAAAAAGCCTCACACCTTGTATAGGTGTGAGGCTTTGTAAACATTGTGATCAGTGCTACCTCACCGAATTTTATCCGGTACGCTTT
>ERZ795044.1877-NODE-1877-length-18670-cov-5.844803_pt1 | contig 18670 bp, 23 predicted proteins | sample MGYA00375128_ERZ795044 | MGnify/ENA primary metagenome ERZ795044 (study PRJEB30173, sample SAMN05720213) | anaerobic digester metagenome | isolation source: active sludge of municipal wastewater-treating anaerobic digesters | place: USA | collected 2014-12-22 ... | reverse complement strand
CTGCACGCGAGACAGTGACTGTGCCGTCCTCGAGCGGTTGGCGTAAACTCTCCAAAACTGTACGCGGAAATTCGGGAAACTCGTCCAAAAATAAAACTCCGCGGTGAGAAAGTGAGATTTCTCCCGGGCGCGGATATCTACCTCCGCCGACGAGTGCCACACTGGAAACTGTATGATGCGGACTGCGAAAAGGTCGTTCGCGAACCAAATTTTTTTGCAACAATCCGGCGACAGAATAAATTTTTGTAACTTCCAGAGATTCATCGTTGGTTAAGGATGGTAAAATAGAAGGCAAAGATTTGGCAAGTAATGTTTTTCCCGATCCCGGTGGTCCGCTCATCAGTACATTGTGTCCGCCGGCCGCTGCGATTTCCAGAGCGCGTTTGGCGAATTCTTGCCCTTTGATAAGCGCCATATCCATTTCATATTGCGGAATAACATAATCGTCTTTGAATTGTCGATTTTTTATAGGAGTTATCAAAACCTCTCCTTGAAGATGAGAAATCAGTTGGGTTAAATTGTTTACCGGATAAATCTCCAAATCCGATACCATGGCAGCTTCGGGCGCGTCATCTTCGGGAACAAACATTTTTTTGAAATTATTGGCTTTGGCGTAAAGAGCCAAGGATAATATACCGGCTGTATGACGAACTTTGCCGTCAAGCGCCAATTCTCCGACCATAAAACTATCGGATAGATCCAAGTTCCAACCGTTGCTAAGCACAATAAGACCGACAGCCATAGGCAGATCATAAAGCGGACCTTCTTTGCTCAAGTCTGCGGGCGCGAGATTTATTACTACGCGAAAATTAAAAGGATATTTGAAACCGGAATTTTTCAAAGCAGAGTGAATGCGGTCTTTGGCTTCTTTGATAGAAGTATCGGCCAAGCCGACGATATTGAAAGCTGTTTGTCCTTTGTTTAGATCTATTTCCACTTCTACCGGAAGACAGTCCAAACCGACAATGGAGGCGGAGGGAAGTTTGTAGAACATGTGTGTGATGTATTAAGTATTATGTATTAAGTATTATGTATAGCGAATTGTCGCAAAATACATAATACATACTACATGATACATGCTACAAAATGTTTTTAGTAGCTTTTAAGTTTAAAATATAGAGACCGACGCCAGTAACAATAAGAATATCTGCTATATTAAACACACTAATATATACCTGCAAATAATCAACTGTGTGTTGATATAAGATTCTATCTAGTAAATTGGAAACAGTGCCGAAGATTGTTAAAATCAAACCAAAGAGAGGTAGAAATTTTTTTGTTTGTATAAGCAGGTAAACAAAAAACAACAAAGTCAAAACAGTCAAAAAGATTGTTAAAAAATTATGTAACGGTAGACTGAAGGCAATGCCGGGATTAAGAGTTGGCGACCAGCCGATGTTGGGGAACAAAAAAACCGGCTTAGTCCAAAAAAACAGAGCCAGTTGCTTGAAAATCAAATCTGCCAAAATAAAAAGACCGCCGAGTAAAAACAAAAACAAACGGCGGTCTCCTTTGATCATAAATTTTTAGATTTCCTGAGTAATGGTTTTTTTGCATTCAATACAAGCGGAAGATGCCGGTCTGATTTCCAGTCTCTTTTCTTCTATAGGTTTGCCACAGTATTTACAAATACCGTACTCTCCTTTGTCTACACGTTCCAAGGTTTTGTTGATGTCACGCAGGGTTTTTTCCAAAGACTCCTCCAACGGCTTGTTGGCGATGTAATCAGCCACTTCAGCGGCATTTTCATCGTCTTTGTCGCCATAATCCGGAAAAGTCGTATCAAAATCGCCGGCTACATCCGGATTTTTTTTGGTGAACTTGTTTAACTCTTTTTCCAGTTTCTCTTTTTCTTCCAAAAGTTGTGTTTTTATCTTGTTTACAAACTCTTGAGAGAAAGGGCTTTTCGTTTTAGTCATAAGCGTAAATTAACGTTGATTATAAGGAAATTATATAAAATAAAGGTAAACAAGTCAAGGACGGTCGGTATTTTGAAAAAGACAAAAAAACGTGTTATACTTTTATCATTATTTAACAAAAATATTTTTTGGAGGGTATGCAAAACAAAATTAGTTTTATTATAGCTGTCTTTTTTGGCAGTTTTTTTATTTGGCATTCTTTAAATACTCAAGTTTTGATAAGTGAGATAAAAACTTCCGGTTCAGGCGGTGTCAACGATGAATATGTAGAGCTTTATAATAACAGTTCCAGTTCAGTCAGCTTGTCCGGGTATTATTTACGCAAAATGAGTAGTACCGGGAATTATACTTATTCACTCGGTTCTTTTAATAGTAGTCAATTTATAAATCCATTTAGTTATTTTTTGATAGCTCATAATGATTATGGTGATGATGTGATTGCAGACAAAAGTTATAGTTCAAATACTTTGGCTGATACCAATAACGGAGCTTTATTATTTAAAGAAGAGATACTACAAGATATTTTGGTTTGGGGAAGTGTTTCCAGTAGTTTTTCCTATGGAGTATCGGCGAGTAATCCTACAAATACAAAATGTTTATCGCGTTTACCAAACGATGAAAACGGAAACGGGCAAAACACGGGAGATAATAGTGTAGATTTTGTTGAAAGAGTATGTAATCCACAAAACTCTTTTAGCCCGTCACGACCTTTATGGGAGCCGACTACTACCACTGATCCTGGGACAACCACAGATCCGGGTACAGATTCGCCAACCACCACCCCGAGTTCAACTCCGGAAATAGATTTTTCTTTTTGGACCAGCATAAAAATAAATGAATTTGCTTGCGCACCACAGGGTGATGAAAATGAATGGGTAGAATTTTATAATATTTCCACCACTTCTTTGGATTTGTCCGGCGGTTATCTTTGTGACGACAGAGGATTGTCTTCAACTTCCAGTTGTAAAAAAATCTCCAGCACTACCATAGAACCACTTTCCTGGTTTGTTTTTGATTTGGATACGAGAAGTTTTTTAAATAATGATAAAGACAGCGTTGTTTTACGTGATCCCTTGGGCCAAGAGATAGATAAAATATTCTATGAAGGGGTGCTGACGCCCAAAACCGGTCAAAGTTTAGCGCGAAAATCTGATGGGCAAGACTTAGACAGTAATAATGATTGGGCGATTACTACAAGTATTACCAAAAATAGCGCTAATATTATTACAACACCAATTGTCAGTTCTGGGGGCGGTGGTTCATATACCCCGCCAACAATCGTAGAAACAGTACAAAAAGGGGAGGAAACACAGGTTTTAGCCAGTTCTACTGGTAATGTAGTTTTGAATGAAATTTACCCTGATCCGCCAGGTTCAGATAGTTTAGATGAATTTATAGAAATCAAGAATATTGGTGAAGAATCAGTTGATTTGAAGGGGTGGAGTATCGGAGATTTAGTAAAAAACTATAAATTATCAGGGGTTTTGAATTCTGGAGAAATAGCGGCATATAAAAGAGAAAAAACCAGCATAGCTTTGAATAATACCACCCCAGAAGAGGTTAAATTAGCTGATTTTAGCGGAAAAATAGTTGATTCGATTAGTTATGAAAGTGCTTTTGAAGGTCAAAGTTTCATAAGAATAAATGAAGAAATTTGGCTATGGACAGAGGAAATAACGCCTGGAACAGAGAACATATTAACAGGTGTGGACAAACTGGGGATAAATATAAATATAATACATCCAAATATAGCTGAAGTTGGCGAAATTTTAATATTTGATGGTTCGGAAAGCTTTGATAACCAGGGTGGAGAATTGAGTTTTTTATGGAACTTTAGCGATAATTTGACTTTTAGTGGAGAAGAAATAAGCAGATCATTTACAACTTCGGGTATTTTTACTGCCAATGTCATAGTTAGTAGTACAAAAAACCCCACTGTGGATAAAACCATTAAAATAATAGTAGGAACAGAGTTTTTTTCTCAGGAAAGAGGTGTTATTTTTACTGAAATTCTACCCAACCCTGAAGGTACGGACAAAGGTGAATTTGTTGAAATTTTTAACAGTGGTAATTCTTTGGTGGATTTGAGTGGTTGGGAAATCAGGAATCAAAAAAAGACTTTTAAAATTCCAGCTGGCACCAAATTGGACCCTGGAAATTTTTTGATTTTTTATCAAGAGGTTACTAAATTAGTTTTGAACAATACAGAAGACAATGTGAGCCTGTTTGATGCGGAGGGAGAAATTATAGATTTTATTAAATATCAAAAAGCACCAAGCGGACAAAGTTATACTTTTTTGGGAGATGTTTGGACGTGGACTTACGAAATCAATCCTGGTAAGATTTTGAAAATTGAACAAGAAAATTCCGTAGCTTTGGCAAGTGTCAAAAAACAAAATATGACCAAAGGTTATGTTGTAAAAAACTTAAAAGATGTTAGAGAAAGTCAGGTGGGGGATTTGGTAATTACCGAGGGTTATGTGGTGGTGATGCCAGATGTTTTTGGTTCACAATATTTTTATTTGATTGATGGAAATTACGGCGTGCAAATTTATAGTAACAAAAAAGATTGGCCACAAATAAAAGTTGGTGACAAAATAAAAGTCAAAGGAGAAATCTCTACTGCGATGGGAGTAAAAAGAATAAAAACAAAAACCAAAAACGATTTTATTATTTTGTCAAAAGAAAATTCTTTATCACCAAATAAATTTTTACTTGATGAACTAAACGAAGAAAATTTTGGCGCGGTGATAAAATTAACAGGTGAGATTACTAGTTTAAAAACAAATTATTTTTATCTAGATGATGGTAGTGATGAAATTTTGGTTTATTTTAAAAAGAACACAGGATTACAAAAAAAAGATTATAAAGTCGGAGAATTAGTTGAAGTTGTTGGAGTTTTAGAATCTTCTTCCAAAGGTCCACAACTTTGGCCACGAGGACCAGAAGATATCAAAAAGATAGGTGAAGTGGAAAATATGGAAGAAAAGGAGGTAAAAAGTGCAAATACGACTAAAGAAAAAGCAGATAATTATTTAACCGCTACACTTGGCGGATTTTCGGCATTATTTTTTGGATTTTTTTTGAAAAATAGAGGGGTGATCATAAAAGGGATTGTTTCAATAGCAGGTAAGTTGATAGGAAGAGGGTAAATAAAACATAAACAAAAAACATTCCAGCAAAAAGGCGGAATGTTTTTTGTTTTAGCGAAAAAAAGGAATTATATTTTAGTCTAAACCCTTTAATTTATTATTACTAAATTAAAGTTTTAGCTTCATCCCATCAAAAGAAAATTTTATTTTATAGGGAGTAAGAGTTTTTTCGAGATTCTTATAATCCGTGTAAGATAACCCCCACATTTCTTCAATATGGGTTATGATTGTTTTTTTGATATTAAATTTTTTTATTAAACCTACTATTTCATCTAAAGAAAAAAGTTCTTTTCTCAAAGGGTGATTCAAGGGGATTTTTCCAAGACCGTTTTTGTTTTCTAAAAAAGGTGAACCAACTATAAATAAATCCGTGTTTTCTAAAAAATCATAAGTTTCAAAAGGCTTGACATCACAAGGAAGATAGACTAATTTTTTTGTTTTATTTTTGATAACATAACAAGAAGTTTCAGAATTAATTTTTTTATAAGTAATAGCGACATCCTTTATTTTGACCGGCTTGTTTTTTGAAATAAAATTTAATTTTATAAAATTTTTAAAAACAAAAAAATCAAAATAAGAACTTTTTGGAGAGCGAAGTTTGAGAAAATCATTTTTTATAAAATCTGGAATAAAAACCGAAATAGGTTTAAAATTATTTTTGAGAACAAAAGGATGTTTCTTTGTCCAAGCAGAAGTAATTTCTTCAACCACTCTCATCCCTTCGGTATGATCTGGGTGCCAATGAGTATAAAAAATATTATTTATTTTTTTGACACCTTCTTGGTTTATTGAATTTACAATATCTTTTGGAGTATCAAAAATAACATCAATTTCTTTTATATAAATAGCCGGACCTTTTCTAGAGTAGGGTGTTCCTTTTTTTCTAGCTTCTTTGCAAATGCCACATTGGCATGTTGGTCTGGGTATGGTTTGAAAACCACCAGAACCTAAAATAATTATTTCCATAATTAATTAAATTATATATAATTTAATTATATCAAAATTATAGAATAAAAAACACTTTTTAAAAGTATGTTGTTTTTAGATAGAGGCTTGATTTTTTAATTTAAATATGATATTTTATTACTACATTCCTGGAAGGATGGCCGAGCGGTTTAAGGCAACAGTCTTGAAAACTGTCGTCCATGAAAGTGGACCGTGAGTTCGAATCTCACTCCTTCCGCGTTATAAATAACCCCAGCTCTGTTTGATATTTCATAGATTAGAAACTAAATAATCAAAAAATAGATTCGAACGGGAAAGGGAGAAAACGGGAGTTTTCTCTTGCTGAGGAAAGGTATTGGAAAACCAGCCCCGAAAAAAAATCCCATTGGGAAAGGTTTTCCAAGGAGGAGCGAAGTGACAACTTCGAATAGCGAAGCACTCACTCCTTCCGCTAAAAACACCAAAATTTTCTGGTGTTTTTTTAATGGACAAAATCAAATTTTTATTCTAAGATATAAAAACTTTAGGAGAGGTGTCTGAGTGGTCTAAAGTGCGGCTCTCGAAAAGCCGTGTCCAGCAATGGACCGTGAGTTCAAATCTCACCCTCTCCGCATAATATGTCTCAAGCTTTTTTCCTGCCAATTGAAACCAGGCCGGCAAATTTACCTCCGCTTATTAAAATGGAGGGAAAATTTTGGCACACGGGAATTATTGACGACGGTAAAGTTTATGAATGTTTTAATTATGGCCGAAACTCCATAAGCGAATTTGATGAAAAAAGAAAACAAGAGCTGGACGATCAAAAAGCGATTTTTTTAGAGATTAGTGTTAATAAGGATAAATTGTTATCAGAAATAAATTCTGGTACGGATTGTGCTGAATACGTGGCTAGAGTGGTTAGGCTCTCGGGAAATACGGGAGACAAAAAAGAATATTGGCCTGAGGAAGTATATAATTTCATTATTAAAAAATAAAAAGACGCTCTATACAAAAGAGCGGTTTTTTTATATTATATATGAGTAAAATAATAATTTATGAAAATATCCAATAAAATATTAGTTAAAATCGAAAAAGAAGCAAAAAGGTATTTTGTCGGTGCCAGCGGTTGTCATGATTGGAGTCATGTCGATAGAGTGCGAAATTTGGCTCTTGCAATAGGAAAAAAAGAAAAGGCTGATTTAAGAGTTTTGGAAGTGGCTTGTTTATTACATGATATTGGTAGAAAAGAAGAAATGGATAGTAATGGGAAGTTTTGTCACGCGGAAAAAGGTGCGGAATTGGCGGAAAAGTTTTTATTAAAATTAAAATTGGATAAAAAAGATATTGAAAATATCAAACATTGTATTGTTAGTCATCGTTTTCGCAATGAACACATCCCCAAAACCACGGAAGCAAAGGTCTTGTTTGACGCTGATAAGCTGGATAGTATTGGAGCGGTAGGAATAGGTAGGGATTTTTTGTTTGCCGGATTTATTAAAAACCCTATGTACACAGGTCGTGAAAAAGATTTGATAAAAAAAGGAAATGATAAATCTTATACAAAAGATGATACCGCGGTTATGGAGTTTGAGTTTAAATTAAAAAAAATTAAAAATAAAATTTTGACAAAAACAGGAAAAATAATTGCAAAAAATAGACATGAGTATATGGTTGATTTTTTTAAAAAATTTGATAGAGAAATAAAAGGGTTAGAATAATTATTTATGGAAGAAGTTCATAATTGTCAGATTATTAACAAAAAGCCTTCGTCGTTCTTTTTTCAAAAAGGAAAAGGAAGTAGTTCAAAAATTCTTATTTTAGGAGAATCATTAGGAAAAGATAGTTTGTTACACCAAGGCAAGGCTTTTTATACTACTACTGGCAAGATTGTGCCGACCGGAAAAAAATTAAATGAAGAGTTAATTATTTTAAATTTATCTTTTGAAAAATGCGCTTTTACGGAAATTGCCAAATGTTACCTTGATGGCAATAGAAAGGCGTTAAAAATTTGCGGTCTCAGGTCCGGCGGACATTTGATTTCGCAATTAAAAAAATATAAAATTAAGTTAATTATTTCTTTAGGAATATTGACCAAAGAAATTTTGGAAGAAATATTCGGTACTAAATTATCAATTGGCGAGATAGGGAAAATAAAAAATAATCGTTATAGTTGGAATGTTTTACCGCTTTACCATCCTTCTCCGGCTAATCCGCACGGACATGAAAGAAATCTAAAAATAATTAAAAAATTCAAAAAAACAAAATGTCTAAAAATTTTTTAAAAAATGCGGAGTTAATAATTTTTTATTTTATTCTTTACAGTTTTTTGGGTTGGATTTTGGATACTTGTTACAGTTCTCTTGTTGAAGGACAATTGGTATTTAGTGGAATGTTTAAAAGTTTTTTTCTTCCTGTGCCATTGGCCCCGATTTACGGATTTGGCGCTTTGACACTTATTGGTTTTAAAAAGTTTTTAGAAAGTAGGGGGCATGCTTCACTTTTGTTTTTGTCCGGTTTGATACTGTCTGCTGTGGAATATTTTGGTGGACTTTTCACTGTTTCTGTTTTACAACATCGCGCTTGGGATTATAGTCAAAATTTTGCTAACCTGGGCGGACATATAGATTTGTGGCATGGATTTCTTTGGATGTTGTTGGGTTGGTTTTTTGTTCGTTATTTACATCCGGTCAATAAAAATTTTGCAGAAAAAATATTTAAAATTAAAAAATAGTTTTATGAAAATATCTATTGTAGGTAGTTTGGATTTTGCTTATGAAATGAAAGAAATAGCTGAAAAATTGATTAATTTGGGTTTTGAAGTTGACTTGCCTCCGACAGCTAAAATGATTTTAGAAAAAGAAATTGCTTCGGAACAGATCAAAAAAGAAAAAGAAGACGGCTCGTTTTCACAAAGAGTTATAGATTCCGATGCTATTCGCAGATATTGGAAAATAATTCAAAATACGGACGCAATTTTGGTAGTTAATTTTGATAAAAAAGGGATTAAAGGATATGTCGGGGGAAATTCTTTTTTGGAAATGGGTTTTGCGCATGTCATAAATAAAAAAATATTTTTAATGAACCCTATCCCGGAAATAGGTTATAAAGATGAAATTAAAGCAATGCAACCGATTGTTTTAAATAATGATATTACTAAAATTGTTTAAATTGTATGTCAGGGAAAAAGATTGTGGTCAATGATAAAATGCAAAGGAATTATAAATATGTTTTGTCCGCGCCGACAGGCAAGAATTTTGATCCTGATTTTAAACCGCAATTAACTCCGAAAGAAATGTTGGAACTTGGAGTTTTTGGCGGGCGATATATGACTGATTGTAAAAAAGAATTTCCCAAAAGCTGGTTTGCCAAAGCCAAGCTCTGTCCGCAAAAACACGAAGCCAAATTGAATTATTTTAAAGTAAATGCCTCTCAACCCCTGTCTGTTTGGCGTAAAAACGGCTGGATACACCCTGACGATCCGCGTGGTTGGTTTCAATGGTATTGCCGGTATTACATGGGCAGACGTCACGTGGATGATAAAAGGCAAATAAAGCGTTGGAAGGCTTTTATACGTCATCTTAGCGCAGTTAGGAACAGTTGTCGCGCGAGAGACTATAGTTGCCATCGTCGTCAAAGACAAGCGCTTTTGCACTGGGCTTATGATAGTCGCAAATATTAAAAAACTATGTTAAAATATAAAAAATTAATTATTTAATATAAAACATTATGCGAAAAACAATTTTGGTTTTTTGTTTAGTTCTTTCTTTGGTGGTTTTTGCCGGTTGCGGTAAAAAAGACGATGTTAAAAACGAAGTCAAGAAACAGGACAAACAAACAGAAGGTAAATTTATGGGAACTTTCCGTGATTTGATGAAAAAAGGCGAGGCGGTCAAATGTGAATACCAAGTTACTATGGAAGGGTTTGATCAAAAAAATACTTTATATATCAGCGGAGAAAAAATGAGAATGGACGGGGTAACTAAAATGGCCGGTCAAGGACAAATAACCAACCATATGATAAGCGTTGATGGTTATAATTATATTTGGAATGAAGATGGTACCAAAAGAGGGACTAAAATGAAAATGGAAGGCGAGGGAATAGCTAACGAGGATGATTTTGAAAATGTTCAAGATCAAAATATGCAAGTGGATTTTGACACAGCTGTAAATATGGACTGTGATAAGTGGAATGAAGACAAAAAATTGTTTGTTCCGCCAAGTGATATAACTTTTGATGATTTTTCCGAGATGTTAAAAGGTTTTGAAAACTATGGACAAATAAATTATTAATTTAAAAACATATGGCCAAATTTAATATCTTGGGGGTATATGTAGACAATCGCGTCAAAAGTTCACAGATGTTACAAAAAGCTTTGACCGATTGCGGTTGTAGTATCAAACTTCGTATCGGTTTGCACGAAGTTGATGAAAAAACTTGCGCTGTGAATGGCTTGATAATTTTGCAGGTTTTTGGCGGAGCTAAAGCGAGCGAGAAAATAAAGCGTATTCTTAAAAAAGTACCAGGCGTTAAAATTAAAGAAATGTTATTTTAACATATTATAAAGCGAAGTCCCGCACCGTCCGCCTTGGGCGGACTGGTGCTGGGGAAAATGATTTTTTAAGACCTCACCCTAACCCTCTCCTTAGTAAGGAGAGGAAATAAAAAAGCGGCTTAGGAGCCGCTTTTTAGTTTGTGAATTATTTTTTTTGTTTCTTTTTCTCCTTCTTCAATTATTTCTTTGGCTTTAAAAAAATCATACCAACCATATTGTCCCACCTTGGGTTTGATGATTATCTGGGCCTTACTGCAATTGGCCGCGGCTAGATGGTGGCGAAGCAACAGAAGACTGTTATTGATAGTGTCAAAAAGATTGGTGGTGTGTTTTCTTTTTTGAGAAAAATAATCAGCGTCCAGATTTACCGCAATTACCAAATCCGCACCCGCAGAAAATAGTGGCTCTACCGGAACAGGTAAAGAAAAACAGCCGTCTATCAAAACTTCTTTTTTTGTATTGACCGGATTGAAAATTATCGGCAAAGATGAACTGGCGCGCAGAGCGGGAATAATTTTTCCGGACTTAAAAATTTTTGTTTTGGCGGTGGTAAAATCAGTGGCGGTCACTATAAGTTTTTTAAAGAGGTGTTTAAACTCCAAATCACCCAGTTCTTTTTTTAGAAAAAGAGAAAATTTTTCTCCACCAAACAAGCCATCTTTAAATTTTGGATCAAGTAGAGAAAATATTTTTTTCCAATCAGTAACAGTCACCAATTTTTCCAATTTTTCCAAAGGTATGCCGGCGGCATAAAAAGCACCAACAATGGCCCCCATACTGGTTCCGGAAATAAAATCTATCTTTATATTGTTTTTTTCCAGGGCTTTTAGTACGCCGATATGAGCAAAGCCGCGTGCGCCTCCACCACCCAAAGCCAAGCCTATTTTCATACAATTTATTTTTTATGTTTTTATTTTAGCAAAAATAAGCGAAGAAAACAAATTTTGATTAGACAAAAAGGGCCATATTTGGTAAAATAAGCAAGTATTTATGTATATTTGAAGATTATTTATGAGCATTTTTATAACTTTTGTTTTAATGGTACTCCTTTTTATTGTTTTGGGTTTTGGCGCTGATTTGGTAGTTTTTAACTTGAAAGAAATAGGAAATAAATTGGGTTTAAAATTATTTTTTTTAGGGATGATTTTGGGTGTGGTAACCAGTTTACCGGAATTGGCGGTAGGAATAAACTCCGCCACTCGCGGATTGCCGGCTATTTCCGCCGGTAATTTGTTGGGTGGAATTATAGTTTTGTTTGGTTTGGTTTTGGGAACTAGTTTGCTTTTGCACAAAGAAGTAAAAACTGACGGTGAGATCAAAAGCTTTTTACCGGTGGCCCTTATCATTATTTTGCCCATTTTTTTGAGCCTAGATGGAAAACTTGGTATTTTTGACGGCACTTTGATGATTTTGGTTTACTTGATTTTGCTTTGGTTTATTTACCGACAAAGTAAAATTTTAGAATTACCAACAGTGGAAATAGTGGTTGAAAAAACCGTAAGCAAAGAAATAGTTTATGTTTTTTCTGGCTTGGTATTGATAATATTTTCTTCCAGTTTGATAGTTAGATTGGCGGAACAGCTTTTGACTATTTTTTATATCTCACCTCTTTTAGTAGGTTTGTTGATTTTTGCCATCGGAACTAACTTGCCGGAAATCACCGTGGCGTTTAAGGCCTGGCGCAGAAAAAGCAGTGAATTATCGGTTAGTAATCTTATCGGTTCCGCAGCGGCCAACATTTTTGTTTTGGGAATAGTTTCTTCTTTGAGCGAGATAAATATATTGCTTAATAAAGAATTTTTATTATTGTCCGGCACATTAATAATTTTATCCATATTATTTAGTATTTTTTATAAAACAGGAAAGAAGTTTTCCAATATTGAGGGCTCTGTTTTATTGGCTATTTATTGTTTGTTTTTATTTTTACAATATTATTTGATTTTTTAACATGAATATTTTATTGATAGCTTATTTTGCACTGTTTTTTTATTTGGGGTTTAGAAATTACAAAACCGCTCTTTGGTTGTTTTTGGTTTTTTTACCGGTTTATTTTATCAAAATCTCTCTTTTTGGTCAGTCTTCAAATTTATTGGAACTGACTTTTTTTGCTTTATTTTTCTCTTGGTTTATTTTTTATTTCAAAAATGATTGGCAGGTTTTAAAAATATTTTTCAAAGAGAATAAATATTTTAGTTTAGGAGTTTTTATTTTTTTGATGTTAGCTTTTATTGCTACCTTAAATAATCAGTTTTTTATTCGCGGTTTGGGACATTGGCGATCTTATTTTTTGGAACCAGTGGTTTTTTTCTGGATTTTGATAGCCAGAGGACAGAATTTCAGAAGCAAAGAAATGGTATGGGGTTTGTTTTTTGCTTCTTTACCGGTTTCATTGTTATCAGTTTTCCAGATGATTACCGGTAAATTTATTTATACTCCAGAGTGGTCGATTTTGGCCACTCGTCGAGTAACCGCTTTTTTTACTTCTCCCAACGCCGTGGCTCTTTTTTTGGAAATGATTTTTATTTTAGCCGGAGTTTATTTTTGGCGATTGTATAAAAACGAAGATAAAAAGAAAAAGTATTTTATTTTAACAGTCTTTATTTTGGCCGGCTTGTCTATCCTATTTTCTTTTTCCCAAGGAGCTTGGGTAGCGCTATTTGTCGGGCTTTTGGTTTTCTTATGGCTTGTTGATTATAAAAAATCAGCTTTTATTCTCTTATTTTTAACCATATTGAGTGTTTTGTTTATTTCACCGGCACGCGAGATTTTATTGTTCAAAGACAAAGCCGGACAAAATCGGTTGATTTTGTGGCAAACTACGCAGAATTATCTTTTTTCTAACCCCAAGAGGTTTATTTTTGGGACAGGACTACGTCGTTTTTATGGGGAAATACAGATGCCACTGGCCAATAAAGTCATGGAACCGCTTACTTACCCGCACAATATTGTTTTAAACTTTTGGTCGGAAATCGGATTTTTGGGAATGCTTTCTTTTTTCTTTATTTATTTCTTTTTGATAAAAATGAGCTTTGATATTTATGTCAAGGAAAAAATTATCGGTGCCGGACTGATCTGTGTGTGGTTGGTCTTTTTTGTTCACGGCTTGGTAGATGTTCCTTATTTCAAAAATGATTTATCGTTTTTATTTTGGGCTTTAGCAGCATTGGTTTTTTATTTTAAAACCGCATTAATCAAAAAAGAAAATGCTTGATTATATTTTTCGTTTATCCATGGCGCCCGGAGTTGTAATACATGAATTTTCCCATGCATTGTTTTGTGTTTTTGGCGGAGTCAAAATATACAAGATGAGATTTTTTACTTTGAATAGAAGAAGTAGAGTAGTGGGCTATGTACAACATGCGGAACCAGAAAGTTTCTGGCAAAATTTTTTAATAAGCATTGGACCATTTTTGATAAACTCTCTCATCGCATTATTTTTGTTCTCTCTGATAAAATCACCTTATTTAGTTTGGCAAAATACGCTTTTTGCTTGGCTTGGATTAACTATCGGCTTACAAGCTATACCAAGTAGCGGCGATGCGCAATCGCTTTTGATTTCCGCCAATCGTAGAGTTTGGCGAAATCCATTAGTAGTTTTGGGATATCCTTTTGTTTTACTTATATATATATTGAATTGGTTAAAAAAAATACATATTGATTTGGTATATGTATTTTTTTTGTTTTGGCTTGGTAATATCGCACTAAAAGGGGGAATTTAAAAAACGACCGATAAACGGTCGTTTTTTGTCGGGGTTAATTGACTATTTTAGAAAGAATATCAATAATATTACTCCATAGCCACGGAACTATTTCTATTGTAATAGCTGTGCTTATCGCCCCAAAAAGAGCTACCCAATAAATTCTCCTTTCTTTTATTTCTTCGTATGTTTTGAATCCATTGTCAACATAATCATAAAAAGGTGCTTTAATTGTTATTTTTTTACTCCAATATTGTCCTAAAAGATTATTAATAAATTCTGTTTTTTCATATAAATAAGGATCTTTTTTAAACACCGACCAATTAAAATCTGGTTTTGGATCATGTGCTAACGATTCAAAAACAAGGTTTTCTTTTATTAAAAAATCTTAAGAAAATATCAGGTTGATTTAATCTTTAGAGGTATTTATAATAAATAAAAGATTTATCAAAAATAGACTTTTAAGGTCTTAGCGGACTTAAGCAGAATTCCCGCTCTACAAATTCTCTCAGAAAATTCGACTTTGTAGAGCTTTCGGTAAACCGCTCTATTAAAAAAACATTACCGCAATTTAACAATATCAAGTCTGGTATATAGATCCAATGTGCGGGCAACGTCTTTCTCCCTGACGACCCGCGACTTTCATTTATATATCAGATAGACGAAGGACATCGTAGCTTTAAGGATGCTATGGTACTAACTTCTAAAAGTCGATACAGTTAAGGAGAAGCAAATATATTATGAAAGGATATAAAGGGAGTTTATTGTTTGATTAGTTCTCACTCCTTCAAAAAGAAGGAGATCTACAAAGACGACACCTTGCCAAAGTTTTGGCGGGGTGAGAATAATGAAACACCAAAGGGCTATTTTATAAAAATAGTCCTTATTTTTTTCTAAATTGCACCAAAGCTTTAAGGCCCGAACCATTTCAGGGGTAAGTTATTTTGCTTATCCCGTAGGAAATATAGCAAATTAAAAAGAGAGCTGTTTTTTAATAAATAACCCAATAATGCTCTAAGCTCATTTATTTTCTTAGCTTTTACAATATTTATTAGCACTAATGGCAAAAGTTTATTTTTTTTAAAAGACCACCACCTTGAAAAACCTATGTTCTTTTAATAAAAGCCAAAAACAGGGCTTTTACCCTGCTTTGCTATACTATTTTTGCCGGCTATCTTCGATTCTGCGACGTGTTTATTCCTTTACCACTATAATATTATACACATACTTATTTACTCTTTGTGCTGAAGCGTTTTAAATATTGTTCGTTACTTTTTAGACCTTTTTGAAGAAAGCCGATACTCGCTTTTATCTGGCGAATGCTCGATTTCAGTATTTTGACTGTTTCTGTTGGTCTGATAAATTTATATTTTGTACAAATAAAATCATGATTTTTATTAAAATGATTTGTTTGTTTCAAAATAATATTTTTATCGAAAATTACTATTTTTTCATATCCATAATTCTCATTGGAAAATTTTCTTTCTAAAGCAGGTGCTACTGCAAATTTATGAAAAAATCTCCAAAGATTTTTAACAGCCTGTTTTTCTTTCGGTTTTTTACATTTAGTACTGTTAACAATCGGGCAATAATTTGTACAACTACTAATTATTTCTAATTGTTTTTTTATATAAGGCAATTTTTTTGTTATTTCATTCATAACAGAATATTTGAAAATTAAAATACCGGCCCCTCTTCTTCGGTTAGATCATTATTGCATTTTGGACATTTAAAGATATTAATTCCGATAAAATCACTTTTCTTGCATTCCGGGCAAATTCGCATACTATCTAAATTACCTTGGGTTATTGGATCTGTTACAAAAAAAGAAACACTTTTTTTACAATTTACACAGTAAGCACTGCTTTTGCCATCCATATCATAGGCTTTTCCGTTTTTATCTTGCCAAAAAAGCATACTTTCGCGTTTGGTTTGGAACCACGCAGATGTTTGAAAGCCACATTTATTGCAACTGTAGTAAACACGCCTGGCCATATTAATCTTTTTTAAATAATTTCATTATAACTCCAACTAAACCTAATAAAACCATTCCCGCTATTAGTATCTTTTTTAATGCTATATCAAAAAAAGCCATCACGGATTGAGTATAAAAAGTATTATATTCAAAAGCAGACATTTCTCTTGCGTTATAAATCGTATCAAGAGAAAGATTCCCGCTTCCGATTGAAGCTATACGACACTGATAGAACACTATAAAAATAAATACTATTAAAGTATTTAATATAATTGCATTAATAAAACCTTCTTTGTCTTTGCTTATTTTTCCGCCATAAGCTACAAAGGTAGTTAGAATTATCGACAACAACAACGGTATAATGGCTACGCTATAAAGCGAATCATTAAATAAGAATGCTACATTAAAAATTGAATTGGCAACAAAGAAATTAATTGAATAAAATGATAAAATTAATATTGGTATCCAGAATATAATCAGAGTAATAAATCTTGCTTTTGATGTGTTAATTTTTATCATATTTTTTAAATTAAAACTAATTAGACCGATCAATTATTTTTTTAATTGATTTTACAATTTTTTCATTTTCATACGAATCCAAAGAATCTTTACTTTCATTTATTTCTTTGTTTAATTTATCAACTAGGTTAAATTTTTTTTCTAATTTAATAATTATATCTTCGTTATCGTGCCAATTTTTTTTCCATGCGGTATAACCGCTTATCAACAGCATCGTAACAGGAAAAGCGATTATTGCCGACAAACCAAGTCTAATATCCTGAATTTCTCCTGCTTCATCTTTATAAAACACAAAATTAAATCCTGGAATTATTTCCTTAAAAAATAGATATAAAGATATCGCTACTAAAGAATATAACAGAGCCAATCCAAATATTTGTAAATTTAATTTAAAGGCTTCTTTTCTTTCCGCCTTCTTCCATAATTTATGTAAATTTTTTAGCTCCTTATCTTCAGAGTTTTTTGTCATATATTATACGAATAAAAAAGGACACCCGACCTGCGAAACTATAAAGGTATCACGAGAGATGCCATTTATGTTTTGGTCGGAGTACCCATTCCAACACACAAATGACGAGGCCAGTTAAGGCCTTTTTCTCTCGAGTATGTAAATATAGTTTCGCATTATTATTGTATTTTAAAAAAGGCAAAAAGTCAACCTATTATAGTATGTGTTTTTGTGTTTAAGCTTAAAAAGTTTATCCACAAAATCAAACGTTGACAAAAAAATTATATTGAGTTACGTTTATTAAAACTAGCGGAATCGGTTTTAGACCCCGCTCTATAAATTATCTTCCAGCGGAACTTCCCAAAGCCCCGCTCAATAAATTCCTCACAAGGGAATTTTTTAAGTTTAAAAGTAATTTTATGAAAATCCTCAAAAAAGCGGACATGTTAATCCTTAACCAGTAACCCGCTTTATAAATTATTCTGTTTAAATAAGGGAAAATAATTAATTTAGCCTTTATTTATGTTAAACAAAATTTTAAAAGATTATTATAAACAACTGCTCGATGAAGATCTGACTGAAGCAGAAGAATACGAAGCCCAAAAAAATCTCCTTTACTTCTATAATGTTGTAATAGAGGAAGAAATTAAGCAAGAAAAACCATAGTTATGAAGAAAAAGCAGATAAAATCTTTAAACTCCCTGGATTTAGAAAACGAGGTGGGTAAAAAATTTAATAGCAACAAGAAAATTAAGACCGTTTGGCAAAACACCATTAAAGATACGGGTGGTTATTTCTCCCCTTTGGCCACCCTCTGCTTGGTGGTGGCTATTGGAGTAAAAAATCAAATTTTGATTGATTCGAAAGAGTTGGAAAAAATATTAAATAACTGGAAATTGGAACCGGTAATTTCGTCTATAGAAATAATATTTCTAACATCATATAAAAAATATTTAGATAAAATTGGTTTCAAAATTCCCAAAGCCAACATGTCTATGGCTTTTGATTTTAGTTCCAAAAAGACGGTGTTTTATCAAGGAAAAGAAGTATATAAAAAAATGACAAAAAAAGAACTTGCCACAAAATACCATCAACTAACACTGATAGGTTGGAATAATTAAAAATGGATTATATAATAAAAATATATTTAATTCTCGAACTATTTCGAGAACTTAATTAATTAAAAAATATGAGTACAACTACTAGTTTAAAACCTTGTTATGTTTGGTGCAGGGTTTCATCCAGAGAACAGGAAGAAGGGTATTCTTTAAAAGCCCAGCAGGATATTATTGGCGAATATTTAAGAGAAAGCGGATTAAAAGCCGTTCAAACATTTGTCGTGCAAGAATCAGCAAGTAATTCTGATACTAGAGATAAGTTTAAAGATATGTTTAAAAAGCTAAAAGAAGAAAAGTTTTGTTTTGATCTGGTGGTTAATAAGCCGAACCGTTGGGCAGAAACCCAAAAGGCTTCTTCAGAAAT
>ERZ795044.1875-NODE-1875-length-18679-cov-6.381765_pt1 | contig 18679 bp, 14 predicted proteins | sample MGYA00375128_ERZ795044 | MGnify/ENA primary metagenome ERZ795044 (study PRJEB30173, sample SAMN05720213) | anaerobic digester metagenome | isolation source: active sludge of municipal wastewater-treating anaerobic digesters | place: USA | collected 2014-12-22 ... | reverse complement strand
TCCGCAGTCCGGCGATCGGGAAATTGCGATTTATCGAATTATCCAGGAATTAGTAACCAATAGCATCAAACATGCAAGCCCCGACCGCATACAAATAGATGTTCGGGTTGAAGGTCAAACCATTGTGATTATGGTTGCAGATAATGGAAAAGGATTCGATGCCACGCAACTTGAACAGACATCCGGTATTGGTATGAAAAACATTGCTGCAAGAATAAATTTACTGAAAGGCACCATACATATCCAGAGCGAACCCGGAAAAGGCAGTACTTTCACCATAGCATTACCCGCATGAACGATTCTATCCGCATTATTTTAGCCGACGACCATCAATTAGTGCGTGATGGATTGACTTTATTATTGACAGCTAATCCGCAATGGAAAATTGTAGCTGAGGCGGAAAACGGCAGTGCGCTTTTACAGGTATTATCCACCACGGCGTGTGATATTATTATTACGGATTTAAACATGCCCGGTATGCGCGGTATCGATTTAATCACATCTATTAAATCCCAATATCCAAATATCCCGGTTTTGGTACTTACTATGCATGATGAACAGGAAATTATTCAGGAAATATTATTAGCCGAAGCAGAAGGATATCTGTTAAAAAATTCAGGCAGGGACGAGGTAATTGCAGCAGTTTCGGATTTAATAAATGGTAAAACACATTATAGCGCGGCGGTTTATCAATATATTCTGAGTGATTACAAAAAGTTGAAAACTCACGAAGAAAATATAAAGCCATTAAGTCCTCGCGAAATTGAAATTCTGCAACTCATTGTTTCCGAATATACCAGTAAAGAGATTGCGGATACATTAAACATCAGCAAGCAAACGGTGGATACACATCGCTTGCATATAATGGAAAAAACTGGGTCAAAAACCTTGGTGGGCCTGATAAAGTTTGCCATGCGAAATGGTATAATATCCTAGCATCCATATAAATATGGATATAAATTCCCTATAAGTATCCATAACCCCGCGCTTCGGGCCGACCTACTTTTGTCGGTAAATAGAATTTTATGCGCACACTTTTATGCTCTCTTTTTTTGTTGGTTACTGTTGGCCTGAGTGCCCAGTCATGGAGTTATGTAGGCTCCTGTTGTATCGAATCCGGAGTGGATGCTTTAAGCTCTGCCGGATCTGAAGACCTGGATTTTTTGTCGGACGCAACACCGGTGGTTAGCTTTTTCCGTCAGACCGGCGGTAGCACCACCGGAAAAGTTATGCAATACACTGGTGGCAGCTGGAATCAGGTAGGCTCCGATTTGCCTGCCGGGGGAACAATTTCATATATCGACCTTGAAGTATTTGAAGATGAAATTTATGTGGCGATGGTTACAGGTGCCACACAATTATGTGTGTATCATTTTGATGGCGCTGCCTGGTCGCAACTGGGCGATTGTATAACAGGTAATATGGCCCACGAATTTATTATCGACAACAACGGCACACCGTATGTGTTTAATACCCTTAATCAAACCATTTATGCATTTGATGGAACAGAATGGGTGGCTGAAATAACATTAACAGAAACTGTCAGCCCATCCTGGACGGGTGATGAAAGTATTGTCATCAATGCAGATAATGAAATGTATTACATACAATCCGTACTGAACATGGTAACATTTACCTTTGAAAACTATATACACGTATTTAATGGCACAACCATCACGCCTTTACCTGAAGTATTTTTCACGGGCTTGGGCACAGGTGGTAAACTTGCGTTTAATAACACCGGCCAGTTACATGCACAATATGTCTCCAATAACACCAATAAAATTGTACAATATACCGGCTCCGGCTGGGAGCATGTGCTCGACACCCTAAACGCAACTAATGGATTGTTTCAATTTAAATATGCATTTGATAGCAGCAACAAACTCATACTCAGTGTGTTTGCCAACGCCTATTATGCAAATGATTTTTCGGCTTTACCTGCACTATCAACAGAAGGTCTCGCTATCGGTATTAATAATATTGTTTTAGGCCCGGATAATAATATCTATGTGAGTATAGGTGAACTTCCTGCCGGCGAAGGCTCAAATTTTAGTGTGATGAAATTGAGTCAACCTGTAAATATTCAACAGCTAGAATCTCCGACATTACATATCTATCCAAACCCCGCGCACGATGTGGTAGCAATTCCGGAATTGCAAAGTGGTGATGTGATTAGTATATATCATGTAAACGGACAACACATCATTACCGAAGTTGCATCACAAAACAAACAATACCATCTACCAACTCAATTGCCTGACGGCACCTACTTAATCAAAGTCGACACAAACAACGGATTTAATTGTGGCATCCTCACAGTTGCAAAATAACCCCCACATCAACTTCCCGACTTACCGTCTTACCGGCCTCGTCTTTTGTGACTACTTACGAGGCCGGTAAGACGGGAAGACGGGAAGGAGGTAGAAACTGTGTAACTTTGGTTGATGCTTCAGAAGCGGACCCTTGTTATATTGATTTCGGCCATTGTGCTTTTTGTGCTGATGCATATCCGCATTTTTCCGCTTGATTTAATTGGGTTTCATGTGTGGCGACAGACGCAAACCCAAACGGTTATCGATAATTTCTATGAGGAGGATCCCAATATCCTCCACCCGCGTATTAATGCCAGAGGTGATGGCACCGGCATTTATCGAACCGATTTTCCCCTGATGCAATGGATTATTGCCGGAGTGTATCATATTACAGGCGATTCCGTTTTGGTTACACGTATCATGATGTGTTTATTCTCTGTGCTGGGGATGTTGTTTTTATATGGTTTTTTGCAACAACGGTTTAAGTCGGAGAACACCGCACTCGCAGCAGCCATTATGTATGTATTTACACCAATGATGTACTACTATGGCATGGTGCCTCTGGTTGACGTATTTGCACTGATGCTCACGATGGCCGGTTTATGGTTATGGTATAGGTTTTACGAGCAACAACAGCTTGCTGATTTTATTGGCACAGTTTTGATGTTTATTATCGCCGCCATGATTAAAACACCTTTTATTTTATATCTGGCAGGATTGGGGGTGTTTGTTTTCTTTCGCTTATATAACAAGACGTATAGTCTTAAATCCACCATAACCTATTGCTTGATTGCTGTGGTGATTTCTACACCGGGATTAATTTGGATTTATACCGTTTTGCGGGATATGAGTGATATAAATAATCCCGTTGTTGGGGGCGTATTTTCTGCCGCCGCATTAACCCCCGGAAAATATCTGGGCTATCTGCAATTTTATGTGGTGTCGCTGTTACCCGGCGTATTAACCGGATATATTACTTTTATTGTTTTTGTAATCGGACTGTTTTTTGTTGCAAAACGCGTGCGCAAATTTACTGCCTTTGGAATGAGTATGCTGATTGTATGCGCATTACTCATCTGCTACGTATTATATGAAGCACCAGCCATGCATACCGCACATGATTATTATTTCATGCCCTTTCTGCCGATAATTTTTCTTGTAGTGGCATTCGGCGCGCAACAATTAGTTCAGTCGCACATACACTATCGAAAGCATATCCTTATACTCATTGTTGCACTTTCACCACTTATTGCATTTACACGCATGGATGCACGATGGAATGAAAACAAGCCCGGATTTAACAAAGATCTGTATGTTCACCACGAGGAAATACAAAAATATATTCCCGGCGGCGCGCTGGTCGTGTGTGGCAATGATGAATCAAAATATATTTGGCCCTATTATCTGGAAGCGAAAGGCTGGACATTTAAAGAAAACAAGCTCACAGATTCACTATTGCAGGATTATCAAAACAGAGGCGCACAACTGCTGATTACGGACATGGCAGACTCCTCGTTATTACATATCCTCTCGCCGGAAAAATTACAGGCAGCGGCGCGTTTTGGGACAATTAAAGTAATAGACGTGAAGTAAGGATTTGTGTTTTGACACAAGCAAATTTGTAGAAAAACCCGTAACTTGTTTAAACAAAAGCTCAACATCATGCCGATTAAACTTTGCCTGATTACCTGTTTGATGCTCATGGTCAGCGGGTTAACCAACGCCCAAGTAACAACAGTAAGTGCGGATAAAGACTGGTCGAAGCAACAAGCTGTGCTTAAAAACACGTTGGAAGCTGATTATATTATTCGCGTTGGCGATGTTGACAATCTTGGCTTTGGGTGGCCTGATGATTTTGACCCGTTTTGCGGGCGAATGACCAACTCTCATGAATTTCCGTGGGAGCCACAATCGGGAGATTTGCCTGGTTTTGATCGCATATTGATGTCATCGAAATTTACCGGATTGCGGGCAGAATATCCCTGCGGTGCAGAAGGTTATTCCACTGCTGATCCGTCAATGCAATATAAACCCGTTCCCTGGGAGCTGCCTATAGATGCCATGAAGGGTGTTCAGGTAGAAAATGCCTGGCTGCAATTATTTATTGATGATTTTCAATCGCCAACCTTTTGCTCGAAATACAGTGTCAATATCAACGGAAAAAGATTTGTAGAAGCTGAAAAAATTCTGAACGCAGTAGACCAAACCGGACCGATTGGCAAATTGGTGTCGATCCCTTTTCCTGAAGACTGGTATCCGCTTTTTGTAAATGGCGGAAATCTCAATATTTATATCGATGAAACACAAGCGGTGGGAGATGGTTTTGCGATTGATTTTGTCAGGATATTGGTTAACAGAAAGCGGGAAAATACCTGTAAGGGGGATATTTCCGGCGTTGTAGTAGATAAGGAAACCGGCGCACCTATTGCACATGCTACGGTATTTACTTCAACCCACCAATTGGCGGAAACAAATGCGAATGGAGAATTTACCATCCAGCAAATACCCACCGGTTTCGAAGTAATCAGCGCATCTGCAAACGGATATATTGATGGCAATGGCATGGCAGATATTGCTGAAGGCAATAATAATGAGCCCATTACCATTTATCTCGAAAAAGGAAAAAGTGCGCAATTCGACAACAAAAAAATTGCGGTTGGAGAAAGTATCACCCTCAACAATATTTTATTTGATCAGGGTAAAGCCGATTTAAGACCTGAATCAAAAACAGAATTAGATAAAATTGTTGCCTTTCTGAAAGCAAATCCAACTGCCGAAATTGAACTGAGCGGACACACCTCTTCTGAAGGTGAATATGCAATGAATAAATCCCTTTCCTACAAAAGGGTAAAAGCCTGTAAGGATTATATTGTTTCTAAAGGTATTCCAGAAACCCGCATCATTCCAATCGGCTATGGTCCTGATAAACCCGTTGCACCAAATGATAACGAGGCGAACCGTGCCTTAAACCGACGAGTTGAAATGCGTGTAATGCGCTTGTAATCCTTCTGAGAAAGGGTATGGATTTCGTGCGGATGATTACCACAATCCCCCACAGCGCCTTAACTTCGCACCATGTCGCTGACGCATGAGGAAATACCTATCGACTTTGACCCCAGATGGCTTGCCGTACTCCGCATGATGAAGGAGCGTTTTGGCAAAAAACCGGAGTTGGAATCCATATTATTTCTCATCGGCATAAATGAGCTGGGTCGCATTGAAGATAAGTTTACCAAAGAACAGAAACAGGATTTGATGCATGTGGCGGTATGTAAACTCCTCAGTCGCGAAGGTTATTACCGGCTTGCGGGGTGGGACGATGAAAACTGGCCATTGTATGAGGCCACACAGAAACTCCCGACCTGGACAGCGGCTGAACAGGAGGTGATTATTAAACAATCCATTATTCGATATTTCGAAGAACAGAACCAGATATGAAAAAAATGCTCTTACTCTGCTGCACGATAGCTTTTTTAAGCGCCTGCAGCGAAAAACAAAACGACCAGGCGGGTCGCGAACACGATGAACAGTTCAAAAAGGTGGATACCGTAATTTCAACCACAACGCCGGAACATATACACGATCATTCAGACACAACAACTAAAGCAATGGATAATTCAAAAACGTACTACGTAAAAATCAGCACCTCTTTTGGTGATATGGTGGTGAAATTGTATAACGAAACACCTCAGCACCGCGACAATTTTTTAAAACTTGCTAAACAGGGTTATTATAACGATTTGTTATTTCACCGCGTTATGAAAGAATTCATGATTCAGGGTGGTGATCCGCAATCTCGCAACGCAGCACCGAATGCTCGATTAGGTATGGGTGGCCCTGACTATAAAATCCCTGCAGAAATTAAGCCGGGCTTTTATCATAAAAAAGGCGCTCTTGCCGCAGCGCGTCAGGCCGATCAGGTGAATCCGCAAAAAATGAGCAGTGGTTCGCAGTTTTATATTGTTCAGGGCAAAAAATCGTCACCGGCAGAACTCGACCAGATTTCTCGCGCTTATGGAACACAATTTTCGCCTGAAGCAAAAGAAATTTATTCAACCATCGGCGGTACACCATTCCTGGATGGCAGTTATACCGTGTTTGGAGAGGTGGTTAAAGGCTTAGAAGTAATAGATAAAATTGCAGCTGTAAAAACCAATGCCGACGATCGTCCTTTGGAGGATGTAAAAATGACGGTTACTGTAATCGAAGAATAACCTTATCCATAACAAGCAGGGGCGCAGCAGATGATGTTGCGCCCTTTCTTTTTGCGCCTGTTTTAACCACATGCAGGCATCTTTGGTATGGTTTTGGTTACATTTATCCTATAAATATCAGCATGAAGCGACTGTACACCTTTTTTGCACTATTACTGGCTTTGTCTGCCACCAATGCCCAACAATATGCATTTGATTCTGTTGGCGTGCAATCCATAACCATTGGCACCATTACCCAAAAAAATGATTTGTGGCTGATACAGGTTGAGCGAAATGGGGCATACGAATATTATCGACCGGTTAATTTACCGGTGGCATATGCCATACCCGGCCAGGAAGTAGTATTTGAAGGCGCACGTGGCAGGAAAGAGCTGAACGGAAAACTTGCTACCGTGCCGGTTAAATTAAATATGATCCGCGTATTATATCGCACCAAACAACCTGACGCACCCGGCGAAACAATCACCCGTGAACAAAACGATGAACAAAAACAAGTGAATACTGACTCAATAGGATTTATTAAACAACAGCTTGGCACAGTCATGCAGATAGCCGATGTGTTTGTCATTGAGTCGACCATTGAGGGTGAACTCAAACGCTATGTGCCCGAATTTATGCCGGATGATTTTAAAGTTGATGGCAGCGCAATTACTTTCAGCGGCGTTCTCTTAAAATACGATCCGCAAGTTCGCATGATGGGCGCGCCTATTCGTATAACAGAATTAATGGCGGAAGAAAAAATGGCGTTTGATTCAACCATGCTGCAGGAAACGGTTGCCGAATTATTTCCTTTTGACTCTGCAGGTTATATTCAATCCGCAAGAGGCGTGATTACTTTAATTGCTGACACCTATGTTATTGTAGTTACCGAAGAGGGAAACACAACCCGATATTTACCGGCTATGTTACCCAAACAATTTCAGGTGGCAGATAAAGTAGTTGTTTTCTCGGGAGAGTTGGGTAAAATACCGGCAAATGTGAGACTGATGGGTACACCCATTACACTGGATACCATCATGGAACAATAAAATACCAGTTGCGAAATACGGCGAATTATTTCTTTCCGGAGGTTACTTTAATCGACTGAATAAAGCGGTTGACATTATTCGATACCATCACATTGGTATCGCCACCGCTCACAAATTGATAAACACTGTTGCCGTCGAAATAGATGTAAATGCGATAAATCTTGCGATTCATTAATTGCATTTCCACATATCTGCCTGGAACGCCGTTGTTTTCAATTACCTCTATTTTTTGTGCTTTACCGATATATTGTTTTTCGGCTTGCGCAATTAAATCGTCAAAGAAAGTTTTTTTGTTGCCGAATTTATGTCCCGGAGGATAATTACTTACAACAACCTGATAATCAACCAACTCCTTAAAATCAGCGGCCGAATAGGTAGTTACCTGAAGTGGTCCGCTCGGAAGGGTATATGTTTTAGTTGACTTGCTCGGGTCCATTGGGAGATAACAACTAAAAGAAGGCTGTTCGAAAAAGAACCAGTTTACAAAAATGTTTTCTCCTGTTTTGAAGCTGTTTAAAAAAGCCTCTGCATAAACAGAATAAGCGTTATCGTTAGGCCCGCCAACCAGTAATTGATATAAAATATTATCCTGTAACAGGAAGAGCGAACGAATAAAAAATGAATCGCTCACTGCTGTAAATTCACGGCCTGTGAAATTCGGATTAGAAATAATGCGTTGGCCAACAATTTCGCCATTCATCGAAAGTTTTGTCTGATCAATAAATTGTTCAAAAAAAACATTTCTGTCATTCACCTTGAACGATGGCGGATAAACGGTATAACCTACTGAATAAAATAAATCTGATTTTGCATGGTTGGTTTGGTAAGTAAACTTCCTGATTTCACCGCCATCCAGCCATGGTGTAGATGATGATTCCCAGTTGCTTTTAATCGGCACTTTTACTGAAAAGTTTGCCTCTTCGCCTTGCAGATCATACCAGCTTTCTAAAAATAAAGTATCGGCTGCAGCCATGTCAAACATATCGCCAAACGGATCGCGATAGCCGAGGTACTGTTGCTTTGGTGCATCCGCATTGCGCACATTCACAACGCGAATAGATTCCGGATCAATATATCCACCAGTAGTGGGTTGCACCATAAACACCGGAAACTGATCGGGCGGAATATTTACCGCCATTGCATTTTCGTCAGGATTGTTGTTGGTTAAATCCGGTTTTTCATCTCCGGTATATGCTTTGTATTCGAATGGCTCGGCGGTAACGGTATATCCGCGGGCTTCCAATTTCTTCAATAAACCATTTGCGCCCGGAATTAAATCAGCATCAATAATAAACATGGCTGATTGTTGCTGACACAATGCGTCAACTTTTTTCACAAGCAAATCATTCATGGCGGCAACCATGGTGTTGATATATCCTTCCTGCTCTGAACTATTAATTACACGCAGGTAATCACTCATGGCCTGAGATTTATAATACTGGAATTTTTCAGCATCCGCGTCCAGATATAAATTTTCATTGTTTACGTAATTTGCCAGTATCGTAGCTTGTGTGGCATAATCCATCAAATCCATAACACCTGCAATCTGGCGAACGGTTAATAAACTTAAGGTTGGCTTTTTCTGCTCGAGTGCAATATCCAGTAAAATAGTTTGCTGATAACCGATGCCGGCACTATGATCTTTATCGCGAAATAAATCCAGTATGTATAATGGCTTTAAAGTATAATACTCTTCAATATTATCTTTCAGTTTATCACCCACCATCAATTCGAAACGAATACGATCTTCTCGTCGATAATAACCTTTCAGTGTATTATCTCCCTGGGCTTTCATAAACACCGGAATATTCTGTATTTCGGTAGCATCCGGCACATTAAAAAAGGCAACGGTGTTTACCTGACTGATAATTTTGGATGCGGGCGTTATAACATCATAATTCTCCACACCGGGTAATTCGGTGGAAGCAAAAACATATGAGGTAAATTTACCGTTAGGTGATTTAACTTTCCACAGGAGGGATTCCTGTGCAAAAAGGGAAACCTGAAACAGGGTAAATAACAGGACTACACTAATTCGAAACTTCATAGAGTGGCTTGATTCGGTAAATTTAAGGCAAAATTTGGAGGAAAAGTGACGCTGCGGTTACAGTTAACGGATAAAACTGACATGGTTTTTGCTACTGATATGGCGGAGGCGGTGCCCGAAATACCGGAACCGGCTCCATTGAACGCTAAAATATTACAAGTAATGCAGGTGAAGCAGCAGGTTGTATTGTCGGTTTTGCTGATGCTGACTACTTTATTGAACGGTCAATGCATCAGCGGCGACTGCACGCAGGGAAACGGCGTTTTTGTGTTTCCTGACGGAGATATGTATACCGGAACCTGGGATTCGGCGGCCATGCACGGTTATGGCCGCTACGACTGGTCGAACGGTTCCTGGTATGTGGGCGCTTTTTACCAGAATCAGATGCAGGGTAAGGGCACATTTTATGGCGCGAATGGCCGGCAGATGGTTGGCCTGTTTGAGGCCAATATGTACGTCGGCCCCGACTCGAACACCAAGATTTACCCGGTATTTGACCCGGCTACAGAAGCGTCAATCTTGTGGAACGCGTTCAAGCTTCAGGATTCTACAGCTTTGGCGAACACCCGTATCAAAGCCAAACAAGCACCCATTTGTGAAGTGATTACCCTGCTTGCCGGCGATTTTGGAAACCGCTTTGCCTCCTATCAGGGTGAGGCTACCGCCATTTCACTTGGAAGAGATAACCGGTATTATGCCACTCTTTGGCCTACCGGGGCGACAAAAGCGGTTATCAGCACCTCCAAATCTGACTCAGGACGGTTGTATACTACAACGCTATTTGAAAGCACGGATTCTGTGCAGGCCAGGGCACAATTTGACCTCTATCGGAATCAAATTGCCGCCTGTTCATTGCCAAATTGCCCGATGCAGGCTCAACAGGTGAACACCACCACAGGCCAATCAATGCAAACAGTAATCTGGATTCCGGACGTTACCTGTAACCAGGATGGCCAGTCGACCCTGCAAGACATGGCGATACAACTAATATGCAGATTAAAAGCGGGAAATGCGGGGTGGGAAGTGATATGTACGATGTCAGATTAACGGGGTTTGCCGCTTTACTCTTTCGTCCACACGCGTGTATTCAAATCAAGATCCTGCACAATATCGGTGCAGAATTTTACGCCCGTATAAATTTTGTTGACATCCTCCGGATTCATCACAGAGCGACGCACGGATGGTTCAAATAAATTTACAGACCAGGGCACAGCGATGTACATATGATTTTCAACAAAAGAAAATTGCACGGCTGCATTTGTTTTTTTGCGATAGGCTAATAAACGCTCCATAAAAGACGGAGATAAAATATATCTCGCTTCAACCGGGTCAGAAGCATATACAGCAAAATATTTTTCAAATTCCGGATCTTCCAATCGTACGATATCCGGACGCACGACATTTATATTTTGAAAAAATCGGCCAAAAGCACCCATAAATCGTTCGCCAAAATCGCTGAGAATATAGGTTTGACCCTGGAAATGTTTATTAAAATCAGCAATATAAAAAATGCCTTTAAATATCGTTGTATACGTGGTGCGTCCTCGAGAGTCGGTGGTGCGGTCTTTCGTATGTAATTCGCAGAATTCGATATGTGTTTTTCCGATCGTGCCGCTAACTAAATCTTCGCCATTATAAATATCCGGATCGCCCAGAAATATTTTGCTTTCATTAAATCTGGATTCCGGAATAAATAAATTCGGTGTAAAAACAAGTTCGGGAGAAACGTATTGAACAATTTTTGCGACAACTACTTTTTTATATTCTGCTTTAAAGTTGAGGCGCTTTCGGTTAAACCCGAAGAAGAAAAAATAGAGCAGTAGTGAAATCAGCAAAAAGACAATCACCAATGGAGGCGTCATTACTGCAAAGGCCAGAACAAGCGACACTACAGCTGAGCCCCACATAAAACGAACCCGGCGCAATTCTTCTTTACGCAATTCTTCCAAGCGGCCTAATTCAGGCTCGATTTGTTCTGTATAAAAAGCCTCAAAAGATTGGTCCATGTGGTGGTATAAGGAGAAAAGTTGAGCACAAATTATTCTGATGCCGGCGCCTCACTAGTTGGTTCTTCAGTGTTCTCCGGTTTGGTTTGCGGAGATGCATCTGTATCTTCCTGCGTTGAAAAAATCCGACGTTGGAAAATTAAAATACTGAGTACTCCGCAAGTGATTGATGCGTCGGCAATATTAAATACCGGGCGAAAGAAATGAAAGTATTTTCCACCAATAATCGGCATCCAATCAGGCCAGTGACCGGATGCCATCGGGAAATACAACATGTCAACAACATGACCGTGCATCCATGAAGCATAACCGCCGTTTTCAGGCATAAATTCTGCAACTCGTGTAAAAGTGGACTCTGAAAAAAATACGCCGTAAAAAACGCTGTCAATAATATTTCCCATTGCACCCGCACAAACTAATGCAATAGAAATGATTAAACCGAGATTCGCTTTTTCACGAATGAGGGTATATAAATAATAACCAATAACAGCAACGGCAATAATCCGGAACAGGGTAAGGGCTAATTTTCCGTATTCGCCACCCAATTCCATTCCAAAGGCCATGCCTTTGTTTTCTACAAAATGCAACTTAGCCCAATTCAGGCCTAAAATATCAAAACCACCTCCCATAGGGAAAGTGGTTTTCATATAAAATTTTAGCAGCTGATCTAACAGCAGCACAAGAAATATAACGCCCGATGCGATAATGCTTCTTTTCACGTAATCAGCCTTTGCCTTGTTTTGCCTCTATGCTCAATGTGGCATGTGGCACGGCGCGCAAACGTTCTTTGGAAATTAATTTTCCGGTTTCGCGACAAATACCATATGTTTTATTTTCAATGCGAACGAGCGCTTTTTCGAGGTGACCGATGTATTGAATTTGGCGACTGGCCATTTGGCTCAGGTATTCGCGCTCGGAAGTGGACGTGCCATCTTCCAAACCTTTAAAACGTGCATCAGAATCATCACCCATTTCAGAAGAACGGCTAATTTGTTCCTGCAGGTATTTTAATTCGTTTCTTGAGGCTTCGAGTTTAGAAGTAATCAGTTCTTTAAACTCTGCCAATTCCTCATCGCTATAGCGTGAACGGTTATCCGGATTTGCAGTTGGTTTTGCCGGTAATTGCTGAGGTTTAAACTCGCGTTTTGGTGGCAAAATCTTTACAGGACCTAAACGGATTTCCGGATTATCCTTTGTGTAAGCGGGTTTAGGCGGCGCAAAGGTTTTTTTGCGTTTGGTTTTCGCTTTCGAAATACTTGTCGGAGCCGCTTTGGTTTCTACTTCAACAGGCTCAGGTTTTTTTTCTTCAGGCGCAACCTTTTTTTCAGGTTGTTTTTTGGCTTCCGGCTTAGCCACCGGAGCTTCTTTTTTTACCACTGGTTTTGGCGTCTCCTTTACAATCGGAGCTGCTTTTTTAACCTCTGCCTTCTCCTTTGGTTTTATTTCTGTTTTTGGCGCTTCTTTCTTTTTAGCAACAGGCTTGGCAACCGGTTTTGCAACAGGGGCCGCCTTTTTTGCCACTGGTTTTGGCTCTGCTTTTTTAGCGATGGGTTTCGCAACCGCTTTCTTCGCTACAGGTTTCGCAACCGGCTTAGCCGCTTTTTTGGTGACTGGTTTTGCCACTGGTTTCGCGGCTTTTTTAGCTACCGGTTTCGCGGCGGCTTTTTTGGCTACGGGTTTAGCCACCGGTTTGGCGGCCTTTTTAGCCACCGGTTTAGCAGCGGCTTTCTTCGCTACAGGTTTAGCCGCAGGCTTGGCAGTTTTTTTAGCTGCTTTTGGTGCAGCTTTTTTCACGGGTTTCTTAGCCGCAGGCTTAGCTTTCACAGTTTTCTTGGCCATGGCACTTATACTTTTGTTATACGGATACTAATGTCAATATCATTAACGGAAATGGTCTCGGCATCTTGTAAGTCAGATGCGACAGAGAGGCTGTCCGCCAAAATTTCGGCGCAAATATACTGCATATAATGGTTCAAAGCCGTTGAAAGTTCCGCGCCTCCACTATATGTTACCACAATACGGTCGGTTATAGCTAAATCCATTTCCTTCCGCATCCGCTGAAGCTGGCTGACCAGTTCGCGGGCATGGCCCTCCTGCAGGAGGCTTTCTGTAATCGTAATATCGAGCGCAACCGTTACTGTGCCTGCATTTGCAACCAGCCATCCCGGAATGTCTTCGCTCAGAATGTCTACATCTTCAACCGACAAGGCAAATGGCTTTCCACCTAAATCCAAAGGATAGGTCTGGTCTCTTTCCAGTGCGGCAATCTGCTGCTGATTGAATGCATTGATCTGTGCCGCCGCCAGTTTCATATCTCCACCCAGCTTTGGGCCCAACACCTTGAAGTTTGGTTTAATTTTTTTGGTGATGACGCCGCTGTCTTCACGAATAAATTCAATTTCCTTAATGTTTACCTCGCTTTTGATGAGCTCCTCCACCCGTTCAATATGGGCGCGGGTTTCCGGATTCAGAACCGGAACCAGAATCTTTTGAAGCGGTTGACGCACTTTTATGTTCTGCTTCTTCCGCAGGGATAATACCGTGCTGGAAATATCCTGAGCCAATTGCATGCTCTGTTCCAAATGGCTATCTATCAGAGCTTCTTCAGCAACCGGGAAAGCGGCCAAATGCACTGAATCCGCGTTGTGTTTACCGCTTACGCTGTTTAGATTTCTATACAACCACTCGCCCATAAATGGCGCAATCGGGGCCATCAAACGCGCAACGGTGTCTAAACAGGTATATAAGGTTTGATATGCGGCCAATTTGTCGGTGCTGTCTTCACTTTTCCAGAAACGGCGGCGACTCAGGCGCACATACCAGTTACTTAAGTGATCAGATACGAAGGTTTGAATCATACGTCCGGCTTTCGTTGGCTCGTAATCGTTGAGGGCGTCGCTTACATCCTGCGTCAGGGTATTCAGCAAACTAATTACCCAACGGTCGAGCTCAGAGCGTTGCGCCATGGGGATTTCAGGCGACTTGCCGTCAAACTGATCCACATTGGCGTAAAGGGCAAAAAAGCTGTATGTATTAAACAGGGTGCCAAAAAATTTGCGCTGCACCTCTGCGATTCCCTCGCGGTCAAATTTCAGGTTGTCCCAGGGCTGCGCATTGGTTATCATATACCAACGGGTAGCATCGGCACCAAATTTTTTGATGGTTTCAAACGGGTCAACGCCATTTCCGAGGCGTTTCGACATTTTGTTGCCGTTTTTGTCGAGTACGAGGCCATTGCTGACCACTGTTTTATAAGCAACAGAATCGTTAATCAGGGCCGCAACCACGTGCAGGGTAAAAAACCAGCCGCGGGTTTGATCAACGCCCTCTGCAATAAAATCGGCAGGAAACTTACGGTTGAACGTATCCGTGTTTTCGAAAGGATAATGCCACTGCGCAAAAGGCATGGCGCCTGAATCGAACCATACATCTATCAAATCGGATTCACGACGCATAGGTTTTCCGGATGCGCTCAGCAATACGAGTTGATCAACATACGGGCGGTGTGGGTCGAGCTGGCTGCGGGCATCAAAATCCTCGGGCAGGTGCGGGTTGAGGTGACGAGCCTTTTCTAATTCGGCCTGTAACTGCTCAAACGAGCCGATACATACCTCTTCAGCGCCATCTTCCGTGCGCCAGATCGGCAGCGGTGTTCCCCAATAGCGGGAGCGGGACAAATTCCAGTCGACCAGGTTTTCTAACCATTGTCCAAAGCGTCCTTCCCCTGTGCTCGCTGGTTTCCAGTTGATGGTTTTATTGAGCTCAATTAAGCGCTCTTTTGCAGCCGTAGAGCGGATAAACCAGCTATCGAGGGGATAATAAATTACGGGCTTATCGGTTCTCCAGCAATGCGGATAATTGTGTTCGTATTTTTCAACTTTAAAGGCGCGATTAGCTTCCTTCAATCGAACGGCAATGGTGATATCCGGATTTTCCCAGTCGGGATTGTCCTTATAGTTTTTTACAAATTGACCGCTTAACTCACCAGTTCCTTCGATGAATTTTCCCTCTCTATCCACCAAAGTCAGGGACCCGATGCCGTTTTGTTTGGCTACGCGAAAATCATCGGCACCAAAACTCGGGGCGATATGTACGATTCCGGTTCCATCTTCTGTTGTGACAAAATCACCGGCTATCACGCGGAAAGCATCGCCATTTGTGGGCTGATGGTAGGGTAACAGTTGTTCGTAACGAATGCCAACCAGCTCACTGCCCTTTATTTCAGACATCAATTTCCAGCCTGATTTGTCATCCGGATTTAATGCATGTGCTTTTTGCTCATCCTTAAAGTAAGCGTTAATGCGGTCTTTAGCCAGAATTACGGTAACAGGCAGATGGGTATAAGGATTAAAACAATCAATAACCACATAAGTAATGTGCGGCCCAACAGCCAAAGCGGTATTTGAAGGCAATGTCCACGGTGTGGTAGTCCAGGCCAGAAAAAACGCCTCCTTTTCAGGGAAAAGATGGGTCGTTTGTTCCGATGGAATAAGGCGGAACATGACGGTTGCGGTGGTGTCTTTAACCGGTTTATAGGTTCCGGGCTGATTCAGTTCATGCGAGCTCAAACCGGTGCCTGCAGCCGGACTATAGGGTTGAATCGTATACCCCTTATAGAGCAAATCCTTGTCGTATAAGCGTTTCAGCAGGTTCCAGAGCGTTTCAATGTAGTTTCTGTCGTAGGTTACATATGGATTTTCCATATCCACCCAATACCCCATAATATCCGTCAGTTCCTCCCATTGGGCGGTATACTTCATTACCTCTTTCCGGCAACGTTCGTTGTATTCCTCTACCGTGATGGATTTTCCAATATCCTCTTTAGTGATGCCCAGCATTTTTTCTACACTCAGCTCCACCGGAAGACCGTGTGTATCCCAGCCGCTCTTGCGTTCTACGCGATAACCCTGCATTGTTTTATAACGGCAGAACAAATCTTTAAGGGTTCGGCTGAGCACGTGGTGAATACCCGGAGTGCCATTTGCAGATGGCGGGCCTTCATAAAAGATAAAGGGTTTGTTTTCCGGACGGGAGGACACACTTTTTTTAAAGGTGTTATCCGCCTTCCAGTATTGTAACACTTCCTGCTCGATCAGAGGCAGGTTCAGCGATTTAACTTCAGGATATTTTGTAAACGACATAAGTATTTTTCGCAAGCAGATAAAGGCTTGTATTAAAGGGCGCAAAGTTACGAAATCCCCCTGTTGTTCAACCTCGCGGAATATTGGCGTTTGATGGTGTTGAGGATGGTTGAAGCACCCCGATAAACAGTTGTATCTTAGTCAAATGGAAATCCTCACCACAGAGCGGCTGGTATTGCGTCGGTTTACACCGGAAATTATTCAGGAATTATTTGCCCATCAGCCGGAAAAAGAATTGAAGCGTTTGTTTGGTGAAACGGGTTCGCATGCTTATGCTGTTTGGTATAAACGTTGTAAAATAGGCTTGCGAACTCATAATAATACCTTTTCCTTTTTTCAAATTCGCGACAAAGAAACAGACCGCATTTTAGGTGGTGGCGGATTTCATAATTATCGCGAAGAGGTTTCGCGCGCCGAATTAGGTTATGCACTGGAAAAGGAAGCCGATTTTCGAAAAGGATATATGTCTGAAGCCTTATCCGTAATTATTCCTTATGGATTTAATGAAATGAAATTAAACAGAATGGAAGCTTTTATTAGTCCAGATAATTTGGCATCCATTAAATTAGTGCAGCGCTGGCATTTTACGCATGAAGCAACTTTAAAGGAACATTTTTTTGATAAAGGTATTTTTATCGACTCTCTTGTGTATCGATTATTAAAAAGTGAATATAGTGAACAACATCACCCCTAAAACAGTACCACAATTTTGTTTGAACGTGTGTTTGAGCATGATGGTATTATTTCTATTTGTCTTTCGCTCCAATGCGCAACAACCCGATGCAGGCACAACCATCATTGCGCGTGATGATTTACAGGCGGATATCAGACAGTGCAGAAAATATTATGAAAATAATTTTGCCAATTTATACCGCAATCATTCTAAGGCTTATGTAGATAGTCTTTTTGATGCGCTGGAAGCAGGCGTGCAGCCGATGTCTGCCTTGTCGTTTTTTCAATATATGAGTGCTGTAACACAGTGTATTGCTGATGGACATGTGTATATGCTACCGCCGGCTGAATGGCGTGCTCAAATGGATACGGCGGGATTGTATCTTCCTTTACGTGTGTATTATCAGAATGAAGCTTTTTATACAGAAGTAGATTTGCGATTAAATCAGGCCGGAATAAATCTGGTCGGACAACCCATCACGAAAATAAATGGTGTTCCGTCTCAGACAATTTATAAAAACATCATGCAGATATTACCGGTCGAGCAGGAGAATACGCAATATCCCGAATGGATTATCGAAAGGTTTTTTTATGAATACTACAGTTATGTATATGGAAATCCCGATTCGTTTGCATTGACTATAGCTAATCAGCCCGCAGAGATTATGATTCCGGCAGCAACAAAAGACGACATGTTTGATGTGCGCATGCAGTTATACCAGTCCGTTCCATATTATGCTGCCAGAAACAAGGGTATATCATTTGAAGAATTTGCGAATGAGAACACAGCCATCTTAACTATTTACACCTGGGATACAGAAAATTTAAAACACATATATCAAATGCGATTTAAGCAGGAGATTGATACCTATATGCACCAGCTCCTGGCAGATCCACCTGATACCCTGATTATTGATCTGCGCGATAATCAGGGCGGCAGCTTTAATAATGGCATACACATGATGCGCTGGTTGATGGACACTTCATTTAATTATATAGATGAGATCCGAAGATTGCGCATCATACAGGTAGGTGCCGACAGAACAAGACCTGTTTGGGTGGGCAGGTATCAGCACATTCATCCTTACCGGCAGACTTACACTGGTAAAGTAATTATTCTGACCAACGGAGGAAGCTTTAGTAATTCTGGTATATTCAGCTCATTAATGCAGCATTATGGTCGGGCAATTGTTGTTGGAGAGGAAACGGGTGGAAGTGCGCATTACTTATCCGGGTATTTTGGGATGAAGGGAGAG
>ERZ795044.1873-NODE-1873-length-18682-cov-6.370001_pt1 | contig 18682 bp, 8 predicted proteins | sample MGYA00375128_ERZ795044 | MGnify/ENA primary metagenome ERZ795044 (study PRJEB30173, sample SAMN05720213) | anaerobic digester metagenome | isolation source: active sludge of municipal wastewater-treating anaerobic digesters | place: USA | collected 2014-12-22 ... | reverse complement strand
CATCGCCGACGGTCGCATCGACGACCTGCGCGCGCCCCGAGAGGAGCTGCCCATTCTGCAACGTCCCCGACAGGAGCATGTCGTTCGGATTGGTGGGGAACGACATCACCACGCGCGGACGCCCCTGGTCGACGTTGATCCCGAACTGCGCCGCCATCGCCCGCAGGTTGGCGCCCTCGTCAGCTGCCGGCGCCGCCGGACGTGACGCCGCCGAGTCCTGCTCCCACGGCGAGAGGCGCAGCCTGGTCGCCATCGGCGTGATGTTCTGGCTCGGACCGCCGCCACCACCCAGGAACGCCGCGAACTCCGCCGGAACGCCGCCCCCGCCCGCGCTGATCACGGGCGACTGGTTGAAGTACACGGGGAGCTGCCCCCCCTCGTATCCGTAGGCGATCGGGCTCTTCTTGTCGGCGATGATCCCGCGCATGATCGATCCGCGCGCGAAGAGCGCCGCCGGCTCCTCGATCGTGATCCCGGGCGTCATGCCGAAGGCCGGGAAGATCGTCGATGTCGACCCTTCCACGATGAGCGTCCCCCCCGCCTTCACGAACTTCTGCAACTCCACCAGCCCTTCCATCCCCATGCCGCCGCGGATGTCCTCCGACTGGTCGAGCGCGCCCAGGTTGGGCGTGGCCGCCGTCTTCTGGTACGGGAGCGGGAAGGCCGAGGTCTTGGCGATCCCATTCACGTGCGAGATCGCGTTCCCACCGACGCTCGGGTAGATGATGACGTCGTACTTCGCGCGCAGGCTCCCCTCCTTCAGGCGCTGGTCGGCAAAGTACGTGTAGGGGACGCCGTAGGTGTCGAGCGCCGCGCGCACCCACCCTTCGTCCTGCGTGCGCTGCCAGGCATGCACGTAGCCGATGCGCGGTACGTCGAGCTCGTGCGTGGCCACCGTCGGCGCCGCCGCGACCGCCACGGCCGAGAGGCCGAGCTCACGCAGCGACGACTCGAGCTTGCCGCGATCAGCGCTCGGGATGATGAACGACCCGGCGCGGAACGACTTGCCGTTGAGCGTGAAGTCCTCCTCGGCGGCCAGCATCTTCACCGTCGCGTTGGCAAACCGGAACTTCATGAGGTTGTTGTCGGTGGTGTGCTCCACCACCACGACGGGCCCTGTCCCGTCGATCCCGCCGGACGCCTTCACGTCGGCCGTCACCGGCGTCATCGCCTGCGCGAGGATCGCCTGGTCGGTCACTTCCGACACCTTGAAGTTGCGCGTGAGCTGGTACGTCCAGCCGGTGTCGTCGTACGGGCGCGGGTTCCCCGGGGCGAAGTTCTGCACGGAGAAGTACATCTCGGGGAGGATGCGGTACGGCTGGTCGCCACGGATGATGTAGTCGCCCGGCTTCACCTCGACGTTCCCGGCCTTGAAGGCCGACGTCGCCGTGTGGAACTCGAGCCCCTGCACCCGCAGCGCGTTGACCGCATCGGCCACCTCGCCCTTGCGACGTTGCCCCGCCGGAATCACCCAGGCGTAGGTCGGACCGTTCTTCCCCTTCTCCACCTGGCGCTTGTTCTTCAGCCAGTAGTTCTCCAGGTAGGTCTCCTTGTTCTTCGCCACATGGTTGAGGGCGATGAGGAGCGCCGACTGCTGGATGTTGACGTTGTTGCGCGGCCCCCACTTGATGCTGGCCAGCGGCGGGTTGGGGCGGAACCACTCGCGGCTCGTCTGCGTGGCGCCCAGGCGAACCGTCGAGGTGTCGGGGCCGTAGCTCTGCACTTCATAGAAGCGCCCGGTCGCGTTGTGCGCGTGGGCGGCAAAGAACATGTAGTTCGGGACCCACCCGTCGTAGAAGCCGTACGTCCAGACACCCGGCACGCCGCGCTTGGTCAGCTCCATCACTTCCGTCTTGGCGAGCAGCCACCACTCGTCGATCGTGATCGGGTCGATCGCCTCGTTGTAGGGCCCCGTCCCCGTCGAGGTGTACAGGTAGTTCGACGCCTCGTGCAGGTCGTGCATGATGGGCGGGTGCCACTCGAGGAAGAACTTGTTCACGTGCTGCGACAGCTTGAGGAACTGCCCGATGTTGTCGCGATTGTTGTCGTGCGCGACGTACTTCCCCCAGTACATCAGCGGGAGCCGCTCGCTCCCCGCCGGGCGCTTCTTGTTGAAGTAGTAGGTGTCGACGTGCTTCTCGCGCCCGTCCACCTCGATCACCGGCGTGATGAACGTGATCACGTTGTTGCGGATCGTTTGCACGTACGGCGTCTCTTCGACGATGAGCCGGTACGCCAGCTCCTGCAGCGTCTCCGGCCCACCGGTCTCCGGCGAGTGCATCCCGCTCGTGAGCCAGTAGATCGGCTTGGCGGTCGCGATGAGCTCCTTCGCCTCTGCCGCGCTCGTCTTTCGCGGGTCGGTCAGCGCGGCGAGCTTGGCCTTGTAGCTGTCGAGATCGCGAATCGTCGCCTCGTCGCCGATGGCGAGCACGAACATGTCGCGCCCCTCCTCCGACTTGCCGATCGTCCAGAACTTCGCGCGCGGCGACGCCTTGGCCAGCGCCTCGAAATAGCGCTGGATGTCGCGCGCATACGTGAGTTCGCCCGGCTGGCCGACGATGCGCCCATGGAACTTGAGCGGCGTCGGCACGGTGCTCGAGGCCGGGAGGTGATCCACCAGCTCGGTGGTGATGCGCGGGTCGCGCAGATTCTCGCGGATGAGGCGGGTGTACTCCTCGTCCTGCTGTTGCGTCGCCTGCGCTCCGAGCGGCGCCGCAAGAGCGCTCGCGCCAAGAAGCAGGGCGGCCGCCACGCTCGACGTACGGAGCAGGCGTGTGCCGCGCGGGATGGACATCGTGAGATCGGGGTGCGGGAGTCTCGGAGGCGACCACCCTCGTGGCGGTCGTTACCAAGTTCTACGCCCGAAGTCCGGCGAACGCTAGCAGGCCCCGCGCGCGCGGCCGGCCACCGTCGACGATCGCCCCCTACTCGTCGCGCGACGCGGTCACGGTCGATGCACCGCCACAACCGCGCCGATCGTACACCGCGCGCGCGAACGCGGCATCGCGCGACGTCAGCGTCTGTACGATCGCACGCGGCGCCATCAGCGCCAGGGGATCGTTCGCGTGGGGCACACCGAGCGCATGCCCCAACTCGTGGAGCAACGTCCCATCCTGGTCGGCCGCCGAGTAGGGCGTCCCTCCGGGCGTCTGCTCGGCGATGACGACCTCCGCCCGTCCGATCTCCCCGCGCTCGTCGTACTGCAGGTGTGCCATGCCGGCGCGATAGCTGTTGTCCGCCTCCCCGGCCTCGAGCGGGAGTCGCCGCATCACGATGACCCGGATGGACGCCGCCTCACGCTCCGAGACACGCGCCAGACGAACCGGCAGGCCGGCGCGATTCCACGCCGCGATCGCCGAGTCGAGTCGCATGCGACCGTCGAGTCGCCACGACGCACTCGCCTCCGACAGCACCTCGAGCCGCACGGTGAGCGTTCGCGACGCCCGCCCCTGCGAGACCGCCCAATGCGGCGACGCCGGCGCCACGCACATGGGGCCGACGTGAGTCAGCGCCCCCCTCGCCGCGGGGGCACACGCCGCTCCAGCGACCGCCATCAAGGCGGCCACGAGCGCACTGCGCTGCGAACACGAGTCGAGTCGCGTCATCGGCGTCCGGGCAGAGGTTCGGTCGTCCCCCACATTGTGAGACCGACCCCGTTTTGTGAAGGTCACGTAACGATCTCATCACGTGACTGTTACAAACGGGCACTCCCTCTTGCCTCCCCCGAAACCACAAAAAGGACGGCCGCCCCCTGTTCGGGAGCGGCCACCCCGCCGCGTGCATCGTCCCCGGCCACCGCCGGGGCCTGCTTCGCGTTCCCCGTCCGTCAGGCCGTCAGGGTGTGACGGCCGGCTTGGGCTCCAGCTTCGCCGCCCACAGCCCCGAGTTGAAGTCGGTGAACAGGACGCGCCCCTTCCACGGCATCGCATTCATCACGAACGACGCGTTGGAGGTGAGCCCCTTGGGATCGAACGACTTGAAGACGGCAATCTCCCGGTTCTGGTTGGCCAGGTTGCCTAACAACTCGCCCGACACGTCGACCACGCGCACCCCGCCGTCGTAGTACGCCTGGTACAGGATGTCGTCCTCGACGATGATGTCGTGTGCGCCGTAGTCCTCGAGGTGGTAGCGCCCGACCTTCTTCATGTTCATCGGATCGGTCGCGTCGACGATGTGGACGTAGCCCCCCGACGTCTGCGCAATGCCCCCTGACTGTCCGAGCGAGGCGAAGTAGTTCGTGCCTTCCCACACCCGACCGGCGCGGTTCATCTCCTCGTCGCCGATGAACAGGTAGGTCTTCCCCGTGCTCTTCTGGACGTACGGATAGATCTCGTGCCCCGAGTTGATCGGGAAGACGTTGATGAGCTTCGGCTTCTGGATTGTCCCTCCCCACTTCCCGTTGCCGACGTCGACGATCACCGTCCCCGCCCCCCCCTGCGCGGAGTAGGCGATCCCGTCACGCACCCACAGGTCGTGGATGCGGGCGCCGGGATGCTTGTACTCGCTCACGTACTTGGGCGCGTAGATGTCCTTCACGTCGATGATGACGTACTTCTCGCCGCCGGAGATCGCGAACAGGTAGTCGTTCGTGGCAAAGGCGTTATGCACGCCGCCGGTGAGTTCCTTGTCGAACGTCGAGGCGATCTTGGGATGCGCGGGCGTCGCCAGGTCGAGGATCACCACGCCGTTCACGCGATTCGACGCCCCTTCGCGCGTGATGACGCCATAACGCCCGTCAGGCGAGATCGTGACGTCGTTGATCGTGCGCGCATCGACCTTGACCGAGTCGGTCTTCACGATGTTGTTGAGGTCCGTGATGTCGAAGATGATGGCGTAGCCATCGCCCCCCCACGTCCCCACGATGCAGTAATCGCGGCCGTCCTTTCCGGTCCACGGCCAGAGGTCCGACGTCGCCGTCGTGTTGATCGTCCCGCGCCCCGTCACCGTGATCTTGCGCCGCACGTCGCGCGGCTTCACGTCGATGACCGTACGGCTCAGCGCCGTCCCGGACTGCGCCACCAGGGTGAAGCGCCCCGGGGCGTTCGCCGCAAAGATCGGCATCCCGTCCGGCGCGCGGTCGATGATGGCAGGGCCGCCAGGCGCAACCGTCGTGTCATCCGGCGTGTAGAGGTAGCTCCAGTCGATCTTGGCGTCGCTCACCGTCTCGCCGTTGGCCCGCTTGGCCGCCGCCGCCAGGTGCACGACGTCGCCGGTGCTCACCGACGTCTCCTTGATCGTCGCCTCGATGCGCGCCACCGGGCTCGCCACGACCGTGTAGCGCTTCTGGGCGCTCACGCCCTCGGCCTCGGCCGAAATGGAGACCGCCCCCGGCTTGAGCGCCGTGACGTTGCCGAACCGATCGACGGTGGCCACGCTCGCGTCGGAGGTGCGCCAGGTGACCGTCAGCCCGACGCGCGGCGAGCCATCGGCGTGCGACCCCTTCGCCGTGTGGGCCAGCATCGTCCCCGTGTAGAGTCGCGCCGCCTCGCCCGTCAGCTCGATGGTGGCCAGCGCTGGCCACGACACGATCACCGGAATGTCGAGGGTGATCGCCTCGATGCCACGACCGAGGAACGCCGACGCCACCACCGTGAACGACCCCGCCTTGAGCGCCGTCAGCTTGCCGTCGGCGTACTGCACCGCCCCACGCGGCCCCCCGACGCGCACCATGGCGTCGGCTACTTCCTTCCCGTCCTTGTCGAGCGCGGTCACCTTGAGCGGGACCGTCTCTCCGGCCTTGAGCGTCAGGCGCGACGGCTCGGCGACGATCTTCACTACACCCTGCGCGTACTGCGCCGGGAGCGCGGTGGAGAGGGCAGAAGCCATGACAATGGCTGTCGTGACGAAGCGAAGGCTTCGCGCTACGTTCATGAGCGATGTTCTCCGTCGATGGGGGACCGCTGCGTCGCAGCGGACGGCACTTCAGGGCTTCAACCGGCACGGGCGCGGGCCCGCTGCAGCGAGCGATGACAATGGCCGACGTACGATTCCGTCGCAAGACAATCACCGCCGCCGGTGTGGCCCTCCTCGGCATGACCGCCCTCGCACCGGAGGCGCGCGCGCAGCGACCGGTCGCGCGCCCCATGCGACCGGCCACCGCCCCCAAGCCAGCGACCGCCGCCACTGCGGCGAGCGCCGTCGCCACCGCCAAGGCTCCCGTACCACCCACCGCCACCTATTGGGTGTACGTCGGTGCCGAATCGGCCGACCGCATCCATCGTGTCAGATTCGGCCCCAAGGGGGCGGAGGTCGAGAAGACCATCCTGATCGGTGAACTCGCCGCCGAAATGGAAGGGCCCCACGGCCTGCAGATCTCGCCGGACGCCAAGTGGCTCTACATGACCACCGGCCACGGCACCCCAGACGGCAAGCTCTGGAAGTACGCGTTGGGCCCCGACACCCTCGCCGGCCCCGGGATCTCCCTCGGGAAGTTCCCCGCCTCGCTCGACGTCACCCCGGACGGGCTCTACACCTTCTCCGCCAACTTCAACCTGCACGGCGAGATGGTGCCGAGCAGCATGAGCGTGGTCTACACGCCCACCATGACCGAGGTCGCGCAGGTCGAGACCTGCACCATGCCGCACGGGAGCCGCATCGAGCCCAGCGGGGCGATGCAGTACTCGGGGTGCATGATGGATGATCAGCTCGTTGAGATCGACACGCGCACCTTTTCGGTCGCGCGGCGCTTTTCGCTGGCCAAGGGAAAGGAAGGTCCGATCGCCATGCAGCCGGCGGCGGGAGGTCATGCCGGTCACACGATGCAGACCAAGCCCGATTCGGCCAGCGCGCATGCGGCGCATCAGATGGATGCGAGCGAGGGACACGGCGTGTCGATGAGCGCGACCTGCTCCCCCACCTGGGCCCAGCCCTCGGCCGATGGCAAGGTCGTCTTCGTCACCTGCAACAAGGGCGACGAGATCTTGGAAGTCGATCGCGCCTCGTGGCGCGTGTCGCGCCGCCTCAAGACCGGGCGCGGCCCGTACAATCTCGCCGTCACCGCCGACGGGAAGTACCTCGTCGCAACGCTCAAGCAGGGCGCTGGCTTTGAGGTCTTCGACCTGTCGCAGGGGAAGAGCGTGGCGACCTTCAAGAACTCCACGACCGTCGCCCACGGCGTCGTGACCAGCCCCGACTCGCGCTACGCCTTCGTCTCGAGCGAAGGGGTGGGCGCACAGCCGGGGAAGGTCGACGTCTACGACCTGCAGGCGATGGTCAAGGTGGCCACCGTCGACGTGGCGCAGCAGGCCAGCGGGATCACCTTCTGGAAGATGGAGCGGTGATCCCGCGCCCCGGGGCTACCGGGCGACGTGCTCGCCGGTGACCTCGGACTCGCTGCGATACTGATAGCCGCTGATCATCGCCTGCGCGACGGTAACGCCATCGCGCCGCTCGTGCCACACCAGGGCGAGCAGGTGCGCGGCGATGAAGCCGACCACCACCAACGCCGCCCCCTCATGGGCCTCGCCCAGCGCGCGCGCCAGCGGGCGTAGCGCACGCGACGTCGTCCACCAGGTGGCCGGGCCGATATCGAACTCCGCCCCCGCCATGACGATCCCCGAGACGCTCAGGTATGCGATCGCCGCGTAGAAGGCGAGGTACGCGACGCTCGCCGCCGGGTGGTGACCGAAGCCCGAGGCGTGCGGGAACTGGCGGCGACGGATCGCCTCCACCCAAACGCGGGGATGCCAGAGTCGCGCCAGACGTGCCTCGTGGGGGCCAACCATCCCCCAGACCAGGCGGGCCAGGAGCGCGCCCACGAGGATGAAGCCCGCCGCGGTGTGCAGCAGGGCGACGGTATCGCCATCGGCGCGATCGCCCAGCAGGTCACCCAGGGCGAAGACCGCGACGATCACGGTGATGCTGAGCGCCATGACGCCGTGGATGACGCGAAGGACGGGGTCGTAGGTGCGATGACGCGCGATGCGCGGCGCGCGAACGGCCGGGGCGGTCATGGGACACCTGCGCTGGCGGCCGCATAGCCCGCCGGGTCACGCTCGGCCTCCAGCGGAGCGTCGACGCGCACGAGCGCCTGCCCCGCGTCGAGGCGCAGCGGGAAGCGGTCGAGCGCTGACGTCTGGCGCCCCGACTGCCAGGCCCCGTCAGGAGCAAAACGCGCCTTGTGCTTGCGGCAATAGATGCGATTCTCGGCGGCCAGGTAGCTCAGCGTCGCGCCGCGGTGCGGGCACTCGCTGGAGAAGGCGTAGAGGTGCTGCTGCCACCGGACGAGGATCACCCCGGTGGCTTCGTCGAACTGCACGCCATCGCCCTTGGGAATGGGATAGGCGACCTCACCCTGTCGGCGCGCCAGCGGCGTCAGCATCTCGACGGTCGCGCCCCAGGCGTCGCTCGGCAGCATCGTGGTCGCGGCGATCGACCCGATCGCGGCGATGCCGAGATCGCGGAGGAAGGCGCGGCGTGAGGCGGCGCGATCGCAGCTCGCGCGGCACGGGGAGCGGTCGTGGCAGTGGTCGTCGGTCATGGCAGTACTCCGTGGATGTATGTCCGTCAGATGCAAGGCACGCCGATGCGGAACGCGGTCGCGCGCTGCCTGCATGCGATGAGACGCGCGTGGCTGCGTGACGTTAGATTTGTGACAGGGAGATGAACGGCGGCGCGTCGCGGAGGCCATTCGGTGAACTCGCGGTGAACTCGCGGTGAACTCGCCGATGCGCTCGCCGATGGACTCGCGGTGCATTCACGAAGAAGGGCGCGGCGCTCGCGCGATCGACCTCGATCGAGCGACCGGAGCCGAACCACTCGGTTCCGGTCGCGCTCGGTCGCTCCGGAGCGTGGCCTCGACTCGATCGGCGGCTGGGGCGCGCGATCCGAGGGGACGGCAGAGCCGTCGACGAGCGGACCCAACCAGTCCGTCTGGGAAACCGGCGCGCAACGGGCGCGCGACCGGCGCGCGACGGGCGCGCCGCGGGCCCGCGCGACTGACCGCGGGCCGCCCGCGTCCTCCGCATGGCGAACACGACCGCTGGTCCGCGCCCGCTGATCGGCGGCCGATCGGGGGCCAAAAGGAAAAGGGGGCGGACGCCATCGGCGCCGCCCCCTCTCGTCAGTCAGTTGTTCAGTCCTTCAGGAACGACAGTGTAAGGATGGGCCTGAGAGGAGTTGAACCTCTGACCTCACGCTTATCAGGCGTGCGCTCTAACCAACTGAGCTACAGGCCCTTACCCGAGCACGACAAACTAGTCACCCCGACTCGCTCAGGTCAACCGCGCCGCAGTCTGCGCCCACAATGGAACCCGGGCTGCTAGCCGTGCATAAAATCCACCCGGGAACCGGTGGCCTCCGCACCCATCGCGTCGTCAGATTGGAGCAGCGCTCGATACCGCGGCACGACCTTCGCGGAAGGGATGCGCCCGGGTACCTCGCCGCGCCGATTCCTTGAGCCCGCGTCGAACGCTTCGCACGCTCTTTCGCCACGGAGTTTCTTGCTTCCGTACGTCGCCGCAGTTCCTGTCCTCGTCTTGGTACTCGCGCTGATCTTCGGGGTGTGGCTCCCTCGCAGACGTCGGCGCGCGCACCTCAACGGGCCGATTCCGATCGCTCCGTTCGGACAGGGCGACATGGCGTCGATCCCGCCGAGGCCCACTCGGCGCACTCCGGCGAGCATCGCGGCGCAGCCTGCGGTTGAGTCCGCTGTAGCGGTGGCGCCCATGCCGCAGCCTGTTGCGCCCGCGCCGCCAACGCCGAGCGCCCCCGCCATCCCGGTGGAAATGCGCGCCATGGAACTCGGCGAGGTCGCCAACGAGGACCGCGCGCGCGTCCTTCGCATGCACGTGGCCGGGGACCGCCGCGACGCCGTGCGCGACGAACGGTCCGCCGTCACGCTGCGCCTTGAGCGCCCGCAGGACGGGACGCTGCAGTTCCTCCCCGGCCGGCTCGAGATCATCGATGGACGCGACGTCGGGCAGGAGATCAAGTTCGTCCGCACCCCCGGCCCCGACGGGACCACCATCACCTTCGGACGCGCCGAAGGGGCCCAATACCGCCACGTGCAACTGCACGAGCCCACCGTCTCGCGCATGCACGCCAAGCTCGCCCTCGATGGGAAGAGCTGGTCGCTGGTCAACCTCTCGGCGACCAACCCGGCGATCGTGAACGGGATGCCGCTCGCGGGCGAGGGATCGACGGTCGTCCTGCGCGAAGGCGACCGCATCGAGATGGGCGAGGTCGTGTTCCGCTTTCGCGCCAAGTAGGGCGCTAGGAACCCCCTTCCGCCCGAGGCGTGGCACGTACGCCACTCTCTGGCGCGCCTCCGTTCCGGGAGCCTAAGTTACCGCGGCGTACTCCGTGTAAACCGACGAAACGTCGGGGCGGCGTGCGTGTACCTGTCCGCGGTGGGCGTTCGCCCCTCGCTCGCGACCTCGTCCGTCTCCGCCGGTAGCTCGCGGCGCGTACGACGACCGCTCCAGTACCGGGGCCTCGAACCGGATAATGCGCGTCAGCTTCCTCAGTTTGTCCGTGATCCTGGCTTCGCTGGCCTTGGCCTGCGGCGGCATCGTCGTCTGGCTGTGGCTCGCCAGGCGCAAGCGCGATGTCGAGCTGCGCGAACACGCCAAGCCGATGCTCATCATGCCCACCCTCCCCCCCACCGAGGAGCCGCGTCTCCCCCCGGTGATTCGGGAGGTCACGCCGATGCGTTCATCGCCCATCACCGCGCTCGCGGTCGCGCAGCGACTCACGCCTGACGAGTATCACGTCATCACCGATTCGCCCGAGGATGCCCTCGTCACGATGACGACCGGCGAGACGGTGATGACCGGCGCGGTCGCGGAGATGATCCAGGGGCAGGCGCTGCGCTTCCATCGCCACGCCGATGCGTCGCGTCCGCTCCTCCCGGGGCACCTGCAGGTGATCGAAGGCCCCGATGCCGGGCTCGACGTGCGTTTCGTCCGCATGGCCGGGGGCGAGCCTCCCGTCGTGAGCTTCGGCCGGAGCGAGGGGCCACCGTTCCGCCACGTCCAGCTCCTCGAGCCCACGGTGAGCCGGTCCCACGCCCGCATGAGCTTCGAATCCGACGGCTGGTCGCTCACCAACCTGTCGCGTACAAATCCCGTCCTCGTGAACCGCGTTGCGCTCACGGATGAGGAACCGGTCCCGCTGCGTGATGGCGACCGGATCGAGATGGGGACACTCGTCTTCCGCTTTCATCAGCGATGACTGACGCGGCGGTGCAGAACGGGGGTGGGGTCGGGGGCGGCGGCTGGCCGCACGAGCTGGACACGGAGTACGACTGCCTCGGTGAGCTCGGGCGCGGCGGCATGGCCGTCGTGTATCGCGCCCGCGAGCGCTCGCTCGGGCGCGACGTCGCCATCAAGGTCGTTCGCCCACGGTTCCACACCGATAGCGAATCGGTGGCGCGCCTCGCGCGCGAAGCGCGCACGGTCGCGCAGCTCGAGCATCCCAACATCGTCTCGCTGCACGCGGTCAAGCAGCTCAACAACGGGCTCGCGCTGGTCATGCAGCTCGTCCCGGGGCGCACCCTCAAGGCCGCGCTCGCCGGAAGCCCGATGTCGCCCAACGAGGCGGAGCTGGTCCTGCGCGACATCGCGCGGGCCCTCGCCTACGCCCACCGCTGCGGCGTCGTGCATCGCGATGTGAAGCCGGAGAACATCTTCCTCGACGAGATCACCGGGCGCGCCCTCCTGTCGGACTTCGGCGTCGCGCGCTCGATCGAAGAGAACACCGAGCTCACCGCCACCGGGACGGCGATCGGGACCCCGACGTACATGTCCCCCGAACAGATCGACGGCGGCCACCTGGATGGGCGCTCCGACCTCTATTCGTTAGGGATGGTGGGGTGGGAGATGCTCTCGGGACAGCGCCCGTGGGCCGGCGAGAGCCTCTATTCGGTCATCTACCGGCAGAAGCACGACCCGCTCCCGCCGCTGGACTTCATTCGCACCGACGTCCCGCCCAAGATGCAGTACCTGATCGAGGGGTTGATGCACAAGAACCCCGACCGGCGCTGGGCGAGCGCGGCGCGCTTCCTCACCCTGCTCAGCGGCGACGACAACGTCCCCGGGCTCAAGGACTGGATCGCCGCCGCCAAGAAGCGCCGGCGCTCCGGGGCCTATCGCCCGGTCACCCCGTCGCGTGCGCCGAGCATCTCGCCGCCGGCCAACCCTGCCCTCTCGACCGTCAAATTCCGGCGCGAGGATGTGGCCGCGGCGGGGGGCGTGCCCTCGCCCGACGAGCTGCAGGCGATCCAGATCGCCGACACCGACGCCACCCAGCGCCTGAGCCGCAGCCCGGCGTGGGGGGCGGCGGCCGTCCATCCTCCCGATGAAGCGGCGCCGGTCGCGCCGTCGCGCCGCCTCTGGTACGTCGTCGGCGCGGTGGTGCTGGCCGCCGTCGGGGCGGTCGCGTATGTCCAGCAGCAGAAGAGCGCCGCGCTCGCCACGCGCATCGACTCGGCGCGGTTCGCCGACGCAGCGCAGGTCGTCGTCCCCGTCGTCCCGCCGACCGACTCGGCGCTGATCGTCGGGGCCCTTCCGTTCGACTCGGTAGCGGCAGCGGCCGCAGGGACCGATTCCGCGGCGCTCTCCCTGCGCCCCGGCGGCAACGTCGACTCGTTGCGCGCGCTGGCGGCCTCCGAACTCGCCGGTCGCTCGACCACGAGCCCGATCCCGCCCGCCACGCGTCCCGGGGGCACGCCGGCGGTGCTGCCGCCAGGGGCAACGCCCCCGCTGCCGGGCACTCCGCCCAGCAGCACCGCCGCCGTCTCCCGCGCCGCCCTGGCCGCCGCGCGCGACTCCGCGGCCCGTGCGGCCGCCCTCACCGCCACCGCCGTCAGCTTCCCCGCCGATCGCGGCGCAATTGCGGCTGGCGGACGCCACTCCTGCATGCTCGACGACGCCGGCAAGGCGCGCTGCTGGGGCAACAACGAGCGCGGCCAACTCGGCGACGGCAGCTTCGATGCGCACGCCGAACCGGTCCCCGTCGTCGGCGACTTCGCCCTGGCCTCCCTCTCGGCCGGCGTCTGGCACTCGTGCGGCGTCTCCCGCGATGGCGAGGCCTACTGCTGGGGGAGCAACGACGCCGGCCAGCTCGGTGACGGCACCACCTCGCCCCGCTCCGCCCCCGTTCGGGTCAGTGGCAGTGCGTCGTTCCGGTTGATGCGCGCCGGCGCTTCGCACTCGTGCGGGCTCACCCGCAGCGGGACCGTGATGTGCTGGGGGAGCAACGCCCTCGGGCAGCTCGGCGACGGGTCGCGCGCCACCCGCACCACCCCCGCCACCGTCCCGTTAGGCATGGTGGCCGGCGCCCTCACCGTGGGACGCTCGCACACCTGCGCCCTCACCCTCGATGGCACCGCCTGGTGCTGGGGGCAGAACGACGCCGGACAGCTCGGCGACGCCTCCACCGCCTCCCGCGCCACGCCCGTGCAGGTCGCGACCGACCAGCGCTTCGTCTCCATCGCCGCCGGCAACCAGCATACCTGCGCCGTCTCGACCGTGGGGACCGTCTACTGCTGGGGGCGCAACAACTTCGGGCAACTCGGCACCGGCTCCACCACCGACGCCAACACGCCGCAGAGCGTCGAGGGGGCCGTTTCCTTCGCCACCGTCACCGCCGGCCAGCTGCACAGCTGCGCCCGCAGTCGCGACGGGCGCGCCTACTGCTGGGGGCGCAACACGTATGGACAGCTGGGCGACGGCGGCAACGCCGATCGCTCGCGCCCGGTGGCCGTGCGCGGCGGGACCTCGTACGCCGCGGTCAACGCCAGCGGAGCCCACACCTGCGCCGTCACATCGTCTGGGGAGGGGTTCTGCTGGGGCTACAACATCGACGGACAGCTCGGCGCCGGCGATCGCGAGAACGCCAGCGCCCCCGCGCGCGTCGTCCTCCCCGGTCGTTAGGTTGCCCGAGGCATGATGCCGTCGCGCCCTTCGTCCCCGCCGTCGTCGCTCGCGACGCGCCTCGCCTCCGTGGCGCAGGCGCTCGTGCGCTTCCGGCGGCGCACGGTCGGCGCGATGGGACCCAGGCGCGCGATGATGGCGGCGACGTACGCACTCCTGCTCGTCTCGTGCGATTCTCCGTTCGCCCCCGACGACCAGACCGTCGCCCGGCTGGAACCCAATCCGCTCTCGCTCAGCCTCACCGTGGGCGAGGCGCGCAACGTCAGCGTCCGGGTCCTCGACGACGCCGGAAAGGCGCTCGATAGTCGGCAGGTCTTCTGGTCGTCGCAGAACCCGGCGATCGCCACCGTGACACAGGCGGGGCTCGTCACCGCCGTGTCGCAGGGCGGGACCCAGATCGCGGCCAGCGCCGGCGGCAAGTCGGCGATCCTTCCGGTCACCGTCAACGCGCGCCCCGTCTCCCTGGTACGCGTCACCCCGTCGACCGCCACGATCGTCGCCGGGACCACCACGGCACTCAGCGCCGAAGCGCTCGACGCCGGTGGAGCGACCGTGACCGGACGTCCGGTCATCTGGGCCACCAGCAACGCCACCATCGCCACCGTCACGTCGACCGGCGTCGTCACCGGCGTCGCCGCCGGCGCCGCGAACGTCACGGCTACTGTCGATGGTGTCGCCGGCGCATCGGTCGTCACGGTGCAGCCCGTCCCGATCGCATCCATATCGCTCACCCCGGCCACCGGCGCGCTCATCCTCGGGCAGTCGTTGCAGCTCGTCGCCACCCCGCGCGACGCCGCCGGAAACGCGCTCAACGGGCGCTCGATCACCTGGAGCTCCAACGCCCCCACCGTCGCGTCGGTCTCATCGACCGGGCTGGTGACGGCGCTCGCGACCGGGAGTGCGACCATCACTGCAGCGAGTGAGGGCCGGAGCGCCACGTCTCGTCTTACCGTCTCGCTCGTCCCCGTCGACACCGTGAGCGTCACCCCGCGCACGACGACGCTCGCCGCCGGACAGGTCCAGCAGCTCACCGCCCGCGTGGTCGACAGCGCGGGCAACGTCCTGTCGGGACGCGCCATCACCTGGGACACCGACCAGCCGACGATCGCCACCGTGTCCAACAGCGGGCTGGTCACCGCCCTCACCAACGGGCGGGCGACCATCAGCGCCAGCACGGGGGGCAAGTCGGGGACGGCGACCATCACCGTGACGCCGGTCCCGGTGGCGTCGCTGAGCATCACGCCGGGCTCGGGCACGCTCCTCGTGGGCGGCACGTTGCAGCTCTCGGCCAGTGCGCGCGACGCCTCGAACAACGTGCTCCCTGGGCGCGTCATTACCTGGATCTCCGGCGCCCCGTCCGTCGCGACCGTCACCCAGGCGGGGCTGGTCACCGCCGTCGGGACCGGGTCGGCGCTGATCTTCGCCGCCTCCGAGGGGGTCTCGACCAGCGTCTCGATCACCGTCAGCAGCGTGGGCGTGGCCAGCGTGCGCATCTCGCCGCCAAGCGGGAGTATCGCGCAGGCCCGGACGCTGCAGCTGTCGGCGACGCCGGTCGACGCGCAGGGGAACACGATCACGGGGCGCACCGTCTCGTGGAACTCGTCGGCCCCCGCGGTGGCGTCGGTCTCGTCGTCGGGGCTCGTGAGCGGCATTGCCCCCGGGACGGCCAACGTCACGGCCACGGTCGACGGCGTGGTGGGCACGGCCCCGATCACCGTGACGCCGACCCCGGTCGCCACGGCGACGATCATCCCCGGGGCGCCGACCGTCACCGTCGGCTCCACGCTCACGCTCACCCTCCTGCTCGCCGATTCCAGCGGTGCCCCGCTCTCGCTCACCGGGCGCAACATCGGCTGGGCGGTCTCCAACCAGGCGATCGCCTCGGTCAGCACCAGTGGCACCGTCACCGCCCTCGCCCCGGGCACCGTCACCGTGCAGGCGACGGTGGAAGGGGTGATCGCGCAGTCGTTCGTGACCGTCACCAACATCCCGGTCGCCAGCGTGACGCTGACGCCGAGCACCGCGGCGTTGCAGCTGGGGCAAAAGCAGGCGGTGACGGCGGTGGCGCGCGACGCCAGCAACAACATCCTCACCGGCCGTCCGGTCACGTGGAGTTCGAGCGCGGTGACCGTCGCGACGGTTGGCACCTCGGTCACCGCGGATACCAATACGATCACGACGGTCGGGACCGGGACAGCGACGATTCGCGCGACCATCGGCGGCGTGACGGGGGTTTCGACGGTCTCGGTGACGGCGGTGCCGATTGCGAGCATCTCGGTGTCGCCGACGCCGGTGAGTGTCGAGGAGCTCAAGACCTTGCAGCTCACGGCGACCGCGCGCGATGCCGCCAACAACATCCTCACGGGGCGCACGCTCGTCTGGTCCTCGAGCAACAACGCGATCGCGTCGGTAAGTCAGACCGGGCTGGTGACCGCCAACGTCCCAGGCACGGTCACCATCAGCGCCTCGGCCCCGGGTCAGGGAGTCAACGGAACCAACCCCACACCGGGTACGTCGGCGGTGACCGTCACCTTCGCGCCGGTGGCGACCGCGACGATCCTCCCGAACAACCCGCTCGTGACGGTCGGGCTCACGACACAGCCGAGCGTCACGCTGAACTCCTCGGGCGGGCAGGTGCTGTCGGCGACCGGTCGAACCGTCTCCTGGTCACTGGTGACCTCCCCCGCCAACGCCGCCACGATCAACGCTACCACCGGGCTCGTCACGGGCGTTGCCGCAGGGACAGGCACCATCACGGTGAGCGCGTCCTCGCCGGGACAGGGCACTCCCGTCACCGCCACCGCCGCACTCACGATCACCGCCGTGCAGGTGGCCCGAGTGGCCTTCACCCCGCTCCCCGGAACGCTGCACATCGGGTCGGCGTACGCCCGCACCGTCACGGCGACGGCGTTTGATGCCTCGAACAATCCGCTCCCGGGCCGCCTCATCGCGTGGTCATCGGAGAACTCCGGCATCTCCGTCTCCGCCTCCAGCTCGACCAACGGGCAGGTCACGATCACCGGCAACGGCTCGCCCGCGACGGTGAAGGTCTACGCCCAGGCGCAGGGCGGGAGCGGCACGGTCACCGACTCCATCGCCGTCCCCACCGACTTCGTCGCCGTCGGTAGCGCCTCCACCGTCACCCTCCCGGGTGCCCAGGCCGACTCGGTCGTCCCCGGCGGCGCCAACGCCCGCAGCTACACCGCCACCCCGCGTGACTCCGCCGGCAACGTCATCAGTGGCGCTGCGTTAGGCGGCCGCACCCCCGTGTGGTCGCTCACCGGCGGCGCGACCTTCGCCTCGATCACGCCGTCAGGCGCAACCGCCACCGTCACCCCCAATGCGCCGGGGACGGTGACCGTGCAGGCCGACTGGACCACCACCCAGCCGTCGGCCACGCTCAAGATCCTGCAGCCCGTCAGCAGTATCCTGCTCACCGTCGCCCCCGACTCGTTCTTCATCGGTGGCACCGCCGCGCTCGTGGCCACCGCACGCGACGCGAGCAACTCGACCATCGCCGGCCGTACCGTCGCCATCCTGTCGCTCACGCCGAGCGTCGTGACGGTGGGGACCAACATCGGCACCGGGTCGATCTCCACGACCGTCACCGGCGTTTCCGCCCCAGGCGGGCGCGCGCAGGCCACGATCACGGCGAGCGCGCCGTTCGACGGCATCTCCAACAGCACCACCGTGCGCGTCCTCGCCCCCGTCTCGTCCATCACCGTGGCAACGGGCGGCGTCGACTCCATCTTCGTGAACGGCAACATCCAGGCGACCGCCACGCTACGCGACGCCAGCAACAACGTCCTGACGGGGCGCCCGATCACCTGGAATGCGTTGCCTGCACTCGTCGCCACCGCAGCCCAGACCGGGGTCATCACCGGCGTGGCCGCCGGCACCGCGACCATCCAGGCGGACGCCGAGGGCAGGCAGGGGACCAAGTCGCTCCTCGTGCAGGAGCCGGTCAACAGCATCGCCATCACGACACCGGACTCCTCGGTCTTCGTCGCACAGACACAGCAGGTCGCGGTCGTCCTGCAGGACCGCTTCAATGCCGCGCTCACCGGTCGCCTGGTCACCTACACGTCGTCGCAGACCAGCGTCGCCACCGTCAGCAGCACGGGACTCATCACCGCCGTGGCCTCGGGGACGACGATCATCACTGCCACCTCCGAAACGAAGACGTCGACGGCGATCCCCTTCACCGTGAGCCTCGTCCCCGTGGCGTCGGTGCAGGTCTCGGCCACACAGCCACCTAACGTGCACCCCACGCACACCTTCCCCGCCACCGTGCAGGCCTTCGACGCATCGAACGCCCCGCTCGGACTCGGCCAGCGCACCATCGTCTGGTCGTCGAACAACCCGGCGGTAGCCACTGTCGCGGCGGGGACGGCGGGATCGGCGAGCATCACGGCTGTCAGCGTCGGCACCGCCACCATCACCGCAACGGTCGACGGGATCGGGGCCACGACTCCTATCACGGTCGTGGTGAAGCCGGTCCCCGTGGCAAGCGTGACGCTCGCGCCGACGACGGCCAGCATCCAGGTGGGGAGCAGCGCCTTCCTCTTCACGCCCACACCGCGTGACTCCAACGGCGTGGCGATCACCGGACACACCTACACGTTCTCCTGGTCGAGCGGCAACGTGGCGAAGGCCACGGTGAACCCGACAAACGGCACCGTCGCGGGCGTCGACTCCACCGCCGCCACTCCGGTCCAGATTACGGCAACCGCGACCAGCCAGGGGACGGCGGGCAATCCCAACCCCTCGGGGTCGTCCGCCCTCACCGTGACCCTCATCCCCATCGG
>ERZ795044.1867-NODE-1867-length-18740-cov-5.757185_pt1 | contig 18740 bp, 16 predicted proteins | sample MGYA00375128_ERZ795044 | MGnify/ENA primary metagenome ERZ795044 (study PRJEB30173, sample SAMN05720213) | anaerobic digester metagenome | isolation source: active sludge of municipal wastewater-treating anaerobic digesters | place: USA | collected 2014-12-22 ... | reverse complement strand
GGCACCGATTCAAGGTGACACCGTCAGCGGAACCATGTTAAATTTAAAGCCGGGCGTCAGGGTCGTGCATCAGATTTTTGGTCCCGGCCGGGTCGAAGAAACGACCGGCGCATCTCTCGCAGAATTCAGGGTTACAGTACGTTTCGAACAGAAGGGGCTTAAAACATTGCTCTTGCAGTATGCCGCACTTCAGGTTATAAATAGCGAAAACGCATAGGAGGTCAACGTATGAGATTTTTGCGATTTGTCTGGAAGCTGTTTGTTATGGCCAGCGTCTTTGGAATAGGTTACATCATCGGTCGTGAGCACAGCTTCGAAGAAGAAGAAATGTGGGAAGACGAAGCCGAGAAAAAAGAGGCTAAAGACGACAGCAAACCGGCCTGCAGTGGCTGTGGCGATAATGAAGTGGAATTTGAATTTGAAGACGCCGATGCCAAAAAGGTTTCTATTGTCGGTAATTTCAACGACTGGAACAAGGATGCCAACCCGATGAAACTTGAAAACGGCATCTGGAAATGCACCCTGAAACTCAAACCCGGCAAACACGAATATCAGTTCGTAGTCAACGATACCGACTGGATCGTCGACCCGAAATCAGGCACTTCAGTTAAAAACAAGTATGAAGGAATGAATTCGGTTATCGAAATCAAATAAAATCAGTGCCGCCTGGCGGCATTTCTGTGACCTTATTCAGAGCCAGTATCGAGTAAAAGTGGAAAGTTAAAGCACATGGTCAGGAAAATCTACCTCGAAGAAGTCTGTGATCGCGAGAATCTCCGAAGTTTTCTCGGGCGTTTCCGGCGATTGACCGGCCTGAATATTGTTCCGTTCAATGAACGCGGCGAAGTGGTGCTTGGCAAAATCGAAGAGGTTTTGCCAGGCATGACCGATGCCTCTGAGTTTGTCGATTACCCGACCTCAGAGCTTATTGAGCGCCCCGATGGCTCACTTGTCAGGCTGATGAAGCTTGAATATCGCGGCAACATGTTCGGTGCCGTGCTCATCGGGCCGTTTTATCGTAAAGGCACCAGTGGCAAAGACGACAAAGAACTGCCGGCGCTGACAGACGAGCAGCTCGCCGCCGCCGTTGAGTCGATAAACAGCTTTTTTATGCAGATGGTCGACCTCGCGGCCGAAAAAGAATCGCTGGCCCGCAAGGAAAAGATTCTTTCGGTTCTCGAAGAAGCTTCGAACATCATGAATTCGAGCCTCGAATTTCAGAATCTGCTCGAGTTCCTAATGGATATCGCCATAGAAATTACCGGTGCCACCTGTGGCGCCCTGCTTTTGCGCAAAGAGAACAAAAATTTTCTCGAAGTGGCTGTCGCCCGCGGCAAATACCCACAGGAAGTTAAAAAGATCAGAGTGCCTTTCGGTCAGGGTATTACTGGTTGGGTCGCCCGCAATAAAGAGGCTCTGAACGTGCCTAATGTTCTGCTCGAACCTCGCTACATCGAGACCCCCGAGTCGATTTATTCTGAGCTGGCAGTGCCGCTGCTCGTTGGCGAGAAGCTGATTGGCGTCGTATCTGTCGATTCTTCAGAGATAAACGCCTTTTCGAAAGATGATGTCATCTCACTCAACACCCTGGCCTCGATGGTCACCAAGGTGCTCGAAAATGCCCGTCTGCTCGCCGATTCAAATCAGAAACTCAAAGAGCTGACCCGCGTTTTCAGAATCTCAGAGAAGCTTTCGGTGCGCTCGCTCGACCGTGATGGCTACTGTATGGTTCTCAAAGAGGTTTCAGATGCCGTTGACTGCAGCGCTGCCTCGCTGATGCTTTATAACAGCGACCGTGAAGAACTCTGCATGCGCGCAGCGTTTGGCCTGCCCGAAGAGCTTGATACCCTGTCGATCAGCATGGGAAGGGGCTACCACGGCTGGGTGGCCGCGCAGAAAAAGCCGCTGCTGATCCAGGATGTGCATCGCGACAACACCATTGCCCGCAACAATTTTTTAGATCAGTTTGCCCGGGCTCTGCTCATTGTTCCGCTTCTGACAGCCGATGGTCGTTTCGTCGGCACTCTCGGTATCTATCACCGTGAAGAAACCGAGAAAATCTCAGATTCAGATCAGGAACTGCTGAATACCATCGGGCGCATCATCACCTCACATTTTGAAAATGAGCGCCTGTTCAACGATTCAAAACGCAAGCTCGATTACCTGTCGACCCTTTACAAGGTCGGTTCTTCGGTCTCCCGCACCCTTAACATCGCCAGACTGTTCGACACCATTCTGCAGCAGGTCCAGGAAGTCGTTGACGTTGAAAATTGCTCGCTGATGGCTTATGATCCGCTCAACGAAGTGCTGACGCTCGATGCCGCCATCGGCCTGCCCAGCAACATGGTTGGCCAGATACATGTTAAAATGGGCGAGGGAATTGCCGGCTGGGTGGCTCAGAACCTGAAACCGGTTTTGCTTAAAGACGTTTCGAAAGATTCACGCTTCGCCAATCATCAGGGTCGCCTCGACTACAAGACCAGATCAGTTCTTTCAGTACCGATCGTTCATAACGGTGGTCTGCTCGGCGTTCTCAATGTTAACAACAAGCGCAGCGGCGAAGCCTTTCTCGAAGATGACCTCAACCTGCTGCTCGGTATCTCAGGCCAGATTTCGCAGGCAATCGCGAACGCCAGCCTGCATGAAAAAACTGACAGCCAGGTTGCAGAACTCAGCCTGATACAGGAACTTGGCAAAGCGATCAACTCTTCGCTCGATCTCGACTCGGTTCTCAACTATTTTATCGATATGACGACCCGCATCACCGATTCTGACCGTGCAACGCTGATGCTGTTCGATGATTCAGCCAAAGAACTTTATGTCGAAGTCTATCGCGGCTTTGAAGATCTTGGCGTGCGCGACGTCAGACTGAAACTGGGTGAAGGCGTTGCCGGCCGTGCCGCCGAACTGCGTCGGCCCATCAAGGTTGACAACACCGGCAAGAGCGTCGAATACAAAGAATTGCCAAAAATTGCCCGTAAGGCCGATCTGACGCTGATTTCTGCGCCGCTTCTCAACAAAGACAATCTTGTCGGCGTCATCAACTGTGAAAGAGTACTGAGCAAAAAAGGGCCGTTCAGCCCCGAAAATCTCGACCTGCTCGAAACGCTCGCTTCCCAGGCTTCGATTGCCATCGAAAATGCGCGCCTGTATCATAACCTGCTCAATGTTTACCTCGAAACGATCAGGTCGCTGGCAGCGGCTATCGATGCGAAAGACAGCTATACTCACGGTCATTCGCGCCGCGTAACCGATCTCAGCGTCGGCCTCGCCCTCGAAATGAATCTGCCGCGCTCTGAAGTCGATACGATCAGGCATGCTTCGCTGCTGCATGACGTCGGCAAAATCGGCATATCTGAGCAGATTCTGCTCAAGCCCGGCCGTCTGACCGATGATGAATTTGAAACCATCAAGGCCCACCCGCACATTGGGGCCGGCATTCTCAACTCGATCGAATTTCTCAAGAATGTCTGCGAAATAATCAAGCATCACCACGAACGCTATGATGGCAAAGGCTACCCTGATGCTCTCGCTGCCGACGACATACCACTCGGGTCACGCATCATCTGCGTTGCCGACTCGTTCGATGCCATCACTTCGTGCCGGCCTTACCGCAAACCATTGACTTTCGATGAAGCGACCGAAGAAATCGTGCGCTGCGCTGGCAATCAGTTCGATCCTGCAGTGGTAGACGCTTTTGTCAGACTTCGCAAGTCGAAGTTTTGCCCACCATGGTTCAAGGGCGAAGTGCTTGATCAGTCTCTCGCAGACACTTTTCCATTCCAGCTCTGAACTGTTTATAAAACAGGGCCAACGCATTGAACCCATGGATTCCTTCTTTGCAACAGTGATGACGCAACCGGATTGCGTCGTTTCAGCGTCTGCTCCCGAAGGAAAAAGCGGTAATCCAGACCAATTACCAGTCTAAGACGTTTAAGTGCGCTTGCCATATTCATTAAATTCGCGTTTGACATCGAGGCTGGTTTTGCATAACCTCTTTTACATCTTTTGAAGGAGTTTTTTTATGAAAAAACTGGCTCTGGCTCTCATTGCAGCTCTTGTGATTCCTGCAGGCGCCTCCGCCTGGGATAGATCTTACCACCCTGAATCGCGTGGTCGCGTTAATTTTAACAAAGTCACCAGCATCGAAGTTCTTGGCTGGAAATCAGACCTCGACGGCTCTGTGCGCGTTGAAAATGCCGGCACCGAAATCGATCTTGATAACGATGTTTCGTTCAGCAGCAAAACCCGCTTTGGCTTCAGGGTTACCCATGTTCTCAGCGAAAAATCAGCTCTTGAACTTTCATACATGAAGCATGACCATAGTGGCAGCCTTGTTAAGAATGTTACTTTCGACAACAAAAAATTCAAGGCCAATGCCAATATGAGCATCGAAAACAGCTGGCTCGATCTCGCCTGGGCTTACAACCTTACCCGCTCAAAAGAAGTTGACCAGCCTGGTCGTGATGCCTTTTACCTCGATGGCATGTTTGGTATCAAGTTCAGCAATTCCGACATCAATGTTGCCGGTAACGAAGATTCGATCGCTGCCGGTCGTCTCGAAGCCGGCTGGAGCGAGTCTTACCCGCTGCCTTATCTTGGCCTTAATGCCGGGGCACAGATATCTGACAATCTCTGGCTCAAAGGGCAGTTCAAGCTGATCAAGGTTAACGCCGGTGGCTATGATGCCCTGCATAACGACTACAATCTGAATGCTGCCCTCAGGCTCAATCCGAAGTCGAAAGACACCGAATGGTATGTCGATCTTGGCTACCGCGGTGTTAAATACGATCTTGAAGGCGAAGGCGACAAGGCCGAAATCAAATATTCCGGCCCAACCTTCGGCGTCTTTGCAAGATTCTGATTCGCGAACCTCAGAAACTGCCAGGTGCCCTGCTTTAAAGCGGCCCTGGCAGTTTTTTTTAAGTGTCGTAATCCCGGATCGTTGAATATAACTTTACGCTGCCACGACAGAGCATAATTCTCCTTGAGTCATCTTTGCAATTCGGGACTGCCGGGTTAACATTTCTTTGCAAAGCCCGGGTTGCTTTGCCGTAAAAATTGCGAGATATTGAAGTCAGAGGTGGCAGATGAAGTCTTTAAACGTTTTAATTTCGAAAACCCGTGCAGCTGCTTTTGTGAAAAAAATCGTAGTTGCCCTGCTCGCTTTTGGTTCTCTCTCGCCGGCCTGTTCCCAGGAACCAGTCGCTTCACAGGCCTGGACTCTCGAACAGTGCCTTCAGTATGGCCTGAACCGTCACCCGCAGCTCAGAGTTGCCGAAAGCAACGTCTCTGCCGAAAAGGCCAGACTGTTGCAGACCAGCAGTGCTTATGACCCAAAGCTCGATCTGCGGGCCAACTGGCGTCATTCAAAAGTCGAAACCGCATCGGGGCGCAATATTGTCGACGCGACAACCGACAGCACCTCCGAGTCGGTTTCTGCTTCAAAGCTGCTGTTTGACGCCGGTCAGACCAGCCTGCAGAAAAAAGCGGCCGGTGAATCGCTTGCTGCTGCAAAAGCCCGCCGTGATTCGACCCTGACAGAACTTGCCGCCGACATTAAAGCCGCTTTTTTCAGGGCGCAGCAGGCAACTGAACTTCTTAAAGTAAGAGAAGAAACCCTCGAAGGTTATGAAAGGCATCTTGAAAAGGTTGAGAGCTTTGTCGAGGTTGGGACCCGTGCTCCGTTCGATATTACCCGGGCCCAGGTCGATGTGGCCAATGCCAGGGTCGAGCTGATCTCGGCCCGCAGTAATCTTAAAGTGGCTCTGGCCGGTCTTGCCCGTGCTGTCGGCCTCAGCGAAACCATCGATATTGCCAGATATGAGGATTTTCGTCAGCCAAATGGCCTGATTGCCGATAAAGATGAACTTCTCAACGAAGCAATGAGTCGCCCAGACCTTAAAGCCGCCGGTTTTCAGGTCAAAGCTGCTGACCTCAGACTTAAAGAAGCCCGTCTTGGTCGCAGCCCCAGCGTTTCGGCTTCGGCTGACTATCAATGGTCTGGCACCGTTTCTCCTCTCGACCGCCAGTGGGGCATGGGCGTCAGCATGTCGTGGCCGGTTTTTGATGGTGCCATAACCCGGGCTCAGATCGATTCGGCCTGCAGCACTCTTGAAAACAACGCAGCCGCTCTCGAAAACAGTAAGCTGGCAGTGAGTGCTGAACTTGAGAATTCGATTACCGGTCTGACCGATGCTCTCGAACGACTGCAGGCAACCACAGTGCTTGTGCAGCAGGCCAGCGAAAGTCTGCATCTTGCCGAAGGCAGATACGACGCTGGCCTCGGTTCACCCCTTGAAATTACCGATGCCAGGGTTGAATTTGCCAGAGCCAGGGGAAACCATGTAGTTGCCATGTTTGACAGCCTGATTGCCCAGGCTGAACTCGACCGGGTACTTGGCCGTCTTCCGGCTGAATACCGCATTCAGGAAATACCAGCCACCGAAAAAGAACCTGGAGATGCAAAAAAATGAAAAAACTGATCATTGCAGTGATCCTGTGCGCAATCCTCATTGCCGGAGGCATTGGCTGGCATTTCCTGCGCCCGTCTTCGCAGTCGCGTGAATATTCTACCGAAGCGGTCACCAGAGGCCATATCAGAACTACTATTTCCTCTTCAGGATCTCTGGCAGCGTTAACTACCGTCGAAATCGGTTCGCAGGTCAGCGGCAACATCCTTAAAATTTATGCCGACTTTAACGACGAGGTAAAAGCCGGGCAGCTGATCGCAGAACTCGAGGCATCTTCTTTTGAAGCACAGTTGCAGCAGGCCAAAGCAAATCTTGAAAATGCGGTTTCGAGTGAACTGGCAACTCTGGCGCAGATGAAAAACCTCGAAGCCTCACGTTTGACCGCCCAGGCTGATATTCAGGCTTCCCTTGCAAATGTGCGCAAGGCTGAAGTCGCGGTCGAAGAGGCCGAACGCAACTATCGCCGCATCCAGGAACTGTTTGACCGCAAACTGATTTCTGCTTCAGAACGGGATTCAGCGAAAACAGCTCTCGATTCGCAGAAGGCGTCACTTGATTCGACAAAAGCTCAAAGCCAGGCCAGTAAAGTAAAAGAGCTTGCGATTAAGGCCCAGTTCGAAGCTCTCGAAGCTGAGCGCAAAGGTGCTCAGGCTCGAATCAGGCAGATGGAAGCCCAACTGAGCGTCTCTAAAATCAATCTTGATCGAACAAAAATTTATTCGCCAATCGATGGGGTTGTCATTTCACGCGAGGTTGACGAGGGGCAGACCGTGGCCGCCAGCCTTCAGGCCCCCAAGTTGTTCGTCATCGCCCAGGATCTCAAGAAAATGCAGATCGATACTGCTGTAGATGAGACCGATATTGGCGTCGTGGCCCATGGGCAACCGGTAACCTTCACCGTCGATGCCTACAAGGATAGAACTTTTAAAGGCGTTGTCGACCAGGTGCGGCTGTCACCGACCGAGAACTCAAATGTCGTGACTTATTCTGTAATGGTCAGAGTTGAAAACGACGATCTGCTGCTGAAGCCCGGCATGACCGCCAATGCTGAAATTCTCGTCGGTGAACGACAGAACGTTCTTCGACTGCCGGCAAAAGCCCTTTATTTTAAAGCTCCCGAAGAATTAACAAAAATGTCTGCCCGCAGAAATGGGCATTCCGGTTCGGGGCAGGGTGGCGCCCGCCGGCGTGAAGACCGCAATGCTACTGATACCATTCCTGTCTGGCTGATGCCCGCCGGCGGCAACATGGAACTGAAAACTGTAAAAATCGGCTTTTCAAACCAGGACTACATAGAACTCCCGGGCGAAGAGCTTAAAGAAGGTGACCAGGTGGTCATTGGCATCAGAGGTGAAGCTGCTAATGGCTCTAACAGCTCCCGCCGTGGCAGCGTCAGAATGAGACTGTAAAATGAACATAGATAAACCGCTGTTGCAGGTATGCAGCCTGACGAAAACCTACTTTATGGACGGGGTTTCGGTTAAGGCGCTGCGAGGAGTGAATCTGAGCTTTTACCAGGGAGAATTTACCTCGATCATGGGTGCCTCCGGCTCGGGCAAATCGACGATGATGCACATAATGGGCTGCCTTGACCGGCCAACTTCCGGTCAGTATTTTATTGACGGCGAAGATGTCTCGAGCTTCAGCAAAGACCAGCTGGCTTTGGTGCGCAACCGCCGCATCGGTTTCGTTTTTCAGGGCTTTAACCTTCTCTCGCGAACCAGCGCGCTTGAAAATGTTGAACTGCCTATGATCTATGCCGGCATACCTTCGCAGGAACGGCGTGAAAGAGCGATGGCAGCCCTGGCCTCTGTTGGCCTAAAAGGCCGCGAACATCATCACCCGAACCAGCTTTCGGGTGGTCAGCAGCAGCGTGTTGCAATTGCCAGGGCGCTGGTTAACCGGCCATCGGTTATACTTGCCGACGAGCCGACCGGTAACCTCGATTCATACTCGAGCGTCGAAATTATGGGAATTTTTCAGGATCTCAACGCCAACGGTATCTCGATCGTTCTGATTACGCATGAGCCGGATATTGCCATGTACACTTCACGGGTTGTCAGGCTTTCTGATGGCCAGGTTGTCTCGGATGAGCCTGTTAAAAAAAGGCTTTTAGCCAGAGAAGAGATCAAAAAGCACCGTCGGCCTGGGGGCTCAGATGATGAACAGGAGGAACAGGCATGAGCTTCTGGGGCATCATCAAGCTTGCTTTTATCAGCCTGGGTCGCAACAAAATGCGTTCGTTTCTTACTGCCCTCGGCATTATCATTGGTGTAACTTCGGTTGTTGCAATGGTGGCGGTTGGTCAGGGCGCTTATTTTTCGGTTCAGGAAAACATCTCGAAAATGGGTACCAACCTGATCATGGTTATGCCAGGTGGTGGCAGCCGGCGCGGCTTTCATGGGCCGAGAGGCTCAGTGACCACTTTGACCGCTGAAGATGCTGATGCAATTGCCCGCGATTGCCCCTCTGTCGGCGCTGTTTCGCCAATTGTGCGTAATTCCGGCCAGGTGGTCTTTGGCAACCGGAACTGGTCAACCAGTATCATGGGTGTTAATGAGCACTATCTCGGCATCGCTTCGCGCGAAATCGTCGAGGGCCGTTACTTTTCGCCAACCGAGATCAGAGGCGGTCATAAAGTCTGCGTCATTGGCCGTACGATTGTCGAAAACCTTTTCGGCAACCTGAATCCGATTGGCCAGATAATCAGATTCAAGAAAATGCCGATGCTGGTCGTCGGCGTAATCAAGGAACGTGGCGAAACCGGCATGGGCGGCGGCGATCAGGACGATCTCATTCTTATGCCGTTCTCGGTGGTTCAGCGTCGTTTGATGGGCATAACCCACGTTCAGATGATTCACCTCTCTGCCAGCTCGCAGGAAGCAGTTGAACCTGCCAAAGAAGAGATTACCCAGTTGTTGCGCCGCCGACACCGTATCAGAGAAGGGCAGGACGACGACTTTGACATCCGAACCCAGGACGATATCGCAGAAATGGCCGGAACCACGCTGACTATAATCGGTCTGCTGCTCGGGGCGATTGCTTCGGTCTCGCTTCTCGTCGGTGGCATCGGCATCATGAACATTATGCTGGTTTCGGTAACCGAAAGAACTCGCGAGATTGGCATCAGAATGGCCATTGGCGCCAGAACCAGCGATATTCTCTATCAATTTCTTGTTGAGTCAGTTGTTCTGAGCTGTGTCGGGGGCGTTTTTGGTATATTTGGCGGCTTTGGCCTGGCCCAGATTATCGGAAAATTCGTCGAATTCTCGCCGGTGGTGTCGAACACCTCGATTGTTATTTCAATCGCATTTTCAGGCGCGGTTGGCGTCTTCTTTGGTCTTTACCCGGCCTGGAAAGCCTCTCAGCTCGATCCGATCGAAGCTTTCAGATACGAGTGATTGAGGTGTTTTACAGGGTGTCGCCGAGATAAACGCATGAAAAATCTTTCGGTGGAAAGCTCTGCAGATGCCTGATCAGCGACCCCGGGTAAAAGCGGTAATTTTGCAACTGGTCGACCGGCAGCCAGATAACACCAGTCTGCATGGCATCAGACCCGGAAGCCGCATGCGTGTGTACCGGCTCTTTGAGCCGGCAGGTGAACACAAACTCGATCTGATGAATTGTGTCGTCATATTCGGCCAGTTCATGGTTTGCTGAGATATATTCTCGTACAAAGTGCAGGTTGCCGACTTCGACATGTGCTCCGACTTCTTCAAGGCATTCTCTGACCACGGCGTCTGCTAAAGTTTCGCCATGATTCTGCCCGCCGCCGGGCAGAAGAAAGAAATCACCCAGCAGATCGCGATTGCAGGTGCAAAGCACCTGTCCATTTTCGATGATCAGTGCCTTGGCAGAATTGCGCAATGGTCGTGACGGCATTGCAAATGCGGATATTCTGGTTTCAGAATTCGTATCAGTCATGGCCGGCAGCCGAAAGAACCATGTTTTTACTTCTGTGGGCTGCGAAAAAGTGCAGCAGAAACGCAGCAGTTCGCCTGCTGACAGATATTTCAAAAGCTTCGTCAGCTTTGGTCTCGATGAAAATGCTGTTGCCCTTTTCTTCGAGCTCAAGGTCTTCACGTATGCCTATTGCTGATTTGATGTCGCCGGTTCTGCTTTTTAGAGCTCCTGATATGGCGGTTCTCTGTGTGTTGTCGGGAATAAACAGCTGCAGTTTGGCGACTCTGCTTGCCGCCAGCAACCGCAGGTGTTTCATCGCCTGGAGCCAGCCAGGAAGAAACCTTTGCCCGATGTTTTTCTGCAGATTTTCAAAGCTTATTTCGGCCGCCATGGCAGGGCGGCTCCTGACCATGCGATCAAACGCCGGAAATTCACCTGAAACAAGGTTTGTATGGTCGTCGATATTGCTTAAAACATTACCGGCGATATTTTCGGGGCAGATGATGATCGCATCATTTCTGAATTCAAGAAACAACCTTTCTCTGCCTGCCGGTGCAAGGTTCATCAGGGTCGAAAAACCCCTTGCTGTAGCGTTGATCCGGTTTCTGCCAATCAGGTCGGCAATCGCCGCCGGCGAAAACTCGCCGGTCAAAACCATCGCATAGTTTTCGGCGTTGCGCATATAGAAGAAAACTTCGCGAATTTTCAGATTGCCGCTGAGAATCTGGTTGTTCAGTAATTCTGCCGCTGCAGCTTTCGTGGCTCGACTGATGCTTTCAGACCCGCTTCTCGCCAGGCTGATGACTTCAACGCTTCCGACAATCTCTTTAATGGCTTCGTTCCCAGCCTGATCATGATTAAAGAGCCCTGAAACCGAAAGATTTGTATAAAAAGCCAGATTTGGCCTGGCAATCGGAGCCGGGTAGAACTGGCTGTCACTCTGCTTTTTATAGCCTGGCAGAAACATCAGCACGGTCAGAGCAAGAATTGCCATCATAGTTGCATTGTGTGTTTTATTCATACTCTGAATTATCGGAAGAAAAGGCTGTATTTTTCACCACCTGCTGGAAACTTGAAAAAGTTAAAAAAAGACGATGGTATGCCGATTGGTCGAGCGTGAGGTACCCTGAATGAAAAATCAAACGAAAGTTATCGTTTTTATCTGCCTGACGCTGCTTTTTATCGGTGCGTCAATGGCAGAAGCCACTGCCTGGAAACTCAGTCGCAACCTCTGGTCTGAAGAAGATGAAAAAGTTTACAGCAGATTTGTCGAGGCTCTTTGTGATTCGAAATATTCGAATCTGAACCGCTTTATCAAAGATTCGAAGGCCAACCCCCTGTATGGCGAAGAAGACAAAAAGTTCAATCTGTCGCCAGACTGCGCTGACCTGCCATATATTTTGCGGGCCTACGTTGCCTATAAACTGAGACTGCCGTTCAGTTACACTGCCTCAATCTCGGGTAAAGGCGGCGACCAGCGTTACAGCAAAGGCAATAAGCCCACCAGTTTCAAAGATCAGGACTATTTTTCTTCACCGCAAAATCTTTTCAGTCAGGTCACTCTCATCAATTCAGGCTATTTTCGCATGGCTGCAGATTCTGAAGATTCCGACCACTACCCGGTTAAAATCAGCAAGAAGTCGATTGTGCCGGGCACAGTCTATTACGACCCAGATGGTCACGTTGCCGTTGTGGCAAAAGTGACTGAAGACGGCAGAGTCAGGGTCATCGATGCGCATCCGGACCGAACCATTTCCAAACCATGGTTCGGGGCAAAATTCACCAGAGGTTCGAAGACGAACGGGGGCGGCTTTAAAAAATGGCGCCCGATTCGCTATACATCAGGTGGAAACACGGTTAGAACCCGCAACCACAATATTTCTGACTATTCTGCCGACGATCAGTTTCAGAAAAGCTATTCATTCAGGGGTAGAAGTGGGCTGGGCTACCATGAATACATCAGGCAGGCGCTTACTGACGAAAACCGCGGCGCTGACCCGGTCAGAGACTTTGCGTTCATGATGCAGGATCTTTATGAAGACATCAGTTATCGGGCGGTTGCTGTCAATATCGCCATCGAAAAAGGCATTCATCTGAAACCGCACCCGGGCTCACTGCCCTGGAATATCTATGGTACCGACGGTCTGTGGGAAGAATTTTCGACCCCATCACGCGATGCCCGCCTCAAGGTTGCCTTCAGAGAGTTTTATGATCGTAGCCGGCAGATGGTAATCGAGCAGGAACAGTTCGGTACCTCAGGCGCAAGAGAACTGGCCGCAAGATTGCTGCAGAAATACGATGAGCTCAGTGGTCAGCTTCAGATAACCTATGTCAATTCGGCCGGTCGCAAAATGACCCTTTCATTTGCCGACGTTAACGCCAGACTGTTCGACCTGTCGTTCGATCCCTACCATTCTATTGAGTTCCGCTGGGGTGCCCGTGGCGATGAACTTGCCAGCGCCGGTGATGGTGAAACTAAAAGACGTTTTTACGAAAGCGAAAGACGTCTGCGCAATCAGCTTGAACGCGTTTATAACCAGGCTACCCCTTTGAATATGGGCCCGGAAACCCCGGTTGATGTCGATATTCGTGGTTGGCTTGCCGGGTTTCTTCAGGGGCAACGCGTTGATTCAAGCATTGTTGCGATTAATCGCGAAGTGGTTGCTCCGGTCGCCTCAGAAAGTTCAGAGTCGGACGCTGCCCCGGCACCTGAAACTGTTGAACTGCCAGTTGCCATGGCTTCTGCAGTAACTCCTCCATCCGTCGAAACTGTTGAATCTGATGCGGCTTATGAGGTTCCTGATCATGAAATCAATGAGGAACCACCTGAGGATGCTTTGATCTATAACCAGCCGAAAATAGCTGAAAAAGAAAATCAGGTGGCTGCAGAAACTGAAACTCTGCCGAAGCCGCAGCCTCAATCTGTTGCAGAAAAGGCGCCGACAGCATTAATGCAGGCCCAGGAAAAAACTTATGAGAGCTCGGCGCCGCCTTTGGTGGGCGATATGGGAATCTGGGGCCCCTTATACAACATCGGTGATGGTTTTGCCGCTGCCATAAGCGAACCCGAAAAGTCATTCTCTTCGCATTGAGTCACTTCAACAAATTTGCCCGATTTTGTCTCAAAAAAAGTCCGGTTTACGCCGATACTATCAACACCAATTTTGTCAGAAATCAGGAGGTTGTGCATGTTTCTCACGGTTCTGTCAGTTGTTCTTCTTCTGTTCGTTGCTTTAGTCTCACAACCTGAACGCTGGCCCGAAAAGTGCGCAAATTTCCTGAGGGAGCACCATATCAAACATGGCTGATCAGTTCTCAATCGCCGAAATAAGTCGTCTGACCGGGCTTGCTTCGCATACCCTGCGCTATTACGAGCAGCAGTTTCCGGTGCTGCTCGATGTCGAACGCAGTCGCGGCGGGCACAGAATCTACCGTCGCCGCCATCTTGATACCATCAGTGCCATTCTTCGCCTTCTCAAAGAAGAAAAGGTTTCGATCAGACGCGCCAGAGAAATTCTCGGTGAACCAGAAAGTGCAACTGTCAAAGCTGGGAACAATGATTCTTCAGCCGAAAATGCCGATGCCAGAACGGAAACCGCTCCGGTCGAAGTCAGTCGGATGCTGACAATTGTTCTCGATCGCCTTGACAGCCTGTGCCGGAATAGTGAAAAACGCGACCAGATGCTCTACGAACTTTTGCAAAGCCGCAAACATGACAGTGACCACGAATTGCTTGCCCAGATCTCGCGGTGTCGCCGTGAAACTCATGAAACGGTCAAGTTGTGTCAGGCTGTGATGCAGCAGAGATTTAAATCCAACTAGAGAAGGTACCCGATGCAGATTGATGTCGCTTTCACCCCGGGTGAAGTTCAGGCCCTGGCCAGCAAGGTTTGTGTGGTTATAGATGCTGTGCGGGCAACCTCGAGTCTGACCGTTATCATGGCAAAAAAACCAAAAAAGGTTATTTTGACCACCACGATTCAGAAAGCGACAAAACTAGCCTCGCAACAGACTATTCACCCACTGCTGTGCGGCGAAAGAAAGGGGCTGCCGCCCGAAGGCTTCGACTTTGGTAACAGCCCCCGCCAGTATTTTGAAGCCGATCTCAAGGATCGGGTGCTGATTTTTACTTCGAGCAACGGAACCCGTGCGGTTGCTGATCTTGTCATTGCCCCGCATGTTTTTCTGGGTTGCTTTCTCAACGCTTCTGCCGTTGTAAAAAAGGCTTATGAGACAGCAAAGGCCAGCAATATGGATGTTTTGTTTGTCTGCGCCGGCCGTGAAGAAAAATTTGCCCTCGACGACGCCTACTGCGCTGGTCTGCTGGTATCGCGCCTTATGGGACTTATCGCTTCGGATGAAGAATTCAGCCTTGGCGATGGGGCCCAGGCAGCGCTCGGTATATTTGGCTATTATCGCGATGATCGCCGTCTTCTCGAAATGTCTGGCGCCGGTAAAGCCGTAATCGAAATAGGCCTGCAGGAAGACCTGACGTTTCTCATGCAGCGTGACCTGATTGATTGTGTGCCAGAACTGATCCGCAAAGATTTTCCCGAGCCTGAACATGGCTTTTCAGTGATGGTGTAACCGCTTGCCTGCCCAGAAATACCCATTTCAGCTGCGCCTGCACAATAATCAGACAGTCGCTGAGATCGAAGTTACCGATCTTCTCTATCCTGAGCACAAAGCTTTTGAAGTGCTTCTGACGCTTTTGCCAAAGCTTTCCTACGTTGTTCTCAACCTTTCTGAAAAGGCCTCGATGCATCGCTCGATGGAAGAGGCTCTCGATAAGCTTCCTGAGCCTCAGAAGGTTTTTCTCGTGACCTGCCGCGATGACCAGATGCCATTTAAAACCTTTGCTGTTAAGCGTTTTGGCGATGTTGCTACAGCTCTTATGCGTACCAGAAGCGAAGGAAACATTGCCGCGATAGTAAAGCAGGTCATTGCTATGCCGGCGATGCGTACACCTGCGTTTCGTCTGCTGAATATGCTTAAAGATCCCGATATCGCCTTTTCAAAAATAGAAGAGGTGCTGGTTAAAGAGGAGCGCCTCGCTGATCGCATGCTCAAAATCGCCAATGGCGCGAATTTTGCCCGCCGCACACCTTTTGAGAATCTGCGCGGGGCTGTTCAGTTTCTTGGCATTGAAGGCATCAGACAGATTCTGATCGAAGAAGTTTTTTATGTTCTAACCAGGGTTTTCGTTAACCAGGTCGACAAACTCACGCACATGCGACGATGTTCAGTTCTGGCAGCTCACATCGGCAAACTTCTCGGAGCCGAACAACGCCTGTTCTGGAAAATGCGCTCTGCCGGCCTGCTGCACGATCTGGGCTCACTGGCCCTGAGCTTTCACGACAGCCAGGAATATTCACGAGCCATGGCGCGACGCAAGGCACAGAACCTCAGGGTTTGTGATGCTGAACTGCAGGTCTTCGGCATCACGCATCAGGAAATCGGGGAAGCCCTGGCGCGCGAAATGAATATTCCTGAATATCTTCTGCCGGCCATTGGGCACCATCACGATTCTTCCGTGCCCGAAGAAGACCTTTTGCTCCTCTCGGTAATTATTGCCAACGGGTATATGAATTCTCAGATCGAACAGGTCAGTTTCACTCCCTATGAGCATTATCTTGAAGTATTTGCCCGCACCCGCACCGAAAACATGGCCGGCAAGCCCCAGCCACCGGTTGTCAGAGTTTCTGATGCCGGCGAAGAATTGCCGCCAGAAGAGGGCCCTAAGCAGGATGAGGTATTCAGTTCACCAAACATCAATTTTTATCTGAAGGAGGAATTGGGAAAGATAATGATGTGCGGCTATCGGACTGAAGATTTCTGACGCTTCAGTCTTCACTGAATTGCCTGATAATTCTCCTTGCGTTCTGTTCTGTTTTGCATAAATCACATTTCTTTGTGTACCCAAACCAGTTTTAACGGAGATTCCTATGCGCAAAATTCTTATTCCACTGTCGGCTCTGGTATTTACAGCCGGCATCGCAATTGGTGCACCCTTCAAGGATGTTCCAACCTCTCACTGGGCCTATGATGCAATTCACAAACTTTCTGCATCCGGTGTCTTCCAGGGTGTAACACCCGAAAAATTTGCCGGCAACAAAGGCGTCAGCCGCTATGAGCTGGCTGTGACAACCGCAAGGCTTCTGGCCAGGGTTGAGCAGGTGTTGCAGAATGAAGATGGCACCAGCAAGCTGGTTACCAAAGAAGACCTGGCCAATATCGAGCGCCTGCAGAAGGAGTTCTCTGACGAGCTGGCTTCACTTGGTATTCGCACCGGCAAGCTTGAAGAAGACCTGATGAAGGCCAAAGACGATGTCTCGCTGCTTAAAACCGATGTGAAAGAAATCAAGGATAAAATGGCTACCGGCGTCGATGAAAAGATCAAGATCGGCGGCAACCTCCTTGTTCGTCACTCAAACCTGCATCATAAAAACGACTGGGCTACCAACTACAACTATCCACCGGGTAGTGCGTCACGTCAGAGAGCTGGCAACAGCAATAATTCGCTCACCGAAAGCCAGTTTCGCTTCATGTTCAACGCCAAGGTCGACGAAAACATCGATTTCTCGGCAAGATGGGTTCTGTTCGGCAAATACACCGATTCTCAGCTCAACCTTGCCCAGTCTAACCGCGGTGGCGCTTTTGGCAGACCCGGCATCGGTAATCTTACCGTATCAGATAACAATATCAATTATGCTTACCTGAATATCAAAAAAATGTTTCAGGATCCCGGCATGTTTACTTTCGGCCGGGTTCTCTATAATGCCAACCATGGCATGCTGGTAGATAACTATATTGATGTAATCCGCTATGGTCGCAAAGTTGGCGATGTCGATATGATGGCTCAGGCCATCTATGACCGACATCAGGGCAGCTACAAAGATGATGGTCCGGTTGATTATCGCCCGGTCTATAACCTCGATATGAAGACCAAGGTTCACGATCATTCACTGTATCTTGGTCTTTACGCACAGGATGAACCAGCTCTGGCAAAACGACGCGGTACTAATATTCTGCTTTCATCAGCATTCCCGACTGCTGCTCAGGTTGCTTCAGGAACCTTTGGCTCACAGCTCAGTGACAAGCGTCGCGACGTTGAATTTGGTTCAAAAGGCCAGATAGGTAAAAGCAAGCACTGGTCTTATGACCTCGGCTTCACTTTTACTAACTACTCTGTTGACATGCTCACCTCTGTTGCAACAGCAACCCGTGATATCGACCTTGCCGGCTGGCAGGGCCTTGCTGCCGTTAAATACGAAAGCCATAAAAACTGGGCCGGTAAAGTCAGCTACGCCTTTGCTGACGATGAATCAGTGGGCGGTATCACTCTGTTGAACGATATGCGCTACGTTGATTTTTCCGAAACCCCCTGGGAAGACATTTCTCGCGGTAACCCCTATTTTTCGAGGGGCATGCAGAACATGTACGACCTGAAGGTTCAGGCTGAATACAAGCCGAAAGAATGCAAGCACTATGCCCGCCTGGCTTTCGACTTTCTCGATGAACTCGATGGGGCACCGGTTAATGACCTGAACAGATATCGTGCCGGTAACGGTTATGTTAACAGCGCAATCCCGGCTGATAAAACCAACACTCTATATGACCGCACCAACAACTTTGGCACCGCCGAAGCAAAAGCTACCGTAACAACGGTCGAATATCGCTATCAGCTGGCCAAAAATACCAGAATCAGAGTTGGCTGTACTCTGTTTGATTTCGGTGGCGATGCCGTTAAGGGTGCCGCCAGAATTGGTGCTGGTAATGGCAGATATAACGACTTCGATTACACCTACTTCTATTCAGAAATAGGCAGTAAATTCTAATTTTGCCTGATAAAAAAAACTGCGCCCGGACCCGGGCGCAGTTTTTTTATCTCTGTTTTTAATCAGCCAAGAAACTGCTTAACGGTGGCAAGAACCCTTTCAGGTTGTAGAGGCTTGACGAGAAAGCTCTTGGCACCGGCCATCACCGCTGCCTTTACCTTGTCTACCTGGCCCATCGCCGAGCACATGATAATTTTTGCCTGCGGGTCAATTTTAAGAATTTCTTTGACCGCCGTGATTCCATCCATGTCCGGCATGGTGATATCCATGGTAACAAGATCAGGCTTGTGAGCGGCATAAAGCTCTACCGCTTCTTTGCCGTTGACTGCCTCGACGACAGTAAATTCGTTGTTCTCGAACAGATGCTTCAGCATCAGTCTCATGATTGTCGCATCATCTACTACAAGTATTTTCTTGCTCACGGTTTATAACCTCTTTGTCAGCGGATTTCCAGATTAACCAGGGTGGGTGTCAGGCTTTTGGTTTGTTGTCGAATCTCAGTATAAGGTCGATCGGACCCCATTCG
>ERZ795044.1865-NODE-1865-length-18759-cov-7.907186_pt1 | contig 18759 bp, 17 predicted proteins | sample MGYA00375128_ERZ795044 | MGnify/ENA primary metagenome ERZ795044 (study PRJEB30173, sample SAMN05720213) | anaerobic digester metagenome | isolation source: active sludge of municipal wastewater-treating anaerobic digesters | place: USA | collected 2014-12-22 ... | reverse complement strand
ACCGTATTCATCTGCGATGAATGCGTCGAACTCTGCATGGACATCATCCGCGAAGAGTCGAAGACGGCGCTCGTGAAGTCGCGCGATGGCGTTCCGACGCCGCGCGAAATCTGCGACGTGCTGGACGATTACGTCATCGGCCAGTTCAAGGCCAAGCGCGTGCTGTCGGTCGCGGTTCACAACCACTACAAGCGGCTCAATCACGCAGCCAAGAATTCCGACGTCGAGCTGTCGAAGTCGAACATCCTGCTGATCGGACCGACGGGTACGGGCAAGACGCTGCTGGCGCAGACGCTGGCGCGCATCATCGACGTTCCGTTCACGATGGCCGACGCGACGACGCTGACCGAAGCCGGTTACGTCGGCGAAGACGTCGAGAACATCATCCTGAAGCTGCTGCAGGCTTCCGACTACAACGTGGAACGTGCGCAGCGCGGCATCGTCTACATCGACGAGATCGACAAGATTTCGCGCAAGTCCGACAACCCGTCCATCACGCGCGACGTGTCGGGCGAGGGCGTACAGCAGGCGCTGCTCAAGATCATGGAAGGCACGGTTGCTTCCGTTCCGCCGCAGGGCGGCCGCAAGCATCCGCAGCAGGAGTTCCTGCAGGTCGACACCACGAACATGCTGTTCATCTGTGGCGGCGCGTTTGCGGGTCTCGACAAGGTCATCTCGGATCGTGGCCGCGGCACGTCGATTGGCTTCGGCGCGAACGTTGTCGATCCCGAAGACCGCCGCACCGGCAAGGTCCTGCAGGACTGCGAGCCGGAAGACCTGGTGAAGTTCGGCCTTATCCCGGAATTCATCGGCCGCCTGCCGGTTATCGCGACGCTGGAAGACCTTGATGAGACCGCTCTCATCCAGATCCTGACCGAGCCGAAGAACGCGCTTCTCAAGCAGTACCAGCGCCTGTTCGACATGGAGAGCGTCAAGCTCACCTTCACCGATGACGCGCTTGCCGCCGTCGCCCGTCGCGCCATCCAGCGCAAGACCGGCGCGCGCGGCCTGCGGTCGATCATGGAAGGCATCCTGCTCGACACCATGTTCGAACTGCCCAACCTGCGCGGCGTGGAAGAAGTTGCGATCAACGCCGAAGTCGTGGAAGGCCGCTCGCGTCCGCTCTACGTCCACTCGGCGAAGGAAGAGAAGACCGCCAGCGCATAGCTTCCGGTTGCTCTGGACTGACCAACATTCGCGGCGGCCGCCCTCACCGGGCGGCCGTTTGCCATTCGGCCGGGCCCTGGCGACTCAGGTCGGGCTCGCAATGAATGGCGCGCAACGGGCGGCCTGTCCCAGCGATCGTCTGATCTGTGGGCCAATTTATCCAGTTAAAACATGCCGCATGTGCGTGGGTTGAATGCTGACCCGTGACGGGCCACTTTGATCCTCAAGTGAATGTCCGGACCGATCTTCCCCGCATGGTCCCGGCCTTCCTCCCGCTGGTGAGCTTCAAGCAAGGCGCCGGCGGCGAAGTAAGGAGAAAAGAGTTATGACGAACATCCTCCCAGTTCTGCCCCTGCGCGACATCGTGGTGTTCCCACGCATGGTCGCTCCCCTGTTTGTCGGGCGTGACAAATCCGTGCGCGCTCTCGAGGAAGTCGAGAAGGGCGGCGGCGAAATCCTGCTCGTTGCGCAGAAGGAAGCCGGCGTCGACGACCCGGCTGAAGAAGACCTCTACAATGTTGGCGTGGTCGCCTCGATCCTGCAGCTGCTGAAGCTGCCGGACGGCACCGTGAAAGTGCTGGTCGAAGGCAAGCACCGCGCCCGCATCGTCAAGCTGATCGACAAGGGCGAGTACTACGCCGCCGAACATTCCTCGCTTGAGGAGAAGCGTTCGGAGTCGCAGGAATCCGCCGCGCTCATGCGCGCCGTGATCGAGCAGTTCGACGGCTACGTGAAACTGAACCGCAAGATCCCGGCCGAGACGGTCGGCACGGTCAGCGCGATCACCGACCCCGGCCACCTGGCCGATGCGGTGGCGGCGCAACTCTCCATCAAGATCGAGGACAAGGAATCTCTGCTTGAGCTGGTCGATGTTATCGAGCGGCTGGAGAAGGTGTTCTCCCTCATGGAAGGCGAGATCGGCATGCTCCAGATGGAGCGGAAGATTCGCAACCGCGTAAAGCGGCAGATGGAGAAGACCCAGCGCGAGTACTACCTCAACGAGCAGATGAAGGCGATCCAGCGCGAGCTTGGCGACGGTGACTCCGGCGGCGGCGAGCGTGACGAGATCGGCGAGCTTGAAGAGAAGATCGCCAACACGCCGATGTCCGAAGAAGCGCGCGCCAAGGCCGAGGCCGAGGTGAAGAAGCTTCGTCAGATGTCGCCGATGTCGGCCGAGAGCACGGTCGTGCGCAACTATCTCGACTGGATGGTCTCGCTGCCGTGGGGCCGCAAGAAGGAAGTCGTGCGCGATCTCCAGTTCGCTGAGGACGTGCTGAACCAGGATCACTACGGACTTGAGAAGGTGAAGGAGCGTATCCTCGAACACCTCGCCGTGCAGACGCGCGCGGACAAGGTGCGCGGGCCGATCCTGTGCCTCGTTGGTCCTCCCGGCGTCGGCAAGACGTCGCTGGGCAAATCCATCGCGAAGGCGACGGGTCGTGACTTTGTGCGTGTGTCGCTGGGCGGCGTGCGTGACGAGGCCGAAATCCGCGGCCACCGCCGGACCTATATCGGCTCGATGCCGGGGCGCGTGATCCAGTCGATGAAGAAGGCAAAGAGCGGCAACCCGCTGTTCCTGCTCGATGAGATCGACAAGCTTGGCCAGGACTACCGGGGCGATCCGGCCTCGGCCCTGCTGGAAGTGCTCGACCCCGAGCAGAACGTGACGTTCAACGACCACTATCTCGAGGTTGACTACGATCTCTCGGATACGATGTTCATCACGACGGCCAACTCGCTGAACATGCCGCAGCCGCTGCTCGACCGGATGGAGATCATCCGTATCGAGGGCTACACGGAAGACGAGAAGGTCGAGATCGCCAAGCGTCACCTTCTGCCCAAGACGATCGAGAACCACTCGCTGCGCGAGGGCGAACTGATCGTTGAGGACAGCGCGATCCGCGATCTCATCCGCTACTACACCCGCGAGAGCGGCGTGCGATCGCTGGAGCGTGAGATGGCTCGCCTGGCCCGCAAGGCCGTCCGCGACATCGAGATGAAGAAGACGACCTCGGTCACGGTCAACGGCGACAATCTCGACAAGTTCGCCGGCGTGCGGAAGTTCCGCTTCGGCATGGCTGATCGCGAAGATCAGATCGGCGTCGTCACGGGCCTCGCCTGGACGGAAGTCGGCGGCGATCTGCTCACCATCGAAGCCGTGCAGATGCCCGGACGCGGCCGCATGACGGTCACCGGCTCCCTGCGCGATGTGATGAAGGAGTCGATCTCGGCTGCGCAATCGCTGGTTCGCTCGCGCTCGGTGCAGATGGGCATCCGCCCGCCTGTGTTTGAGAATACGGACATCCACGTGCACGTGCCGGACGGCGCGACGCCCAAGGACGGCCCGTCGGCGGGTATCGCGATGACGACGGCCATCGCCTCGCTGCTGACCGGCAATCCGATCCGCAAGGATATCGCCATGACCGGCGAGATCACGCTGCGAGGCCGGGTGCTGCCGATTGGCGGCCTGAAAGAGAAACTGCTCGCGGCCCTGCGTGGCGGCATCAAGACGGTGCTGATCCCCGAGGAGAACGAGAAGGATCTCGCCGACCTGCCGGAGAATGTGAGGAACGGCCTGACGATCGTGCCGGTCTCCACCATCGAACAGGTGCTGGCGCGCGCGCTCGTGCGCCCGCTGACGCCGATCCAGTGGACGGAGGCCGAGGAGGCCGCCTATCGCGCCACTCTGGGTGGTGGCCGAGCATCGCCGGGCGAGGCGCAGCTGCCTCACTAGGTCTGCATCGCAACTGAACGGACAAGGCCCGCTGGAAACAGCGGGCCTTTTTCGCTAGCGGCCGAAGAACTTGCCGAACATGCCCTTTGCGGCATTGGCGGCCTGTTCCTTGACGTGATCGACGGCCTGGCTGCGGGCTTCTTCCAGCAGCTTGGTGATCATCGCTTCGAGCACCTCCTTGCCGATGCCGGTTTCGGCGGATGCTGCGGCGATGGCTTCGTCGGCATTGCCGTGGAAGTTTTCGGCGAGCGAGCGGGCGGCCTTCATCGAAAGCTCCGGCGACAGGCCGAGCGGCTCGCCGATGTCTGCGATGGTGTTCTCGCCGAGTTGGGTGACGATCTTGCCGAGGTCGATGTTCAGCATCGAGGTCTCCGAAAGCTGGGGGCTGACTAGCGCCGCATGTCTGGCGCGGAGCAGATTTACCAGCGTTCGTGAGTCCGGATCATGACATTCCAGATAAGTGGTCGCGCAGTTCGTTGAGCTCGCGAAACATCAGGCAGCGGCGGCGGCAAGTTTCGGCTTTGCGCCGCCGATCTTTGCCCACTGCGGTCGGACATACAGAGCAATGAGCGGCGTGCGCTTGACGGTGAGGTGGAACAGCAGGGGTGTGACAGCCGAGACGACGAGGATGACGAGCGTGGCCGTGCCCACGTCTGCGATCCAGCCTTGCGACGCCAGCGTGCGCTCGAGGATGGTCAGCGGGAAGATGAAGGTGAGGTAGATGACGATGGAGTTCTGCCCGCAATAGCGCAGGAACCGCGCCGATTTCCATTTCGAGAGCAGCGCTGCGATCTCGACGACGGCTAGGGCGCCGGCGAGACCCATCATCAGGCCGTAGACCGGGACTTTATGGAAGTTCTGCTCGACCAGCCAGAAGTTGCAGACAGCCCAGCCGGCGACAACAGCCAGCGTGACCCACGGGCGGGCCTTGGCGCGGTCGGCGACGTCGAAGACGACCTGATGGATGGCGTAGCCGAGGAAGAAGTACACATAGTACTCCATCGTGCGGTTGAGGATGAAGCTCGGCGTGTCGAGCCACTGGCCGTGATGGGCGATCTGCAGCGCGGCGGCGGCGACGATCACCATCCATTTGGGCAGGCGGGCAAGCAGGCGGGTGATCACATAGAACACCGCCAGCATGTGGACGAACCAGAGCACGCCCGTCGGCTGGATGATGTTCCAGGCATAGAGCTTCGCGAACTCGATCGGGTTCGAGCGCAGCACATCGTTGTCGGTGAGCAGCAGGGTGAGGCCCAGCCAGAGCAGGTAGAAGTAGGCGAAGTGGATGACCTTCTTGTCGAGATAGGTCGTGAGGTTCGAACTGATCGTGCGCGAGAGGAACAGGCCCGAGATCAGGAAGAAGTCGGGCATCCGGAACGGCTTCGAGAAATCGACAATCCAGCGCATCCACCCTTCGGCGCCGACCGCGGCCTCGTAGTGGTTAACCGTGTGGAACATCACGACCAGCAGGATGCAGATGCCCTTGGCGTAATCGACCCACGCGACGCGGTCTGAACCGGGAGGGGTGTATGTTGCTGGCGCCGCTTGCATCGTTCTGGTCCAGATAAAATGGTCTGCGCATGCGAAACTGCGATTAACCGCCTTGCCGCAAGCTCGCTTACTGGGGGAAAAGCAATGCGCGTGCCGAGTCTGGCGGGAGATCATCCGTGACGGGAACAGGGGACAGGGGCGGGGACCGCGACTGGTGGCGTGGGGCCGTGCTCTATCAGATCTATCCGCGGTCGTTCGTGGATACGAATGGCGATGGCGTTGGCGACCTCAAGGGGATCACGTCGAAGCTCGACCATGTGAAGTCGCTGGGCGTCGATGGGGTGTGGCTGTCCCCGTTCTTCCGCAGCCCGATGCGGGACTTTGGCTATGACGTTTCAGATTATCGTGATGTCGATCCGATGTTCGGGACGCTCGACGATTTCAGGTCGCTGCTGAAGGCGGCGCATGGCAAGGACCTGAAGGTCATCATCGACCAGGTGTGGTCGCATACCTCGTCCGACCATGAGTGGTTTCACGAGAGCCGGCGCGACAGGACAAACGCGAGAGCGGACTGGTATGTCTGGGCTGATCCCAAGCCGGATGGATCGCCGCCGAGCAACTGGCAGGCCTGGTTCGGCGGGCCGGCGTGGACGTGGGAGCCTTCGCGGCGGCAATACTACCTGCACAACTTCCTGCCGACGCAGCCGCAGCTGAACTTCCACAACCCTGATGTGCGCGCGGCGATCATCGATATTGCGCGCTTCTGGTTGCAGCTGGGCGTGGATGGCTTCCGGCTCGACGTGGCGAATTACTATTTCCACGACGCGCAGCTGCGGGACAATCCGCCGTCGGGCGATCCCGCACCGGCGCTGCCGCGCAACATGCAGGTGCATGCGTGGAATTCGGATCAGCCGGAGACGCTGGCCTTCATCGCGCGGTTGCGTGAGCTGATGGATGGGCATGGCGCCAAGATGGCGGTGGCCGAACTGGCGCCGGGCTCGTACGCGCTGATGCATGATTACACGCGCACGGGCGGGCGGTTGCACACTGCCTATGCGTTCGATTTTCTCGGTGCGTGGCCGGGCGTTGAAAAGGTGGCTGGCATTCTCTCGCAATGGCGCGAGGGGGCGGAGGATGGCTGGCCGAGCTGGGCGTTCTCCAACCACGATGTGACGCGCGTGGCGACGCGTTGGGGCGAGGCGATTGGCGCGGCAGCGCCACGGGCAGCGCCGCTGTTCATGGCGCTGCTGCTGTCCTTGCGCGGGACGATCTTCATGTACCAGGGCGAGGAGTTGGGCCTGCCCGAGGGCGATGTGCCGTTCGACAAGCTGCAGGACCCGTGGGGGATTGCCGGTTGGCCGGCGACAAAGGGGCGCGATGGATGCCGCACGCCTATGCCATGGAAGGATGAGATCATGGCCAGCTTCACCAAAGCGAAGGAAGCGTGGCTGCCGGTTGATGCGCGCCAGCGCGGGCTTGCTGTGGAGAAGCAGGAGAAGCTGGCGGAGTCGATGCTGCACACGACGCGGGCGCTGATTGCGCTGCGCCAGGCGAGCGCGGCGTTGTCCCGTGGGTCGTTCAGCGTCGTGCAGGCGCAGGGCGGCGTTCTGGTGTTCGATCGCGAGGTGGATGGCGAGCGGGTGCGTTGTGCGTTCAACTTTGCGAATGATCAGGCGATGCTGGCGTTGGAGGGCAAGCCGGACGTGCTATGGTCGGCCGACGCGGTGATTGCGGGCGGCAAGCTAGTGCTGGAGCCATTCTCGGCGGCGATCCTGAAACTGGTCTAGTGGCCGGTTGTCTTCGAGAACGCCTGCATGATGACGACGCCGCCGACGATCATGGCCATGCCAATGATCGCTGGCGCATCCAGCTTCTGGCCGAACAGCACCCAGCCAACGATGGCGACGATCGTGACGCCTGCGCCAGCCCAGATCGCGTAAGCCACTCCGACGGGAATGGTCTTCAGCGTCAAAGCCAGGAAGTGGAAGGCGATGCCATAGCCGATCACGACGATCACCGATGGCCACAGCTTCGAGAATCCGTCGGAAGCCTTCAGCGCTGAGGTTGCGATCACTTCGGCGACGATGGAGATCGCGAGATAGACGTAGGGCATAGGGCTCCTCGATCGCGTGTCAGCGCAGGCAAAAGGCCTGTGAAAGCATACGTTCACTTTTTTGCGGCGGATCGCTAGTGTCGGTTCATGATCCGCGTCCAGACCGAGCCCTTCGACCCGCATGCCGAGACCGCAGCCTTTTCCCGGGGCCGCGCGGAGGCCGGCGCGCTGGCGAGCTTTGTCGGGTCGGTGCGGGATAGCGCGCATGGCGATGTGGTCAGTGCGCTTGAGCTGGAGGCGTATCCCGGCTTCACGGAGAAGCAGATCGCGAAGATTGAGGCCGATGCGTACGCGCGGTTCGACTTGATCGACACGCTGGTGATCCATCGCCATGGCCGCATGGCGCCGGGCGAGGCCATTGTGCTGGTGGCGGCGCTATCGAAGCACCGTCGCGAGGCGCTGCAGGCGGTTGACTATCTGATGGATCGCCTGAAGACGGAGGCGCCGTTCTGGAAGCGCGAAGTGCGGCCTGCCAAAGAAGGCGGAGAGACCGCTGAGTGGATTGAGCCGCGTAGTGACGATCGTGAAGCGCATGCGCGCTGGAAGACGGAGTAAACGATGACCGGACCTGCCTATCCGCCGCTGACCGCACCGGGCGGGAAGATGGTCGACACGATGCCGTTCAAGCAGCTGCGTGTCTGCGTGATGACGATCTCCGATACGCGCACTGACGAGACAGATACGTCGGGCCATCTGCTGGCGGATCGCGTGAAAGAGGCGGGGCATGAGCTGGCGGACAAGGCCATCGTGCCCGACGAGGTGAACGCAATCCGCGCCGTGATGCGCAAGTGGATCGCTGATCCGTCGATTGATGCGGTCGTGTCGACGGGCGGCACGGGTCTCACCGGACGCGATGTGACGCCGGAAGCTGTGCGGCCGCTGTTCGACAAGGAGATCGAGGGCTTCAACGTGGTCTGGCATCTGGTGAGCTTCCAGAGTGTCGGCACGTCGACGTTGCAGAGCCGGGCGTGCGCGGGCGTGGCGAACGCCACCTTCATCTTCTGCCTGCCGGGATCGAACGGCGCGGTGAAGGATGGCTGGGACAAGCTGATCCGTTGGCAACTCGATAGCCGCCACATGCCGTGCAACATGGTCGAGCTGATGCCGCGGTTGCTGGAGAGCTGACCCCTTGTGAGCGTTCGCTCACATCGCTATCTGTAGGCGCTCAAGAGGGACAGAATCCATGAAAACCCGCCGGCTTGGGCGCAGTGCGCTTTATGTTTCCGACATCTGCATGGGCACGATGACGTTCGGCAACCAGGTGGAGGAGGCGGACGCGATCCGCATTCTCGACAAGTGTTTCGATAAGGGCATCACCTTCTACGACACGGCCGAGAACTATCCCGTGCCGCCAGACGCCAAGTATGCGGGTCGCACCGAGGAGATCGTCGGCAAGTGGATGAAGACCAAGCCGCGCGATGCGGTTCTGATGGCCACCAAGGTCTCGGGGCCAAGCCATGGCTGGATCAAGTCGGCGCAGCGCCATGCGATGACGGCGACGGATCGCCACAACATCGTGCGCGCGATCGAGGCGAGCCTGAAGCGTCTGCAGACCGACTATGTCGATCTCTACCAGACGCACTGGCCCGATCATGGCGTGGCGTATGACGAGCACATGCTGGCGCTGGACGAGCTGGTGAAGGCTGGCAAGGTGCGCGTGATCGGGTGTTCGAACGAGACGAGCTGGGGGCTGATGAAGTCGCTGGCGACGTCGGAACGCCTGGGCATTGCGCGGCACAACTCGATCCAGAACAATTTCAGCCTCAACAATCGCCGCTTCGAGGACGAACTGGTGCAGGTCGCGCGGCAGGAGGGCGTCAGCCTGATCCCGTATTCGCCGCTGGGCGGGGGCGTGCTGACGGGCAAGTATCAGGGCGGAGCGTGGCCGGCGGGCGCGCGCTTCACCAAGTACAAGGACATGCCGGATCGCCAGGCGCCGATGGCGCGGCGCTTCGTCAACGACAAGACGCTGGCCTCGACCGAGCGCTGGATGGGCCTCGCGAAGGAGCTCGGCATGTCGGTGGCGACGTTTGCTACGGCGTGGAGCAAACAGCATGATTTCGTCGCCTCCACCATTGTGGGCGTGACGCACGAGGATCACCTGCCTGACATCTTCGCGGCGGCGGATGTGACGCTGAGCCCCGAGGTGATGAAGAAGGTGGACGAGATCTCACGCGAGATTCGCTATCCAATGGGCTGATTTCGGGCAGTTTCGGGCGCTCGACTTGGCAAACTATAACGCTATGCTGCGGGGCAGATGGCTTACACCCTGATCAATACCCGTCCGGCGGCGCGTGCGCCCAGTGACGCATCGCCCACGGCGCTGGCCGCGGCGCAGGGGGCGTTGGTCGATTCGCATGGGCGGCGGATCAGCTATCTGCGGCTATCGATCACGGACCGGTGTGACCTGCGCTGCACCTACTGCATGCCGGAGCGGATGACATTCCTGCCGCGCAAGGATGTGCTGAGCTTCGAGGAGCTGGACGAACTGGTGACGGCGTTTGCGTCGTTCGGCGTCGACAAGCTGCGGATCACGGGCGGAGAGCCGCTGGTGCGCAAGGACATCATGGAGCTGATGGCGCGGTTCTCGCGGCATCTGGGCAATGGCCTCAACGACCTGACGATGACGACCAATGGCACGCTGCTGGCGAAGTACGCGGGCGAGCTGTCGGCTATCGGCATGCGGCGGATCAACGTGTCGCTGGATACGTTGAAGCGCGATGTGTTCGAGCGCATCTCGCGGCGCGACATGCTGGATGACGTGCTGAAGGGCATCGATGCGGCGATTGCGGCCGGGCTGAAGGTGAAGATCAACACCGTGGCGCTGGCGGGCACGAACGAAGCCGAAATCCCGGACCTGATCCGTTTTGCGCATGAGCGCGGCGCCGACATCACGCTGATCGAGACGATGCCGATGGGTGAGGCGGAGACCGATCGCGTCGAGGACTTCCTGCCGCTCGACAAGGTGCGCGCTGACCTGGCGCAGCAGTTCACGATGACTGATATCGATTTCCGCACGGGCGGGCCGGCGCGCTATGTGAAGGTGGCGGAGACGGGCGGGCGGCTCGGCTTCATCACGCCGCTGACGCACAATTTCTGCGAGAGCTGCAACCGCGTGCGCGTGACGTGCACGGGGCGGCTCTATACGTGCCTCGGGCGCGAAGATGGGGCGGACCTGCGTGAGGCGCTGCGGGCTGATCCGTCGGGCAAGGCGCTGCGGGAGGCGATCCTCGGCGGGATCGAACGCAAGCCGAAGGGGCATGATTTCGACGCAGCGCGTCTGGCGACGCCGGCGTCTCCGCGCACCATGTCGCATACGGGCGGCTGATGGCTGGCGCGGTTCTCCTGTTTGGGCGGCTGAAGGACGCATTCGGCGCGTCATCCATCGAGATGCCTGAAGGCGTTGGCACGGCGGCCGAGCTTCGCGCGATGCTGGCGCATCTCAACCCTGATCTGGCGGACATGCTGAAGGCGAAGACTGTGCGCATCGCCGTGAACCAGGAGATGGTTGCGGATGAGGCGGGAACGCGAATCTCGGCGGCCGATGAGATTGCGCTGTTGCCACCGCTCAGCGGGGGGTAGCGGCGGCCGTCGCGGGGCCGTTTTTCAGCAAAAACGGCCGTTCGAGCCATCAAGCGACGAAAGGGGAGTGGACCCGGGAGCCCCGCCGCCCGCCGCCCGCTCAGCAAGGGTGGGCAGTAGGGATGTTCCATGATATCGCATCGCGCCATCCGGCGGGGTTAACCCATAGTCGGGGCAGCGATGGAGAGTTTCAAATCGTAGTTATCGTGGTCCGGGACAACAACGTCGACCAGGCGCTGAAGGCCCTCAAGAAGAAAATGCAGCGCGAGGGCGTTTTCCGGGAAATGAAAGCCCGCACTGCTTATGAGAAGCCCTCCGAGGCCAAGGCTCGCCGGAAGGCTGAGTCCGTCCGCCGGGCGCGGAAACTGGCCCGTAAACGCGCCCAGCGCGAAGGCCTGCTGCCTAAGCCGGTCTCCACCCGGCCGTAGATCCGGATCGGCGGCTGCATGAATGCCCTCGGCAAGAGGGCGATCATGGCCGCCACAACTGCAACTCCTGCGATTTAGGTGCGCCGACGTTTGGCGTTCTGCGACACCGCGCGCTCGCGATGGGCCTCGGTTTGCTCATTGAAGCGGTGGATCGGCCCGCTCTACCAGCCCGAACGACCGCTCGAACGCGGCCTTCAGCGCCACATCCACATCGTGCATCGAGACGAGATAGCCGAGGTCGGCGAGTGACGTAACGCCGAGGCCCGGATCAGTCACGCCGCACGGCGTGATGCCGCCGAAGTGGGAGAGGTCGGGCTCCACGTTCAGGCTGATGCCGTGATAGCTGACCCACCGTTTGAGACGCACGCCGATGGCGGCGATCTTGTCTTCGCGTAGCTGGCCGCCGGGGCGGGTGCGGTCGACCCAGACACCGACGCGGCCGGCGCGACGCTCGCCCTTGATGTTGAAATCGGCCAGCGTGCCGATGATCCAGTTCTCCAGCGAGCAGACGAACTGCTTCACGTCGCGCCCGCGCTTCGTGAGATCCAGCATCACATAGGCCACGCGCTGGCCGGGGCCGTGATAGGTGAACTGGCCGCCACGCTGGGTGTCGAAGACGGGGAATCGGGTGGGGTCGCGCAGGTCGCCCTCCTGGGCGCTTGCGCCGCGGGTGTAGAGGGGCGGGTGCTCCAGCAGCCAGACAAGTTCGGGGGCGTTGCCCGCCGCAATGGCGGCGGCGCGCGATTCCATCGCGGCGACGGCCTGTGGATAGTCCACAAGTCCTTCAGAAATGGCCCATTGGGTGGTCATTAACCTGTCCGCAATCCGAACGGGGAAAGTGTAGCGCTATATCGGAGCTTCCCCGTGCAGTCGCAACTGGATCAGGTTGGCGTTGAAATAACCGTCCTGCTCGGCAGGGCGCTGATCCCCATGCAGCAATTGCTGCGGATGGGCCGGGGCGCCGTGATCCAGCTGGATACCCAGGAAGACGACGAGGTCTGGATCCTGGCCAACAATCACCCGATCGCGCGGGGGCAGCTGGTCATCGAGAACGACAAGATCTCGGTCTCGATCACGGGCGCGGCCATCGTCCAGGACTACTTTGCGACCGAGCAATAGCCGGTTTTTGGCCGGTTTTTGGGCCTCCACATTCGCTCTTCACATTCCGCGAAACCCGGCATATACGGCGCGCTTGCCTGACGTGCGGTCGTGGCGGAATTGGTAGACGCACTACCTTGAGGTGGTAGCGCCGCAAGGCGTGGAAGTTCGAGTCTTCTCGACCGCACCAGGTACTTCAGAAGAGAGATTGTCGTCGGATAGAGGGAGGTCGCCATGAATGACACCCGCGACCCCGACGCGTCTCCTGCTGAGCCTGAAACTCCTGAAGCCAGCGACAATGTAGGCGGAATGTCGCCTGCGTTCATCGCCCAGTTCGTCGGCGCCGTGGGCGACAGCGACAAGCCGTTGCTGTGGCGGACGGTTAAGGACCTGCACCCCGCCGACACCGCCGACTTGCTCGAGCACCTGCCGCCCGAAGCGTTCCGGAAGGCGATCCACCTGCTGGGCAAGGACCTGCCGGCCGAAGCGGTGGCCGAGCTTTCCGACACGGCGCGCCTCGATGCGCTGCACGAACTGACCGACGCGGCCGTGACGGCGATGATCGGGCATCTGGATTCGGATGACGCGTCGTTCCTGCTGAACGACATGGAAGAGGATCGCCGCGCGCGCATCCTCAACAAAGTGTCGGCGACTGACAGGGCGGCGATCGAGAGCGCGCTCGCTTTCGATGAAGAGTCCGCCGGCCGCCTGATGCAGCGCGCCTTCGTGGCGGCGCCCGTCTTCTGGAGCGTGGGGCAGGCGATCGACCACATGCGGACGGTCCCGGAGGACGATCTTCCGGAGGTGTTCTTCGAAATCTACCTGGTGGATCCCGCATTCAGGCTGCAGGGCACAGTGCCGGTCTCGGGGCTGGTGCGGCATACGCGGGACACGCCGCTGCAGGCCATCATGAAGGAGGCGCCTGTCCAGGTGCGGCCGGAGATGGACCAGGAAGAGGTCGCCTACCTGTTCCGGCAGTACAACCTTGCCTCTGCGCCTGTCGTCGACGAGGCCGGGCGGCTGACCGGCATGATCACCATCGATGACGTTGTGGACGTCATCAAGGAAGAGGCGGAGGAGGATATCCTCGCGCTGTCAGGCGTCAGCGAGGCCGGCGTCAACCAGTCGGTGTTCTCAGCCGTGCGCGCGCGCAGCCCGTGGCTGATGCTTAACCTTGTGACGGCGTTCATCGCGTCTGTGCTTGTGTCGCTGTTTGCGGTCGTGATCGACAAGGTGGTGGCGCTGGCCTTCCTGATGCCCGTGGTGGTGGCTCTGGGCGGCAGCGCGGGGTCGCAGTCGCTGGCGGTCGCCGTCCGCGCCATCGCCGAACGGGAGCTGGAGGGCCAGCTGGCGCGGCGCGCCATACGTCGTGAAGCGCTGACCGCCATGATTAACGGGGCGCTGATCGCGAGCCTTGCGGCGCTGGTGGTCCTGCTCTGGTTCCAGGACGTGAAGCTTAGCCTCGTGATGCTGGTCGCAATGGGATCGACCTTCATGTGGGCGGGCCTGATCGGGATTCTCGCTCCGCTAACCATAGCCAAGCTGGGTCAGGACCCGGCCGTCGCCTCTTCAGTCTTTGTGCTGACCAGCATTGATCTGATGGGCTTTTTCGTCTTCCTCGGCATGGCCAGCCTTATACTCGTATAGAGGTTGGCGCCCGTTTCCACGAGATTGGCGTCCCGGTTGCAACGGGTAGGCGAGTTCGATGGGGGATGTGTCAGGTCAGGACGATGGCAGGTCGATTGCGTACATCGCCAGCGGGGCTCCAGCTCATCAAGAGCTTCGAGGGCTTTCGCGAAACTGCGACCCAGCTGCCCGCCGGGCGCTGGACGATCGGCTATGGCCATGTCCGCACCGCCCGTGAAGGCCTCACCATCTCGGAGAAGGACGCCGAGGACCTGCTGGTCTATGACCTGAAGCCGGCCGAGGACGCGATCGCCAACATGGTGTTCGCCCCGCTGCTGCAGAACCAGTTCGATGCGCTGGTCTCGCTGGTGTTCAACATCACGGTCGCGCAGTTCCGCGACAGCGACATCCTCCGCAACCTGAATTCCGGCGACCAGCTTGCCGCCGCCAATGGTTTCGACGTGTGGCGCCGTGCGCGCCTGAACGGCCGGGTGATTGTGGTCGACGCGCTGGTGCGCCGCCGCGCCGCCGAGAAGTCGATGTTCCTCGACCATCCGAGCGGGCCGACGGCTGCTCCTTCGCCCATCGTGCGGCCGGAGATGGATGTGTCGGACGCCGCCGAGCACACCCGCCCGCATGCCAATGACGAGGACGACAAGCTGGTCTCGCCCGTCTCGTGGGCGCCGGGATCCGCCCCCTCTGTCGATATTGCCGAGGCGGTTCGCCGCCTGGCCGAACGGACACGTGAGGCGATCACGCCTGCGCCTGAGATTGCACTGCCGCCCGGAACAGTGGTGACCCCGCCGGACGCGCCGCGCGCCGAAGCGCAGCCGCAAGCCCAGCCCGAGATCAAGCCTGAGCCCGAGGCCCCGGCTGAAGTTGAAACGCCGCCGACAGCCGCTGCCGTCGAAACGCCTGCGCCGGCCCGTGAACCCGAACGCGTCAAAACGCCCGACGAACTCGAGCGCGCTGGCCGCGTGATCGCCGAACGCGTGCGCTCCATACTCAAGCGGGCTGAAGCGACGCTCGACGCCCGTGTCGAGCTTCACCCCACAGTGCAAACGGTCACTGCGCCGTCCGACCCGCCCAGGACGGAAACGCAGGCGCGCCACGCCGACAATGAAAACGTCCGCGAGGGCCTGCCTGATTTCGATGCCCCGGCCGAGCGCATGTCAGCGGCTGACACCGAGCGCGCGCGCCGCCTGATCGACGACACTGAGACGTTTGAACCCGGCCGCAAGCCGGAAGACATCTTCGCGGAAGCCGAACGCAAGGCTCGCCTGGTCAACGGCCAGGCGCGCCGCGTGGGTCCGCTCTCGGGCCGCCTGATCATGAATGCCCCGTGGATCATCGTGCTGGTGCTGTCGGTGGTGGGCTTTGCCATTGGCGCAGTCGAGGCCTTCACCGGTCCTGCACACGACGCCGACGCGCCAAAGGCCGCCAGCATGGTACTCGCCGTGTTCGGCGTGATGCTGGTGATGAGCCTGTATTTCCTGTTCTGGAACCGCCAGACGCGCGACCGGACCTGAATCCTGGGGGCTGACCGCACGGCAACTGGAATTCCTCAACTGGAAATTCTGGCGCGCGCTGCTAGAACGCTGGGATGATCCCCAACGCACCCCGCTCCCTCGATTTCGACCTCGGCGAAACCGCCGACATGATTCGCGACACGGTCGCGAGCTTCGCCCAGGCGGAGATCGCCCCGCGCGCCGCAGAGATTGACCGCACGGACGAGTTCCCGCGCGATCTCTGGCCGCGCATGGGCGAGCTTGGCCTTCTCGGCATCACGGTGGAGGAGGAGTGGGGCGGATCTGGCCTTGGCTATCTCGAGCACGTGGTGGCGATGGAAGAGATCAGCCGCGCATCGGCTTCGGTGGCGCTGAGCTATGGCGCTCACTCCAATCTCTGCGTCAACCAGATGCGGCGCTGGGGCACGGATGCGCAGAAGAAGAGATATCTCACCAAGCTGATCACCGGAGAGCATCTCGGCTCACTCGCCATGTCTGAGCCGGGCGCTGGTTCGGACGTCGTCTCGATGAAGCTGACGGCCACGAAGAAGGGCGATCGCTACATCCTCAACGGCTCGAAGATGTGGATCACCAACGGGCCGAGCGCGGACACGCTGATCGTCTACGCCAAGACGGCGCCGGACAAGGGCTCGCGCGGGATTTCCGCTTTCATCATCGAGAAGGCCTTCAAGGGATTCAGCGTAGCGCAGAAGCTCGACAAGCTGGGCATGCGCGGCTCGGAGACCGGCGAGCTGGTGTTTGAGGACTGCGAAGTCCCAGAAGAGAATGTGATGGGCCCGCTGAATGGCGGCGTCGAAATCCTCATGTCGGGCCTCGACTATGAGCGCGCGGTTCTTTCCGCCGGCTCAACCGGCATCATGCAGGCGTGCATGGACGTGGTGCTGCCCTACATCCACGACCGCAAGCAGTTCGGAAAATCCATCGGCGAGTTCCAGCTCATCCAGGGCAAGGTCGCCGACATGTATGTGAAGATGAACGCGGCCAAGGCCTACACCTACGCCGTCGCCAAGGCCTGCGATCGCGGCCAGACCGCGCGCAAGGATGCGGCCGGCGCCATCCTGTTCGCGGCGGAAACGGCGACGCAACTGGCGCTTGACGCCATCCAGATCCTCGGCGGCAATGGCTATATCAACGACTATCCGACAGGCCGCCTGCTGCGCGACGCCAAGCTCTATGAAATCGGTGCGGGCACGTCGGAGATCAGGCGCTGGCTGATCGGCCGGGAGCTGTTTGCGGAGTCGGCTTGAGCTTTTCGTTGCTGTCATCCCGGACGCCCACGCCAGCGTGCGAGCTGAAATGATTGTTTGAAGGAGTGGATCATGAAGCGCGTTGTTGTCGCCGTCTTGTCGCTCCTGCTCTCTGCAACCGCTTACGCCCAAACACCAACGCCCGTCACTGATCCCGGTCCGCCGCTCAGCGGCTATCCGCGCAAGGCTCTCGGCCTCCCCACGGCGCAAGAACTCACGACCGCGACCTACGTCCGCGATGTGATCTACGGCCATCGCGATGGAATGGCGCTCACCTACGACGTGTTAAAGCCGCTGAAGCCCAACGGCGCGCTAGTGGTGAACATGGTGTCGGCTGGTTGGCGCTCGTCATGGGGGCCGCCGGAGGAGCGGCAGGCGCGGTATCAGTGGTTGCTCGACAAGGGCTTCACCGTCGTGGGGCTGCATCATGCGTCGGCGCCGCGCTTTCCGCTGACGGATGCGGTCAAGGATATCCGGTTGGGGATGCGGCACATCAAGCTGCACGCGGCGGAGTATGGCGCCGATCCCGCGCGCATCGGCGTGTGGGGCGCGAGCGCGGGCGGGCATCTTTCGCTGGTTGCGGGTCTGATGGCCGATGATGGCGATCCGGCGGCGGAGAACCCGCTGGAGCGCTCGGGCAATCGCGTGCGCGCGGTTGTGGCCTACTTCCCGCCGACGGATCTCGATGCGCTCCTCGGCAGCCGGCCCAAGCAGGGCGCGATCGATTTCGACGACAGCCTGCGCGCCTCGGTGTCGCCAGTTCACTTTGCCGATGCGGGCGATCCGCCCGTGCTGATCATCTCGGGCGGGGCGGACAAGGGCGTGCCGATTGCCCAGTCGGAAGCCATGAAGGCCGCGCTCGACAAGGTAGGCGTGGAGAACAAGCTCACAGTGTTCCCTGATGCGGATCACGACTTCTACGTGAAGGGCGATCCGGCGAAGACCGACGCCTATGCGCTCGCGGCCATGAACGCGATGGTGGCGTGGTTCGAGGACAAGCTGAAATAGCGCTCAGTTGTTGGGCGCGAGCTCCGCCAGCGCGATCCCGCTTTCACCCTGCACGGCGTAGAGCAGGTAGATGCGGCCGTCTTCCTCGTAGATCGCAGGATCGCGCAACTGGTTGACCGGACCCGGCGCGAAGCTGCGGGCGGATTTTGCGAGCGGGAGGTTGGCGCCTTCCCAGTCCTTCTCTGGCCGCAGGATCTCGATAGGCGCGCTCTCCTTCCACGTCTCCCACGGGCCGGAGATGTCGATCGTGCTCATGAGCAAGCGTTCGGGTGGGTCGGTGGCGACCTGGGACCACACGACGTAAAGCGTGCTTCCCCGCTTGAAGACGGCTGAATGGCGCATGTCGGGATTGAACAGCGTCGGCCCGGTTTCGAAGCCGGCGAGGGGATCGGCCGAGCGATAGAAGGCGCCCGGCATGGCGATGGCGTAGGTCATGCCGTCATGCGGGAAGGCGCGCCAGTATGTGCGGCCGAGAACTTCCTTCCCCGATGTGAAGGTGATGCCGTCTGTGGAAGTGGCGACGCGCGTGACCTGCTGCGCGAAGGATTCGAGGCCGTGGTAATACATCACGAAGCGCCGGTTCTTCTCGTCAATATGTACATCGGGCGAGGCGACGTGCGGCGTCGTCATTTCCTTCGCGAGGTCTGGAAACTGCTCGAGGTCGAGCCCGGCAGCTTTGGCGCGCGTGCGGTAGTCGGCCAAGATCGGAAGAGCACACGTCTGAACTCCAGTCACG
>ERZ795044.1862-NODE-1862-length-18766-cov-6.864679_pt1 | contig 18766 bp, 12 predicted proteins | sample MGYA00375128_ERZ795044 | MGnify/ENA primary metagenome ERZ795044 (study PRJEB30173, sample SAMN05720213) | anaerobic digester metagenome | isolation source: active sludge of municipal wastewater-treating anaerobic digesters | place: USA | collected 2014-12-22 ... | reverse complement strand
CCCTGGCAAGTTCCTCAACGCGGCTACCGAGAAATCGAGCCTCGAGAACGAGCAGATGTCGGTGGGGCCCGAGCACAACGGCACGCGCATCCTGGTGCGGCAGATCGCCGGCCTCATCGCCCGCCGCATCGTGACCTACAGCCGTGAGGGCGAAGCAGTCGAACAGGCCGAGCGCATGGGGATCATCCGCTTCGGCTCACGCGTCGACGTCTTCCTCCCCACGACGGCCACGCCGAACGTGAAGGTCGGGCAGACGACCTTCGCCGGAACCACGCTCATTGCCCGACTGGGAGGCCGGTGACGGTGCGCCGTCCGCAGCCTCGCCGCGCGGTCGTCCTCCTCCCGAACGGGTTCACGCTCGCGAACCTGTTCTTCGGCGTCTTCGCGATCGTCGCCGCGTCGCGCGGCGACTTCTCGCGGGCGGTGTCGTACATCGTCTTCGGGGGTGTGGCCGATGCCCTCGACGGGCGCATCGCTCGCGCCACCAACAGCGGGAGTCGCTTCGGCGAGGAACTCGACTCCCTGGTCGACGCCATCTCGTTCGGCTTCGCGCCCACGATGATCATCTACTTCGCCGTCTTCAATCAGGCGGGGTGGGATTGGATCTTCTGCTTCATGTTCACGATGTGCGCCGTGATTCGCCTGGCGCGCTTCAACGTCGAGCAGGCGGGGCGCAAGAAGACGCACTTCACCGGCCTCCCCTCGCCCGCGGCCGGAGGGACCCTCGCCACGTACTACTGGTTCAGCCAGACCGACCTGTATACGCAGACGATGATCGCCGACCTCCCCTGGCACCAGATGCTGCGCTTCATCATGCTCGGCCTGAGCTTCCTGATGATCAGCAACGTGCAGTATGCAGCCATGCCGACCATCGGGTATCGCAGCATCCGCCAGGTCCTCGGCTCGCTCCTCGTCATCGGCACCATCTTCGGGGTCATCTTCCTCCCCAAGCAGTTCTTTTTCCCTGCGGCGATGGCCTACGTGCTGTACGGACTGGTGGCCACCGTCTTCATCGGGCTGCTCGATCGCCTCCCCGGCCGCGAGGACGCGGCGCACGAGGAGGACGAGGCAGACTTCGCGGCGCATGAGGAGCCCGACGAGCACGACGAGTATGCGGCCGCCGCCACGCCGCGCCCCGCGCCGGATGATGCCGGTGCCACCGAGGCGCGCCGTCGCCGTCGGCGGCGCCGCCCGCGCGGCCCGCGTCCCGGCTCGTCGCCAGGCCCGTCGTCCGACGTACCTCCGCCTTCCAACCCTACCGAGGAATAACGGGAATGTCCCGCTTTCGCGTTGCCGTGCACATCGTCCCCCGACGGGGCATTCTCGATCCCCAGGGCAAGGCGGTCTCCGATGCCCTGCACTCCCTCGGCTTCGCCGGCGTGGGCGACGTCCACGTCGGACGACATCTCGTGCTCGATATCGATGCGGCCGACGCCGCCGGTGCGGGCGAGCAGGTGCGTACCATGTGTGACAAGCTCCTGGCCAACCCGGTCACGGAGGACTACGAAATTGCCGGAGTGACCCCCGCGTGAAGTTCGGCATCGTCACCTTCCCAGGCTCCAACTGCGACGACGACGCCTACGTCGCCGTGACTCAGGCGTTAGGCGAGGATGCCGTGCGCCTGTGGCACAAGGATCACGACCTGCAGGGGAGCGACGTCATCATCCTCCCGGGCGGCTTCAGCTATGGCGACTACCTGCGCGCCGGCGCCATCGCCCGCTTCTCGCCCATCATGCGTGAAGTGATTGCCCACGCCGATCGCGGTGGCCCTGTGCTCGGGATCTGCAACGGCTTCCAGATCGCCTGCGAAGCGCACCTGCTCCCAGGGGCGCTGCTGCGCAACGCCTCGCTCCAGTTCGTGAGCGAGATGGTGACGCTGCGCGTCGAATCATCGAGCACGCGCTTCACCAACCGCTACCAGCCGGGACAACTCCTCCGCATCCCGGTCGCGCACGGCGACGGACGCTTCACCATCGCCGACGATGGCCTCAAGGCGCTCGAAGACGCCGGACAGGTCGTCTTCCGCTACGCCGACGCCTCCGGGGCCATCACCACCGCGGCCAATCCCAACGCCTCGCTCGACAACATCGCGGGAATCATCAATGCGCGCGGCAACGTGCTCGGGATGATGCCGCACCCCGAGCGCGCCGTGGATGCGCGCCTCGGAAGCGCCGATGGACTCGCCCTCTTCGAGAGCATGCTCGCCGCCGTTGCGGCCTGACCTGACCCGACCGCCGATCACCCCCTAACGACCGACGCGATATCCATATGGATCACCGGAAGACCCCCACGCCGAACCGCGCCGAGGACGAGTACTTCGTCAAGCAGGACGCCGAGTTGATCAAGGAGCAGCGCGCCCGCCTCGACGCCGAGCGCGCCAAGGCCGAGCGCCAGTCGCACTACGGCAAGTGCCCGAAGTGCGGCGCCGGACTCGTCGAGACCGACTTTCACCACATCAAGATCGACCGCTGCCCCGAGTGCAAGGGTGTCTGGTTCGATCACGGGGAGGTCGAGATGCTCGAGCACGTCGACCAGAGCCAGGTGCGCAGCTTCGTACGCTCCATGTTCGGGCTCAAGTGGTAATGGGCGCTACTCCGCGCGCCGGCGACCCGGCCATCACCCCGGCGCTCGTCGCCGAGCACGGACTCACGCCTGACGAGTACGAGCGCCTCGTGAAGCTGCTGGGGCGCACGCCGACCTTCACCGAACTCGGCGTGGTCAGCGCCCTGTGGAACGAACACTGCTCGTACAAGCACTCCAAGCCCGTCCTGCGCACTCTGCCCACGCAGGCGCCCTGGGTGCTGCAGGGACCCGGTGAGAACGCCGGCGTGATCGCCGTGGGCGATGGCCTCGCCGTCGCCTTCAAGATCGAGTCGCACAACCACCCGTCGGCGGTCGAACCCTACCAGGGGGCAGCCACCGGTGTCGGTGGCATCCTGCGCGACGTCTTCACGATGGGAGCGCGCCCCATCGCGATGCTCAATTCGCTTCGCTTCGGATCGTTGGACTCGCCGCGCGTGCGTTGGCTCTTTGCCGGCGTCGTGAAGGGCGTGGGCGACTACGGCAACTGCGTCGGCGTCCCCACGGTCGCGGGCGAGGTGGTCTTCGACCCCGCGTACGAGGGGAATCCGCTCGTGAACGCCATGTGCGTCGGCCTGTTGCGCGAGGAAGAACTGATCCGCGCCAAGGCCGAGGGCGTCGGCAACCCGATCATCGCGGTTGGCGCCCGCACCGGGCGCGACGGGATCCACGGCGCCTCGTTTGCCTCCGAGGATCTCTCCGAGGCGAGCGAATCCAAGCGCCCGCGCGTGCAGGTCGGCGACCCGTTCACGGAGAAGCTCCTCCTCGAGGCCTCGCTCGAACTGATCAAGAGCGGGCACATCGTCGCCATCCAGGACATGGGGGCGGCCGGCCTCACCAGCTCGTCGGCCGAGATGGCCGCGCGCGGCGACGTCGGCGTCACCATCGACACGTCCAAGTGCCCGGTGCGTGAGACGGGGATGACCCCGTACGAAATTCTCCTCTCCGAATCGCAGGAGCGCATGCTCGTCGTCGCCATCAAGGGACACGAGCAGCAGGTCAAGGCGATTCTGGAAAAGTGGGACCTCACCGCCGAGGTCATCGGCGAGGTCATCGCCGAACCGGTGTATCGGGTGACGGAGGGCGATCACGTGGTCGCCGAGTTCCCGGGGTCCAAGCTCGTCACGGAATGTCCCGTCTACTATCCGGACGCGAAGGAAAGCACCGAGATCCAGGCGCTGCGCGCGCGCGATCCCCACGGCGTCGCACCACGACCGGAGGAGGCCGACCCCGCCTGGACGCTGCGCGAGCTGCTCTCGAGCCCAACGATCGCCAGCAAGACGTGGGTCTACCGGCAGTATGACTCGACGGTGCGCGCCAGCACCATCGTGGGCCCCGGCCCCGCCGACGCCGCCGTGGTGCGGATCCCCGGGACCGACAAGGCCATCGCAGTCAAGACCGACTGCAACGGGCGCTACGTCTACCTCGAGCCGCGCACCGGCGGCCGCATCGCCGTCGCCGAGGCGGCGCGCAACGTGGCCTGCACCGGCGCCCGCCCGATGGCCATCACCAACTGCCTCAACTTCGGCAATCCCAAGCGACCCGAGGTCTTCTTCCAGTTCCGCGAGGCGGTCGGGGGGATGGGCGATGCCTGCACCGCGTTAGGCACGCCGGTCACCGGTGGCAACGTCTCGTTCTACAACGAGAGCCCGATCTCCGCGGTCTTCCCGACACCGACCATCGGGATGGTGGGCCTCATCGAGCACCTGGAGTGGGTGACCCGCGCGACCTTCGCCGCCGAAGGCGACGCCATCGTCCTGCTGGGTCACTGCACCGACGAGTTGGGGGCGAGTGAGTACCTCTCGCGTATCCACAACCTCACGATCGGGGCACCACCGCAGGTCGATCTCGACGGGGAGAAGCGCCTCATCGATGCCCTGCTCGAGGGCATCCACGGTGGTCATGTGCGCTCCGCGCACGACTGTTCCGACGGCGGCCTCGCCGTGGCGCTGGCCGAGTGCGCGATGATGGATCGCGATCAGTCGTTCGGCGTCGACGTGGACCTGAGCGCCTGGGCGAAGACGCCGCCCCGTGCCCTGCTCTTCGGCGAGGCGCAGGGACGCATCGTCGTCTCCACCCGGTCGGCTGCGGCGGTACTCGAGGTCGCCGCGCGGCACGGCGTCCCCGCGACAGTCATCGGGCACGTGGGTGCGGCGCAGGGTACCTTCCGCATCACCTTCGCAGGCGGCCAGCTCGACGCGACGATCGGATCGCTCGCCGAGTGCTTCCACGAAGCCATCCCGCGCATCATGACGCGCGTGGCCTCGGCGACCGCCGAGACCGCACCCGTCGGCGCGCAGGAGGACTGACACATGTGCGGCATCTTTGGAGTGTTCGGCCCGGAGCGTGCAGCGGAAATCACGCACCTCGGACTCTACTCGCTGCAACACCGCGGGCAGGAATCGGCCGGCATCGTCGCCGTCGATGGCGATTCGGTCGCGCGCGGTACGCGCAAGATGGGACTGGTCGGTGAGGGATTGTCGGCCAAGGAGATGGAGTCGCTCGCCGGACGCATCGCGATTGGCCACACGCGGTACAGCACCGCGGGCTCCTCCACCATCGAGAACGCGCAGCCCGTCCTGGCGCGCTTCAAGGGCGGACACATCGCCCTCGCGCATAACGGCAACCTCACCAACGCCCTCGAGATCCGCGCCAAGCTCGAGGACTCCGGGTCGATCTTCGCGTCGACCATGGACTCGGAGGTGATCGTCCATCGACTGGCCAGGGCCACCGAAGGACTGCCGGAGCACATGTTGGCCGAGGCCCTGCGCGGCATCGATGGCGCGTACTGCCTCGTGGTGGCCATCGGCGAGACGCTGCTGGCGGCGCGCGACCCACGCGGTTGGCGACCGCTCGTGGTGGGATCGCTCGGCGACGGCTACGTCTTTGCCTCGGAGACCTGTGCGCTCGACATCGTCGGTGCGCAGCTCATCCGCGAGGTGCTGCCCGGGGAGATCATCGCCGTCGATTCCGACGGGATGCGCTCGTTCCAGGCCGAACCGTCCCGTCAGCTGCATCGCTGCGTCTTCGAGCACGTCTACTTCGCTCGCCCCGATTCCTACGTCTTTGGCGGGTCGGTCGACCGGGCGCGACGCGCCCTCGGCCACCAGCTGGCCAAGGAACAGCCGGCGCCCACCGCCGACCTGGTCTTTGCCGTCCCCGACTCGTCCAACGCCGCGGCGCTTGGCTTCGCCGAGCAGTCGGGACTCCCGCTCGAACTGGCGCTCATCCGCAACCACTACGTCGGACGCACCTTCATCCAGCCGACGCAGGCAGGACGCGACGCCAAGGTGAAGGTGAAGTTCAACCCGGTGCGCGAGGTGCTCGCCGGCAAGAGCGTCGTAATGGTCGACGACTCGATCGTGCGCGGCACCACCACCCGCGGCCTCGTGGCCCTGGTGCGCGGCGCCGGGGCCCGTGAGGTGCACATGCGCGTCTCCTCGCCGCCCATCATCGGACCGTGCTACTACGGCATCGACACGCCCAATCGGGAAGAACTGATCGCCGCCAACAACTCGATCGACGAGATCGCGAAGCTCATTGGCGTCGATTCGCTCGGCTACCTGTCGCTGGACGGCATGCTGCAAGCCGTTCCGGGCGGGCCGGATGGCTTCTGTCACGCCTGCTTCTCCGGTGAATACCCGACACCCGCGCCCAGCGTCCCGGTGAAGCTTCGCTACGGTCGCCGTGAGGTCGTCGGCGTCTAGCGCGCGCCGATCTTCGTCGCGTTGCGCGAACGCGCGGGCGACAGTCCTGTGAATTGGTCCCCCGCGCCACGCCACCCTCTCGTTTCCCGTTTCCCGTCTCCACGCATGACCGCTCAGCGCCACGCTTACTTCTTCGGCAACGGAAAAGCCGACGGCACCCGGGACATGAAGGCCGTGCTGGGCGGCAAGGGGGCGAACCTCGCCGAGATGACCAATCTCGGTGTGCCGGTCCCCCCGGGGTTCACGATCACCTGCGCGACCTGCATGGAGTTTCTCGCCGCCGGAACGCGCGCGACGGGACTCGAGGACGAGGTCTCGCAGAACATCACGAAGCTCGAGGAGACCACAGGGCGCGGCTTCGGCGATGCGCGGAACCCGCTCCTCGTCTCGGTCCGTTCGGGCGGCGCCGTCTCGATGCCCGGGATGATGGAGACCATCCTCAACCTCGGCCTCAACGACCGCACCGTCCAGGGGCTCGCGCAGCAGAGCGGCAATCCGCGCTTTGCCTTCGACTCGTATCGGCGCTTCTTGCAGATGTACGGCGATGTCGTCCTCGGCGTCCCCGTGCACGACTTCGAGCACCTGCTCAAGGCCAAGCGGCTGATGACGGGCTCCCAGACGGATGCGGAGCTCGACGAGGAGACGCTCCGCAACCTGGTGGAGGAGTACAAGGCCCTCATCCGCAACACCACGGGGAGCGACTTCCCCATGGATGTGCAGGCGCAGCTGTGGGGAGCAATCGAGGCCGTCTGGAAGTCGTGGACGCTCAAGAAGGCCGTCGATTATCGCAGGGTGAACGCCATCCCCGAGGACTCGGGGACCGCCGTGAACATCGTCGCGATGGTCTACGGCAACATGGGCGACGACTCCGGTACCGGCGTCGCCTTCACGCGCGATCCATCGACCGGCGAGCGCAAGTTCTACGGCGAGTGCCTGATCAACGCGCAGGGTGAGGATGTCGTCGCCGGCATTCGCACGCCGCTGCACATCGACGAACTCGAACAGAAGATCCCCGGCGCGTACGCCGATCTCCTGCGCGTGCAGGACTTGCTCGAACGCCACTTCCGTGACATGCAGGACCTGGAGTTCACGGTCGAGCGCGGGACGCTCTATCTCCTGCAGACGCGAACCGGCAAGCGCACCGCCGCCGCCGCCATCCGCATCGCCGGCGAGATGGTCGATGAGGGACTGATCACGAGCGCCGAGGCGATCCAGCGCGTCAATCCCGCGCACCTCGACCAGCTCCTGCATCCGGTCATTGATCCGTCAGCACACGCCAAGCCGATCGCGGTCGGACTCCCGGCCAGCCCGGGCGCCGCCTCCGGCATCGCCGTCTTCGACCCCGATGTCGCCGAGCAGAAGGCGGCGACCGGGCAGAGCGTAATCCTCGTGCGCGACGAAACAACGCCCGAGGATTTCCACGGCATCGTCGCGGCCAAGGCCGTCCTGACGTCGCGCGGCGGCATGACATCGCACGCCGCCGTCGTGGCACGCGGCATGGGCAAGTGCGCCGTCGTCGGCTGCAAGGATGTCGTCGTCGATGTGCGCAACCGGCAGTTCACCGTCGACGGCCACACCGTAGCCGAAGGCGATTGGATCACCCTCGACGGCGGGACCGGGCGCGTCTTTCACGGCGACCTCCCCACCATTCCATCCGAGGTGGTTCGCGTAACGTCGGGGCAGATGAGCGCCGCGGCCGCTCCGCTGTATCGCGCCTTCTCCCGTCTGTTGGACTGGGCCGACGAGACGCGACGCCTGCGTGTGCGCGCCAACGCCGACACCCCGCGCGATGCACGCGTCGCGCGCGGCTTCGGCGCGGAGGGAATCGGGCTCTGTCGCACCGAGCACATGTTCTTCGAGGGCGACCGCATTCAGACGATGCGCGAGATGATCGTCGCCCGCGACGAAGGGGGACGCCGGCGCGCCCTCGCCAAGCTGCTGCCGATGCAGCGCGCAGACTTCGAGGCGATCTTCGAGGCGATGAATGGGTACCCGGTCAACATCCGCCTCCTCGATCCGCCGCTCCACGAGTTCCTCCCGCATGGCGGCGAGGAGAGCAAGCTGCTCGCCCGTCAGCTCAAGCTCACGCGTCAGGAGCTGATGCGCATCGTCGACGGCCTGCGCGAAACCAACCCGATGCTCGGACATCGCGGCTGCCGACTGGGCATCACCTTCCCCGAGATCACCGAGATGCAGGGGCGCGCGATCTTCGAGGCGGCGGTGCGCGCCAAGCGGCGCGGCATCGACGTACACGTCGAGATCATGATCCCGCTCGTCGCCACCGTGAAGGAGTTCGATCACCAGCGTCGCATCCTCGAGGAGTGTCACTCGCAGGTCGTGCGCGCCATGGGCGAGCAGATCGACTACCAGATCGGGACGATGATCGAGCTGCCGCGCGCGGCGCTGACGGCTGGCGAGATCGCCAAGTCGGCCGAATTCTTCTCCTTCGGGACCAACGACCTCACGCAGACCACGCTGGGACTGAGCCGCGACGATGCGGGACGTTTCCTCCCGCTGTACGTCGAACGCGGCATCCTCCCCGACGATCCCTTCCAGACGCTCGATGTCACGGGCGTCGGGAAGCTGATCCAACTCGCCGTGCACGACGGGCGCGCCTCACGCCCCAAGCTCAAGACCGGGATCTGCGGCGAGCACGGTGGAGAGCCCCGCTCGGTGGCCTTCTGTCACGACGCCGGATTGGACTACGTCTCGTGCTCCCCCTTCCGCGTCCCCATCGCCCGCCTCGCCGCGGCGCAGGCCATGCTCAATCAGGGCTGACGAGCGCCAAGGCGGCGCGCCAAGCGCCGACGGAGGAACTACCGAGCAGCACCTGGGGGCGCCACGCGCAACGCGCGCAGCGCCCCCAGCGTGCGTTCGTACCCCGCATGCCCCGGCGCCAACCGGAGCGCCTCCTGAACCTCGGCGATAGCCTCCGGCAGACGCGACTGCCGCGCGAGCGCGAGCCCCAGCGCATGATGCAACTCCGCCTCGTCAGGCAGGAGCCGCAGCGCCTCGCGCAACACACGCTCCCCCTCCCCGTCCTTGCCCTGCAGGCTCAAGACGCCGGCGAGGTTCACGACCGCATCGAGGTGGCGAGGCCACTGCGTCGCGGCCGTCCGGAACTCACCCAGTGCCTGCGCCGTGTCGCCGAGGGCCAGCAGAAAGACGCCGAGCGCCACGCGGTGGTCGGCGCGGTCGGCGTTGTAGCGCTGGGACGCGATGAACTCGTCGCGCGCCCTGGCAAACGCCGCGCGAAGCTCGGGCGTCCTCAACGAGTCGACAGTCGGCGCCAGGAGCCACGCCGCCTTCTGCCGCACCGCGCGCCTCGGATCAGAGAGCAACGGCGGCACGATCGACAGTCGATCGCCGACCGCTCCCCCTTCGAGTGCCTCCAGCGCCCAGCGCCTGACGAGTGCCACGCTGTCACGCACCGCGTATCGCACCACCTCGGCGATGGCCGGATCGCGGTAGCGTGACAGCCGTCCGAGCGCCGAAGCGCGCACCACCGCTGGCTGCGAGGCGTCGCGGGCGATCGCCAGAAGCCGCGACAGGGCGTCCGCCGCCGCACGGTCGTCGGCATCGAACGACTCGGCGAATGACTGGAAGCCCCCCGTCCCGCGCCTGCGCCATGCTTGTACCGCATCGGCCGCCCACGCCGCCCCTTTCGCGGCGTGACACGAGGCGCAGGCGTTCGGCACCCCGAGCGCCACGGTGCGATCCGGACGAGGGATCCGGATGCTGTGGTCGTGCCGTGGGTCGATCTCCAGATACGTCGCCGCCGGCATGTGGCACGCCGCGCAGTCGCTCCCGGCACTCGTGGATTGATGTCCGTGGTGCGCCGCGGTGTCGTACGCAGCGGCCCGGTGGCACTGCAGACAGACCTGGCGCCCCGGCAACCGCAGCTTCTGGCTGTGGGGGTCATGGCAGTCGGCACAGGTCACACCGAAGGCGAACATCCGGCTCTGGAGGAACGACGCATGATCGTACACCTCGTCGAGCTGCTGCCCGTCGGCGTGATGGAGCGTGGGGAGGAGGACGATCGGATCGTACGCGTCCATCAGCGGCATCCCCGCCGCGTAGCCATCGGCGATGTGCACGCGTCGAGCATGACACGGGGCACACCCCTCGATCTCGCGCGCACTCGTCCTTGGGGCGCTGCGCCGTGCATTGCCGCTGGCGGAGTCGATCGCCCACCGCACGCCGCGGCGCTCGTCCAGGCGGGCCACCAGCCCGGTGTCGCGCCAGATCGTCGCCCGCAGCCACGACGGGCGGCTCCCCCAGCGGGCGTGCGCCGCCCCCGGACCATGACATGCTTCGCATCCGACGCCCAACTCGGAGTAACGCGTATCGAACGAGTCGGTCGATGCCACGTAGCCCTTCCGCACCGCGGTGGCGTGGCAATCGGCGCACATGTAGTTCCAGTTCAACCCCCGACCGCTCCAGTGCCCATCGTCAGCGGGGCCGAGCGGCGCGACGGCGTCGAGCGCGAACCACCGTTGTCCTCCAGATGAACTGGGGCGCGTATCCCAAGCCAGGGCAAGCGGTTGCAGCCGTCCACCTGGAAACGGCACGAGGTACTGCTGGAGCGGCGCCACCCCGAAGGTGAAGCGCACTTCGTAGTCGTGCGCGACGCCATCTCCCCCGAGCGTGTTCACGAAGAAGCGCCCGTCGCGCCTGAAGAAGCGCGAGGTCGTCCCCTCCTCGGTGAAGGTCGCGTCGTTGAAGTCGCCGAGCACCGTCGAATCCGTCGCGTGCTGCATCGCGGCCGCGTGTTGCGACCCTCGCCACGCGACGTACTGCTGCGAGTGGCACTCGCCGCACCGCACCGAGCCGACGAACTCCGGCACGCTGCCATCCCCGGCGATCCGTCGATCCCCGTCGACGCACGCGAGTGCGGTCATGAGCGGGAGGAGCCGCGCGAAGAGGCGACGCTTCACCCGTCGAACCGCGGTGCACCGCGAGAGGTCATCGACCAGCACGCGTCACCCCGCCAACGCCCCATCGAGTGCGGAGATCAGCGCCTCGACCGGCTCGAGCCCGATGCTGAGTCGAATGAGCGTCCCGCCGGTCCACGCGCGCACGCGCCGCGGCTGATGCGAGCCGCCCGTCGGAAGGACGCCCGGCATGACCAGCGACTCGAATCCGCCCCACGAGTATCCCAGGCCAAAGGCACCGCCTGACGACAACGCCTCGGCCACCACGCCGGCGTCTTTGGGGGTACCGGGCAGGCCAGCTGGAGTGAGTAGCTCGAACGACAGCAGTCCGTTGCTCCCGGAGAAGTCGCGACACCAGAGTTCGTGCCCCGGTGCTCCGGGGAGCGCGGGATGCAGCACGGCGCCAACGCGTCGGTGTGCCTCGAGCCACTTCGCCACCACGAGCGCGCTCTCGGCGTGCTGTCGCAGCCGCACATCCACCGATCGGGCGCCGCGCAGCGTGAGCCACGCATCGTCGGCATTGGTACAGAGCCCGAGGTCGTAGGCTGCGCCGCGCACGATGGGCCAGGCGCGCTCGTTTCCGATGACGGCCCCAAGCACCAGATCGGCGTGCCCACCCCAGTACTTGGTGAGGGGGACGATCGAGAGATCGACGCCGAGCGCGAGCGGAGTGAAGAGGCCGGGGGATCCCCAGGCATTGTCGATGAGCGTGTAGAGCGGCGCTCCCCGCGCCGACTCCGCTACCCGGGCCGCCGCCACGATCGCCGGAACGTCCTGGACCTCGAAGGTGAAGCTCCCCGGACTCTCCATGAAGATCGCCCGGGTGTTCGGTCGCACGAGGTTGGCGATCGCTCCGCCGATGAGCGGGTCGTAGAACTCCGTCTCGATCCCGAAGCCTCGCAGCAGCCCGTCGCAGAGCCCGCGCGTCGGCCCATAGCAGCTGTCGACCATGAGCAGATGGTCACCGCTTCGCAGCACCGCGAGCAGCCCTAACGAGACCGCGCCCAGTCCGCTCGGGGCGAACACCGTACCGACCCCTTGCTCCCGCTCCGCGACCAGCGTCGCCAACGCCGCGGTGGTCGGGGTTCCGAAGGTCGCATACTGGCTCGCTGCGCCCCCTCCGGCTTCCGTTCGCTGAACCTCATGGAGGTGCGCGAGGCTATCGAACAGGACCGTCGACGTTCGGTGGAGCGCCGGGTTGGGGATTCGGAATCGCCCGGCGTTCATCCCGGAGTGCGCACCGGAGTCCAGGTGGGCGCCGGCATCGGAGGCGGACCCGGACTCAGCACCGGTATTGTGACCGGAGGTCATGCGGCGTTGCTCAGAAAGAGGAAGATGCCGCCCCATTCGATGGCTTCGGGCCGGGGCAGGCGGCGCCCGTACGACACGTTCGCATGGTCGCAACAGAAAACCCCAACCGCAAGCGGCTGGGGTTTTCCGAAGTGGAGGCGCGGGGAGTCGAACCCCGGTCCGAGATAAGATCTACCGCAGCATCTACGTGCGTAGCTCGCCGATTAAGGTCTGCAGCCACTGGCCAGCGAGCGGCCCATTGCTGCACAAGCCTCCTTAAGAGTTCGCCCAGCGCCAAGAGGCGCGACGCCGGGCTATCCCGATATTTCGATACTCCAGACGCCGCCTCGGGCAGGCTTCATCAGGAGCAACGCCAGCAGCAACTCCTAAGAGTTACGCGGCGAGGGCCAGTTCAGTGTTGGCAGTTATGATTTTGCCGAGTGTTTTACCAGCGCTCAGCAGCTGGGCACGCAGCCACAGCGTCACCGACCCCGTCGAATCCAGGTCGCCCCCGTTGTGTGCTACGGAGGTGAAGCTATGGAGTGGCCCGCGTCGCGTCAACAGAGATAGTTCGCGTACAACGTAAGCTTGGACGCACAAGGCATTGGTGCAGTGGAACTTATTGCACAGTTCACGAGCGACTTCTTTCCAGCGTCGTCAGCACCGACTGGTTGCTGTGCCCTGCCGCATGGCCCCGAGCGAGAGGCGCTCCACGCTTCGCGGCCTCAGGGCCCCGGTCCGCGTCTCCACCACCACGTCTCTCTGGCATTCTCACCAGCTCCCGCGAGGTCGCCGTGACGGAGTGACCCTCGTCCTTCTTTGGTCGCGGCAGGCAGGTCGGATGCTGGGCGGCGCCACCTCCTTCGACTGGCGACCTCGCGTCTCGCGTCCCTGTTTGGGTCCAGTCACCCGCCTGCGCCGACTGCCTGCGCCGACTGCCTGCGCCGCCTGCCTGCGCCGCCCGCCGGGTTGCCCGCCTGCGCCGCTCGCCTGCGCCGCCCGGCTTCGGGTTGCCGGTCACGTGGGCCACCTATAAACGCCGGGCTCCCGCGAGCGGTGACTGAAGCGCGATAGATCGCGCACGGCGTCGGGCGCACGGTGTCGGGTGCACGGTGGCTCGTGCACGGTGGCTCGTGCACGGCGGCTCGTGCACGGCGTCTCGAGAACGGTGCCGGGTGCTTGGGGCCGGGACTGGCGCGCGGTGCCTGGCATGCGCTGCATTTTGCCGTTCGGTGCATGGGCCGAGCGGTGCTCGAGCGACGGTACGCGGGCCACAGTAGCCCGGCGCGCGAGATCACACAGCGGGTGGCTCTGCGCCATTCGGCCCCTCAAGAGAACCTCGTGATTCGCCGGTGGCGAATAGACGCCGACCCTCGCCTGCGGCACGGGGTCGGCGAGTGAGTCACGTCCCGGGTCGGCTCATCGACCGCGCAGCTCGCGCCACCGCAGCTTCTCTCTTGCAGACACTCCGCGAACACCAGACATACATCGCCTTGGACTCGTCGTGAATCTCCCTTCGCTTAGTCAATGCTCGCTGTGTTGATAAAGCCTGTCCGTAAGCACGATCGGCAAACCTATGCAATTGTGCTATTTGCGCTGGCCCGTCTTGCGATGATCGAGTATCGATTCATTTGCTGGGTGGGGGTGATCAGTGAGTTCCTGTCGTCGCACAACAGAGAAGACACGCTATGTGGACAAAAATGCCACCTTCATCTGTGACCTTTGATGGTTATGGCGCTACGCCACTTTCCCACACGACGCGCACGAAAATGGCGCACCCCTAACTATGAAGTGCGCCTTCGTGTACGCCCTGTTGAAAACTCTCTCTACCCGTGCGTTATCCTGGACGCCGCCACCGCCGCCCCAAAACCGTTGTCAATGTTCACCACCGTCACCCCAGCGGCGCACGAGTTCAGCGCCGTGAGCAGCGGGGCCACGCCATTGAAGGCCACTCCGTAGCCCACACTGGTCGGCACCGCGATCACCGGACCCTTCACCAATCCCCCAATCACCGACGGAAGCGCGCCGTCCATTCCCGCAACGACGATCACCACGCGCGCCTCGCGAAGCTCCTCGCCGCGCGCCAGCAGACGATGAATTCCCGCGACCCCTACGTCCGTCAATCGGGCGACGGTGTTTCCCATCGCCAGCGCCGTCTCCGCCGCCTCGTCGGCAACCGGAAGGTCGCTCGTCCCCGCCGTAACGATCAGAATCGTGCCGACGCCCGCGGGCGGCAGCTCCGCTCCAGGAAGTCGTACCGTGCGTGCCGGCGCATGGGCGATCGCCTCCGGAAAACGCGCAACCAAGGCAGCTCGCGCTTCGTCATCGGCACGCGTCACCAGAAAGCCGTCGCCCGTCGCCGCCAGTCGCTCCGCGATGGCCACGATCTGCGCGGTCGTCTTGCCACTGCCGAACACCACCTCGGGAAACCCCTGCCGAAGGGCTCGATGGTGATCGATCGTCGCGAACGGGAGCGTCTCGTACGGAGCGAGGGCCAGCCGCTCGAGGGCCGCCGACGGAGTCATCTCCCCCGCCGCGACCAGGGCCAGGAGATCGAGAATGCGGTGACTACTCACGTCACGCTTCCGCCGCCTGCAGCGACGGATCGTCGGGGAGAATGTCGCCCTCCTCGCTCCCCTCGCTCCCCTCGCGAGCGGCAATCCGCGCATCACGATCGCGCAGGTACTCCTCGAAGATCCCTTCGACTTCGTCGAACGAATTCACCGCGTGCAGTCGCTTGCGAAGATCCGCGGAGCTCGGGAGCCCCTTCACATACCACCCGAGGTGCTTGCGAAACTCGATGGCCGCCCCCTGAGGATCCACTTCATATGATTGCACCATCTTCGCGTGTGACAACGCGATAGCGAATCGCTCCTCGACGCCGGGTGTCGCGGGCATTTCGCGACCTTCCAGCAGCGCTCGCGCCTGGTGAAAGATCCACGGTTGCCCGAACGACCCGCGCGCGATCATCACCCCATCGCAGCCGGTCTCCTGACGCATCCGCAGCGCATCAAACGGAGTCTTGATGTCGCCGTTGCCGATCACGGGGACCTCCACCGCCTCCTTCACGCGAGCGATCTCGTCCCAGTGCGCGTGCCCCGTGTACATCTGCGTGCGAGTTCGCGGATGAAGCGCGATCACGGTCGCCCCTGCCGCCTGACACGCCAACGCAATCTTCACCGGGTCGCGCATCTCCTCGTTCCATCCCGAGCGAATCTTCACGGTCACGGGGAGCTTTGTCCCGCTGATGACCGCCCGAATCACGGACTGGACCAGACCGAGGTCGCGAAGGCATCCCGATCCGCCGTTGCGCCGGACGACCTTCTTGACCGGGCATCCAAAATTGATGTCGATGTACTCGGGCTGAAAAACGTCCGTCACCAGCGCGGCGGCCTCGCGCATCGCGTCGGGATCGGCGCCGAAGATCTGTACGCCGATCGTGCGCTCGTCAGCGCCAAACCGCAGCTTCGAGATCGTCGCGCGGTTCTCCCGCCGGATCCCTTCGGCCGAGAGGAATTCGGTCACCACGACGTCGGCTCCGTGCAGTCGGCAGAGTCGCCGAAAGGGCGACTCCGATACGCCGGCCATGGGGGCGAGGATCAGCGGAACATCGTGGGCGACGGGATACGGGAACACCATGCACGGGAAGCTAGCGGTGCCCCTGAAACGATTCAACGTGAAGCTTTGACACGACTTGCAGCACGGGATAACTTGCCCGGTCTTCCGGCGCGGGGCTGACTCATCAGCTGCGCGAATTGCGCCGCCCCAGACGGCGGCTACGTGGCACGTGGACGATTCGAGGGTTCGATGGAGCTGCGCGAGTTCTTCTCCGAAGATGCGATCAAGCTGGATCTCGAAGGGAACACGAAGGACGAGATTCTCAAGGAACTCATCGGGCTGCTCAGGCTGGACGACAAGTCGGAAGCGATGCTCTTCAAGATGCTGAAGCGGCGCGAGAACCTCGGCTCGACCGGGATCGGTCGCAGCATCGCCATCCCGCACTGCCGCTCGCTCGTGGTCAACAAGCTGCGCGTCGCCTTCGGGCGGAAGTCGTCCGGGTTGGACTTCAAGGCGATCGACGAGAAGCCGGTGAAGTTCTTCTTTCTCATCGTCGCGCCTCCGCTCGAGGTCTCCAACCAGTACCTCCCGGTCCTCGGCAAGATCGCCCAGTTCAGCAAGGAAGCCGACGTGCCCGACCGGCTCTTGGCGATCACGACACCCGCCGAGTTCATGGCGCTGCTCGAGGAGAAGGGCGTCTAGCGGGAGAGCCGCATCGCCAGTGGCGGCGGCCGCCGCCGTGATAACATGAAGGGGCGACCGGTGTACTGGTCGCCCCTCTGCGTTTCCCCGAGTCGCTGACCGCTGGCCTCAGGACCCGGACGCCTCCGGCTGCAGCGCCGCCGGCGCGATCGAGGGAATCGGCAACGGGGCTGCCGACGGCACGTCGACCGAACGCTCCGCCGAATCAGAGACGACGCGTGGATCGGCGACTTCGCCCATGAGCGTGCGCCGAATCAGAAAGAAGATCAGCCCCACGACCCCTCCCACGCGGCCGCACGCCCACGAGACGCCCCACGCAAGCGGCAGCGAGAAGGTCGCTCCGCCTGGTTGATCAGCGGTGGCCACCAGCTCGCCCGGGAGGAAGGTGATCAGCCCAAGGAACGCGCCCGTGAGCGCCCCCAACGCCACAAACTTCGACCCGCGCAGGACCAGACGAGAGGATGGGGACATGGGCCAGACGATACCGCCGGAATCTCGCGGCGTCGAGAGCGTGCGGCACAAACGATTCTTCGGTCGTGCATCAGGACGCTACGGCGCGTCAGGACGCTACGGCGCGTCAGGACGCTACGGCGCGTCAGGGCGCTACGGCGCGGTCGAGTGGTTCGAGACGCCGTCCAACGCGGGCGCGTCGATCTCCAATCGCGTGAGCTGGCGCCCGAGATGTGTGTGGACCCGCCAGCCCAACGCCGCGGCGGCGACCACGAGCGCCGCCACGAGCCCCCACCACATCCCCTCGGCGCCGTAGCCGGCCGCGAAGCAGAGCCACGCGCCCAGCGGAAGTCCGACCACCGCGTAGGCGAGCACGTTCAGCAACATCGGGACGCGCGTGTCCCCCGCCCCGCGCAGGATGCCGCTGGAGACCCCCTGCACCCCATCGAACATCTGGAAGATACCGGCGATCGGGATCAACGCGGCGGCCACGCCCACGACCGCGGCGTCGCGCGTAAACAGGTGCGCGAGCGGGACCGGGATCGCCAGTAACGTCACCGCGGTGCACGCCATGAAGCCCACGCCGCAAACCAGGGCTGCGCTCGCCTCGCGTCGCGCCCCGTCCATGTCGCCGCGCCCGATCGCGCGTCCCACCAGGACCGAGGCAGCGGCGTTGATGCCTAACGGCACCATGTAGGTCAGCGACGCAAGGCTGATCGTGATCTCGTGGCCGGCCAGCGGGATCGTCCCCAGCAACCCGATGAGCGCCAGCGCGCCGCCGAACGCGAGCACCTCGAAGAACTGGTGCACGCCGATGGGGAGCCCCACACGCAGCATGCGGCCGATCGGCGCCCAGCGCAGCGTCTGCGCGCGCCACGGGTGCAGCGCCCCGCGAATCGACGGCCAGCCCAGGGCGATCAGCGTTCCCGTCATGACGAAGCGACCGAGCGTCGTCGAGATCGCCGACCCGACGGCGCCTAACGGCTGGACGCCAAGGTTGCCGTAGATGAACACCCAGTTCAATGCCACGTTTACCAGGTTCCCAACCAGCACCGCGATGACGACCGGACGGGTGGCGTGAAACGCCTGCAAGCTCTGTCGGAACGCGACGAAGATGAAGTACGGCAGCGTGGAGGGGATCTGGATCCGGACCCACTGCGCGGCGAGGGGAATCACCTCCGGCGGTTGCCGCAGGAGACGCAGCAGCGGCTCGGTGGGCAGGAAGCAGAGCGACGCAAAGGCGGCGACGCCGAGTCCCAGGACGACCCCGCGCTGCACGCCTAACGCTACATCCTCCTCGTCCCCTGCCCCCACGGCTTGCGAGACGACCGGGTCAATGGCCATCACGACACCGGCGCCAAACAGGGCGATCGTGATCCACCAGAAGTTGCCGAGCGCCACGGCAGCGAGGTCAACGGCCGAGACGCGCCCCACCATCGCGGCGTCGATCGTCCCCATGAAGTTGAGGCCGACCTGTACCACGACGATCGGCAGGGCCAGATCGGAAGAGCACACGTCTGAACTCCAGTCACGAGGACTTATCTC
>ERZ795044.1860-NODE-1860-length-18774-cov-8.687750_pt1 | contig 18774 bp, 15 predicted proteins | sample MGYA00375128_ERZ795044 | MGnify/ENA primary metagenome ERZ795044 (study PRJEB30173, sample SAMN05720213) | anaerobic digester metagenome | isolation source: active sludge of municipal wastewater-treating anaerobic digesters | place: USA | collected 2014-12-22 ... | reverse complement strand
CGCGTCCAGTTCACGCCTGTCGCGTACGCGGCTCACAGCGTCCCATTGTTTCTTCGCGCCCATGAAGCCTGCGCGGGCAAGGGCTGGCTTGCGGGTCAGTGTGAGAAACAGGTCGTTGACGAACAGCCGCCGCCCGGAGAGGCGTGTGCGCCAGCTCGAATCGAGATTGCGCGCGAACAGGTTGGAGAAGTCTCCCTCCAATCCTGGTCGCACCATGTGGCGGATTACGTGCGCGCCGATCGACAGGCGAGACGAAGCGATACCTCGAAGCACGGTGTCGCGCACATTCTTGCGGTAGTTCAGTTCTTGCGTATCGGCTGTTTCGAAAGCGAAGCCTGTGAGGTGCAGCACCTGGATCTGCGCGCCGTCACGTGTCGCGAGAGTCGTTTCGTCGATGTGCCGCGCATAGGGCAACATGTCCGCCGCTTTCTTCTCGCGGCGCGCCAGTCTTGTGTTGCCCCTCGTCCCCTTCTTCGGAGCCGGCTTCTTTTTCATGGATCGTACGTACTGGGCGAGTAAGAGTTGCAATGCCAATGATTGTAGTTCTTCACGCGCGGGCAGCGGCTGACCTTCTGGATCCAGAGGTCGAGCCAGCGCGGCTCGCGCAGGCACATCAGGTAACCGATCACGTGCAGAACCAGCGCGGTGACGATCGCCCAGAATGACTTGGTGATCAGGAACATCTCGGTTGTGACGACGAGGTTCAGAACAAAGAACGAGTAGCTCACGCCCGCAAACATCTGCGGGCGGGTCAGGGCGTTGAAGACGATGTCGCGCTCCATTCCGGCCATGCGTCTATCCTGCCGTCCGCGCTGCCATCTGGATGCCGCCGACAATCGTCGCGGCGCCAAACAGGATGAAGCATCCGACGATGACTGTGATGCCGTGCTTCCAGTTCATCCGCCCGGTCAGCATCATGAAGCCTACGAAAGCGACCGCAATGACGGCGACAGCCGTGGCGATACCGCCTTCCATTGTGCCGCGAACCCAGTTCACGGCGCCGAGGATCGGGCCGGAGCCTTGAGGCGAACCGACCTGCGCCAGCGCTTCCTGAGCGGCGATCATCGCGCCAGCGGTCAACACGGCAAATCTGGATGCGAACGCCATCACTTGGTCTCCGGTACGCTGGTCGTGGCGAGATAGTCCATCACAGCCGCCACATAGGAGCGGGTCTCTGCATAGGGCGGCACGCCGTTATGTTTCCGCACTGCGTTGGGCCCGGCATTGTAGGCCGCCACCGCGAGTTCCACGTTGTTGTCGAACATTGCAAGCATCTGACGCAGATAGGCCGCGCCGCCGCGGGCATTCTGGGCCGGATCGCGCGGATCGACGCCAAGGTCGCCAGCGGTCGCCGGCATCAGCTGCATCATGCCAATCGCGCCTTTGGGCGAGATCGCGTTGTGGCGGAAGCGGGATTCCACGTAAGCGATCGCCTCCAGCAGCCGTGGCGACAAGTCGCTGGCCTCTCCGGCCCGATCCAGCAGCGGCTGCGTAGAGGCGGGCGCTCCAACAGCCTTTGGCGCCGGCCGGACGGGAGCAATGGCGCGCACGCCATCGGCGGTGATCACGTTCGGACCTGCAATAGACGTTACGCCGGCCGGCCCGATCTCCAGGACCTGAGCCGCTGCCGGCAGTGCGCAAGCGATCGTCAGCGTCACGCTGACAAGCGCAAACCGCAAAGGCGGGCAGTCCTGTCCATGCATGGCCGACCTCGTGAGGGCTTATCTCACAGGCTATCCACCGAGGTAACGGAAGTCGAGTTCAGACGTGCTGATCCCAGCGTACATGCATGTTTTGTAAGGTTGATTTCTGAAGGGCGCTCGTTCCGGCGATCAATACGCCGCAAACGAAGTGGCCCGTCACCCCTGCCCAGTGACCCTATTGTGGCAAAGTTCGCCTAAACGCATACCCCCCAAATCTTGGGGGTCAGCTCAGAGCTTGATCAAGCCCCGTGCGGCGGCTTCCAGAACAGCCTGCGTGGTGGTCCGCACGCCCAGCCGCCGCCGCGCCGCCTGCAGGTGTTCGTTCACGGTGTGCTCGGAGAGGTTGAGGATCTGCCCGATCTCCCAACTCGATTCGCCAGCGCGCACCCACTTCAGGCATTCCAGCTGACGTTTTGTCAGCGTCGGCTTTGCTGGCGACGTCGGCGCGGGCGGGGTCACCAGGCCCAGTCGTTCCGCTGCGATGTGGTAATAGATCGCCAGCATGTGCAGCGCCGCTAGCGTCGCGCGCGACTCAGGCAGCTTCTGTTTCGCCATCATGGACACGGCCAGCATCGATCCGTCACCTTGATGGATCGGCAGGTAAAATCCATCGCGCAAACCAAACGCCTTCGCCTCGTCGTATATCTGTGTTGGCGCGCCCTGAATGGTCTGCTCGGCGCGGAAGGTCATCCAGGTCGTTGGTGCAGCAGTGTTCTGCCCGTAGCCCAGAATTCCATCCGAGGTCGCCAGATCGTTCTCGTCGTAATGCGCGCGCCACAACTTGTTGCTGCCGCCGCAGATCTTCGCGGCTGACGGTTGCTTCTGGCTGTCCGTCGCGCGGCAGAGGACGAACGCGTCCATTTCAAAGCGGCGCATGTAGTCCGCCATCGTGGCGTCGAGCTCCGCTGCGTTCCGTGCGCGATGTGACGTTTCCGCGAACCCGAGAACAGGGTCGCTGACCGTCGGATCGGTCAGAAAGGAGGCTGAAGGCGTTATGCGGGCCGGCATGATGGTAGCGTCTGCGAAATGATGTAGCAGCACGATAGGACATTTCGTCAACGCCGCCGAGCCCCCGGATTCTGGCTGTAATCGTGCGACAATGCCATTTGCGGGCGTCGGCTTGCCGGTTTGAGACCGATTATGTGGAATCACTCGGGCGATCAGGTCGATCCGCGCCGGCGGGCATCTTCGAGGAATGCACGGTGTTCCGGGGCCGCGATTGCGATAAGCGCCTTCGCGCGATCATCGCCTGACAGCCCCTTGATGCTGGCTACGCCGTGTTCTGTGACGACAATGTCGGCCAGCTCGCCCGAAATCGATGGCGCCTTGAGGCTGGGCACAATGCGCGACCCGCCGCTTCCGCTTGCTGCCTGCAGGGCGATGATGGCCCGCCCGCCTGCGGAAGCTGCAGCAGCGCGCAGATAGTCCGGCGCCCCGCCCACGCTGCTTACGCGCCGGCCGGCGCGCCATTCCAGATTGAGATTGCCTGCGAGATCCACTTCGAGCGCTGATCCGATCGACACGAAGCCGGGGATGGCTGCCAGCTCGTCATGGCCATGTGTCTCGACGACCGAGCGGAAGACGAAACCAGACTGAGGCAGCCAGCTGCGGAACGCCGCATCGCCCCAGGCAATGCCGGTCACATGCTCGGCCGCCGCGTCCAAGGCGCCGCTCTCGGCCAGCTGCTGGTATTCCTGCGTGATGATCCCCGAATGCACACGCAGCCCGCGATGAAGCCTGAGCGCCGAGACGATGGCAGCCGGCGTATCGCCAATGCCAGCCTGGAACGTTGCGCCATCCGGAACGAGCTCGGCCACAAGCCGCGCGATCTTGTCAACCGCTGCCGATCGCCGCCCGCCAGACGTGGGCGATAGCAGAGGCTCGTTGATGGGGATTGTTAGATCGACCGCCTCCGCGGGCATGCTCTCGGCACAAGGCAGACTGCGCATCTGCTCGTTGACGAAAGCGATGCGTCTCTCTGCCATCGGCCAGACGACCGGCGGCATGTCGCACGAGTGGGCGAACGAGTACTGGCCCTTTGCATCCATGGCGGACGTCTGGAAGATCGCGATGTCAAACTCCGTTTGCGCCAGAAGCTCGCCAATCTCGGAATATGGCATCGCCATCAGCGTCGTTCGCCCAGCAGCTATTGATGGCTCGATCGCGGGCGAGGCCATGAACGTCGTGAACCGTATGTCGCCGGGCAGAAAGCCGTAGTCGAACGTGTTTATGCCGGGCACGAGGCACGACCAGAATTCCACGCCATGCGCGTAGCCGGGGTTTTCTTTCAGGAGATGATAGAAGGCGGCGCATTCTCCCGGGCCGCCTTGAATATAGACGCGTTGTCCTGCCTTCAGGCTGCGCAACACATCGGCGGGAGAACCAGTTCTCACGCCAGCCCGGCCGATTTCAGAAGGCGACGCGCGCGTTCGACGACGGGCTGATCGATCATCGCGCCTTTATACGAGACGACGCCATCTAGGCGTGTTTCCCACGCCATGAGAATGGCGCGCGCTTCGGCCACCGCCTCATCGCTGACGCCAAAGCACTGGTTCAGCACAGCGATCTGATTGGGATGGATGCACATAGCGCCGGTGAGCCCCATCGCGTGTGATCGCCGCGCCTCGGCCGCGAATGCATCGAGATCGGTGAAGTTCGCGATGCCTGTCGCCATGCCTATCCCCATGATGCCGCGCGCCGACGCCGCATAGGCAATCGTCTGCGCCGCGAGCCCGAGTGACAGCGGAGCGGGTTGCCGCCCCAGCGAAAGGGCGAAATCTTCGCTGCCAAGCGAGAGGCCGATCAAGCGCGGGCGGTCCGCATACGTCGTGATGCGCTCCAGCGCGCGTGGGCTCTCGATCACGGCCATCACGCCGATGGTGTAGCGCTCCATCCGGTTTTCGTATTCCAGCGCATCAAGCATCGCGGAGAGGCCATCAAGCTCTGATACGGATTCAACTTTCGGCATCACGATGGCTGTAAGCCCGGCCACAACAGCCGCTTCAAGGTCCGCTTCGATATGGGCGGGATCGTTGTTGACCCGCACAGTCACGGTTGCGCCGTTGGCGTGAAGCGTCTGCACGGCTTCTCTCGCCTGAGCTCGCGCTGCAGCCTTTGCTTCCGGCTGTGTCGAGTCTTCCAGGTCGACGATAATCGCATCGGCGCCGCGCGTATGCGCCTTTGCCCAACGCTGCGGGGCCGCGGCAGGCACGAAAAGCATAGAACGCCAGTTCATCGTCACCCCACGCCAATCCTGCCGGTCATCGCGACGTATCCGTCGCTATCCGCCGCCCATACATCTGCGCCAGCTTCTGTATCGACCAGATTCACCGTGAAGGGTGCAAGGTCGAAGACCGGCCGCTGCGCACGGAACTCGAAATGGGTTACCGGATCGTTTGGCCGATGCCGCCGGAAGTGATCCACCAGCAAGGTTGCGAGCAGCGGGCCATGAACGACTAGCCCGGGATAGCCTTCTTCCTTCATCGCGTAGTCACGGTCGTAATGAATGCGGTGTGCATTGTAGGTCAGGGCTGAAAACCGGAAGAGCAATGCAGCTGTTGGCTCGATGCTGCGCGAAACCTGCGCATCGCGCCTCTCGCCGGGAGGTAAGGGTCCGGCATTTCCGCTCTTCTCGCGAAAGACGATGTCCGCCTCATCAGTGATGCACAAAGTTTCGCCAGCGAACACGCTGTGGCGGAGTGTCAAAAAAATAAGTCGGCCTGTGCGTCCGTTTTTCTCGGTGACGTTCGCGATGGTCGATACGCGACGGATGTCAGCATCGAAGGAAACAGGCGCGTGAAACGAAACGCGGCTGCCTGCCGCCATCCGCATGGGTAGATCGATCGGAGGCACGATCCCGCCGCGCCGGGGATGTCCGTCCACGCCGAGATCGCTTTGAGCTGCACCTGGGAGGAAGCAGAGCAGATGGCCCATAGGCGGTACTGTTGCCGCTTCTGGCGTTCGGTCGAGCATCGCAGCAAGCCGGTCAAACGGCTTGCGCGCTACATGATCGCGCAACGTCTCGCTGCGCCCGATCCATTCTGAGACGTCCAGCGCGCTCATCAGAATGACTTCGGCATGCCGAGCACATGCGTCGCCACATGGCTCAGGATCAGGTTGGTGGAAATGGGCGCAACTTGATAGAGTCGTGTTTCCCGGAACTTGCGTTCGATGTCGTATTCCTCCGCAAAGCCGAACCCGCCATGTGTCTGCACGCAGGTGTCGGCGGCAAACCACGATGCTTCCGACGCCGTCATTTTCGCCATGTTGGCTTCCGACCCGCAGGGCTGGCCAGCCTCGAACAGACGGGCCGCATGATCCACCATGAGGCTTGCTGCTGTCACCTGCACGTGTGCGCGCGCGATGGGGAACTGAACGCCCTGATTTTCGCCGATGGGCCGCCCGAAGACCGAGCGGTCTTTGGCGTAAGCCGATGCGCGATCGACGAAGAACTTCCCATCGCCGATACATTCGGAGGCGATCAGAATGCGCTCGGCGTTCATGCCGTCGATGATGTATTTGAAACCCGCACCTTCTTTCCCGATCAGGTTTTCGGCGGGTACTTCCATGTTGTCGAAGAAGAGCTCGGTGGTCGCGTGGTTCAGCATCGTGCGTACTGGTTTGATGGTCAGGCCCTTGCCCTTGGCTTCCCGCATATCGACCAGAAGCACGCTCATTCCATCTGATGCCTTGCCAGCTTCGTCGCGCTGGCTGGTGCGGCAGAGCAGGATCATCAGGTCGGAATGTTCTGCGCGGCTGATCCAGATCTTCGAGCCATTGACGACGTATTTGTCGCCGACCTTTTTCGCGAAGGTCTGAATGCGCGTTGTATCCGTGCCGCTTGTCGGTTCGGTCACGCCGAAAGCCTGCAGCCGAACTTCACCGCTGGCGATTTTCGGTAGCCACTTCTCTTTCTGGGCATCCGATCCGTGTCGCAGCAACGTACCCATCGTGTACATCTGCGCATGACATGCTGCGCCATTGGCGCCTGAACGATGTATTTCCTCCAGCACAGCGCATGCAGCGCCGATGCCCAGACCTGCTCCGCCATATTGCTCTGGGATCAGCACAGACAACCATCCGGCCTCGGTCAGCGCGTTGACGAAATCCTTGGGATAGGCCCGTTCGCGATCGAGCGCGCGCCAGTATTGGCCGGGAAAGCGGCCGCATAGCTTGCGGATCGCGTCTCTGATTTCTGGATGGGTCTCAACCTTGGTCATGCTGCAGATTGTCATCCTGTTTACGCATGCGCCAGCAAGCTTTTCTTGCTGAAAGCGACCCGAGTTGCCGTAAAGCCAGAGGCCGCTATTGTGCCCGCGATTCAAGGGAAGCCGCCAGATGACCAAACTTCGCCGCGCCGCCATTGTCAGCCCGATCCGCACTGCAGTGGGCAAGTTTCAGGGTGGCCTTGCATCCATGCAGGCCGGAGACCTCGGCGCGGTCGTGCTGAAAACGCTGGTCGAGCGCACCAGGATCAACCCCGAGAAGATTGACGACGTCGTCTTCGCGCAGGGCTATCCTAGTGGCGAGGCGCCTTGCGTGGCCCGCTGGTCGGCGCTCGCCGCAGACCTGCCGATTACGGTGCCGGGCTACCAGCTTGATCGCCGTTGTGGCTCGGGTCTGCAGTCGATCATCGATGCCGCCATGTTCGTGCAGACGGGCGCGGCTGATGTTGTCGTCGCCGGCGGCGTCGAGAGCATGACGAACGTTGAATACTATTCCACCGACATGCGCTCGGGCGCGCGCGCGGGGTCGGTGACGATGCACGATCGGCTGCAACGCGGCCGCGTGATGTCGCAGCCTGTTTCCCGCTTTGGCGTCATTTCCGGCATGATCGAGACTGCCGAAAACCTTGCGAAGGATTACCAGATCCCGCGCGAAGCCTGCGATGAGTATGCCGCGCGCAGCCATCAACGCGCCGCTGCGGCCTGGAAGGCCGGCAAGTTCGACAACGAGCTCGTGCCCGTTTCCGTCCCGCAGAAGAAGGGTGACCCGATCATCTTCAAGCAGGACGAAGGTGTTCGCGGTGATGCAACTGCCGAGTCGCTCGGTGCGCTGCGCGCCATCGAAAAAGGCGGTGTCGTCACCGCCGGCAACGCCAGTCAGCAGAACGATGCCGCTGCCGCCTGCCTTGTTGTTGCGGAAGACAAGCTGGAAGAGCTGGGTCTCGAGCCGATGGGCTGGTTCGTTGGCTGGGCCGCAGCCGGCGTCGAGCCATCGCGCATGGGCATCGGTCCGGTGCCGGCTGTGGAGCGCCTGTTCGCGCGCACTGGCCTCAAATGGAAAGACATAGACCTCGTTGAGCTCAACGAAGCCTTTGCGCCGCAGGTTCTCGCCGTTCTGAAAGGCTGGAACTGGAACGACGCTGACAAGCTCAACGTCAACGGGTCGGGCATCTCGCTTGGCCACCCGATCGGCGCCACCGGCGGCCGCATCCTCGCCAACCTCATGAATGAGATGCAGCGCCGCGAAGTGCGCTATGGCCTTGAGACAATGTGCATTGGCGGCGGACAGGGCATTGCTGCCGTATTCGAACGGGCAGTTTAGGCTTTTTCCTTCTCAACCTGTCTCTCCCTGGAGCGCAGGTTGGGGATGATCCGTCTCCATAGCGACTTGCGCGGCGGTTCGGGCGGCTTCAGCCGCGCGATGATGTAATCGAATATCTTGTCCGGCACGCTCACGGGGCATGCCTTCTCCAGTCCGACAAAGCCGGGCGATGAGTTGGCTTCACAGATCCGATAGCCCTTCTCGTCGTAGAGCACATCGATCCCGGCGATATCCAGCCGCAAGGATTTCGCGGCCTCGATCGCCAGCTGAGCCATTTCTTCGGGCGGATCGATACACTCGCCCGTACCGCCGAGTGAAATGTTGGATTTGAAGTTGCCGTTGAGCGACCGGCGCTCCATCGACGCCGCAACCTTGTCGCCAATCACCAGCAGGCGAACGTCCCGGCCATGACTGCGGGCGATGTATTGCTGGAAAATGAAATCAGACTGGTGCGCTGCATCGCCCAGCAGGCTGGCGAGATCATCAAACTGTTCGCGATCCTGGCACAATACAACGCCGGCTCCGCGCGTGGAACGCAACTTCTTCACGACGACCGGGAATCCCAGCTCGCGCTCGATGACATCGACGTCGACCGGAAACTTCGCAAGGATTGTCTTCGGGATAGGTAACCCCGATGCCGAAAGCAGCTGCAGCGTCTGCAGCTTGTCAGCGCATGCTTCCACGGCTTCGGCGCCATTGATCAGCGGTACGCCCATGCGCTCGAACTGGCGAATGACGGCCAAAGTGAAATAGCTCGTCTCGCTTCCCGTGCGGGGAATGATGAAGTCGGGCTTGGGAAGCTTGCCGCCTGCATGCTCGGCGCGCCATTCGCGCTCGGTCGAAACGATCAACTCGAAGTCGCGGGGCCGTAGCGCATCCAGCTTGATGCCACGCCGCTTGCCTGCCTCGATGAACCGGCGGATTTCCGCTGCCTCGGGCACGCCTTCTGCGACATCGTTGTGAAACAACAGCCAGCCGCGCATACGCTCGTTGATCCCGTGCAGTACCGCCCCCGCAGTCTCCCGACTTCTGAAATCTAGGTCGCATTTGAAGCTTGTCCGCACCGGGCAGGCCATTTTGTGGCGAGATGGGCTAAAGTGCCTGTTTACCTCGAAACTAACAGCGGATCTCAGGAGCTGAGCGGGACGACTTCATCTGCATTTACGAAAAACAACACCATCAGGCAGGTGTCCGTCTCCGCTTAGCGTGTTCTAGTGACGGAAAGTCATGCGGTGAGGAAAATAGTGCCGCGTTTCGCATGGGATGGCCCGGAGCACACCAGCTGGCCGCGAGCGCTGCTTGTTGCTGCGCCTTGTGTCGTGCTTGGCTATCTTGCTCGCCTGCTGATTGATGCGCTGGTTCAGGGCCAGATTCCTTTCGTTACATTCTATCCTGCGGTGATGGTCGCCTCGTTGATCGCGGGCTTCAGGGCAGGACTGCTTGTTGTTCTTCTGTCCACCCCGCTCGCGGCGTTTGCATTCGGCGGAAATTATCCCATCGCGACCACGCTTGTCTGGTTGGTGCTGGCCTCGGTCGTTGCGGTCGGTTGCGGTGTCGCTCAGGAGCTGCGTGCCCGTATGCGGGTAGAGCGCGATGAACTGGCCCAGACCAAGCAGAAGCTGGAGCTCGTCATCCGCGAACAGACGCATCGCGCCCGCAACACATTCGCCATCCTAAGCGCGCTTACCCAGCAATCAGCCCAGGGGGCCACCAATGTCGCGGAGTTTCGTGATCGCCTGACCGAGCGCGTGCGCGCACTCTCATCGGCTTACAGCCTGGTGTCGACTTCAGAGCCTGATGCGCCTGTATTGCTCGACAATCTTGTAGGCTTAGCGCTTGCGCCGTTCAGCGAAAGCTATGGTCCGCGACTGAAGATTTCCGGCGGCCCTGTCGTTCAGTTCGCGCCTTCGGCAGCGATCCCGCTGGCGCTCTGCCTACACGAGCTTGCAACCAACGCGGTCAAGTATGGTGCGCTCTCGAAAGACGCGGGGCTGGTCGATTGCAGTTGGCTGGAACGAACGCCGGGCGCCTATACACTTGTGTGGACCGAAGCTGGCGGCCCAAGAGTCAACGATCCGGGCTCAACCGGGTTCGGCGCGCGCATGATCGCCGCCGCTCTCAACGGGGTGCCCGGCGGTGGCGCTGTGTTGAAGTTCAACCCGGAAGGCGTGCGCTGCGAACTGTCTTTCAACGGTCACTAGCGGATGGCGCCTACTTCTTGGGGTACGATGCCACGTTGGCCGGAGCGCCGCCCCAGATCGTCGGACTATCGAGTTCGTAGGATGCAAGCACCTGCGCCTCGAGGTTCACGTGCTTCTGGCCTTTGACCTCGAACAGCGCCTCGAAGTCCTCTTTGCCGCCGGTCTTCTTCTCGACCTTGGCGAGACGGTCCACCTGCGTCAGCGCTTCGGCGACGCCCATGACGGCCGTGTCGCGTGAGCCTGAAAGGATCGCGATCCTGTTTCCGCCCGGTCCTTCGAAGGTCGAGAAGAAACCGTAGTCGCGATACATCTGATCGCCGGGGGCGGCGAGGAACGCCTCGCTCGTATACATCTTGCCGGTCTTGCGATCGACGATCTGGTCGTAGCTTTCGCCAAAAGCGAACCGCGATTGCGAAAACACCGGATCACGCAGCGCGCCCAATCCGCTGAGCAGGCCGACATAAATGATGTCGTCCGACTTCAATCGCTCCGGCGTCAGTTCCGACGCCAGCGTAACCTGAACCTGCCGGCCTTCGCGCAGCAGGGGGGCCAGATCGGTCAACGCATAGGCTGCCGATGCGGGCAGGTATTGCATGGCCACATCCGAATACTGATCGAAGCCCGCGGGATTGTCGCGCTGGCTATGGATCAGATCTTCCTTGGAGTTGATGGCGAAATCGCGCACCAGCCGCTTGAGCGTCACGCGCTCTTCGTATTCCCCGAACATGTAATAGTCGCCGACCACAATCAGCAATGGGCGCGTGCTGTTGGCGATCTCGGTCCAGATGCCGGCGTCAGCGATCTGCTTCTCGACGGGCTTGTTCGCGAGCAAGGCCCAGGCCGCAATGTTGCCGCCAAGCATCAGCGCAGCAAAGCCTGCCGCGATCAGGCCCCAGCGTTTCCGGCTGGCAGGCTTGGTCGGCCTCGCGTCAGCGTCGGTCGCGGGCGCCTCTGGCGTTTCGGCTTCCGCGCTGACGTCCTGAGGCGCGGCGCTGACGATCCTGTAGTCGCCCTTGGGAATATCGAGCCGCACGCCGGCTGGCGTGCCGTGACGGAGGTAGAAGTCATCGAGGCGCTTTCGTAGCCGATGGATGTAGACCCGCGCGACGGGGTCATCCCGCAACGCTTCGGAGTCCGCCTTGCCGAACACGGCGAGGGCAATTTCTGCCTCTTTGGGCGGACGGTTGTCAGCCGAGCGCGAGGCTAGGAAATCAAACAGCTCGACGAGCCTGCCCGTGGCGCCCAGCACGCCGGATTCCCGAACACGCGCGATCTCTGCCAGCGTTACCGCATCGAGGACGTTGGTCGATTCAGAGGGCGTAACGGTCATGTAACGTCCAGAACAGCAGGCGCATATACTAGACTATCGGCGGGGGCGGAGTCTCGACCGTTCGCCTTCACGGAGTCGCGACGGGCACCCGGTACTTGAGCCTTCACATACGCCCGCCCCCTGCGTCAACCATTGGGGCGCAGCGCCGGGAGGCGCTCACGGGAATTCGCGCGCGCCTCGGGTCGGGAGCCCGAAAGGGGAAAATTCTTGCGCCGTCATGCCGTGGACTGCGCACATTCCCCGGGTGTGGCTATTCCGAGCGGTCCGGTTGCTTCGGCAGCGAACGCGTTTCGGGCAGGGGGGCGGGTCGCTCCGCGAACTTCTCGCCAAGTTGCCGGGCGATGATGTCCTCGCGGATGCTGCGGATCATCCAGAGCGTGTTCTCTTCGATGTTGCCGCGTGGATAGGTGAACGTGTTGATCGCCAGTGAGCGAGTCGACATGACCGTTATCGACGTCAGGCCCTGAACTTCCCGGTTCGCTGTGAGACCGGCGGCGCGTGCAAGCCGCGCAATCGTCCGCCCATAATCATCCGAGATCTGGCTCATGATCGGCGTCACCGCCGCGCGAATCTCGGGGTCGCTGCGCGAACCGATGCGGACCTCATTGCATGCCATCCCCTCGGGCATGCGTTGCGTGATGAGCGCGAGGTCGATGAAAGCGCGATAGCGAGCCAGACCTTCGGGAAGCTGCTCGATTTCTTTGCTGCGAAATTCCGTGAGCTTGCTGTTGGCGAATTCAACCGTCGCCATGATGAGCGCCTGACGGGTTGGAAAATGGTGCATCATCGCGCCGCGACTGACACCTGCTTCATCAGCGACTCTGATGTTGGTGACGGAGCCATAGCCCCACGCATCAAGACAACGCACTGTCGCTTCGAGAATCTGTTTGCGTGTCGACGCCGAACGATCCGCATTCTTGCGACGCTCGGATTTGGTTGGGGCCATCTCCGCTTTGGAGCTCTTCATCGTCTGGCTTTTCGTAACGTCAGTCATTCAGCGCTTACCTTGGGGTACCGCTTATTGAGCGAAACGTATGTCACACAAATAGAAGCACATTGCCTCTGCGGAACCTAGATGCGTGCAGCAGAGCCACATAAAAAACATGCCGCATGGCCGGTATTGTCAGGAACATTTCCGCGCGCATAGTGCGGGCAAGGCGGTAACAACGCCGTCGCGTGCGATGCCATCACAAGAATGGTCGCCAGGGGAAGGGACACTCTAAAATGATGAAGCGTGCTTTGAGTAGCGCGTCCGTGCTTGCGCTTGTCATATGCGTTGCCGGATACGGAAGCGCTTCGGCGCAACAGGCGCAACCGCCAGGCCCCGACACGATAGCGCAGGCGCAAGACTGCGATCCCGATATCGCCGGTGTTCAGATCAGCTGCGATGCGGAGAGGGACCGTGTCGTCGTCACCGGCTCAAACATCGCCGGCGCGTCTGAGTCCGCCGCGCTTCCAGTTGAAGTTTATACGTCGGAAGAGAACTTCAAGTCCGGCAATCAGACGACGATGGACTTCATCAAGACGCTGAGTGTTGTCGGTTCGACCATTGGTGAAACCAACCAGTTCCAGGCCGGCTACAGCAACATCGGCGCTGCAACGCTGAACCTGCGCGGTCTTGGCGGTGGTCGCACGCTGACGATCTTCAACGGCCGGCGCTTCAACGAGAACACCAACATGATCCCGTCGATTGCGCTGGCGCGAACGGAGATCCTGAAAGACGGCGGCGCGGTGATCTACGGCGCAGACGCAACCGGCGGCGTGGTCAACTTCATCACGCGCGACAATTTCGATGGTCTGCAGGTGGAGGGCGATTATCGCGCCGTTTCCGGGTCCGATGGCGACTATTCGGTGTCCGCTCTGTGGGGCAAGAATTTCGACTCCGCGAACCTGATGTTCTCGGCTGAGTACAGCCACCGCAGCGCGCTGAATATCCTCGAGCGCGACTGGGCTGTCCGTACCTACGAAGAGAACCCCACGCCCTGGGCGCCGTACAACGCCTACATGTCTTACACCTTGAACGTGCCGGATGCGGTTGGCGGCCTTATCAATGCCGGGCTTCCTGGTGGTTATGCGGGGTTGGGGCTGCCTTACAGCACGCTAGGCGTCGGGACGGACTTCACGCCCCAAGAATGTAGGGACAGCAACGGTCCCGTACCGGGGCACCCGGACACGATCTCTGGCATCTTTCCGGTCTGCTGGTGGAATTACGGTATCCACACCTACAATCTCGTCGAGGAAATCGATCAGACGAGATTGTATGGTCAGTTCAAGGCTGACTTGTCGGACACACTCCGCTTCACGGCGCAGGTCGCCTACGGAAAATCCACGGCAGACGATATCGGGACCGTTGCCTCCTATCAGGCCAACGTCGGTCCTGCACCGAGCACCGGCACTGCGTTCCAGTATCGCATTCCGAGGTCGAACCCCGGCTTCGCCAACTTCCTCAACACAGCGACCCTTTCGCCCTACAATCCGTTGCTTGCTGGGCTGTTGGGCTACCTGCCGTACGTTTCATCGGTCGACTCCCTGCTGACCATGGCGGCTGGTCCTGGCGGCGCGCCCCATCTGCCGCCTGGCAAAGGTCTGTCGCCGAGCACCGAACTTGAAAACTGGAACGTCGTGGTCGGGTTCGATGGCGACTTCGGCAACTTCGCCGGTGATTGGCTCGACACGTGGAAAGTTTCAGCGGTCTACAACCTTGCGACCACAGACACGACCCTGCCTGACACGGTCGGTTACAGGCTGCAGCAAGCCTATAACGGCTTTGGCGGACCGAACTGCAACGCGGTCGATCTCGTGCCTGACCGCTTCGACCAGGCGAGTCTTGATGCGAACCACGACGGTACGGTTACGCGCGACGAGTTCTACGCCGTGGTTGGTACGCAGAACCCTGCCGCCGCTGGCAAGAACGGTTGCCTCTGGATGAATCCGTTCGCGAGCAGCTTCCCGAAAGACGGCAAGTTCGGCGATCCCAACCCGCGCTACGTGCAGGGCCTGGATAACTCGCCCGAGCTGACAGCGTGGCTGAACGATGAACGCCGTGGCGAGGATCAGGATCAGAATTTGACGATCGACGCGCTGGCTTCGGGCGGCACGCCGCTGGTTCTTCCCGGCGGCATGGTTGCATGGGCGGCTGGCGCGCAATGGCGTCAATCCGAAAGCCGTGAATACGCTTTCGGCGACACCAATGATCCGAAGCAGTTCCCGTGCGCATGGCCGGGGCAGAAAGTGGGCGACGTCGGTTGCCCTGACGAGCAGGGGCCGTACTTCTTCTTCGGCGCCGATGGCGATGCTCGTTCTGACCAGCAGCAGTATTCGTACTTTGCCGAGGTGCAGGTTCCTGTCCTCGACAATCTCGGCTTCCAGCTTGCTGTTCGTCGCGAAGAGTTCCCGCAATCGGGCCTCGGCGCGACCGTGTACAAGGTTGCAGGCAAATGGGACCCGTTCGACTGGCTCGCTCTGCGCGGTTCGTTCGGCACCAACTACGCGTCGCCACCCAGTGATCTGCGACCCGGCCGCATTACGGCTGGTCTTGATCTGATTGACGGCGCCGGTTCCAAATACCTGCGCACGGAAACGGAAACGCTTTCGGGGATCACGCCGGAAACGGCTGAGGTGATGAACCTCGGCGCTATCGTCAACTTCGATGATGGTCTCTGGATGGATGGCGCGCTGCGGTTCAGCGTCGATTACTTCGACTTCCTGATCAAGGACGAGATCAAGACGGTCGATCACAACCAGCTGCTGAACACCGTGTTCGTTGGCGACTCCGGCAAGGACGAGTTGATCAACTGCTCGGCCGCGCTGATCAATCGCATCACCTTCCTGAATGGCCAGGGCGCATCCGGTTGTGTTCAGGGCTCTACCACCGGCGACTCGGTCACCAGCATTCGTTCCGTCTATGGTAACGGACCTGGCGCCCAAACGACGGGTGTCGACCTTGATGCGACCTACTCGTTCGCGGCGCTTGGCGGTGAGTTCACAGCTGGCTTCCAGGGCACACGCGTTCTGTCCTACGAGATCGAAGCGTTCAGCCTGAACGGCATCGAGCTCGCTGCGGCTGTCGATGGTCTGGGTTACGCCAACTACGGCAACAGCGCGGACGTTGTTTCAGAGTGGCGCACCAACACCTCGCTGAACTATGCGAATGGCAACCACAACCTGCGCTATGTCTATCGCTTCATTCAGGGCGTTGAAGACGAACGCTTTGATGCGGGCGAAGCCGGCCGCGAGATCGACGACTTCGCGACCCACAATCTGTATTACAATTACACCCTGCCGTGGGACGAGAACTTCATCATCAGTCTCGCGATCGACAACGTGACGGACGAAGATCCGCCATTCACGCAGCAGCAGTACAGCTACGATCCGTTCATCGGCAACGCGCTGGGGCGGACCTACAAGATCGGCCTGCGCAAGACGTTCTAGTCTGCGGGCTGAGACGACCCGAGTTTTCCTGCCCCCGGCGACGAGCCGGGGGCATTTCTTTTTCGGGGGAGGCTGGGGTAAGGATTTGTCGTCACGACAGGAGTTTTCATGACCATCGAGCGCGTCGATCCGGCTGAGGCGGGGATGAATGCGGATAAGCTGAAACGCATTCCGGCGTATTTCGACGGTTATATCGAGCAGAAGCGGTTGCCTTGCACGGCGGTGCTGGTCGCGCGTGGCGGGCAGGTGGCGCACTTGTCATTCCAGGGCGCGACGGAGATGGGTGGATCGACGCCGATCGGCGAGGACACGATCTATCGCATCTATTCGATGACCAAGCCGGTGACTTCGGTCGCTGCGATGATGCTGTTCGAGGAAGGCTTGCTGCGGCTGGACCATGAGGTTCATCGCTACATTCCCGAATTCCATGATGTGATGGTCTATGCGGGCGGAACGGCGGAGAAGCCGGAGTTGCGCAAGCCGGATCGGGCGATGACGGTGCGGGATCTTTTCCTGCACACGTCGGGCATCACCTACGCCTTCCTGCAGCAGACGCCGGTGGATGCAATCTATCGCGCGAAAGGTATCGACTACTCCAAATATGCGGGCGACCTGAAATCGTTCTGCGAATTGCTGGCGACTGCGCCGCTGGTGTTTTCGCCGGGCGACCGCTGGAATTATTCGAACTCGACCGATGTGCTCGGCCGGGTAGTGGAGGTGGCGTCGGGAATGAGTCTCGATGCGTTCTTCCGCAAGCGGATTTTCGAGCCGCTGGGCATGAACGACACTTTCTTCAGTGTGCCGGAGGACAAGGTCGGGCGGCTGATGGCGTGCTATGCGCGCAATCCGGTGAGCGGGGTGACTGGGCTGGCTGATCCGGCGGGCAAGGCGAGCGCCTATGCGAAGAAGCCGAATGTATTTTCGGGCGGTGGCGGTCTTGCCTCAACCATCGGGGACTATTTCGCGTTCTGTAAAATGCTTGGCAATGGCGGGGAGCTGAACGGCGTTCGGCTTCTTTCGCCCAAGACGCTGGAGTTCATGACGCTGAACCATCTGCCGGGCGGCAAGACGCTGAAGGATATGGGCGACAAGACGTTCTCGGAATCCCGGATGGATGGTTCGGGCTTCGGGCTCGGCTGGGCGGTGACAACGGATGTGGTTTCGACGATGCAGCCGGGATCCGTGGGCACGTATTCGTGGGGCGGGATGGCGTCGACATTCTTCTGGATCGACCCGGCGGAAGACCTGATTGCGATCCAGATGACGCAGTTGATGCCGTCGGGGGCGTACCCGATACGACCGCAGCTTCAGCAGCTGGTGTATGCGGCGATCGAGGATTAAGGCGCGCGGGTGCGTTCTCGCTGATGGCGAGTCGAGGGATCTCTGATTTTGGCCTGATCCCAGATCAGGGCTTGCTGGCGTGCTCTATCGACACGCATCCCCGGCGAAGGCCGGGGTCCAGACTTGGCGCGAAGGGATTTGGTGCGCTTCGCGCGCTTTTGTCTGAAGAGGACTGGACCCCGGCCTTCGCCGGGGACGCGTACACGGAGTGTACGCTTCCACTGTGAGACTGGCTGGTGGGAGCAGCCGGTTTTGTTTCCTGATGGGTGTCGGTCTTCACTCGGGGCAGAGCGGCTTCATCGTCAGGCGTGTGCCAATCACGCTTGAGGGGGAAGCTTCTCATCTGGAATGTTGAGGCGACGTTTCGCACCAGCTCGACAAACAGGCACAGCATCGCTGTCAGCCAGAGCTGAGGAAGGGATGGGTTGCCTAGACCGTTTGCGCGTGTTTGTGCCGGTGTCATGCCGAGCATAATACGCTGGGCCACGGCGCCGTAGATTCTGGGGAGCACCGTCCCCCATCTTTTGTGGCTAGCTGATTGAAATCAGCGGCGAAGATTTCTGGCCGTCCTACGAATTCGGGAACGCTCCATCCCCCACTTCGTTGCGGCGGTGGTAGCGTTTCGCGAAGGGAAGATCCTCGGGGCAGGCCCGAGGATGACGGTGGTGGGGGCGGGCGGTCTATGCGCCGCGTTTGCTGCGGATTGTTTCCAGCGTTTCGAGAACGTAGCTGCCCGGGGCTGGCTTGGCGCCGATGGAAGGGACCGGCGGCGGGATGTTCTTGCCGGATCTGGCGTTGAGCCAGTCGGACCAGAGTGGCCACCAGGAGCCGGGGTGTTCCTTGGCGTAGGCCATCCAGCCATCGCTGCTTGGCGGGAGGATATCGCTGATCCAGTAGCGGTATTTGTTGGCGCTGGGTGGGTTCACGACGCCTGCGATGTGGCCGCTGTCAGCGAGCAGGAAGGTGACGTCGCCAGTGAAGAGTTTGACGCCCTTATAGACCGACTGGAATGGCGAGATGTGATCCTTGCGCGCGGCGTGGATGAACACCGGCGTCTTGATCCGGCTGAGGTCGATGGCGTGGCCCTCGACGGTGAAGTTGCCCTTGGCGAGCGCGTTGTCGAGATAGAGGCGGCGCAGGCTGCTGATGTGGAGGGGACCAGGCAGATTGGTCTGGTCCGAGTTCCAGTAGAGCAGGTCGAACGCTTTCGCTTCGTTGCCGA